>Ga0207674_10006530_pt1 | contig 13711 bp, 17 predicted proteins | sample KBSCornC72_FD_184303 | JGI IMG/M metagenome (GOLD analysis project Ga0207674, IMG submission 184303) | Corn rhizosphere microbial communities from Kellogg Biological Station, Michigan, USA - KBS Corn C7-2 (SPAdes) (version 2) | ecosystem: Host-associated > Plants > Roots > Rhizosphere > Soil ... | reverse complement strand
TCCCCGCGATCGGGCTGGTACACCGCGATGCCCAGCACGTCGGAGGGCAGCATGTCCGAGGTGAACTGGATGCGCTGGAAGCCGCCCCCGATGGAGCGGGCCAGCGCGGCGCCCAGCGTGGTCTTGCCCACCCCGGGCACGTCCTCGATGAGGAGATGCCCGCGGGCGAGGAGGCCGATGACGGCGAGCCGCACCACCTCCGGCTTGCCGACGAGGGCGCGCCCGACGCTCTCCTCGAGCCGGCGGATCCGATCAGCGGTGCGGGGATCCGCGGCCATGCCGGGCGGCGCGCTCAGCGGAGCGCGGGCGCCACCTCGGTGATGAAGCGGTCGAGCGTCTTCTTCTTGGCGGCGCCGAGGAAGAAGCTGGGAATGAACAGCAGCCCCACGCCGGCGTCGCGCAGGCGGCCGAGCGTGTCCTGGATCTGCGCCGGGCTCCCGGCCAGCACGGTGTCGCGGGCCTTTTCCTCGTCCGCGCCCATGCGCGCGCGGTAGACCTGGCGCATCTTCTCCACCTCGGCGGCGTCGTCGGTCATGGCGAGCACCATGACGGCGGAGCGGAGGATGGTCTTGGGATCGCGGCCCACGGTGGCGCAGTGGCCCTCGAGGATCTTCCCCTTGGCGGCGAGCGTGTTCGGCCCGCCCCACACGTTCCAGTGGTCGGCATGCTTGGCGGCGATCTTCAGCGTCACCTTCTCGCCCCCGCCGCCCACCATCAGCTCGGGATAGGGCTTCTGCACCGGCTTGGGATCGTGGGGCGCGTCGTCGAGCGCGTAGTACTTGCCCTTCCACGTGGACTTCGGCTGGGTCCACAGCAGCTTGAGCATCTGGCACGCCTCGTCGAGCCGCGCCAGCCGCTCGCCCACGGTGTAGAAGGGAATGTCGTAGGCCTTGTGCTCGTTCTCCTGCCAGCCCGCGCCCATCCCGCAGATGAGCCGGCCGCCGGAGATGATGTCGATATTGGTGGCCATCTTGGCCAGCACCGCGGGATGGCGATAGGTATTGCCGGACACGATGGTGCCCACGCGCATCCGCCGCGTCTCCGCCGCCAGCGCGGCGAGCGCGGTCCAGCACTCCAGCGTGTCGCCGACCCGGTCCTTCGTGTTCGGCATGAAGTGGTCGGTGACGCAGGCGGCGTCCCAGCCCGTGGCGTCGAGGTGGCGCCAGGTATCGAGCAGGTCGCTCCAGTCGGTGCCGCCGAGGCCGGAGAAGAGCGCGAATTTCATGGAAACCCTCCCTGGGGACTGTCACGAGCGTACCATATCGGCGGTTCCGGCCATGACCGCGCCCCGTCGTCTTCTCGTCATCCATCCCGGCGCCCTCGGGGACGTCCTGCAGGCGGTGCCCGCGCTGCGGGCGCTGCGCGGGCGGGAGCGCGCATGTCGGGTAAGCCTCGCCGCTCAGCCGCGCCTCGCGCGCCTCCTCGCGGGCGCGGGGGTGGTGGACGAGGGGCTGTCCTTCGACGCGCTGGGGCTGTCGGTCCTCTTCACGGACGATCCCCTCCCGCCCGCGCTGGCCGAGCGGCTGGGCCGCTTCGACGACATCGTCTCGTGGTTCGGCGCGCACGCGCCGACTTACGGCGAGCGGCTGACCGCGCTGGCGCCGCGGGTGGTCCTGGCCCCATCGGCGCCGCCCGACGCCGGCGAGCCGGTGTGGCGACATCTTCTCGCGACGGTGGCCCCGCTCTGCGCGCCGGATCCAGCCGCGGCGGGCCATGCCGGCGCGCTGGCGGCGCCGCTGACCGTCCCGGAGGAGTGGCGGATGCTGGGCCGCGCGGCGCTGGGCGCGGCGGGACTGGCAGACGAGCGGCCGCTCCTCGTCGTGCATGCGGGCGCCGGCGGCCAGTGGAAGCGCTGGCCGGTGGAGCGCTTCGCCGAGGTGATCGCGCGCGCCGCGGGCTGCGCGGTCGTGCTGCACGAGGGCCCGGCGGACCGGGAGGCGGTGGATGCCCTGGAGCGCCGCCTTGACGCCATCGGCGCGGCGACCGGCCGCGCGCGCCTCGTCGCGCCCCCGCTCGAGCCGCTCGCGGCCGTGCTCGCGGGGGCGCGCGCCTATCTCGGCGGCGACTCCGGCATCAGTCAGCTGGCCGCGGCCGCGGGCGCCGCCGCCGTCATCCTCTATCCTGCAGCCACCCTGGCCCGCTGGGCGCCGTGGGGCCCCCGGGCGCGCGCCCTGGCCGCCTCCGATGACGCCGCCGACGTGGAGCGCGCGGCGGCGGCGCTGGCCGCCTTCATGTGATATATGGGCCCCATGCCCATGATCGATCTTTCGTTCCCGATCCGGCCGCATTTCCGCTGGCGCGTCGCGCGCGAGGTGCGCGCGTCCCATGCCGCGGGCGACAACTTCGAGTCGTCCATCATGACGCTCGGCTGCCACGCCTACACCCACGTGGACGCGCCCAAGCACTTCCTGCCGGGGGCGCGCCACATCGCGGAGATGCCCCTGGAGCAGTGGGCGGGCGAGGCGGCGGTGGTGGACCTCACGCATCTCGCCGACAACGACGGCGTCACCGCCGCCGATCTCGAGCGGCGAGCGGGCCATGTGCGGGCCGGCGACATCGCGCTGCTCCGCACGGACTGGCCGCGGCGGGTGGCCGTGGACGAGGAGCGGTTCTGGCGCGACGCCCCCTTCACCGCCGCGGATGCCTGCCACTGGCTGGTCGCCCGCGGGGTGAAGTCGGTGGGCTACGACTATCCGCCCGACTTCTCCGTCCGGACCAGCATCTTCGAGCCGACGCGGAAGGTTCTGCCGGAAGACTGCACCACGCACCACATCTTCTTCCCCGCCGGGATCACGGTGATCGAGTACCTGACCAACCTGCACCGCATCGGCTCGATGCGCTGCCGGTTCATGGCTCTTCCGCTGGCCCTCGACCAGGCCGACGGCTCGCCCGTCCGGGCCGTGGCCCTGATTGATTGAGGGGGAATCCGTCGGGGGGTATCCGTCGGCCTTGACACTCCCCGGAAGGCCCGCCTATGCTCCTGCCAATACCCGCCGGGAAGGGGGGCAGGCCATGAGCGAATTCGAAGACGAGTATTCCGAGACTCTCGATAGCGACTTCCGCAAGCTCGAAGGGGCCCTGCTCAACGATACCGTCCGCCTCCTCGAGCCCGGCGAGCCCATCCAGCTCCGGGAAGAGGCCAGCGTGCAGGACGCCATCGACCGCATGGTGGCCGAGCACCGCGCGGCAGTGGTGGTGGTGGACGCCGAAGGGCGGCTCACGGGTATCTTCACCGAGCGCGACGTGCTGATCCGCGTGCTCGGCGAGCGCCGCGACCCCGTGCGCACCCTCCTGGGCCAGGTGATGACGCCGAATCCCGAGGCCCTCACCTTCCAGGACCGCATCTGCTTCGCGGTGAACCGCATGAGCACCGCCGGCTACCGCACCATCCCCCTCGTGGACGAGGAGAGGCGCCCCATCGGCATCGTCACCGTCAATGACGTGGTCAAGTGGCTGGCCGAGATCTTCCCCGAGGCCGTCCTCAACCTCCGGCCCGGGGACCGGCTGAAACACCCCTTGCAGGTCGATGCTGGTTAGCCTACCCTAAGGCCGCCTGAACCTGAGGCGCCGGGGGAGGTTTCGTGTATACTTGCCCGAGTTTTGCTGACCCTCACGTGACCATCGAGCCACACATTCGCGAATAGGGGATACCGTGCTCATACACGCTGTGCTCGTCGTCGCCGCCGCGATCCTGATGACCCAGGCCACCGTGCTCGCCACCACGATCTATCTCCACCGCGCGCTCGCGCACCGGGCCCTCGTCGTGCACCCCCTCCTCGACTGGATGTTCCGCGCCGTGCTGTGGCTGACCACCGGCATGCGGCGCCAGGAGTGGGTGGCCGTCCATCGCAAGCACCACACCTTCACCGATCGGGAGGGCGATCCGCATAGCCCGCTCCTCTTCGGCTTCTGGAAGGTGCAGCTCTTCAACGTGTACTACTACGCGCGGGAGGCGATGGCCCCCGACATCGTCCGGAAGTTCGCCCCCGACCTCGTCGAGGACAAGTGGGATCGCTACGTGTTCTCGTGGGGCTGGTCCGGGCTCTTCCTGGGGACCTCCACCCTGTGCCTGCTGCTGGGCTTCTGGGCAGGCGTGATCGCCATGGTGTCCCACGGCATCCTCTACGTCTTCGTGCTCTCGCCCCTCATCAACGGGCTGGGGCACTGGCGGGGCGCCCAGAACTTCATGAACACCGCCTACAACTCGCGCGTCCTCGCGTGGTTCACCGGCGGGGAGAGCCTGCACAACAACCACCACGCGTATCCCCGCTCGCCGAAGTTCAGCGTGGGGCGCTTCGAGTTCGATCCCGCCTGGGTGCTCATCAAGGTCTTCGCCGCGCTCAAGCTGGTGGGCATCACGGGGCCGGTGGCCAAGCTCACCCCGCAGTAGCGAAAGGGCCCGCTAGGCGGGCGGAGCGGCGTCGGGCGGAACCTCGGTCAGCAGCATCCAGTCGTCCGTCCCATCGGCGGGCGGGCGCGAATTCGCCGCCACGCTCACCGTCCGGCCCCGGCTGGGCGAGAACCACTCCCAGACCCCGGCGGGCGCCGCGGCCTCCTGCGCCTCCCCCATCTCGGGCCCGGTCTCGCCGGCGGCCTCGCGATCGGTCTTGCGCTGGCGCTTCTCTTCCTGCTTCGCGCGGCGCATCTGGTCCTTGCGGCGGCGCTCGAAGCCATAGTTCTGGCGGGCGCTCATGGGGCGGGAAATCCCGGGTACGTGGTCACACTCATCTTCTGCGGGGAGTGTACACCGAGCCGCCCCCCTTTGCGAAGATCATCACCGCGCCGCCGATCACCCGTCGGCCACCGCGATGGCGCTGATCTCCAGCTTGCAGCGCGCGTGGGTGGCGAGCCGCGACACCTCCACCGTGGTGGTGGTGGGAAGGTGGCCGGCGAGATACTCGGCCCAGACGCGGTTGAGGTCGTCCTGCTCTTCCACCGCGGTCAGATAGCGCGTGGCGGACACGAGGTCGCGCAGGGTGCACCCCGCCGCCTCCAGCGTCTTCTTGAGGTTCTCCATGGTCAGCCGCGCCTGCTCCCGCATGCTGTCGGGCAGGTCGAACTCCTCGTCGCGGTGGGGGTGGCTGTGATACACCGGCGCGGCGGTGACGCCGGACAGGAACACCAGCCGCCCCTGGGCCACGAGGATGCCGGGCGCATAGGGCATGTGCACGTCGGTGCGGCGGTCGCCGTGATGCACGATCTCGATGCGCCGGGCCATGCGGGCGCCGCTCACTCGAAGATGTTCTCGGGCAGGAAGGCGGACACGATCCAGTTCGGCGCGTCCACGATCTCGCTGATCTTGAGATCCACCGCCACGCTGGCGACGATGTAGGCTTCTTCTCGTGAAAGGCCACGTTCTTCCACCATGTGCTCGATGATGTAGCGCACCGCCTGCTGGGCGGAGGCGAAGAGATCGGGGCCATGCGCGGTGGTGGCCACCCAGGGCCCGCGGCTGGTCCCCACCCCGATGGGCCCGCGCGTGCGGAAGCGCGGCTCGGGGATCCCGCGCCCGGACAGGAGCCCGAAGCGCAGCGTGACCTCGGCGGCCATCTCCACCGCAGTCACGCACACCTCGCCGTCGCCCTGCGCGGCATGCCCGTCGCCCACGCTGAAGAGCGCGCCGTCCACCCACACCGGCAGGGACAGCGTGGTGCCGGCGGTGAGCTGCTTGATGTCCATGTTCCCGCCGTTCTTCCGCGGCGGCATGGTGCTGTGCCCGCCGGGCTCGGGCAGGGCGGTGCCCACCACGCCGGGGAAGGCCTCGATGGGCACCGCGATCTTTCGCTTCGCGTTGCGCGCGAACTTCCCGTCGGTGACGTCCCAGATCTGGAGGAACGGCTTGGGAAAGTCCGACTCCGGGAGGAGGCCGCGGCCCGGGCGGATGGCGGTCCAGCCGAAGGGCGCGCCGGGCTTCACCTCGAGGATCTCCACCACCAGGGTGTCGCCGGGCCGCGCGCCTTCCACCCGAACCGGCCCGGTGAGGGGGTGTCCGCGAAACGGCCCCCGGCCGATGACGTCCTCATGCGTGGAGGTGAGCTTGTAGTAGCCGTCGGCGGCGTCCCGCGTCTCGAAGGTGACGGTGTCACCGGGCGCGATGGTGAGGCGCGGCGGCAGGGAGTTGTTCCACTCGTAGTGCGGCTGGCTGCGGTCGAGGCGATGGTTCATGGGCGGGCGAGCTCCTCGCGAACGCGCGCGGGCGTGAACGGCACCGTGCGAAGGCGCGCGCCCGTGGCGTCGAAGACGGCGTTGGCGATGGCGGCGGGGATGGGGCAGGTCGCCGGCTCCCCCGCCCCGAGCGGCGGCTTGTCCTTGCGGTCGATGAGGACGATCTCCACCGCGTCGGGCACTTCGGGAAAGGTGAGGATGGGATAGGCGGCCCAGTCCAGCGCGGTGACACCGGCGGCGTCGAACGCCACCGACTCCTTGAGCGTGCGGCTGATGGCCTGGAGCACATTGCCCTCGATCTGATTGCGCACGCCGTCCGGATTCACGATGAGGCCGCAGTCATGGCCCACCGTCACGCGGCGCACGCGGAGGGCGCCGGTGGCCCGGTCCACCTCGACCTCCGCCACGGTGGCCACATAGGCGTGCTCGCCCTCGTACTGGCAGTAGGCGATGCCCCGGCCGCGCGCGAGCGCGGTCGTCCGCGCGCCGGGCGCCGGGGAGGGGCGCGCCTGCCAGCCGGCGGCGCGCGCCGCCGCCTCGAGCACCGCCGCCGCGCGCGGATCGCTCAGATGGCGAAGCCGGAAGCCCAGCGGATCGGCGCCGGCCGCCGCCGCCAGCTCGTCGATGAAGGACTCGTTGGCGAAGGTGTTCTGCGGCGCGCCGAGCCCGCGCAGGGCCGACACCCGCAGCGGCGCGCGCTCCAGCGCGTGCAGGACGACGCGGTTGGCGCCGAAGGCATAGCCGTGCTGCGCGTTGCGCTCGCCCCCGACGGCGCTCGGCGGCGGCTCGGGCACGCCCATCTCCTCGCCCGCGAGCAGATTGCCCGAGCGGCCACCGGGCCGGCGCGAGTGCGTCGGGGTCCACACCGCATAGTCCCAGGCGGCCACGCTCTGCTGCGCGTCCAGCGCCCCGCGCACGCGCATGACCATGGCGGGCCCCTTGGGCTCGTGCCCGTGCTCATCGGCGCGCGTCCACTGCACGCGCACGGGCCGGCCCACCGCGCGCGACAGCACCGCCGCGTCGGCGGCCGCGTCATCGGCGCCGTTGTGCCCGTAGCATCCGGAGGCCTCCGTGAAGATCACCCGGACGCGCTCGGGGGGAAGACCGAGCAGCCCGGCGAGCGCGCCCCGCAGCTCGAACACCCCCTGACTGCCCGTCCAGATCGTCGCCTCGGTGGCGCGCACGTCCGCGACCCCGCAGGACGGCCCGATGGACGCGTGCATCTGGAAGGGCCAGCGGTACTCGGCTTCCAGCGCGCCCCTGGCCCCGCGGAGCGTGCCGTCCACGTCGCCGCGATTCACCAGCACCCGCGTGGTGGCCGGCGCGCGGCGCAGGGCGTCGTGAAGATCGGCCGGCGCGGGCAGCCGGCTGCCGCCCCGCCAGGTGACGACGAGCGCGCGCGCAGCGGCGACGGCCTGCTCCTCGCGCCCGCAGACCACGCCGACGAAGTCGCCCTGGCGTACGGTCTGGATGAACCCGGGCACCGCCCGCGCCGCGGTGTCGTCCACCGCGGCCACGCGCGCCCCCACCGCCCGGGGGCGCACCACCCGGCCGTGCAGCATGCCCGGCAGCCGCACGTCGTGCACGTAGTCCCACCGGCCGGCGACCTTGCCCGGGATGTCCAGGCGCGGCGCCGACGTCCCCACCACCCGATAGTCCTCGCGGCTCTTGGTCTGGAAGTCGCGCGTCACCGGCCGGTTGAAGCGGCGGCCGCCCAGCAGCTCGCCGTAGCTCACGCTCCGTGACGGATCACCCGCCACGCTCGCCACGCCGTCGCGCGTCACGAGCTGATCCGCGGAGGTGGCCAGGCGCACCGAGGCGAGAAGGCGCAGCGTGTAGCGCGCGTCGGCCGCCGCCTGGCGAATCGCCGAGGCCCCGCGCTGCAGCGTCTTGCTGCCCACGGTGGCGCCCTGGTCGGGAGTGCGCGCGGTGTCGCCCTGGACCACGCTGACCCGCGACACGTCGACGTCCAGCTCCTCGGCGACGATCTGGGCGAGGGCCGTGGAAACGCCGGTGCCCAGTTCCACCTTGCCGGTGAAGAGCGTGACGCCGCTGTCGGGCGCGACGGCGATCCAGGCGTCGATCTGGCCCGGCGGAACGGCCTGACCCGGCGCCGCCGTCTGGCCGGGCAGCATCGGCTGGTCCTCGCCGACGCGCGGCGTCTGCGCGCGCCCGTGGGCCGGCAGCGCGAAGGCCACGATGAGGGCGCCCGCCGACTGGAGCAGCGCCCGCCGCGAGAGCTCGGTCACGGCGTCACTCCCGCCGCCTGCTTGATCGCGCGGAGGATGCGCAGGTGCGTCCCGCAGCGACACAGGTTGCCGGCCAGCGCCCCGCGCAGCTCGCCATCGTCGGGCCGGGGATTCGTCGCCAGGAGCGCGGCCGCGGTCATGATCATGCCGTTGATGCAGAAGCCGCACTGGGCCGCCTGGGCGTCGATGAAGGCCTGCTGCAGCGGATGGAGCCGGGCCGGCGTGCCGAGCCCTTCCAGCGTGGTGACCACCGCGGCGCCCACCGCCGAAACCGGCACGCCGCACGAGCGCACCGCGCGACCGTCCACGTGGACGGTACACGCGCCACACTGGGAGAGCCCGCAGCCGAAGCGCGGCCCGCGAAGGCCCAGCTCATTGCGCAGCACGTGGAGCAGCGGCGTGTCGGGGGCCGCCGCCACCGGGTGCCGCTGGCCGTTGACCGTGATCTCGATGCCGCGCGTCTCCTGGAGGAGCCGGCCGAGCCGGCGCCCTAGTACCGGTCGATGACGGTGACGCCGACGGTGGCGAAGCTGTCCATCGAGGCGAGCACGCCGCCGGCTTCTTCCAGCGGCACCGTCCGGCTCACCAGCTTGCCCGGGGCCAGCTTGCCCGACTGCACCATCTGGAGCATGGCGTCGAAGCGCGGCGCGGGCATGCCGTACGAGCCGATCATGCTCGCCTCCTTGAGGACGAGGAGGTCGATGGGAATGGGCACCATGCCCTTCTCCGCCGAGGAGGTGAGACCGATCTGCAGGTGCCGGCCCTGCCTCCGGACCGACATCACCGAGGCCTGGCAGGTGGCGGCCACGCCGAGCGCGTCCACCGACACGTGCGCGCCCCCGCCGGTGAGGTCCGCGATGGCCTTCACGGCATTGTCCGTCTTCGCGTTCACGGTCGCCACCGCGCCCAGCGACTTGGCCAGCGCGAGCTTGTCGTCCGAGATGTCCACGCCGATCACGCTGGCGCCCAGCGCGGTGGCGATCTGCACCGCGGAGAGCCCGATGCCGCCGCAGCCGTGCACCGCCACCCACTCGCCGGCCCGCACCTGGGCGCGGTCCACGAGCGCGTGGAAGGACGTCATGTAGCGGCAGCCCATACTCGCCGCGTCGGTGAAGCCGATGGAGTCCGGCAGCGGCACCAGGTTCACGTCGGCGAAGGGCACGCCCACCAGCCGGCCGAAGCCGCCCCAGTAGGCGATGCCCGGCGTCACGCGCATGTCGCAGAGATGCGGCTGGCCGGCGCGGCAGTAGTCGCAGTGCCCCTCGCCCTGGCTGAACGGCACCAGCACGCGCTGCCCGCGGTGGACGCGCGTGACGCCCTCGCCGACTTCCTCGACCACGCCGCAGAACTCGTGCCCGAGCACGTGGGGGAAATTCAGCTTGAGCCCGAACCAGCTCCAGTCGCCGACCCAGGCATGCCAGTCGCTGCGGCAGATGCCATTGGCTTCCACGCGAACCACCGCGCCCCCGGGGAAGATCTTCGGATCGGGCATCTCCCGGACGACGAGCGGCCGGCGAATGTCTTCCATCACGGCGGCTTTCATGCGCCGGTCTCCTCCGACCTTCCGGGGACGCTCAGTCGAGCCCCCAGGTGAAGACGTGGGTGGGCGTCAGCTCGATCATCACGGAGTCGTCGTCCCCGAGGGCGGCCTCGAGGGGATACTGGGGATACTTGGCGTAGAGCAGCCGCCGGATCCGGCGGAAGCGGGGCCCGCTCTCGATGAGGGCCGCCGTCCCCTGCACCATCACGCCGCGTAGCTCGCCCCAGTCCTCGCTGTAGTGGTCCACCGTGAGCGCGAACTGCGGATTGGCGCGCAGGTTCAGGACCTTGCGGCCGTCGGTGCCCGACGCGAGGTAGACCTTGCCGCCGTCCAGGACATGGCAGACGGGCACCAGGTGCGGGATGCCCGTGCCGCCCGCGGTGGCGATCCGGCAGACCCGCTCCCAGCGGAGGAGCTTGGCCGCCGCCTTGGGGATCCGCACCGGCTTGAGCTGCCGGGGCTGCCGCGGCCGTCGTCGCGCGCGCGCCATCACACCGCTCCCGTCAGGATCATGTCTTTCAGCATCGAGAAATGCTAGGCGTCCCCGTCGGTGGTGTCAATGGCCGGAGGCCGCGGGCCCTCCGCGGAGCCGGGCACCGATGCTCCAGAGCGAGACCAGCGCCCACACGCCCTCCAGCAGCACGAAGCCCCACTGCTGCCCGTGCCATGCGTCCACGGTGAGGACCACCGAGCCCACGAAGTTCAGCCACAGATAGGCATGGGACTCGAGCTTGAGCACGCGGAACTGCCCGAGCACGAAGGCCACCAGGATGAGGATGGCGCCGGCGAACTGGACGGTCTGGCCCATGGATGCGCTCAGGCGCCTCGCGACCGTCTCATGAGCCAGGCCGCCGTTACCAGACCCACGAGCGGCAACCAGACCCACCGGGCCTCGCTGGCGAGCGTCTCCAGCCCGCGCGACGAGAAGAACCCGCGCCAGAGGGGCGAGACCCGGATGGGCCGCCACGGAAAGAAGTAGCGCGTGTCGTCGAAGGGCGCGAGGAACGCCACGCCGGGGCCGCCGTCGGTCAGCGCGTCGAGCAGTCCGTGCGAGGCCATGGCGACGCCCAGGATTCCCCAGCACGCGAGCAAGGGAAGCCCGGCCCCGCGATATGCGAGCGCGGCCGCGCCCAGGCTCACGAGAAGGGCGGCCGCGAGCGAGTGCGTCATTCCGCGATGCGCCCACGGCGAGCCCCAGGGGATGCCGAAGAACCCCGCCAGCACGTCGAGGTCAGGAAGCATCGCCAGGCCGGCGGCGAGAAGCCAGAACGGCCAGGGCAGGCGACGGAATCGGGTGAGCAGACGGCCGAGGCCCCAGGCCACCACGGCGTGGGTCATGATGGTGGGCATGGGCGGTAGAATATCAGTCCGGGCCTGACCATGACCGCTTCCACGACGTTCACCGCCGAGCTGTGGCGCTCCATCGCGCCGATCTACGCCGCCATCCTCCGCCACCCCTTCCTGGCCGGGCTCACCGACGGCTCGCTCCCGCGCGAGTCCTTCCAGTTCTACGCCGTGCAGGACGCGCTCTATCTCCGCGATTTCGCCCGGGCGCTTTCCATCGCCGCCGCCCGCGCGCCGCAGGACGACTGGATCATCATGTTCAACGAGCACGCGGCGGGCGCGCTCAAGGTGGAGCGGGCGCTGCACGAGGGCTTCTTCGCGGAGTTCGGCCTCTCGCCCGCGGCGGTGGCGGCCACGCCCCTGGCGCCCACCAACCTCGCCTACACGAGCTACCTCCTGGCCGTCGCCTACGGCGCGCCCTTTCACGAGAACATGGCCGCGCTGCTCCCCTGCTACTGGATCTACTGGGAGGTGGGCAAGGAGCTGGAGCGCCGCGGCTCGCCCGATCCCCTCTTCACGCGCTGGATCGGCACCTATGCCTCCGGCGAGTTCGGCGCGCTGGTCGAAGCGGTGCTGGCCGCCACCAATACCATGGCCGCGCGCGTCGGCGAGCCCGAACGGGAGGCCATGCGCCGTCACTTCCTCGCCACCAGCCGCTACGAGTGGATGTTCTGGGACATGGGCTGGCGGCGCGAGGCCTGGCCCGTCTAGCCGGCCTGAAAACGCTGGTGCTCCACGAACCCCGCCAGGTCGGCGGCGGAGTAGAAGACCAGGCGCACGTCGCGCAGGCTTCCGGGCACGGCCAGGGCCTCGGCCAGCGCCGCGGAGGCGACGGCCGCCGCCTCGGCGCGCGGATACCCGAAGACGCCGGTGGAGATGGCGGGAAACGCGAGGGACTCGAAGCCTTTTTCCTGGGCCAGCGCGATCGATCGCCGATAGCACGACGCGAGAAGCTGGGCCTCCTGCCCCGCGTGCCGGCCATAGACCGGCCCCACGGTGTGGATGACGTGGCGCGCCGGGAGCCGTCCGCCCGTGGTGAGGGCCACCTCGCCGGTGGGCAGGCCCGACGGAAATGCCGTCCGGCGCAGGGCCTGGCACTCCGCGAGGATCTGGGGGCCGCCGTGCGCGTGGATGGCGCCGTCCACTCCGCCGCCGCCCAGCAGGGACGAGTTGGCCGCGTTCACGATCGCGTCCACCCGCTGCTGCGTGATATCGCCGAACGTCGCGGTGACGAGGCCGGCGAGGTAGCCATGGGTCATGCGGTAGCTACCCGATGATCGCGCCCGTGGACGCGATGGTGAACTCGCCCGTGACCGGCGCGAATGCGCCGAGCCCCTCCCCGTCCTCGAGCCAGCCGAATACGCGGAGCGTGCCGCCCGGCCGGTCGTCCCACACCGCCTCGATCTGAAGGCGGTAGGCGGACCCCGACGGGCCCTGGATCTCGAAGATATCCGGCGCCGCCAGCAGGCGCTGGAGGGCCTTGTAGCCCTCACCGCGATACGGGAGGAGCTGCTCGGCCAGCACCGTCTGCGCTTCCTGGGTGTCCATCTCGCCCGATCCCCTGCCGGCTATTTGCCGCGGGGCGTGCCTTGCAGCAGCTCCGCGAGGCTCGCCTTCCAGAACCTGGCCTGGCCGGTGGTGCCGTGCCCGGCGGTCTGGTCGCTGGCCGGAATCAGCAGCACGCGGCCGTTCGGCACCCGCTTGATCTCGCGGTCCAGCAGCCCGAGCTCCGGCGGGTTGCGCTCGTCGTCCGCCGAGTTGATGGCCAGGAGGGTCGCCTTGATGCGCTCCAGACCGGGCGAGGCGTTGTAGTCGCGCGACGACTCCCACTGGTACAGGTGATCGTTGGCATCGCCGCGGAAGGGCGCGCTCAGGCGCTGGTTGAGCAGCTGGTCGCCCTTCTCGCGCGTGGGAGTCTGCCGGTAGAGTCCCTGATTCCCGCCGCTGGTGGCGAGGCTGTAGAACACCGAGGCGAACTGCAGGCTCCGGGGCTGCGTGGTGTAGTTGCCGTTCATCCACTCCGGATCGTTGCGGATCGCGTCGATGATCAACCGGCGCATCATCCAGTTGCGGCCGGACATCTCCGTCGGCAATGACGCCATCGGCACCGCCACGTCCATGGCATCGGGATACTTCTGGGCCCAGATCCAGGTGTGCATGCCGCCCATCGAGTTCCCCAGCACCAGCCGCAGCCGGCGCACGCCCAGGTGCTCCGTGACCAGCCGGTACTGCGCCACCACCATGTCGTCGTAGCTGTACTTCGGGAAGCCCGTGCGGAGGCCGTCCGAGGGCTTGGACGATTTGCCGGTGCCGATGGCGTCCGGCAGGATGATGAAGTAGCGGCTGGCGTCCAGCGGCTGCCCGGGGCCGAACAGCTCGCCGCCGAACGCGGGGGTGAGCATGCTCGCGCCCG
>Ga0207674_10006528_pt1 | contig 13713 bp, 10 predicted proteins | sample KBSCornC72_FD_184303 | JGI IMG/M metagenome (GOLD analysis project Ga0207674, IMG submission 184303) | Corn rhizosphere microbial communities from Kellogg Biological Station, Michigan, USA - KBS Corn C7-2 (SPAdes) (version 2) | ecosystem: Host-associated > Plants > Roots > Rhizosphere > Soil ... | reverse complement strand
GGAGAATCACAGTGAACCGTCCACTTGCGTTGCTTGCCGCCCTGGTTTTGACCGCCATCAGCGTCTCCACCGCCTGCATGGCCGCTCCTGAGAGCCCGATGTCCTTCACGCTCCAGGACAAGCCTGACCGGGGACGAATCCAGCTCACGCTGATCGGCAACGGGCGTCACGAAGGTGGAATGATGTCGAATTCGTTCGCCGAGACCGAGCTCAGCGGTCTTGATATCGCCAGCCTTCGTCAGCCGGGACAGCGGCCCGTCCGCTTCGCCTTTGTGCGCGATCCGGGCCGCATCGACTGCAGCGGTTACGGCGGCAATTCCGTCGCGACCGGGCAATGCACGTTCAGCGCAAATCCTGCGTTCGGCGACTTCCTTGCGTCGCGCGGGATCGCGCGCCCGTCGTTCAAGCAGGCCTATGACCTGACGATCACAGGGGCGACACGGGATCTCGTCGACGCCCTCGCCGCCTATCACTATCCGCGGCCGGACATCGACAAGCTCGCCGAGCTCGCTGCCGTCGGGGTCAGCCGCTCGTACATCGCGAGCCTCGCCGCACGCGGGCAGGCGCCGATGTCGCTCGACGACCTCACGCAGTTTGCCGCCTTAGGGGTCACTCCCGACTTCATCGACGGACTGGCACGGGCGGGCTATCGCGGCCTTTCCGCTGACGAGATCGCGCAGCTCAAGGCCGTCGGCGTTACCCCGACACTGATCGCGTCACTCGCGGCGGCCGGTTACCCCAATCTCTCGGCTGACGATCTCGAGCAGTTCGCTGCGCTCGGCGTCACGCCGGAGTTCATCAGCGGATTCGCGCGCATCGGCTATTCGAAGCTGCCGGTCGGCACTTTGGTCCAGCTGAAGGCGCTCGACGTCACCCCCGAATATGTCCGCTCGCTCCAGGCGCACGGACTGTACCCGCGCTCCGCCGATCAGCTGGTGAAGCTGAAGGCGGCAGGAATCGGCGACAGGGACTGACGCGACCCCTCCCTCCCCAAAAAAGGACCTCAGCAATGAACCGCCTTCTCGCCTGCTTCTTCGCACTGCTGTGCGCCACGTTGAGTATCTCCTCGGCCTGCTTCGCGCAGTCCTCCGACTGGATCAGCTTCACGCTGCAGCCCGAGCGGAGCAACGCGGGCAAAATTCACGCCGACTTCCGTCACGAAGGCCGCGGCCGCTATGACAATAACTGGTCGACGGGCTTCATGCCTTCCGACCTCATCGGCATGGAGGTGTCCTCCTTTCACGCTTCCGGCACGCGGCCACTTCACTTCGCCATAGTGAGGGAAGCGGGGCGCCTGGATTGTGCAGGAACAGGCGGCAGCGATTTTGCCTCGGGCAATTGCCGCTTCAGCGCCGACCCTGGCTTCACGCACCTGCTCGCCGCGCGCGGCATCGGACAGCCGACGCCTGAGCAGGCATTCGGGCTGGTGGCGATCAATGCGCGGTCCGAGCTGATCAATGCGCTCGCCGCCGCGCGCTATCCCACGCCGACGATCGACAATTTGATGGCGCTTTCCGCTTTGCGCGTCGACGGAAGCTATATCGCGAGCATGGCGCGAGCGGGCTATCGCCCCGCCACGCTGCAGTCGCTGATCGAATTTAAGGCCCTCGGGATCACACCCGAATGGATCGGCGGTTTCGCCCGCATCGGTTATGCGAACCTTGCGTCCGAGGAGCTGGTGCAGATGCGCGCGCTCGGGATCACCCCCGACGATATCTCGGCCTTTGAGCGGATCGGCTATCGTAACCTGCCCGTGCGCAAGCTCGTCGAGCTCAAGGCGATGAACATCACCCCGGAATTCGTGCGCTCGGTTGCCGGTGAGCAAAAGGAACTGCCGCCCGTGGGCGAACTGGTCGACCGTAAGATCTTCGGCAGCCGCCGATAGAACTGATCTCTCTTCTTCGGCGCAAAAGAAAGCGGGCCGGCCATCGCTGGCCAGCCCCTTCCCTGTTCGATTGGCCAATCAGAACTTGTAGCCGAAGCTCACTAGCCCGCGCTTGTCGCTGATCGGCGCAGAGCCGACCGTCGCCTGGCCGGAGAAGCCGAGCGTGAAGGCGCCGCGTGAGAGTTCGACGCCGCCCTTGCTCTCGAGCCACCCGTTGCCGCTGTCGGCAAGCGGGAGCGCGAAGCTGTAGTCCGGCGCCGCCGCAAAGCTGACGAGCACGCCGTTCTTACGACCGGAGAGAAGCCGGACATAGTCGGCCTGCAGGTTCGGACGAACCGTCCACCCCGCCAGGTGCACGGTGCCGTCGAGCCTCGCCCCGACGCGGCTTTCGAGGCGGTTCACCTTGAGGCTGTTGAGGTCCAGCGCCGTCTCGCCGCCCTGCTCATGGAAGCCGCCCATCGAGTAATGGCTGAAACCGAGCTGAGCACGCGGATTGAGCGAAAGCCCGAGCCCGATGCTGGTCCGGAAGCCGGCTTCGGCGGTGGCCATGTAGCGCGTCGAATGGCTCGCGCCAGACAGGCGGAACATCGCGACCGTGTCCGTGGTCAGCCGCTGGCTGTCGCTGCTCGCATGCTCGGCAGCCAGGATGCCGCCGACATAGGCGCTCTTGCCAAGCGGCAGGCTGGCATAGGCCGCGGCCTGGGTCAGCTTGGAGGTTGCCTGGTCCGAACCGGCGTTACTGTTCGCCTCGGCATAGCCGAGAGCCGTGCCGACCATCGCATTGCCAAAGGGCGCTTCGATGCCTGAGGCATAGTAGCGGTTGTGGCGACCGACACCGAGCCGTTCCCCGCTACCATAGCTCGCCCGGGAGCTGTCCCCGCCCATGCTGACGAAGCCGGTGACTCCTCCGGCCATCGGCATGCTGACCGCAGAATCGCTGCTGGTAAGGCCAAGCTGCGCCCGCGGCGACGGAGTCTGCGTCGGCTGAGCGAATGCCGCCGGCCCGGCGTTCATGGTGAAGCCGTGTGCCTGGCCGGTCCCGAGGAGTGAGAGCCGGTCGCTGACGTTGCTGAACAGCTGTTGGCTCTGGCGATCCTGGAGGAGCTGGGTCTCGCCGATGATCGACGGAGCCAGCGCGTTGAACGTCGCGGCCACTTGCGACGGGTTCATCAGGTCGACATTGCCGTATAGATTCGACAGCTTGCTGTAGCTTCCTGAGCGCAGCCCATCGAGCGCCGAAGCGAACGCAAGGGCCGTGGCATTGGATGCCCCGATGTACTGGGCCAGGCTTCCGGCCTTCAGCGAGACGTTGACGTTGTTCGCCGTGTAGCTGACCGTCGGTTGAAGCACTCCAAGGTTTGCGAGGACGGCGCCGAACGTGCCGTCCACGCCACCTTGAGCTGACGCAACAGTGAAGCTCTGGCCATCGCGCACGGCCGCCCCAACGGCTTGGCCGAAGTAGATGGCCCCTCCATTGAGCGCGAGTCCGCCTGCATTGCCGCCATCTGCGACGACGTTCAGCAGGTCGCCCTTCGTCTTCATGAGGTCGACTGCGAGCGTCGACGCTGACGCGAGGATTACGTCGCCCTTGATCGTCAGCGTGCCCACCGGATTTGGGCCCGCAGGCGTCATCGTGCCCGGCGCGACAATGCCGCCGACCACCGTCAAGTAGGTCGGGTCGAACGTACCGCTGCCGCTAAGCAGGCCCTGCACCATGAGGGATTCGCCGGCTTTCAGCGAACCATCGACATTGGTCCAGCCGCCGAGCTGATTGTACTCGGCCCAGACCTTCAAATTGCCCGTCGGCGTGATGTTGAGGTTTGCCTGACCGTCGATCGTGAACTTGTCGATCGTCGCGCTCGCAGTCAGCGAAGTTCTGCCGGGATTGCGCAGCGTCACGTCGTAGTAGCGCGCCTGCTTGTACAGGGTCGGATCGAGGCTGTTCACCGGCTCGACGTTGTTGGGCACGAAGTTGGTCGAGCCCGGGCCGCCCGCGATCACCAGCGGTGTGCCGGCATCAGTCGGATTGTCGGGACCATTGAACGTGTCGCAGGATTCGCCGAGGAAGCAGAGCGTCCCGAACTTGTCGATTTGTCCGTCCGCGCCAACCTGCGGATGACTGGGAACCGAGTTCACCAACTGGCCGTCAGGACCGATGATCGCGTAGTTGGGATCCATATCCTGTACCCAGTGGGTGGGGTCGAACCAGTCGCCGTTCCCCGCCTTGGCCGAGACATATTTGTACGGGTTGTTCTGGACGATCTCTTCCCAGAAGGCGAACAACGGCGGGTAGACGTTGAACTGACCGTAGGTGCCGATTCCGCCGTTGAAGGAGAAGCTTCCCGTCAGCACGCCGGCGACAACTGGTTTGAAGGTGCCGTCGGGATTGCGGAATGTCTGGTCGACGATCAGCGGGCCGCCCGAGTCGCCTCCCGCCGTTGAACCCTCATGCGGAAGCGCGGTGCCGCCGAGCCCGTTAAAGTCGTAATAGCCGTTGTTGCGGACGCCCGTCGGTGCCGTGCTGTGGAAGAAGTTTGGATTGGACAGCGCGCCCGCAACCGAGAAGTTCGGATCGTCGAAGTCATTCCAATAGATCGGATGTGTACTGGTGGCGAATGCCGTGCTTCCCGGATTGATCGCGTCACTGCTGACGAAATCATTCACGCTCATCAGGGCATCGATCATGTTCTCGGCGGACCGACGGCGATAGTCGATGCCGGCAAGATCGCCGTGGGCAGAGGTGCCGACGCCTGCTGAACCGTAACCGGTAATGATCGAATGGGTCGGACCCGTCAGCGGTGAGAACAGCAATGTCCAGGTCGGGATGTCGCTCGCGTGCGTGTCGAGAGTCACAAGCGCGATGTCTTCGTTGGCGAACTCGCCGCCACCGCCAACCGCAGCCGGGGCGGCGCCAAGCCCGTACCAGACCTGGTTGCCGTTATAGATGTGCTTGCTCACGACCGTGTTGAAGCCGCTGTCGCGCCACGACTCGTATGGCCCGGTGCCGCTCCGGCAACCGTTTCCGGGATTCGTCGCCGTCCCGGTGCAGCGATTGGTCGACTCGAACCCGAAGCTAATGGGAATGCCAACGGTGGTGGCGAGCCCAAACCCGGGGACGACACCGCCGCCCGCACCCGTATTGCTGCCGTAGAACTCCTTAGGGGCGTCATAGACGCAATGGGCCGCGGTGATCACCGTGCGCGGGTTGATGAGCGTGCCGCTGCACAGTTCGAGGAAGGGCAGGTTGATGGAGATCATCTGCCCGACGCCGTTGATGCCGGTCGAAAGAACATCGGGGCTGTTGGCGTAATTCGCGCCCGTCGTGGCGCTCCCCGGTCCTGGCGTGATGAACGGACCGTTGTTGGTGATGATGTCGAGCTTCTCGACCGGCTGAACCGTCGCCGTCGGATTGGGAGCGGCTTGAGCCAGTGCCGGCGATGCCGTTGCAATGGCGGACAGTGAACAGGCGGCAAAGAGCGCGACTCGAGTCGCGCAGGAACGATGAACTCTCACAGGCCCCTCCTGAATACGCCGGGGGCGATGTACCCCACGCGGACTCGGGACTTTATCGTGCCTAATCAAAGGTGAAAGGATTTTCTTAACAAAAGTTCAGATTTGTGGTGTGCCGTTGCGGGACTGCCACAAGCCATTGGAAAAACGGCAGTTTTGCAAGAGTCTCGTTCCCCGGCTAAGCCGCGGGCACTTCCAATTTCGTGGAGTTTGCACGTGGCCGAGCCCGCCATCCTGCCGTTCGACTGGCAGGATCCGTTCGATCTCAATCACCAGCTCTCCGACGAGGAGCGGCTGGTTCGCGACACTGCGGAAGGCTACGCCCACGAGAAGCTGCTGCCGCGCGTCACGAGCGCATATCTCGAAGAGCGGTTCGATCGCGCGATCATGAGCGAGATGGGCGAGCTCGGGCTGCTGGGCGCGACCATTCCCCACGATTACGGCGGCGCGGGCCTCGGCTACGTCAGCTATGGCCTCATCGCGCGGGCGGTCGAGCGAGTCGACAGCGGCTACCGCTCGGCCATGTCGGTCCAGTCGAGCCTCGTCATGTATCCGATCTATGCCTACGGCTCGGAGGAGCAGCGGAAGAAATATCTGCCACGCCTGGCGACCGGCGAGATCGTCGGCTGCTTCGGCCTCACCGAACCGGACGCCGGATCCGATCCGGGCGGCATGCGCACGCGGGCGGAAAAGACGGCGAACGGCTACCGACTCAACGGCACGAAGATGTGGATCACCAACTCGCCGATCGCCGATGTGTTCGTCGTCTGGGCGAAGTCGGATGCGCACGGCGGGAAGATCCGCGGCTTCCTGCTCGAGAAGGGCATGGCCGGCCTTTCCGCGCCGAAGATCAAGGAGAAGCTATCGCTCCGCGCGTCGATCACCGGCGAGATCGTCATGGATGGAGTCGAGGTCGGCGAGGACGCGCTGCTCCCGAACGTCGAGGGGCTCAAAGGGCCGTTCGGCTGCCTCAATCGCGCGCGCTACGGGATCAGCTGGGGCTCAATGGGCGCGGCCGAGGCCTGCTACCATGCCGCGCGGCAATACACGCTCGACCGCAAGCAGTTTGGCAAGCCGCTCGCCGCGAACCAACTCGTGCAGCTGAAGCTCGCGAACATGGCGACCGAGATCACGCTCGGGCTGCAGGCATCGCTGCGGGTCGGCCGCCGCCTCGAAGCGGGCGAGCTGGTCCCGGAGACGATCAGCCTCATCAAGCGCAACAACTGCGGCAAGGCGCTGGAAATCGCGCGCGTCGCGCGTGACATGCACGGCGGCAACGGCATCTCGGCGGAATTCCACGTGATCCGTCATGCCGCGAACCTGGAGACAGTAAATACCTACGAGGGCACGCACGACGTACATGCGCTCATCATGGGTCGGGCAATTACCGGGCTGAGCGCCTTTTAAGGGCGAGGCCGCCGAAACAGCACGGTCGTTTCGCCGCGATAGACCGCGTCCAGCTGCCGTTTAAAGCCGAGCCGCTCGGCAAGCCGGATCGACCCGGCATTCTCCGGCGCGATGATTGCCGGGTAAGACTCGGCGTTGAGGTTGGTGTCGGCCCATTGGAGCGCCGCGGCGCATGCTTCGAACGCAATGCCCTGGCCGTGGACCTTTGGCGCGAAGACATAGCCAAGCTCGGGTTCACCTTCGATGCTCGGCTCCATGTCTCGCTTGAAGTCGGCGAAACCGAGCTGGCCGGCGAGCGACCCATCAGCCTTCATTTCCGCGATCCAGTAGCCCCAGCCGCTATACGGCCACTGACCGCACGCCGCGAGCGAACGCCGCCACGTATCCTCACGGCTCAGCGCGTGACCGCCGATGTAGCGGACGACCTCGTCGTCCGACCACATGGCAGCAAGTGCGTCCAGGTCCTCCGCCCGAAACGGGCGAAGGATCAGTCGTTCCGTCTCGATCCGCGGTGCTTCGCGGAACAAGCGTTACTTCTTGCCGAGAGAGAGGCCGCCGAAGCGCTTGTTGAAGCGCGCGACCTGACCGCCTTCCTGGACCTGGCGGGTGCCGCCGACCCAGGCGGGGTGGACCTTCGGATCGATGTCGAGATGCATCGTGTCGCCTTCCTTGCCCCAGGTCGAGCGGACCTGGAACTTGGTGCCGTCCGTCATTTCGACGTTGATCATGTGGTAATCGGGATGAATACCGGACTTCATGTGACTTTTCCTTGGGTTAGCCGCTGGTTTCCGACCAGCCGCCGAAGGTGAGCGCGCGACTTATAATGAGAGGTGCGAAAGTGCAACCTCAGGCGGGCTGCGCCTCCCCTGCCCTCAACTGAGGCAGCCAATGCTCGGCAAGGGCGAAGCCGCCGAACAGCAATGTCGCATAGAACAGGTCGCCGGCGGCAGTGTTCTGGAAGAAGGGGATTGCGGCGATGTAGCATGCGGCGAGCCCCGCGCCGTTGTGCGGGTACATCCCGCTTAGCGCAAAGGTCCCGAAATTGCTGATGAGGAAGAAGCCGATCGAGCTCGCGATAGCGGCAAGGCCGATGCGGAGGACCGACCGGCGGGCCAGCGCAAGCGATCCGATGAGCACGACCACCGCCACGGCGAGATAAGTCACCCAAACCCCCGAATAAAAGCCGAGCACCGCATCGCTGAGCAGCATGGCGGCGAGCGGAGCGGCAAAGGCGAGCGAGCGGCGGCCAAGATAGGCGCCGCTGAACAGGGCCATTGCCCCGATCGGGGTGAAATTCGGCGGATGCGGGACGAGCCGGAGAATGGCGGCTGCGAGGATCGCGGACAGGAGCGCGAGGATGCGGCTGTGGTTGGCGGTCATGTGCGCTCCAATAATGCGGTGACGCGCAATTTGACAGCCCGGCTGGCGCGCGCCTAGCAGGGCGGCCGACCAGGGTGCCGCCCACGGACTTTGGTCTGGCGGGGGCGGTTCAAAGGGAAGCCGGCGAAACTCCGGCGCTGTGCCCGCAACTGTGAAGCCGAACTACTTCGGCAAGTCAGGAACCTGCCTTGGTCCGTCGTCCGTTTCCTCGGCCGGGACCAGCCGCGGGGCGTGGGCTCCGCTGTCCTCAAGGAAGCGGCGATCCCTCTGTGACGACAGGTTCGTCACAGGAGAAGATCACATGGCCGTAACACCCATCGACAGCAACCAGATCGTCATTACCGCCTCGCGCGCTCCGGAGAGCGAGGCGCAAACGCCGGCGAGCGTCACCATCATCGATCAGCAGCGCATCGAACGCCTCGGCGAGCCGCTGGTGAGCTCGTTGCTCCGTCTGACGCCGTCAGCGGCGATCGCGACTTCGGGACCTGCCGGTTCGCTGACCGAAGTCCGAATTCGCGGCGCCGAAGCCAATCACACGCTGCTGTTCGTCGATGGCATCAAGATCAACGACCCCGCGTCGGGTGACGCGCCCCGCTTCGAGCTGCTCAACGCCGACATCGCGTCGCGCATCGAAGTGGTGCGCGGACCGCAATCCGCTCTCTGGGGTTCGGACGCGATCGGCGGCGTGATCGCCATCAACGGGGTCGATGATCTGCCGGGCAGCGCCGCGCAGGCGGAGGGCGGCTCATTCGGATTTGCCCGGGCGAGCGGCTCGAAATCGCTGGTCACCGACAGGACCAGCATTGCGGGCGCTCTCGGTTTCCAGCGCGCGACCGGCATCGACAGCTTCAGCGGTCGCGGCGACAAGGACGGTTATCGAAACCTCTCGGCGCGAATGCGCGGCACGTGGCGGCCCTTTCCAAATGTCGAACTCGGCGCGACCGCGCTCGCTCTTACCGGATATTCCGAGTTCGACGGCTTCGACCCCGTCACCTTTGCTCACACCGACACACTGGACAGTAGCCGCAATCGGTTGGCCGCGGGACGAATTTGGGCAAGCTCCGGAAGTGACTCCACGCCTTGGCGCGTCCAGATCGCTGCGTCGCTGCTCGGCTCGTCGAACAAAAATTATCTGGTCGACATTCAGCAGAACCGCACCAGCGGCACCCGCCGCAACCTCTCCGCACAGGTGGAGCGGAGCTTCACGACAGGACCGGTCACGAACAGACTGATTCTCGCCGGTGACCTCGAGCGCGAGACCTTCCATGCACGGGACGTGATTTACGGCGGCCTCTCCAACCAGGACCGCAGCCGCGACCATCAGTCGGTTACGGGCGAATGGCGAGCCGAAACGAAGGTTCTCACTGGCGACCTGGCGGTGCGACGAGACCTGTTCAACCGCTTCAGGAACGCTACGAGCGTGCGCGCATCGCTCCTCGCGCGAATGGGCGGCGGATGGTCCGTCGCGGGTTCCTACGGCGAAGGAATCGCGCAGCCGACCTTCTTCGATTTGTACGGCTTTTTCCCGAACAACTTCCTCGGAAATTCGTCACTTAAGCCGGAGAGCTCACGCGGTTTGGAGCTGTCGCTGCGCTACCGCCGGCGCGCCTTCGATGCCTCGCTCACGGGATACAAGCAAAAGCTGCACGACGAGATCGTGGATGTGTTCGATTCCAATACCGGGCTGTTCAGCACCGCCAACCGGCACAAGACGAGCCGCCGCTCCGGCATCGAGGCGACGTTCGGATGGCAGATCGGCAGCCAGCTCCGCCTGTCCGCCAATTATGCCTATCTGCATGCAACCGAGCCTGACGAGGCTGCTTTGACGCAGGTGCATGAGCTGCGGCGGCCCAAGCACAGCGGCTCGATCGCTCTCGACGGCGCAACCGGCAAGTTCACGTATGGCGGCTCGCTCGCCTACGTCGGGCGTCATCTCGACCAGCGCGACACCTTCCCGTTCGATCGGGTCGCTCTCGGTTCCTATTGGCTTGCCGACGCCCGCGTCAGCTACGCGGTCAGACCGGGAGTCCAGCTCTTCGTGCGGATGAGCAATGCGCTCAACCAGCGCTACGAAGACGTATTCGGCTATCGCACCGAGCCGCGCGCGATCTATGCGGGGATCAGGCTGGCGGATCGGCGATCATCGCCGTGAAATTCGCCTCGGCCGCGAGCTTCCCGTCGACGAGGGCGCGGCCGGCGAACTTACAGACGGTCGCGCGCTTTTGGACAAACTCCACTTCGAGCCTCAGGAGCACGCCCGGTTCGACCGGCTGGCGGAACTTCGCCCCATCGATCGCCATGAAATAGACGAGCTTGCCCGAACCGGCGAGGCCGAGAGCTTCGACGGCAAGCACGCCCGCCGCCTGGGCGAGCGCCTCGACGATCAGCACTCCCGGCATGATCGGGCGCGCCGGGAAATGACCCTGGAAGAAGGGCTCGTTGATCGTCACCGCCTTGATGGCCACGATGCCTTTTTCCGGATCGAGGCTTTCGACCCGGTCGACCAGCAGCATGGGATAGCGGTGCGGCAGCGCCGCCATGACCCGCTTGATGTCAAGCGGACCGATGGCGGCGCTGGCCGGCTGGTCGTTCATCCGCGCTTAGCGGCCCTGCGGCTGCGTCGTGCGGGCCTGGGCCGGAGCTGTCACAGAAATGGTCGGCAACGCCGTATTCAGCGCCGCCAGCACGTCGTTGGTGACGTCGAGGTTGGCAGCGCTCGCGAGCGTCTGGCCGATTTCGACCATCATGTTCGCGCCGCGGCGCTGCATGACCTGCGTGTAGATCGGGCCGAGCTTGTCGACGATCTGCTTCTTCACATAGTCGCTGTTTGCCGAGATCTGCTGCTGCTGACGCTGCAGCTCCTCGGCAGCCTGCTGCTGCTTCGTCTGGAACGCGGCAACGCGGTTCTTCAGCGCCGCATCAGGCTCCTTGCCCCCGAGAGCGTCGATGGCGGCCTGGATGGATTTCTGTTCCGTCTGCAACGGAGCAGCCAGAGCCCGCTCGCGATTCTGGTAGCCCGTGACCTGCGCCTGGAGTGCAGCCCTGGCGTTCTTGCAGGCATTGCAGGTGGTCGAGACCTTGTCGAGGTCGACGACCGCGATCACCGCCGACGGAATCGCCTGCGCCTGGGCGGCAGACGGCAGAAGCGCCGCAGCCACGAAGGATGCTGAAATGAGCAGTCTTTTCATCAGAATTGGGTTCCTACGTTGAAAGTGAACAATTTGGTGTCATCGCCCCTTTGTTTGAGAAGCGCTTTGGCAAGGTCGAGGCGCAGCGGACCGAAGGGCGAGGTCCAGTTGACACCGATGCCGATCGACAGGCGCGGCCGGGCGGAATTTCCGAGGAACTCTTCCTTGAACCCTGGCGAGACAGTGTACTTCGTCGTGTCGCAGGCTGGATCTCCCGGCCCGCGAAGAATGGTCGTCAAGCCCGAGGTCGGGTCGGTCGGCGAACAGATGTTGACGACGTCCAGGAGCTGAGGTCTCGTGATATTCCACAACGATCCGACGTCGATGAAGGCCGAGGGCCGCAATCCCATGCTCTTGAGCGCGGAGTTGACGGGAAACTCCAATTCGACCCGTCCCATATAATAAGCGCGGCCGCCGATCGCGTCCGTGACGTCCTTGTTGATATCCAGCGCCGCCAGCGTGCCGTCCTCGTTGTACGGGATACGCACGATGCGCGGTCCGATGCCGCGGATGTCGAACCCACGCAGCCCCGGATCGAAGAAGCGGTCGGTCAGCCGGATTGCGTCGCGCCCAGGTCCCGGCGATTTCTGCAAGGGCGCGATATAGCCGCCCTCACCATGGGCTGAGAGGACCCAGCCGGAGCCGATGCTCTTGTATTTGGTCGCGTTGACGCTCGACCGAACGTAGCGGACGTCCCCGCCAAGCCCGGCGAAGTCCTCCGACCAGGTGAGGCGCTGCCCACGGGTCGGGTGGATTGCATCGGTGTCGTCGTAGATGGTCGAGAAGCCGACCAGCGACGTCAGGCGGTTGCCGATTTCATCGCAAAGATAGCGGCCGGCCTTGAGCGGGTCGCACTCGAGAACGCCCGTGACAGGATTGGGTGAGTAGAAGGACGCCTTGTCGAGCGACACCTTGTCGCCCTGGAGCGTGTAGCGGCCGCCGAAGCTCCAATATTCGGTCATTGGGAAACCGAACTGCAGCGAGCCGCCCGTGCTCAGCTGCGAATAGGTCGTGTTGCGGTTCGTGCCGATGAAATCGAAGCTGCGATAGTCGCGCCGGAACACGCGTCCGCCGAGCAGGATCGGCTTGTCGAGGAAATAGGGATCGACGAAGCCCGCTTCGACCGACTTCGAGTAGACCGACCAGTTGACCGATGCATCGACGGTCTGGCCCTTGCCCATGAAGTTGTTCTGCGAAATGGCGAGCTGGATCACCGCCTTCTCGAGGCTCGAATAACCGCCCGACAGCGATAGCTGTCCGGTCGGCTTTTCCTCGACGTTGACGCCGAGGACCACCCGATCGGGCGCCGAACCCTCCGTCTGTTTGATCTCCAGCTTGTCCTGGAAGAAGCCGAGGCTCTGGATTCGATCCTGGCTGCGCTTGACCTTGAGCGCATTGAACGCGTCGCCTTCATTCAGGCGGAATTCGCGGCGAATGACCTTGTCGCGCGTCGAGGTGTTGCCGGTGACGTCGATCCGCTCGACGTAGACGCGCGGTGTCGGAGTCACCTTGATGGTGATGTTCATCACCCGCTTTTCGGCATCGCGGTTGTAGGCCGGATTGATGTCGGCGAACGCATAACCGAGGTTGCCCGCCGCCTCGTTGAGGTTGGTGACCGCGTCCTCGACCTCTTTGGCGTTGAACCAGGTGCCCGGCTGGATCTTGGCGATCTTCAGCACCTGAGCATTCGGGAAGTCACGCAGTGCGCTGTCTGCCTCGACCGTGCCGAACTTATAGCGCGGGCCTTCTTCGACCACATAAGTGATGACGAAATCGCGGCGGTCCGGCGTCAGCTCGGCAAGCGCCGAAACCACCCGGAAATCGGCGTAGCCCTGCGTCAGGTAGAAGGCGCGCAGCTTCTGCTGGTCGGCGGCGAGACGGTCGGGGTCGTAGGTGTCGTTCGACTTGAGGAAGCCGAGAATACCCCCGGCCTGCCGGGTGTACATCTCCTTGCGCAGCCGCGCGTCGGAGAAGTGGGTGTTGCCGAGGATATTGATTGCTCGAACCTTGGCGAGATCGCCCTCATAAATCTCGAAGACGACATCGACTCGGTTCTGGTCGAGCTGGACGATCTTGGGCTCCACGCGGGCGGCGAAGCGGCCCTGGCGCCGGTAAAGCTCGAGGATTCGGTCGACGTCTGAACGCACAGCACTGCGAGTGAAAATCTGCCGAGGGGCGAGCTTGATCTCGGGCGTGATCTTGTCATCCTTGATGTGCTTGTTGCCCTCAAGGATGATGCGGTTGATCACCGGGTTCTCGCGAACCTGGATGACGAGGTCGCCCGTATCTGCACCCGAGATCGTCACATCGGCGAACAGCTGCGTCGCGTAGAGGTCCTTCAGC
>Ga0207674_10006523_pt1 | contig 13716 bp, 10 predicted proteins | sample KBSCornC72_FD_184303 | JGI IMG/M metagenome (GOLD analysis project Ga0207674, IMG submission 184303) | Corn rhizosphere microbial communities from Kellogg Biological Station, Michigan, USA - KBS Corn C7-2 (SPAdes) (version 2) | ecosystem: Host-associated > Plants > Roots > Rhizosphere > Soil ... | reverse complement strand
GCTTTCGAACAGCGCCTTGAAATTGCCTTCACCGAAGCCTTCGTTGCCCTTGCGCTGGATGATCTCGAAGAAGATCGGGCCGATCACGTTCTGGGTGAAAATCTGCAGCAGCAGACCCTGACCCTCGGTGGGAGCGCCGTCCATCAAGATCCGGCGCTTCTCGAGCTCGGCAATGCTCTCCTCATGGCCTTTGATGCGCTCGGGGAGCAGCTCGTAATAAGTGTCGGGCGTGTCCTGGAATGGAATTCCGCGCGCGCTGATGATGTCGACGGCCTCATAGATATCGGAGGTGCCGAGCGCGATGTGCTGGATGCCCTCGCCCTTATATTCGCGGAGGAACTCCTCGATCTGGCTCTTGTCGTCCTGGCTCTCGTTCAGCGGGATCCGAATCTTGCCGCAGGGGCTGGTCATGGCCTTGGAGAACAGGCCGGTCTGCTTCCCTTCGATGTCGAAGTAGCGGATCTCGCGGAAGTTGAAGAGCTTCTCGTAGAATTCCGCCCACACGGACATACGGCCGCGGTGCACGTTGTGGGTCAGATGGTCGATGTAGGTGAGCCGGCTGTCGAGCTCCTTCAGCCGCTCGGCGGCATCGGGGAAGAAGTCGAAGTCGACCTCGTAGATCGAGCCCTTCACGCCATAGGCGTCGACGAAGAACAGGCGCGAGCCGCCGATGCCCTCGATCGCCGGAATGTTCATCTCGCCATGGGCAACGTCGTTGTTGACGGGCGTCGCGCCGAGGCGAACGGCGCGCTCGAACGCCGCCTTGGCGTCTTTGACGCGAAAGGCCATCGCGCAGGCGCTCGGCCCGTGGTCGCGGGCGTACTGCTCGGCATAGCTGCCCGGCTCGGCATTGATGATGAAGTTGATCTCGCCCTGGCGATGGAGCGTTACGTCCTTGCGCTTGTGCTTGGCGACCGCGGGAAAACCCATCTTCGTGAACAGGTCGCGCAACAGACTGGTATCGGGCGCGGTATATTCGACGAACTCGAAGCCGTCGGTGCCCATCGGATTGTCGAGCCCGAGCACGCTTTTGTCCTCGGCAAGCTGAGTGGCCATCAACAGTCTCCTTTGCAGCCCAACTGCCCCTTGCGGACCGGCATTTCAAGGAGCCGAAAGGTCCCAAAGGTCACAGTGCAACGCGCGTGCGCGTGCGGACGCGCGCGAGAGCCGCACCCGCGGCGGTCGCTCAATCGGAATAAGTTGTAGAGCATGAAGGCGCGGCCTAGGCCGAATCGACCTCTGTAGGACAGGAGATTCTGTCATGGATGCTCCCGAGGGCTGGAGTCTCGAAGAAGGCGGCAAGGCGCTGATCCGCACGTTCAAGTTCGCGGATTTCAGCGAAGCTTTCGGCTTCCTCACGCGCGTCGCTCTGCACGCCGAGAAGATCGATCATCACCCGGAGTTCACCAACGTCTGGAACCGCGTCGACTTCCGGCTCACGAGCCATGACGCGGGCGGAGTAACCGACCGTGACGTGAGCCTCGCCCAAGCGATCAACCGGTTGGCGGAAAGCTAGGACCACGTCGAAAGCTGTGCTTGGATCGATCAGAAGTTGAGTGCCTAGAGGAGACAGCCTGTGCTCATCTCGATGGTCGCGGCGCTACAGGTCATCACGTCGCCTCCCCTTCCGCCAGCGCCTCCACCTCCTCCGCCGTTCAGTCGCAAAGTTGAGGCCGCAGCCCGGCGAATAGGGGCGCGCGTCGACGAAGAGTTCAAGCGGTGCGGCACCGCACGGACGAACAGTAATGGACGTTACGTCGAAGCCTTCGGAACGCCGCGGCATTCTGCTGAGTGGAAGAAGGCGACCCTCGCTTTCGACAATGCGCTGACGGTGTGCCGCGGCCTTCGTCGAGCGCTCCGGGATCAGGAAGACTTTCTGGTCAGTGTCGCCCAAAGCGGGTCGAGGCACGACGGCGACCTGGCGGCTGGGCAGCTCGGAGGCGTCTTGTCCGAGCTTCAGGCGATTGAGCAACTTTTCGCCACTGAAACCCCACGATATCGCGAGCTACTCACCGTCGGGTGGGGAAATCCTCACTGTGCGGAACACCCTGACGGTTTCATGCCTGCTTCCAGCATCTGCCCCAAAGGCACGGGGGTCTCTCAGCGGTAAGGCCGTTCACTTCCACGCGGCGACCCACTCGTCCACTCGCCGCTCCAGCACCGGGAGCGGCTGGGAGCCGTCGCTGATGATGAGGTCGTCGAACGCCTTGATGTCGAACTTCGGTCCGAGCGCGTCTTCGGCCTTCTTCCGAAGCTCCATGATCTTGAGCATGCCGATCTTGTAGCCGGTCGCCTGGCCAGGAAGCGTGATGTAGCGGCGCACCTCCGACCGGGCGGAATCCGGCGTCTGGCGGCCGGTCTTGATCATGTAATCGACCGCCTGGTCCTCGGTCCAACCCTGGGCATGGATGCCGGTGTCGACGACCAGCCGTGCGGCGCGGAACAGCTCGGCGTCGAGCCGCATGAAGTCCGCGGCGACGTTAGGATAGGCGCCCATCTCCTTGCACAGCAGCTCCGAATAAAGCGCCCAACCCTCGTTGAAGGCGACATAGCCGCCGGCGCGGCGGAACTTGGGCGTGCCCGTCTGCCGCACCTGGATGTCGCCGGCCATGACGTGGCCGGGGACGCCCTCGTGGCACATGAGATCGTAGACCGCGTCCGGGTCCTCGGTCGTGCCGAGCAGGTGGACGTAGACACGGCCCGGGCGGGTGCCGTCGGGGCTCGGCCCCGCCGCGTGCGCCGCACCGCCCGCGACCTCGCTGAACGAGGGCTCGCGGACGACTTCCATGCGGTATTTGGGGACGTTGTTGAAGCGGGCCGGCAGAAGCTCGCGATTGTGGGCGATCGCATCGTTGGCGCGCTTGAGATACTCGGCGCGCAGGGCATCGGTCCACGGCCGCGGCGGATAGCGCTTCTCGCGATCGGCGTAGAAGGCCTGGCGGTCGGCGAAACCCGCCTTCCGCGCGAGCGCGTCCTGCTCGCCTTCGATGCGCTTCACCTCCTTGAGCCCGATTTCATGAATCTGGTCGGCGGTGAGGTCGAGCGTGGTGTTGAGCTTGAGCGCGGCGGCGTACCATTCGGCGCCGCCGGGGAGCGAAATGGCTCCGACTCGGCCGCTCGGCGCCGTGGGGAGTTCGCTGGTTCCCCAGGCGATCACGCGCTCGTAGGCCGGCTTGATCTGCAGCAGCGATGCGCGCGCGTGCGCGAGAAGCGCGTTCGAATCCGCGGCGCTGATCTTGCCGGCCGACTGAAGCTTCGCGACCTTCGCCTTGGCATCGGCCCAGAGCGGCGAATCCTTGCCGCTGTCGAATGGGGCGCCGGTGATGATCGTCTTGCTGCCGTCGATGACCCGCTCAACCTCGAATTTCGGAGCGCGGATGCCCTGCGCGTCGGACTCCTTGCTCTCGGCGATCGCCGTGTCGAGCACCGCCGGAATCGCCCGAAGCCGCGCATTGTACGCGCGCATGTCGGACGCATCCTGCACCGTGTGCGTATTGATCAGGAAGTTGGGCAGGCTGGCGTGGATCGAATAAAGGAACGAATAGAAAGGCGGCTGGTAGCGCCGGTACTTGTACTGCAGCTCCATGCGCTGAAGCTCGGTTTCCCAGATGTCATAATTGGTCTGACCCTTGGGCGAGAGCTTGCCTCGGTCGAACTGCGCCTTCATCCGGGCGACGCTGGCGCGCCGCGCTTCGAGGCGCTTGAGCTGGCCGGCATCGCTGATGTCGTCGAGCCGGTCCTCGCCTTCCTTGATGCCGAGACGGGTCGCGAGCTGCGGCCGCAGCTTCAGGTCCTCGGCGAACTCCTTGTCGAGAAAGGCCGTGAGACGCGCGTCCTCGGCATTGGTCGTCGTCGCCGTTGGCGCGGGCTGCGCCGACACTGACGAGACCTGCGGCACCGCGAGGATGGCCGCCGCGAGCCACAACCAACGCAATTGACGCATCTTTTCCCCTCCCGAGCCTGCTGCTGTCCGGACGCGGAGCCGCGACCGTCGCGCTGACCCTAACAGCTGTGTCGGAGGCGGCAAGCAGCGCGGTAGGGAGCGCCCTTCGCCAGCCATTGATCGTTCAGGCGGATAGTGGGATAGAAGTGCCGCAATGACCCGCCGGCTCGCCTCCGCCGACCTCATCCGCGCCGCTGCGGCCGTGCCGGCGAGCTATTATTATCCGCGGGAGGCTGGAACGAGCTGACGCGCGCCTGAGCGACAGACCACCGGCCTCCAGACCCGCCAGAGCCACCGCTCGGCGGGTTTTTTATTGGCCCGAACACGAAGGAACAGAGGAATGCTTGAGACGAACACAGACGAGCTTGCCGGCCACGTACATCCCTCTCCCCGGCGGGGAGAGGGTAGGGAGAGGGGGCTCGGCAGTCGGGTCGAAGCTGAGGACGCCGAGCCCCCTCACCCCAATCCTCTCTCCGCTGGGGAGAGGAGGCCTTGGACCGACTACGTGGTCCCGCAGTGCTGGGAGTCTTTCACTGAGGAGGACCACGCGGTCTGGGACCTGCTGTTCGCGCGGCAGGTCGAGCTGCTCGGGTCACGCGTCGTCTCGCCATTTCTCGACGGGATCGACCTTCTGAAGCTTTCGCACCCCGGCGTTCCGGACGTCGACGGCTTGAACGCGATCCTGGAGCCGCGGACGGGATGGCGCACTGTCGCAGTGCCGGGGCTGGTCCCCGACGACATTTTCTTCGGGATGCTAGCCGAACGCGTGTTCCCGGTCGGCAACTTCATCCGCACCCGCGAGCAGCTCGACTATCTCGAGGCGCCCGACTGCTTCCACGACATGTTCGGCCACATCCCGATGCTCGCGCACCACGATTATGCCGAGATGACGCGCCACGTCGGAGAGCTGGGCTCGGCCGCCATCGCCGCGCGCCAGGGCGACAAGGCGGCGCGCCTCTACTGGCACAGCGTCGAGTTCGGGCTGGCGAAGGAGCATGGCGAGCTCAAGATCCTCGGCGCCGGCCTCGCTTCGAGCTTCGGCGAATCGCACTTCAGCCTGGAGAGCGACGCGGTCGAGCGGCTGCCCTTCTCGGTCGGGCGCGCGGTGAACACGCCGTACAGGCACGACGCCTTTCAGCCGCGCTATCTGGTTTCCGAATCGCTCGAGCAGACGATCGCCGAAGTATTGGCGCTGACGCCCGAGGAACTGCTGCGTCTATAGCAGTTCGTCATTGCGAGCGAAGCGAAGCGATCCAGACGGCCGCAGCGCTGGATTGCTTCGTCGCTGCGCTCCTCGCAATGACGGGGAGGTCTCTTAGAATCCTCGCTCGCCCGGAGCCGCTCCGCCTTCGCGCGGCAGTACCAGGTTCAGATAGACCGCTTCCAGCGCGACCCGCTGCGCGTCCTCCGCGGGGACGATGCCGGCGGCATGGCCGCCCTCGATCGCCTCGTCGTAGTAGAAGCGGTCGCCGCACTCCTCGAACTTCGCGGCGAACTTGCGCGCGTGGCCCGGGTGCACGCGGTCGTCGCGCGTCGAGGTGTAGATGAACGGCACCGGATAGTGCACGCCGCACTTGAAGTTCTGATAGGGCGAATATTTGCTGATGAATGCCCAGTCGGCGGGGACGTCGGGATTGCCGTACTCGCCCATCCATGAAGCGCCGGCGAGCAGGTGCGAATAGCGCTTCATGTCGATCAGCGGCGAACCGATGATCGCTCCGCCCCACAGGTCCGGCCGCTCGGTGATCGCGACCGCCGCCATCAGCCCGCCGTTCGAGCGGCCCGAAACGGCGAGGCGGCCCTTCTGCGTCATGCCTCTAGCGATGAGGTCGTCGGCGACGGCATAGAGGTCGTCGTAAGCCTTCTGCCGGTTCTCGCGGAGCACGGCATTGTGCCATTTGGGCCCGTATTCCCCGCCGCCGCGGATGTTGGCCAGCACATAGGCATTGCCCTGCTGGACCCAGAACAGCGCCAGCGGACCCGAGCGGTAGGGCTCGTGGACGAGATAGCTCGGAGTCTGGGCGAGCTCGAACCCGCCATAAGCATGCACCAGGGTCGGCACCGGTCCGGTCACGTCCTTCCGGTGCACGAGGAAATAGGGGATTTTCGTGCCGTCCGGCGAGGTGGCGAAATGCTGCTCGACGATCATGTTCGAGGCGTCGAACTGGGGCGGGAGCGCCTGGATCGGCGCTGCTGCTGCGCCGGGCTGGGCGCGGAAGAGCGTCGGCGGCGTCAGCATGCCCTCGACGGTGGCGAAGGCGAGGTCGGCCGTTCCTGCGGTCGCATTGAGGTGGACCGTCGACTTGTCGGGAAGCGCGACAGGAGCGCCGCTCCAGGTGCCGTCGGGCGCGCGCGTGAGGGCGGTAAGTCTGCCCGACACATCCTCGAGATACTTGACCCAGACTTTCGACTGGCTGGCCGAGACCTCCTCCACCGCCTGGTGCGCATTGAGGACGAACACGGTCTCGATCGCGGGCGTCTTGCCCGCGAGGAGGTCGGGAATCGAGTAAGCGACCAGCGCGCCCGCTTCATGCCCCTGCCACGCACTTTTGAGCGAGGCGATCAGGCGGCCGTCGAGCACGTCCTGGATCTGTGCGTCCTCCGGCAAAGGCCAGGGGACCAGCCGCCCATCGGGCGCGATGTGGCTGATCTTCGAATGATAGAAATCAAGACCGCGATTGAGGATCGGCCAGGTGCGGTTCCCGTCCACCAGCACGCGCGTGCTGACGGAGACGTCGCTCTTGATGCCCTCGCCGATCTTCGTTGCCGCGGCGAGCGGGGTTCCGCGCTTCCACAGCTTGACGATCCGGGCGTAGCCGGAGTCGGTCAGCGTCCCGGCTCCAAAGTCGGTGCCGACGTACAGCGCGTTCGGACCGGCCCACGAGACATCGGTCTTGGCGGTGGGAAGGAAGAAGCCGTCCGGGATGAACGCGGCCTTGTCGAGATCGAACTCGCGCACCTCGACGGCGTCTCCGCCGCCGTTCGAGAGGCTGACCATGCAGTCGACGTAAGCGGGCGACAGGCAGGTCGCGCCCTTGAACACCCACTTCTTGTTGTCCGCCTTGCTCATCGCGTCGATGTCGAGGAGCGTCCGCCATTGCGGCTGTCCGGCGGCGAAGGCGGCGAGCGGGGACACCCGCCAGATGCCGCGCGGATGCTGCTCATCCTGCCAGAAGTTCAGCACCTTGTTCCCGAGGATCTGGTCCGGCTCGGCGATCTTCTGGTTGGTCGAGAGCAATGCCAGCGCCTTCGCGCGGTACTCAGCGAACCCGGGCTGCTTCTCCAACGCCGCCAGCGTCTGCGCATTCCACGACTTCACCTTGGCGAGCGCCTGGGCGCCGTCGACCTGCTCCAGGTAGAGGTTCGGATCGGCCGCCGGTGCGGCAGCGACAGGGGTCACGCCCAGGATTCCGATCGTCACGAACACAGGCGCAAGTCGATGCATGGAAACTCCCTCCCTCAAGATCTCTCCCGCTATCGCGCCTCGCAATGGCAGTCGAGGGCGCTATAGCCAAATGCATGGTGGAGACGACGAAGGGCGAGTATCGGAGCGGCCATGACCCGAGGACGCTGCGGGATGCGCTCGGATGTTTCGCCACGGGCGTCACCGTCGTCACCTGCGTTGACGAGCGCGGAATTCCCGCCGGACTGACGGTCAACAGCTTCACCTCGGTCTCGCTCGACCCGCCGCTGCTGCTCGTGTGCATCCACAAGCAGGCCGCAAGTGCGGAGGCGCTGACCACCGCCTCGCATTTCGCGATCAATGTGCTTCAGACAGGCCAGCAGCCGGCGTCCATCACCTTTTCGACCCGCGTCGAGGACCGGTTCGGCTGCACGCCCTGGTCCCAGGGAGAGGCGGGCGCTCCGATCCTCAAGGATTCGCTCTGCGTGTTCGAATGCGAGCGCTTCGCCGCCTATGACGGCGGCGATCATCATATCCTCGTCGGCGAGGTGGTGAAGGCGAGCTTCGATGCGGCGGTCGACCCGCTGCTGTTCTTCCGCGGACGCTATCGGCGACTCCACTTCGACTAATCGACGATCAGCTCTTCCGGCCGCTTGGTGAAGCGGCGGACGATCGCGACGATGATCCCGCCGATGACGAGGCCCACCACCGCGCCCGCCAGCGCGACGACGAGCCAGCTGACGACGCCACCGAACATGCCGGTGGCTCCGCCCGCCGCGTTCGCGGCGTCGTGGATGAGATGCGGGAGCGGCCCTGCGAGGTGCAGCTCCTCGATCCCGTGGAGGAGGATTCCGCCGCCGACCCACAGCATCGCCGCAGTCCCGATCGTCGCCAGGGCGGTGAGCATGTTCGGAACGATGCGGACCAGCGCCTCGCCGAATGCACGCGCGCCTCGGTTGCGCCGCCCAGCGAGGTGAAGCCCGATGTCGTCGAGCTTCACGATCAGTCCGACGACGCCATAGACGCCGCCGGTGACCGCCAGAGCGACGGCAGCGAGTGCAATCGCCGTGGTCAGCAGGCTCAAATGCTCGAGGCTGGCGAGAGCGATGGCCATGATCTCGGCCGAGAGAATGAAGTCGGTGCGGATAGCGCCGTTGACCTGCATCTTTTCGAGTTCGGCAGGGTCGGCCATCGCGTCGACCAGCTGCTCTTCATGCTCATGCTCGTGCAGCAGCTTCTCGAGGATCTTCTCGGTCGCCTCGAACGCCAGATAGGCGCCGCCGATCATCAGCAGCGGAGTTGTCAGGAACGGCGCGAAAGCAGTGAGCAGAAGCGCAACCGGAAGCAGGAACAGAATCTTGTTCTTGACGCTGCCCCAGGCGATCTTGCCGATGATCGGAAGCTCGCGCTCGGGCGCCAGGCCCATCACGTAGCGCGGAGTGACGGCCGTATCGTCGATGACCACGCCCGCCGCCTTGCTGCTCGCCTTGCCGGCTGCGCCGGCGACGTCGTCGAGCGAGGCGGCGGTGAGCTTTGCGATGGTCGCAACATCGTCGAGCAGGGCAATGAGGCCGGAGGGCATCGGCGGCGCTTAGCCATCATTACGAGGAGCGCAAGCGACGAAGCAATCGAGCCACCGCCCCGGATTGCTTCCCCCGGCTTTCGCCGGGGTCGCAAAGACGAAATGCTTTCGCTATCCGCCGCCCCATGCTGGCAATGGAATTCGTCAAGGCGAACCGGGAGACGGTCGAGCGCGCGATCCGCGACAAGGGCGTGGAGCTCGACCTCGGCGAGTTGCTCGCGCTCGATGCCGAAGTGCGCGCGGCCAAGACCGAGATCGACCGGCTGAGAGCGGAGCGCAACGCCGTCAGCGCCAGGTTCAAGGATGCGACGCCCGAGCAAAAAGCGGAGCTCGGGCGGCAAGCGAAGGAAGCGGGGACGCGCGCCTCCGCGCTCGAAGCGGACCTTTCTGACAAGGAAGCGGCGCTCAAGTGGTTGATGCTGAAGCTTCCCGGCATACCCTACGAGGGCGCGCCGGTCGGACCGGACGAGAGCTTCAACACCGTCATCCGCACGGTCGGCGAGCCACCGAAGTTCGATTTCGAGCCGCTCGACCATGTCGCGCTGATCGAGAAGAACGATTGGGGCGATCTGTCGCGGGTGACGCAGGTGTCGGGCAGCCGCACTTACTGTCTCAAGGGCGCGCTCGCGCTGCTCGAGACCAAGCTGATGGGGTGGGCGCTCGACAGGATCGCCAAGGCGGGGTTCACGCCGATTACGGTGCCCGCGATCGCGCGCGAGCAGGCCTTCCTCAACCAGGGCCAGTTCCCTGGGCACCGCGAGGAGACGTACCAACTTCCGAACGACGACCTATGGTTGGCAGGCACCGCGGAAGTGGTGCTGACCTCGCTCCATTCGGGCGAGATCATCGAAGCGGAAAAGCTGCCGATCCTCTATGCCGGCTTCTCGCCCTGCTTCCGCCGCGAGGCGGGGAGCGCGGGCAAGGACGTGCGCGGGCTGTTGCGCGTCCACCAGTTCGTGAAGGTCGAGCAATATGTCGTGTGCGAGGCGGACGAGGCGCAATCGGCGGAGTGGCACGCGACCCTGCTGCGGCTCGCCGAGGAGCTGCTGCAGGCGATGGAGATCCCATACCAGGTGATCGAGACGTCGACCGGCGACATGGGGCTCGGCAAGTACCGGATGAACGACATCGAGAGCTGGGTGCCGTCCTTAAGCAAATATCGGGAGACACACAGCTGCTCGACCCTGCACGACTGGCAGGCGCGGCGGGCGAACATTCGTTACCGCGGGAGCGACGGGAAGGTGCGGTTCGCGCACACGCTCAACAACACCGCGCTCGCGAGCCCCCGCATCCTCGTTCCGCTGCTCGAGAACCATCAGACGGCGGACGGTCGGGTGAAGCTGCCCAAGGCGCTGCAGGAGCTGATGGGGAGCGAATATCTTTAGTGCGTCATTGCGAGCGTAGCGAAGCAATCCAATGCCGCGGACTGGATTGCCACGCCCCGGATCAGGTCCGGGGCTCGCAATGACGAAGTACCGCTTCACCGGCGACGACATGCCACCGCCCGGTTGGAGGCGTCTCACGGAAGCGGCGTGGCTGCTGCCGCGGTTGCTGCGCGGCGCCGCCGAGGTCTCGGTGCTCGGGCCCGAGGGTGGACCACCGGCCTATGTGATTCCCGGCTTCGCGGCGTCGGACAAGACGTGCAGCGCGCTGCGCCACGCGCTCGCCGAGGCGGGCTGGCGGACCTATCCGTGGAATTTGGGATTCAACCGCGGTGCGCATGCCGATGTGCTGCGCCACCTGAGGCAGCGGCTCGAAGTGATCCATGACGGCCGCCCGGTGCTGCTGGTCGGCTGGAGCCTCGGCGGGGTTTATGCGCGCGAGCTCGCCCGCGAGATCCCGGAGATGGTACGCGCGGTGGTGACTCTGGGCTCGCCCTTCTCGGGCGACCCGCACATGAACAATGTGTGGCGGCTCTACGAATGGATGGCGGGGCACAAGGTCGACGAGCCGCCGGTGCCGCATTTCCCCGACAAGCCGCCGGTGCCGACGCTGGCGATCTGGTCGGCGAAAGACGGGATCGTCGCCAAGCGCGCCGCGCGTGGGCTGGGCGGCGAGCGCGACAAAGAGGTCGAGATCGGCTGCAATCACATGGCGTTCGGCGTGTCGCACAAGGCGGGGCAGCGCGTGGCGCGGGAGATTGAGACGTTCTTGGAGGAATACCCGCTCCCCGGCGGGGAGAGGGAAGGGAGAGGGGGTTCGGCGGAGGACCAGTTCTCGTAGGCGGAGCCCCCTCACCCCAACCCTCTCCCCGCGGGGGAGAGGGAGCATGCGAGTCGCGGCATTGACTCTCCGTTCCGACTCACCGGATAAGAACAAAAGAAGAACAGAAGCGTTGTGAGTCGTGTGGTTGCAGACCTTGCCCTGGTCGCCGGCGGCGGAAGTCGTGCGGCCAAAATTGATCAGCTCCCCAGCGGGCTGGGCGAGCGCTGGCGCTTACCTGCGCCGCCCAGCCCCACCCTGTCCGAGCTCTTCGCCGCGCACCCTCGCGACGGCGGCTGGGTGGGGTTCATGCTGGCGCAGGTCGATAGCGAAAAGCCGCTGCTGTGGGTGCAAGACCGCATGGCCATCCTCGAGAGCGGGCGGGTCCATCCGCCGGGTCTGCCCAGCCAGAACCTCATCCATGTCGAGGCGCGCGACGCGCGCGATGCGCTGTGGGCGATGGAGGAGGGCGTAAGATGCTCCGCGCTCTCGGCTGTGATCGGCGAGATCTGGGGCGACCCACGAGCGCTCGACTTCACCGCGACCCGGCGGCTCGCGGTCGCCTCGGAGCGGAGCGGCACGCCGTGCTGGCTGGTACGGCTCGGCGGCACCGCGAATTTGAGCGGCGCGCGCATGCGCTGGCGGATCGCGAGCGCGCCATCGCTTTTCAACGATCTCGACCCGAAAGCGCCTGGGCTGCCGGCGTGGGATGCCGAGCTGTTCCGCGCCCGCGGAATGCCGCCCGGGCGATGGACTGTCGCGCATGAAGCGGATCGCTTCCATCTGGTTGCCGCATCTGGCGGTCGAGCGCTGGGCGAAGAGCGCCGACTCTCCGCCTGACGCGCCGGTCGCCCTCACCGTCGAAGGCACGCACGGACCCATCATCCACGCCGTCACCAAAGCCGCCGCCGAGCGCGGCGCGAGGGCCGGCGCGCGGCTGACCGACGCGCGCGCGCTCGATCCGGCGCTGGTCGCGGTTCTGGCCGATCCGGATGGCGATGCTGCGCTGGTGCGGCGGCTCGCCAGATGGGCGGGCCGCTGGTCGCCGCTGGTCGAGGTCGACGGCGATGGGTTGAAGCTCGACGTCAGCGGAGTGGCGCATCTGTTCGGCGGCGAGGACGCGCTGGTGCGCGATGTCGAGCGGCGGTTCGCAGCTATTGGGCTGACGGTGCGCGTCGCGATTGCACCGACCGGCGCGGCGGCCTGGGCGCTGGCGCATTACTCACCCTCCCCCCTCTGCGGGGGAGGGTCGACTCGCGCGCAGCGCGAGCGGGGAGAGGGGCCGAATGAACGCACGGCCCCTCTCCCTGGCGACGCTGCGCGCCGCCTGTCCCTCCCCCACGGAGGGGGGAGGGACTTGGAAGAGCAGCTCACCCCCCTCCACGTCTCCGCACTCCGCCTCGACCCCGACACCGTCCGCACGCTCGAACGGCTCGGCCTTAAGACCATCGGCGCGCTGCTCGGCGTGCCGCGACTTGCGCTGGCGCGGCGGTTCCAGGGGGCGGAGAACGTTGTCGATGCGCTCGACCGGATGTTCGGCCGCAAGGCGGAGACGCTGACAGCCGTGCTGTCCGATCCGCCGCCGCGCGCGAGCCTGCGTCTCGAAGAGCCGGCAATGCACGCCGAAGCCGCAGGGCAGGCGCTCGAGCGGCTGATCCCCCTCCTCGTGCGCGAGCTTGAGCAGCGCCGGCTCGGCGCGCGCCGGCTGTCGCTGACCGGCTACCGGGTCGACGGAAGCACCGCGGTCGCGAGCGTCGCCACGACGATCCCGAGCCGCGAACCGAAGCATCTGACCCGGCTGCTCGGCGACAAGGTCGCGGCGCTCGATCCCGAGTTCGGCTTCGATGTCTTCGCGCTCACCGCAGACTGGACCGAGGAGCTGGGCGCCGCGCAGCAGAGCCTGGTCGAGGACCCTTCGGGCGAACGCGAGCTGGCGCGGCTGGTCGACCGGCTGACGGTGAAGCTCGGCCCCAGGCGCGTGCGCCGGCCGCGGGCGCAGGAGAGCCATCTGCCCGAGCGGGCGAGCGGGTGGGTTGCGGCTGTAAGTTCCTCCCCATCGCAGATGGGGAGGGGAACCATTCCCCGCAGAGGGAATGGTGGAGGGGTAAAAGACGGCGGCTCCAATCACCCCTCCACCATGCTCCGCATGGTTCCCCTCCCCACGCCTTCGGCGCAGGGAGGAACTAGACCTTCCCGCCTGCTCGACCGGCCCGAAGCTATCGCCGTCATCTACGCCACGCCCGAAGGCATGCCGCGTCGGTTCGTGTGGCGGCGGGCCGTCCACGATATCGCGCGCGCCGAGGGACCGGAACGGATCGCGCCCGAATGGTGGCGGCAGCCCTCGTCCGCGCGCCTGCGCGATTATTATCGCGTCGAGGACGCCTCAGGCCGCCGCTACTGGATCTACCGTGAAGGCATCGCAGGGGACGGCCGCGGCGGAGCGCCGGCATGGTTCATCCATGGGCCGTTCGGGTGATGGTTACGGTCCAGCTGTTCAATGCCTGAGAAAGTCGGCTTTTCGCGGCTGAAGCTGGTGCCGCGCGAGGGCATGCCTGCGCCGCCGGTGACGCCCTCGCCTTATATCGA
>Ga0207674_10006521_pt1 | contig 13718 bp, 12 predicted proteins | sample KBSCornC72_FD_184303 | JGI IMG/M metagenome (GOLD analysis project Ga0207674, IMG submission 184303) | Corn rhizosphere microbial communities from Kellogg Biological Station, Michigan, USA - KBS Corn C7-2 (SPAdes) (version 2) | ecosystem: Host-associated > Plants > Roots > Rhizosphere > Soil ... | reverse complement strand
GGCACGTCGAGCTTCCTGGTGCCGCGCGACACCCCCGGGCTGACGGTCGCGCGCTGCAACGAGACGATGGGCTGCCGCTTCATGAACAACGGAGAGCTCGTGTTCGAGGACATGCGCGTTCCCGAAGATCATCTGCTGGTCGAGAACGACTCGCTCGGCAAGGCCGGCATCTATTTCCGTCCCGGCAAGATCATCCAGGCGTCGAAGAACCTCGGCGTCGGCGTGCGCGCCTTCGAGGTCACGTCCGACTACGTGCAGAACTACGTGCAGGGCGGGCGCATCCTGATCAAGCATCAGGCCGTCGCGCTGCGCCTTGCCGACATGGCGACGCGCATCGAGGCGGTGCGCGCGCTGCTCGGCCGCGCCGCGCAGGCGGTCGACGACAGCGCCGCGGACGCCGATACGCTCTGCAACATGGTGAAGGTGTTCGCCTCGGAAGAGATCATGAAGGTCGCGCAGCACGCGCTCGAACTACACGGCGGCAACGGCGTGATGCTCGATTTCGGGGTGGAGAAGATCTTCCGCGACGCCGCGATCTTTCTGCACATGGATGCGACCGCAGACATTTCGAAGATGAAGATCATCAAGTCGATGTTTCCGGCGACGGCCGGGAAATACGCTGGGCCCGAGTAAGTTATCGTTTCATCACCAAACGAAAGCCGAGCGCCACCACGCCAAGCCCGGCAAGCTGGATCAAGGTCGGCATCTCGCCGAGCGCCAGGACGCCGATCAGGATGGTGAAGCCCGGCACCAGCGCCGAGAAAGAGGCTCCGCGCCCGGTGCCGAGCACGCTTGCGGCGTAAGCCGAGAGATAAGTCGCGAGCGGGCCCGACAGGATGCCCTGTGCGACGATCTGCAGTGCGTTCTCGCGCCAGCCGACTGCGATCATGTTGTCGAAGCCGAAGAGGAGCGCGTGCAGCGGCGCGTATATCAGGAGCGACAGCACGCTGATGATCACGGTCGCGCGCACGCTGTCGATGTTGCGCAGGCGCAGAATCGTCAGCATCGTGGCCCAGCACATGCCGGCGGCCACGAATGCGACGTCGCCGCCGAGCGCGTGCGTGCCGATGTTGATCAGCGCATCGACGCCCATCAGCACGAGGCCGCCGACAATCACGAACGCGCCCGCAACCCGCGCGCGCGAGGGATGCTCGCGCAGCACCAGCGTGGCGAGCAGGAGCCCGCCGAGCGTCGCCGTGGACGGCTGGATCACCGCACCATGGCCGAGCGGCGCGAGGATGAAGCCCGCGTGGCTCAGGATCGACAGCCCCGGCCCGCCCAAGATCATCAGCACGATGCCGACGCCCCAGCCGATCCCACCGACATCGCCGAGGCCCCAGCGCCACGCGAACGGCAGCATGATCAGGCCGGACCACATGAAGCGGTGGAATGCGAGATCGGCCGGCGAGAGCCCGATCGCGATGCCGTGCCGCGCCGTCACGAGACCGACGCCCCAGCAGGCGGCCGCGCCGACGCCGCAGAGAATCGCAATGAGCTTCGCATTCGGCGCAATCGCCGCTGCCGGAGTTTCGACGGTCATGGGGTTCCTTCGTTGCCGCCGGGATACGACGGCGCGGCGTGCAACGCACGCTTTTCGCCCGCATGGCAGGTTTGCAAGGCGCGTGACGCTAAACGTCCCACCTCACCGGCAGGTTGAACAGCCCGCGGAACGCCCAGCCGCCGATGCGCACCGGTTCGCTCTCGTCGAGCCGCAGACCTTTGAGCCGTGCAAACACGCTCGGCAGCGCCACGTCGGCGATCATCGCCCGCGAGGCCGCGGCGCCGGCGCAGAAATGCGGACCCGCGCCGAACGCGATGCTTTTCGCCGTGTCGCGCGTCAGGTCGAACTTCTCTGCGTCCGCGAAATGCGCCTCGTCGCGATTGGCCGAGCCGAACATCAGGAACACGCGATCCTCCGGCGCGAACTCAACGCCCCCGACGGTTGCGGCTTTCGCAACACGCCGCGGCGACATGCCGATCGGCGAGATCCAGCGCGCGAACTCCTCGAATACCTGCAGCCACGAAACCTTGCCATCGCGCACGCGCGCGAACTCATCCGGATGCGTCAGCAGCGCCCAGATCGTCCCGGCGATCGCCTTGCGCGGCTCGTTTTGTCCGCCGCTGATCGCGAGCTTGATGTTGTGACGCACATTCGCTTCCGGCATCCCGCCATGGATCATCACGCTGAGCAGCGAATGGTTCGGCGCCTTCCGCACCACCGGCAGCATGTCGTCGATCGCCGCATCGATGCCGGCGGTCGCCGCGTGGCAGCGCGCCTCGATGGCCCGATCGCCGGTATAGTTCGCGATGCCGTCGATCATGCCTTGCGACCAGGCGTCCATTTCGGAAAAGCGGATGTTGGTGAGACCGGTGACGGATTTCAGGCATTCGCCCGACAGCGGCAGCGCGAACTCGCTCAGCAAGTCCGCGCGCCCTGCCCCGCTCAAGCCGTCTAGGATGCGGGCCGCATGGACATGAAATTCAGCGCGCCAGTGCGCGCGCACCGCCTTCGGCGACACCGCGGGGAAGAAGATCGCGCGCTCCGCCATGTGCGCCTCGCCGTCCTTGCGCATCATGTTGTGGCCCATCAGCTTGGTCATGAGACCCGCCGGCTGATCCGACGAGAACACGTCGATCCGCTTCTCCGAGACGAAAATGTCGTCGCGCCGCGTCAGCAGCGTCGAACCGAGCTGCGGCACGAACGCGATCGGCGCCTCGCGCCGCATCGTGGCGAGCGCCGGATACGGGTCGCGCCAGAACTCTGGCAAGTTTATCGAAAAATGCGGCGCTGTGGACATGCAAGTTCCCCGCGCCGGAGGCCGATGACCGGCGACGACGGGCGATACCATATCGCTGCCGCCTATCCGAATTCGTGCCGATCGGATCACAACAACCAACGATTGAATTACCTTGCGAAATGTTTTGACGCCTTTCACTGGCGCGTCCTACAATTTTCATTCGGGGGTCGTACGGGCGGATAAAACTTCAGGAGAACAAGGGGACATTTGTAGACGTCAAAAAAACGGGAGATTTGACTTATGACTACTCCGCCCCCTGGCACGCCCGATCTCGATCTCACCTTGGCCGGCACCGCCGGCAGCATCAACGGCGCGGTCTTCTCGACCGGCCTGACCCAGTCCGCCGGAACCGGCACGTTCAACGCCTTCGTGCAGATCCAGCGCACGGGCTTCGAACAGGGCTACAACACCGACGCCAGCGCCCAGTACGACGAGCTTAATTCGCTCACTCACAATCATTCGATCCTGCTCGCCGACGTTCCGATCGTCATCGGCGACGGCGCCAATGGCACCATCGAGGGCCTCGCCTATCGCGAGTTCCTGCTCGACCTGAGCGAGGCGAGCGGGGGCATCAATCCGTACATTTCGCTCGACGCGCTGCAGATCTGGCAGAACGAGGCCGGCAACCTCACAAACTTCACGGCCGGCGCGGGCTTTGCCGGCACCCACACCAACTACCTCGCCTACGATCTCGATGCCGGCGTCAACCGCTGGATCGCGCTCAATGCCGACATGGCGCACGGCAGCGGCCAGAGCGACTATCGCATCCTGATCCCGGACAGCTTCTTCATCAACGACGCGGCGCATCGCTACGTGACGCTCTATTCGGCCTTCGGCGAGCAGGCCGGTTGGAGTTCGGGCGGGGGCTTCGAGGAATGGGGTCTGCACGGCGAGAGCGGCGGCGTGCAGTCGGCGTTCTCGGTGCACAAAACCGCGAGCGTCCCGGGCGGCACCGCCGACACCGCCGGCGAAGTCATCAGCTACTCCATCACGGTGTCAAACACCGGCAACACGGCGCTCAGCGGCATCACGGTGTCCGATCCGTCGGTGAGCGACCTCGCCGCGGTGCAGAGCGGCGGCTTCAACGTCGGCGACACCAACCTCGACGGCCTGCTCTCGACCGGCGAGACCTGGCTCTACACGGCGAGCCACACCGTCACGCAGGGCGATCTCGACGGCAATGGCAACGGCAACGGCCTCATCAGCAACACCGTGACGGCCGACAGCATCGAGACGGCGCCCATTTCAGCGACCGCGGCGGTGTCGGTCGACCAGCGGCCGGAGGTCGTGCTGACCAAGATCGCCGACGTGTCGTCGGTCGACGCAGCAGGCGACGTAATCAACTACGCGATTACGGTCCACAACACCGGGAACGTCACGCTGTCGAACGTCATCGTTGAAGACTCGCAGGTCAACATCGTCACCCCGATCGTCGATCCCGATGCGCCGATTCTCGGCCCGGAATGGCTCGGGCAGGTTCTTAACGGCGACTACAACGTCGGCGACACCAACCAGAACGGTATCGAGGATCCGGGCGAGACCTTCGAATTCCGCAATGTCGGCGACACCAACCTCAACGGCGTCGAGGATCCGGGCGAGACCTTCCTGCTCACCAACGTGGGCGACACCAACCAGAACGGCTTCCAGGACGACGGCGAGACGTTCCAGTTCTACAACGCCGGCGATACCAACCATAACGGCGTGGAGGATGACGGCGAGACGTTCCAGTTCTCGGTGAGCCATGCCGCGACCGCGGTCGACGCCAACAACGATACGTTTAACGACGGCGACATCAATTTCAATAATGTGCTCGATGTCGGCGAAACCTGGCAATACACGGTCGCCTACACGGTGACGCAGGATGACATCGACAACGGCGGCGTGGTCGATCCGGGATTGACGCACGACAATACCGCGACGGTGACGACGGCGCAGGCCGCAGGCGATGAAGCCTCGGTATCGGTCGACATCGAGCAGAACCCGCACGTGACGCTGACCAAGACCGCGGACGTGTCGTCCGTGGACGCGGCCGGCGACGTGATCAATTACGCGATCACCATCGAGAATGACGGCAACATGACGCTGACCAGTCCCGTCGTCAGTGATCCGTCGGTCTCCAACCTGGCGGCGGTCATGAGCGGAGGCTTCAACGCCGGCGATGCCGACACGGACGGCAAGCTGGATGTCGGCGAGACCTGGCAATATACCGCGAGCCACACGGTCACGCAGGCCGATATCGACAATGGCGGCGTGGTCGATCCAGATCTGACGCGCGACAACACCGCGACGGTGACGACTGCGCAGGGCGCGGGCGACGATGATTCAGCGTCGGTCGCCATCGACCAGAACCCGCACGTCACCCTGGAGAAGACCGCCTCGGTGCCGGGCGGCACCGCGGACGCCGGCGAGGTGATCAGCTACGCGATCACCATCGAGAATGACGGCAACATGACGCTGACCAATCCCGTCGTCAGCGATCCGTCGGTCTCGGATCTCGCTGCGGTGATGAGCGGCAGCTTCAATGCCGGCGACGCCGACATGGACGGTGTCTTCGACGTCGGCGAGATCTGGCAGTACTCGGCGAGCCACACGGTGACGCAGGCGCAGTTCGAAGCCGGCGGCAACATCACCAACACCGCGTCGGTCTCGACCGACGAGGGCGCGTCGGACAGCGACGATGCGTCGGTCGCGGTCAATTTCACGCCGAACGCCGTCGTCTCGATCACCAAATCGGCGCTCGGCTATCACGACCTGAACAACAACAACGTGGCGGACACCGGCGATACGATCGACTTCCAGTTCCTGATCGCCAACGGCGGAAACGTCACGCTGCATAACGTCGCGGTGGTCGACGTGGACTCGAACGTCGTGGTCACCGGCTCGCCGTTCGAGTTGGGCGTGGGCCAATCCGACAGCACGTCATACGTCGGCGTCTATACGATCACCGCGCTCGATACCAGCAACGGCTTCCACGAGAATGACGCGGTCGTGACCACGGACGAAGCGAGCGATTCCTCGGGCACGGTGCACGTGGTGCTGGCGAATCTGTTCGAGCTCTGAGGTTTTAGCCGCCTGCACGGGCCACGCGGCGCGATCCGTGTGGCCCGTCATCATTTACCGGTCCCTTCGGACAAGCCGTGCCGACCGCCGGACCCGGCCGATTGTGCTGGCTTTCCGGCTCCCGCATCCCCATATGTGGGGGTAGCCGGCAAAACTGACCAAGGGCGCCGGTAACTGAGAGACCGGTTGCGCTCCCCCTTCAAACCGAGCGCCCGATATTCACCTGAGCGATATCGCGCGAAGGCGGCAAAGGCCGACCCTGCCGCTTCATTCGCGAACCGCCTTCTCCAGAAAAAGGACACACCGTGTCGCACAAATTCTCAGTCGGGCAGATCGTCGATCTCGCCCATCGCATGCTTCAAACGGCGCCCACCGGCCAGTATGAAGTGCGCCAGCTGATGCCGGCATCCGATCGCGACGCGGATGATCCGCGCTATCGCATCAAGAGCATGGAAGAGAAATACGAGCGCGTTGCCGCTGAAAGCGATCTAACGCCAGCGACCGCGCAAGCCGCACTCGCTTGATCCACACGCAACAACCAGGAGCAACCTGAATGGCATTGCGCGCAACGCCCAAGATCACGTCAACGAAAAAGAGTTCCGAGAACGATCCGATCGAGACCGCTCCGCCGGCCGTGAACCAGCAAAGGCGGCTTGAGGAACGTTATCGCCTGCAGGTCGACCGGCAGACCAAGAAGACCTTCACCACGATGGAAGAGGCCGAAGCGGCCGGGCGCCTGATCAAGAACGCCCACGCGATCGTCCAGGTATCGGTGTACGACGCCGTCGATTTTACCAACAAGGCGATCGAGGCCGACGCTCCGGCCTGAGGCGAGGAGCCAAGCCCGTTCGGCCTTGGCGTGCCTAGCGCACGACGATCGTCGGCATCTCGCGGCTCGGCCAGCGGCTTGCGAACGTCGTCGGCTGACTTGAGTAGGCTGATGCGTCGTTGGTCGCGAGACGGTAGGCCGAGGCGCCGAGCAGCACGGTGGCAACGATCGGCAGCGTCACCGCCGCGGCGATCAGCGGCGCGAACATCCAGCTGTCGCGCCGGGTGATGTCGTGGTCGAGCTCGAACGGCGCCACCTCGTAAGGTTCCGGAATGTCGGTCGCGATGGCGTTGCGAAGGTTGTCGCGCATCGGATGTCTCCCTGTTGGCCGGGAAACGCCGGCGGCGGGTTCGGGTTCCCCGACCCCCAATGACAACCCCTCCCCGTCATGCTTCATTGCCCGGCCTTTTCGCTGGCGTTTCGGCGAAAAGCCCAACGGTGATCCATGGCAGACGGTAAATCCCGCGTGATCTGCGTCGGCGAAGTGATGGTCGAGCTGTCGCGCGGCAATGACGGCCGCTACGGCATGGCGTTCGGCGGCGACACGTTCAACACCGCCGTCTATCTCGCGCGCGCCGGCATCCCTGCGGCCTACGCCACCGCGATGGGCGACGATCCCTACTCCGACGGCCTGATGGCCCTCGCGAGCGCCGAAGGCGTGAACGGCGACCTGATCCGGCGGATGCCGGGCCGCATGCCGGGCCTGTACCTGATCGAGACCGATGCGAAAGGCGAGCGCAAGTTCTACTACTGGCGCGAGACCTCGCCGGCGCGCGATCTGTTCGAGCTGCCGGACTGGGCCGCGGTCGCCGAGGCGCTGCTCTCGGCGCGGCTCGTCTATTTCTCCGGCGTCACGCTTTCGCTCTACTCCAACACCGGCATCGGCCGCTTCCTCGCCGCGCTCGAACTCGCGCGCCGCCAGGGCGTGAAAGTCGCGTTCGACGGCAATTTCCGTCCGCGCGGCTGGAAGGGCGACGTCGCGCGCGCCCGCACTGTGTTCGCCGAGGCCTTGAAACGGGTCGACATCGCGCTGCCCACTTTCGAGGACGAGGCGACCTTGTGGGGCGACGCCAATCCGGAAGCGACGGTGGAGCGGCTGCAGGCGTTCGGCATCGGCGAGATCGTGGTGAAGAACGGCTCGAGCACGGCGCTGGTGGCGGACAAGAATGGCCGCGAGCACGTGCCGGTGCCGGAGGTGGTCGAGCCGATCGACACCACGGCGGCGGGCGATTCGTTCAACGCCGCATATCTGGCGGCGCGGCTGAACGGCGAGAACCCGTTGGCGGCCGCTTCGGCCGCGCATGGGCTCGCCGCGCAGGTGATCCGCCATCGCGGCGCGATCATGCCGCGCGCGGTCAGCGCGATGCATTGAGCCGGCACCGTGCTGCTCGTCGTTCTGCCCGGTATGGACGGCAGCGGCGAACTGTTGAGCGAGTTCGTTGCGGAATTCGGCGACGACATTCCGCGCATCGTGGTCCGTTACCCGCCTGATCGTCCGTTGGGCTATCCCGAACTTGAGACGTTCGTTCGCACGCTTCTACCGAAGAATGAACCTTACGTGCTGTTGGCGGAATCGTTTTCGGGACCGATCGCGATCTCGATTGCCTCGTCGCAGCCATCGGAGCTCGCCGGCGTCATCCTGTCCGCGTCGTTCGCCTGCAACCCGCGCCCTTTCCTGTCTATTCTTCGTCCGCTGCTCGGCGTGCTTCCTCTCAAACACGTGCCGGTCGCTCTGCTGAGCGCCGTCCTGCTCGGGCGCTTCGCAACGCCGCAGCATCGCACGGCGTTGAGCAACGCGCTGGCCGCGCTCTCATTGCCGACGCTGCGCGCGCGAGCGCGCGCTGTCCTTGACGTGGATGTCACGCCCCTTCTGCGAGCCATCCACGTGCCGCTCCTGTACCTCGGCGCGACCGATGATCGGCTCGTGCCGCCCGGCTGTGAGGAAGCCATCGTTCGGGCGGTGCCGCAGGCACGCGCCGTCGAGATCGAGGCTCCGCATTTCCTGCTGCAGGCAGCTCCCGCACCGGCGGCCGCAGCGATCAGGAAATTCATCGCGGCATTGCCGGCATCTGCCAGGAGCTAGGGCTTCCCCACAATCATCGCGGCCCACGCCGCCAGGAACGGCAGCGGCAAGGACACCGCGACGCGCAGCCAGACGACGCGCGGCGGCATCGAGGGGATCTCGTAGATCAGCACGCGCGGCAGCGCGAACAGCGCCCACGCGATCGTGTAGGCGATCACCTGTGGCGCGCCGGCGCCGCCCTTCAGCGCGGCAGCCGCGATCGCGAAGCCGACCACCGGCCCGCCCGGCGTGAGCGCGCCCGCGACGCTCGCGATGACGAGGCCCCACGGTCCGGTCCCCGAGCCGAACCAGGACGGGATCAGGTGCTGCGGCAGCATCTCGGCGATGAAGCCCGAACCGATCATGCCGATCGCGATGCGCGGCAGCAGTGCGAGAAATTCGCGTGCCGCAAGGCGCAGCGAATCCACGAACAGCGACTGGCTGCGCGCCACGACCGCAAGCCCGAGCGCCACGACGATCGTCCACAGCAGCAGATCGATAATCAGGGTCATGCGGCGTCTCCGCGCCGCGCCATGGACTGCCAGATCGCACGCGCCGCAAGCCCGGCGAGGATCGGCAGCGGCAGCGAGAAGATGACGCGCCACAGCACGAAGTCGGCACCGAAGAACGGAAGCTCCCACACGATCGCGCGGGTGTAGCCGATCAGCGTCCACGCGATCACGAACGCGCAGGCTGCGCCCGCGTCCGCGCCCGCGGCGAGCAGCGCGCCGGCGACCGGATAAATCGTAAACGGCCCGCCCGGCATGATCGCGCCGGCAAAGGTCGCGAACAGGATGCCGGCGAGGCCCGACTCAGAGCCGACCCAGCGCGCGATGGTCTCGCGCGGCAGCAGCAGCGTCACGAACGAGCCGATCAGGCAGCCGGCAAGGACTTTCGGCAGCATCCAGCCGAACAGGCCGAGATCGTCGGTCAGAATCGCGAGGAAGCGCTCGTGCCCGTCGCGGACATAGACGGTCACGGCAGCCGTAACGGCGAGCGCCGCAATGACGGCGGCGGACCAGTCGAAGGCGCGGCGGCGGCGAGGAGCGGACATCAGCGCAGCGCCGCGGCCTCGCGCGCAAGCTGCGTGATGCGGGGCCAGTCGCCGGACGCAGCGGCATCCTTCGGCGCGACCCAGGAGCCGCCGACCGCAAGCACGTTCGGGCAGGCGAGATAGGCACTCGCATTCTTGCCGTCGATCCCGCCGGTCGGACAGAACTTCGCATCGGGCAGCGGTGCCGCGACGGACTTGAGCCACGCCGTGCCGCCGGAGGCTTCGGCGGGAAAGAACTTGAGAACCTTGAAGCCGCGCGCGGACAGCGCCATCGCTTCCGACACGGTGGCGCAGCCAGGCAGCACCGGCACGGAGGCTTCCGCGAGCGCAGCAGCCAGCTCGGACGGCGTTCCGGGGCTGACGAGATACTTAGCCCCTGCAGCGATTGCGAGTGCAATATCGGACCGGCGCGTGATCGTGCCGGCGCCCACCACGCAATCCGGCACGTCCGCCGCAATCGCCCTGATCGCCTCGACCGCGGCTTTCGTCCGCAGCGTCACCTCGATCACCCGCAGCCCGCCCGCGGCCAAAGCGCGTGCGAGCGGCACCGCGTCGGCGGCGCGCTCGATGGTGAGAACCGGAATGACGGGCGTTTGCGCGACGAGCGCGGTCGGATCGTGCATCCGCCCGTCTTATTCCGCCGGCTGCACCGCCGCAAGGCGCGCGGCCCGCTGGTCGGCGCGGCGCTGCCGCCGCCGCTCGCGCCAGGCCGCGACGTTCGCGATCGCCATCAAGGCAGCCGGCGTGACGATCAGGGTCAGCACGGTCGCAAAGCCGAGGCCGAACACGATCGCCGTCGACAGCGAGATCCACCATTGCGTCGCCGGCGCGCCGACCGTGATCTCGCGCGTCATGAACTCGATGTTCATGCCGAACGCGATCGGGAGCACGCCGAGGATCGCGGTGACGGCGGTGAGCACCACGGGGCGCGCACGTTCGCGGCAAGTCTCCAGGATCGCCTCGTAGGCCGGCACGCCCTCCCGGCGCAGCCGATCGTAGGTGTCGATCAGCACGATATTGTTGTTCACGATCACGCCAGCATTCGCGATCACACCGATGCCGGTCATCACGACGCCGAACGGCTGGCCCATCACCATCAGGCCGATCAGCACGCCGATGGTCGACAGCACCACGGCGGTGAGCACCAGGCCGACCGAGATGAACTTGTTGAACTGCGCCAGCAGGATCGCGAAGATCAAGAACAGCGCGGTGCCGAACGCCTTCATCAGGAACGCGCCGGCCTTCTCGCGCTCCTCGTCCTCGCCCTTGAGGCGGAAGGTGACGTTCTGGCCGAGATCGGTCTTGGCCAGCTCGGCCGCGACTTCCTTCTGCACCTTGGCGCTCTGCGCGCCCTCGGCGACGTTCGACGACACGGTGATCACCCGGTTGCCGCCGATGCGGTTGATGTTGCCGACACGCTGCGCCGGGACGCGCGTGACGAAGTTTCCGATCGGCACGTGGCCGACCGGCGTCTGGATGCGCAATTCGTCGATCTGCTCGAGGCTGCGGCGGTCGGACGGGAAGCGGACCAGAATATCCACCGCCTTGTCGTTGTCGGACGGTCGATACTCGGTCACCTTCGCGCCGTTGGTGACGAGCTGCACGCCGGTGCCGACCGTGTTGACGTTGGCCTGATACTTCGCGGCCTCGCTCTTGTTCACCTCGAGGCGCCAGTCGATGCCGGGCAGCGGCAGGCCGTCGTCCACGTCGCGCACGTCGGTGCGCGCCGCGAGCACGGCGGCGGCCTTCTTGGCGGCAGCCGGCAGCAGGTCGGGATCGAGCGCGGCGAGCTGGATCTGCACCGGCTTGCCGGTCGGCGGGCCGGCGCGCGGCGCGGTGACTTCCACCTGGATGCCGGGAATATCCGCGGTCTTGTCGCGGATGCCGTCCATGATCTCGTGCCCCGGCGCGCGGGTGCGCCAGTCGGCGAACTCGAACTGGATGACGCCGATCGTGTCCTCGCCCAGCTCGTTCGATTGGCGCGGCTGCTCGCCCGCGCGGGTATAGACGGTCTTCAGTCCCGGATACTTCAGCACACGCTCTTCGACCGCGCGCACGAGCCGGTCCTTCTCGTCGAGCGAGAGGTTGCCGCGGCCGTGGATGATGACCTGTCCGTAGTCGGGCTCCACCTTGGGGAAGAACTCGACGCCCTTGCCGAGCTTGCCGTAGGCCATCTGCACGCCGATCAGCAGCGCGAGCGCGAGCATCAAGGTCGAGCCGGGATGGCGCAGCGCCAGATGCACGCTGCGCATGTAAAGCCCGCGATCCTTGGCGCGCTCGTCATGCGGCACAGTGGCGGCGCGGCCGAGCAGCGCGCCGAGCGTCGGGGTGAAGAACAGCGCGACCGCGAGCGATGCCGAGAGCGTCGCGATCAGCGTGATCGGCATGTATTTCATGAACTCGCCGACGATGCCGGGCCAGAACAGCAGCGGCGAGAACGCCGCGACGCGCGTTGCGGTCGCGGCGATCACCGGACCGGCCATGCGCTTCGCGGCCATCGCGTAAGCCTCGCGCGGCTGCATGCCTTCGGCCATGCGCCGCTCGGCGAATTCCGACACGATGATGGCGTCGTCGACCAGCATTCCGACGGCCAGGATCAGGGAGAACAGAACCACGATGTTGACCGTCAGGCCGGCGAGCTGCAGGCCGAGCACGCCCGCCAGGAACGAAGCCGGGATCGCGATGCCGATGAACAGCGAGGCGCGGAAGCCGAGCGCGAACAGGATGATGATCGCGACCAGCAGCACGCCGGTGATCACCGAGTTCTGCAGGTCGGCGAGCATCTGGCGGATGGTCTTCGACTTGTCCTGCGTGTAGGAGACCTGCAGCCCTTCGGGCCATTGTTTCTTCATCTGCTCGACGACGTATTTCACGCCGTCGACGGTCTCGATCAGGTTCGCGCCGGTTCGCTTCGAGACTTCGATGGTCATGGCCGGGCGGCCGTTCACCCGCGTGATCGAGGTCGCGTCCTTGAAGGTCGGCTTCACCTGCGCGACGTCGCCGAGCGTCACGGCCGCGCCCGCGCTCGCCGCGATCGGGATTTGCAGCATGTCCTGGGGCTTCTCGATCAGCGCGGGAATCTTCACGGCAAAGCGCCCGGTCGCGCCTTCAAGCGCGCCCGCCGCCACCAGGCTGTTCGACTGCTGCGTGATCGCGATGAGCTGTTCGAGCGACACGCCGTAGCTCTTCATCAGCATCGGCTCGGCGACGATCTCGACCGCTTCGTCGCGCGCACCGCGCAGTTCCGCCGAAATCACGCCCGGCACCTGCTCGATTGCATTCTTGGTGTTGCGCGCGATGCGCAGCAGCGTGCGCTCCGGCAGATCGCCCGACAGCGCGACGACCAGCACCGGATAGAGCGAGAGGTTGACCTCCTGCACGTTCGGCTCGTCGGCATCGCGCGGCAGGTCGCGCTTCGCCTCGTCGACCTTGGCGCGCACGTCGGCGAGCGCCGCCTTGGAGTCGAAACCGGCCTGGAATTCGAGCAGCACGTAGGCGCCGCCCTCATAGGCGGTGGCGCGCATCTCCTTCACGTTGGCGACCGATTTGAGCCGGGTTTCGACCGGCTTCACCAGCAGCCGCTCGGCGTCTTCCGGACTGATGCCGCGCTGGGAGAGCTGGGTGTAGACGATCGGGATCCTGATGTCGGGCTCGGATTCCTTCGGGATCGTCACATAGGCGACGAAGCCCGCGACCAGCAGGAACAGCAGCGCCGAGATGGTCAGCCGCGCATGGCTGATGGCGAAGTCGACCGGATTGCCCATCGTGTTATCCGCAGGTTTTTCCACCTTTTCCGCTCATTCCCGCGAACGCGGGAATCCAGTTCTGGCCAAGGACTGGGTCCCCGCTTTCGCGGGGACGAGCGGCTTTGGAATTCAATTCAGCCTAGTGCCTCACCGCGCCGCGGTCTTCGGT
>Ga0207674_10006519_pt1 | contig 13719 bp, 14 predicted proteins | sample KBSCornC72_FD_184303 | JGI IMG/M metagenome (GOLD analysis project Ga0207674, IMG submission 184303) | Corn rhizosphere microbial communities from Kellogg Biological Station, Michigan, USA - KBS Corn C7-2 (SPAdes) (version 2) | ecosystem: Host-associated > Plants > Roots > Rhizosphere > Soil ... | reverse complement strand
CTTCGCCGCGGAGCGCCGTATCGTTGCCGCACGACCTCGCGACGAATTCATTGCGGTGATCGCCGGTGTAAATGAGCGCGCCCTGCAGGATTTGATCGATGGCGCGCCATCGCTCGGATGTCATCGGCGGAGCGGACCGAGTCATGGCTCGAGCTCCCGGCGCAACCACGCGCGGGCGATGGCCCACTGGCGTCCTGCTGTCGCGGGTGAGATGCCAAGCGCTTCGGCGGCCTCCGTCATACTGAGTCCCGCGAAGTAGCGGAACTCGACCAGCCGCGCCTTCTGCGGGTCCAGCGCGGCAAGGCGCGCGAGTGCGTCGTCGAGGGCGACGAGGTCGATCGGATCGAGCGACGATCGCGGCACCGCGGAAGCCCGATCTCGCTGAGCCTCGCGATCGACGGCGCCAAGTGTGACTTGGGTCGGCGCGGCTCCGCGCTTGAGCGATTGGCGCCGGCGGGCGTGGTCCACGAGGATGCGTCGCATCATCTGCGCGGCGACGGCAAAGAACTGCGTCCGATTGTCCCAATGCATGTCATGCTGCGCATCGAGGCGCAGCCACGCCTCGTGCACGAGCGCGGTCGTCTGCAGCGTGTGTCCGTCGCCCTCGCGCCGAAGCGCCAGCTGCGCCTGTCGGCGCAATTCGTCATAGACGAGCGGCGCGACGGCCGCACTGGCCTGTGCATCCCCCGCGCCCCACGCGCGCAGGAGATCGGTGACGTCGTTCGCGGACTGGTTGTGCATCGTCGATGAGGTCGAGAGCGAAGCTGATGCCGGCCTGTCAAAGGCCGTGGGCTGCGAACGATGAGACAACGCGTGAGCGGGATTGGTTCTGTTTTGCGCGCTATGAGAAGAGGCGCAGAAGGCGCCCGCTTCTTTTCATGGGAGATACCGTGCTTACGCGACAGACCCAATCGATGGTTTCAGTGCCGCTTGTAGTTCGCGGCTTTGCGCTCGCAGCCGTGCTTGTCGTGACCGCGTGTGCCGGAAGGCAGCAGCCCGTTGTGCAAACAGAGCGCGCCGAAAGCAACACAGGCGACCTGGAGTCCGAACGGCAGGCAGCTGTGCTGCAGTTCGACAATCAGGGGACGGTATACGTGGACCTCTATCTTGTCGGCGCGCAGATCCAATGGAGACTCGGGCGGGTTCCGCCGGGGATGCGCCAGACGTTGAACGTTCCCGAGTCGGCGATCGACTGGACTACGGGATTCGTGCAGCTGGTGGTGATCCCCGGATCACAGGCGTCGCCCGAGGCGTGGCGAGATCCACGAGCGATAGTCGCGATCAGGCAGCCGGTGTCCGAGGTCTTGGCGCAGCGGTGGACGTTTCGTCAGGGCGCGGGGGCGGGCTTGCAGCTCCAAGCAACGCGTTTGGCCGGGCGGCAGTGAGATGGACCGTCTACGCCATCGCCCCCCTCCGCCTACGTCAACTGACGCATAGGCGGTTTCTCTTCCCGCCCCGACCTTTCTGGCGAAACAGCGCACCACCGGTTCGTCTGGAACGCCCGCGAAGCCGGCACAGAGTCGGGGAGGGAACATGAATGCGATCACACGCGCCATGCTCGTGGCCGGATGGAGCGGAATGCTCGGCGGCGTAGTCTCGGGAGCCGCTCTTGGGCTGTTCTTCCACAAAGAGAACTGGATGGGTGGCTACGCCAGCTTCCGCCGACGCCTCGCGCGGCTCGGCCACATCTCCTTCTTCGGACTCGGCTTCCTCAACCTGCTCCTCGCCTTTACCAACCAGCTCGTCGGGCTGCCGGACCGCGCGGCATCGGTCGCGGCGGGTGCTCTGATCCTTGGAGCTGTGGCCATGCCGACGTGTTGCTTCCTCTCTGCATGGCGGCCCTCGTTCCGACACCTCTTTGCTGTGCCGGTGGCCGGCGTGTTCACCGGAGTCGTGGCGACGCTTGTCGGCGTCGCCACCAAATGACGAGGGGAGGAGGACACCATGAAAATCGGATTCATCGCCATGAGCGGCGTCCGGGTCCACAGCAAAGAGCTGCTGGATTTGGGACTCAACCTGCCCGGATTCGTCGAGCGCAGCAAAGTGATCGCGTCATTACCGAGCCTCGGGCTGCTCACGCTCGCGGGCATGACGCCGCCGGACATCGACGTCGAATACATCGAGATCGCCGACTTGGACCCCGCCGCACCGCTACGCGGCGGCTTCGACGCGGTGGCAATCTCCAGCTTCACCGCGATGATCAAGGATGCCTACACGCTCGCGGACCGCTATCGCGCGGCGGGCGTCGTGGTCATCCTCGGCGGCCTCCATGTGGCGCTCGTGCCCGACGAAGCTGCTCTCCATGCTGACGCGATTGTCGTGGGTGAGGCGGAGCCGGTCTGGCCCGAGGTCATTCGTGATTTGCGCTCCGGCCGTGTGAAGCCGCGCTACCAGACGCAATCCGGAGCGTTCGATCTGTCGCTGGCGCCGATGCCGCGCTTCGACCTGCTGGACCCGTCGCGCTACAACCGGCTTACCGTCCAGACGCAGCGAGGTTGTCCGTTCAACTGCGAGTTCTGCGCGGCGTCCATCCGATTGCGCCCAGGCTACCGCACGAAGCCGGTGCCGAAGATTCTCGCCGAGATCGAAGAGATCCGCCGCATTTGGCCCGACCCGTTTCTCGAGTTCGCGGACGACAATACGTTCGCGGACAAGCGCCACGGCCGCGCGCTCGTGGAGGCGCTTCGTCCACTCGGCCTCAAATGGTTCACGGAGTCCGACGTCTCCGTCGCTCGCGACCCGGAGCTGCTCCGTGCGATGAAGGCGGCTGGGTGCGCACAGATCCTCGTCGGCTTCGAGAGCCCCCAAGCGCTCGCGCTCGACGGTCTGGAACACAACTCAAACTGGAAGCGCAAACGGCTCGATGAATATCGGAGGGCGGTCGACGCGATCCAGGGAGCCGGGATCACGCTCAACGGGTGCTTCGTCCTCGGGCTGGACGGCACCGATGCCGGATCGTTCGACGCCGTGTATGAGTTTGTCAAAGAGACGGGATTGTACGAGGTGCAGATCACCGTCATGACGCCATTCCCCGGAACGCCGCTCTACAGTCGCCTCCTCGCCGAGGGACGGATTCTCGAGCCGGGTGCGTGGGAGCGATGCACGCTGTTCGACGTGAACTTCGTCCCGGAGCGAATGACGGTGGACGAATTGGAGCGCGGCTTCCGGGATCTGATGGTCAGAATCTACGACCGGACGTTCGTGTCGAACCGTCGCCGTGATTTCTTCCGTAACCTTCGCGCCGTCCGCAGAGGCGCCGAGAATGCCGCTTAAAACGCCGAGCCCCGTTGCCGTGCCGCTTACCGGACTTCCTCCGTACCTGGTCGCGCGTCACCGAGCGTGGCGATCCGCCGCGACGTCGGCGAAGCGCACGAGCCGATGCTGATCCTCGTCCCAGAGTGCCAGACGCAAAGCGCTCATGCCGGAACGAAAGGTGATCACGGGCGACTGCGCGAAGACGGCGTTCGAGTCGTGGCACGCTTGCAGCCGGTAGTTCGGAATACGCGGCGCGACGTGATGTACGTGGTGTAGGCCGATGCTGCCGGTGAACCACTGAAACGGAGCGGGCAGCCGCAGATGCGAGCTGCCGCGCAACGCGGCATCCACGTAATCCCACTCGTCGTGCGGCGCCCAGTAAGCGTCCTCGAACTGGTGCTGCACGTAGAAGAGCCAGACCCCGGCCATGGCCGCGAGATAGTAGGGCACGGCATACGCGAACACCACCGATTTCCAGCCGACGGTGAGAAGTCCGACGGCAAACAGGACGGTGATGCCGAGGTTGGTCAGCCAAACGCTGGCGATCTGCTTGGAGCCGGTGGCAAGGCTCTTCCCGCGCAGCCGCTGACCAATCATCAAGTGGAAGGGCCCGACGAACAACAGCGACAGCGGGTGTCGGATCGTCCGGTAGACGAGTCGCGCGCGTGGCGTGCGAGCGAGATATTCGCGCACGGTCAGCGTCGGAACGTCGCCGTGACCGCGCCGGTCGAGATCTCCGGAGCTCGCGTGGTGCAGTGCATGGTCCCGACGCCACTGCGCAAACGGCGTCAACGTCAACACGCCGGTGACGAATCCCACGCCGTCGTTCAGCGCCCGTGAAGGGAAGAACGACCCGTGCGCGCAGTCGTGCATGAGGATGAACGTGCGAACGAGAAGGCCTGCCGCGGGAAGCGCGAGGAGGAGCGCGGCGAGGACCGACGCCGGCAGCACGAAATGGATCGCCGACATCACGAGGAGCAGCAATCCGAGCGTTGTCACCAGCTGAAACGACGCGCGCCGCGCGTCCGGGCCGATGAACGGCTCGACCGCGCGGCGCCAGTCCGCTCCCCTCGCGGGAGGGCGAGCGACCGGTTGGCTCAACGACCCAACTTGGTCACGTTTTCGGCTGCGGGTCCCTTCTGCCCCTGAACGATGTCGAACTCGACGCGCTCACCTTCGGCGAGGGTCTTGAACCCGCCGCCCTGGATGGCCGAGTGATGGACGAAGCAATCCTTCTGTCCATTCTCCGGCGTGATGAACCCGAAGCCCTTCTGATCGTTGAACCACTTCACCGTGCCGGTCGTCCGCATTGTCCTTACCCCAGATTTGATGATGTCGGAACGAAAAAAAGGCCTGCTCGCAATTCGGCAGGCCCCAAGAACGTCCGGAACTTGTCCACGCGTCGCGGCGCGTGTGTGCTTGAACGCACGTTAACCCGGCTGAAGCGCCTTCGCAACCGAGCAGATCGGCCCCCCCCGCTATGGCGGCCTGGCCGTCCCGGGACGCATTTTGACCGTCGATGCGAGAGATCGCGCGGTACCGCCAGCTCGACCAATCCCAAATCGGGCAGACCCTCCGCCGCCTGCGCGATCGGATCGCCGAGCGGTTCCCCGGGTCTGGACTCTCGAACGTAGCCGGGGAGCTGGTGTCGCTGTCCGACGAGGCGTTCGACTGCGTCGCGTACCTCCAGAAGCCCAACTGGCCAATTCGCGCCGCCGTCGGGATTGTCATTGCGACGATGGTCGTGGTTGTGGGTCTTGGCGCGTTGAGCATCCGCCTCTCGAGCCGCGTCAACAGCGTGTCGGAGCTCGTGCAGACGCTCGATGCCTCGATCAACGACATCGTGTTCCTCGGCATCGCGATCTTTTTTCTCGTCACGGTCGAAGCGCGTTTGAAGCGGCGCAAGGCGCTCGGGTCGTTGCAGCAGCTGCGCAGCGTGGTGCACATCGTCGACATGCACCAGCTCACGAAGGACCCCGAGCGCCTGATGTCGCCGCAACCCGACACGAGCTCGTCGCCGGCGCGCCCGATGACGCCGCCCGAGCTGGGGCGCTATCTCGACTATTGCAGCGAGCTCCTGTCGCTCACGAGCAAGATCGCCGCATCGTTCGTCCAGTCGTTCAACGATCCGGTCGTGCTCAGCACCGTCAACGAGATCGAGACGCTCGTGACCGGACTATCGGGAAAGATCTGGCAAAAGATCACGCTGCTGGATCGGGCGACGCGGGCGGACGAGACCGCGATCAAGTAGCGCGGGGAATCAGGCCCCCGCTAGGGCGCACGCGACGCAACGTACGCCGCCACCGCCAGCATGTCGTCCGGCGCCATCGGACCGACGACGCGCTTCATGAGCTCGGACCAACTGCCCGTACGCGTGCCGTGCTGCATGTCGAACATCTGCCGCACCATGTAGCTCGGCGACCGGCCCGCGATCCCAGGGACGGGGCCGAGCCCCTGAAGCGTCGTGCCATGGCAGAGCGCGCACTGGCCGCGCGTCGCCACGGCCTCGCCCTTCCTGAGCGACCCGGTCGGCACGTAGGCGATGAAGTCGGAGCGCGGATTTCGAAGTGTCTCCGTTTGCTCGCCGTTGACGGGTACCTCGATGATTCGCTGTCCGATCGGTTCCGTTCCCGCCGCGGCGCCCTCGGCGACGATGAACAAGCCGCCGGCGATCCGTGTTTTCGGAACGGTGTCCGTCTCGACGACTTTGACCCACGGTGTCCATTTCATCGACGAGAAGTAGGTCGCGGCCGCGTTGATCTCGTCGTCGGTCATCGCCTTCGCGAACTGGATCATGCGGCCCGTGTTCGTCTTCCGCGTATCGGCGCTCTTGCGAGCGTCGTTCTTGAAGTCCGACATCGTCTTCATGAAATACTCATAAGGCAGTCCCGCCACGCCGGCGTTCTCCGGGCGACCCTTGCCGTTCGGATAGTGGCAGAGCGAGCACGCGGTGATCATGGCTTCGCGTCGACCTTGCGCGACGATCGGCGGCATCGTGGGATGGTCACCGGGGAACCAGTCGGCCGGACCGAAGCCGTCGCGCACCTGCGCGAGCGTGAAGGCGACCGAGCTTCCTTGGATCGTATGCTTGGTCGTGTCGGGCGCGGCTTGCTGTGCGGCACCACGTCCGCCGCCGCCCCCGCCGCCCCCGCCGCCCCCGCCGCGTCCCTGCGCCGGCGGCGCGTTCGGATCGAGCGGCGTCGCGAAGCCGTAGGCCCAAGCCGGCGGACTCGCGGGCTGCTGCGCGGCAACGACTCTGACCCCCAAGGCAAGCAACAGTAGGGCGACGTGGTTCCTCATGGGCGATTCCGGTGTGGTCGTCACCAATGTTGCGCCCGGCCGGCTCGACCGGAAGGCAACAGGTCCCGCCGGCGGGCCTTGCCAAACGGCGATTTGTTCTACAAAATAGAGACATGTCAGCGAGCCTCGGCCAACTCGAGCTCACAGTCCTCCTCGCCGTCGCCCGACTCGGGGACGACGCCTACGGCCTCGCCGTGCGCCGCGACGTTTCGGCGCGCACCGGGCGCGACTACTCGATTGGGGCGGTGTACACCACGCTCCAACGCCTCGAGGACAAGGGACTGCTTCGCTCTCGTACGACCGACCCGCTCCCGGTGCGAGGGGGCAGATCGCGACGACAGTTCAAGCTCACCGCCAGCGGTAGTCGCGCGATGCGCGACGCCGAGCGCGTTGCCGCATCCGTGTGGGCCGGAATTCCATCGACCATTCGCCTGGAGCACGCATGACGCATCCACCTCGCGCCCTGGAATCGATCCTCAAAGGGCTCGGCGCCGATCCGTATCTCAGTGACGTCGTGCTCGGCGATCTGGCGGAAGAATTTACTGAGCGGGCGGCGTTCGACGGCGCGGACGAAGCCCGCCGATGGTACAGGTCGGAAGCCCTGCGCGCCGTTCCCCATCTGCTGCGAAATGCATTCGGCCGGCTTCGTGTCGGCGACGTGCCGCGGCTGATCGGCAACGCGCTTCTCGCTTGGCTTGCGCTCATTCCGGTCGGCCTGACGATCTACGTGCTTCTGTCCATAGTGCTTCGGGTGTTGGGACTGGACTGGACGCTTCGGGCTGCGCCGCAAGACGTCGGCTTCGTCGCCTTCGCCGTTCTCTCGATGCCGGTGGCGGGGCTCGCCGGCGGGTACATCGCTGCCTGGCTCAATGCGCGTGCGCCGCTGATTGGGTCGCTCGCCTTTGGCGTCGTCCTGACGAGCATCAATCTCATTGCCGGGCTCTTTTTTCCGTCGCCATTGCACGCCGGCTTGCGCGTCGCGGCGCTCGCCATGTTCAACGCGGGGGCGATCGCAGGTGGAGCAATTCGAACGGCCCGGCAAGCTGCCGAGCCGAATGCGGCCCGCATCTAACCCCGTTCGCTACGGCTTGCTCTCGTAGTCGAACGGATTTCAGACTTCAATTCAAGCGGCGCGATCGGTGTCGTCGTCCACCCACACGATCGGCGTCTCGTAGTACTCGCCGTCCGCGCCGGTCTCTTCGGCGAGCATCGCTTCGACGTCGTCCGCCACCCGCTCGAAGGCCTCGGCGCTGGCGCGCAACGCGTGAAGCTTCTCGACCAGATTCGGCGGGATCTCCCGGTAACGGCAGCGAGCCACCTGCTGCGCCGCGGCGACGAACGCCGAAGCCTGCGTGTGGTCCAGGCCGTGAATGCCATGGTGATTCATGGGACCAACCTCCTGAGGATCATTCAGTCCTCGCGTCGCCATCGCGGCGCCGCTTGACCCTTTGTAAGGCAGTCCCTGTGCCCTGGGCCCATCTCCAACGGACTACACGACTTAACGAAAATGACCCCTCGTTGGAGGGGCCATTTTGCAAAGATTCTTACACAAGAAAATTTGCAGTCGTGAAATCTGTGCCGGCGACTGGCTAGATGGAGAGGAGGACGACCGCGGCGAGTACTGCGACCGCGGCGAAGAGCACCATTCGCGCGACAGTGTCGCTGCGCTTGCGAGGTGCGGTGCGCGAATCGATGAGCGGGGTCGCGGGGGCGAAGGCGAGTGCCATTGGCCAGCCGCCGCTGGATCGGTGCAGCCCTTCAACGAAGGTGTCGGGCGGGTAGACGTCGGCGCTCACGATGAGGATCGGCGAAACGCGGCCAGGAAGGATGCGTCGGATTCGCGCCCGGTACGGGTAGCCGGCGTCGAGATACTGGGCGAGCGATTTGGCCGAGTATTCCGGAACGAAGCCGACGTCGAAACCGCTGGGCAGACGCAGGACGATCGCGTTCGGACTGCAGGCATTCTCCGGATCGCGCATCAACAACACGTCGTCGCCCAAGGTTGCATAGCGCACGATGGCGGTCGTCCGATCCTCGTAGTGTGTCTCGGACACCACAAAATCGTATGCTTCGAGCGACAATCCGCGAGCGCGATCGGCGGGCTCCGGCGCGCCTCTCTTGCCGCGAAACGCCTGCTGCAACTCGCGAGGCAGCAGCTTCTCGATGTTGAGATAGAGCTCGGAGCGCTCGGCGTCGCTGATCTCGCCCGTCTGGAAGATCTTCTTGATCGTGCGTCGCACGACCGGGCGATTCATCAGCTCGAGATCAGCGTAATGGCGGGACCAGTCTCTGAGCTCTGCAATCGATTCGTCGAGGATGCGCCCATTGTGCGTCATCGTGTTGCAGATCTCGACGAGCTCCAACGCGGCTTCGCTTGCGCGTTGTTTGCCCGAAGACGAGACATGGCCGGCATCGACCGCGCGACTCAAGCCCGATTGGATTTGCACAGATCCTCCGCGACGGCCATTCGTGGGCGCGTCGTCGTTCGGAGCAGCGTTGGGGGGGTGACTTGCGCCTAAATCTTCGGCAAGTGCAAAAAGCAGGCTCAGGCGAAACCTACCGTTCCAGTACCGACGGACAAGAGGACGAGTCAAAAATTTTTGCGTCACCCAGAGTCGCGCCACGGCTGGACACGTTCATGTGATCAACGTACCATCGGTGACTCTCATCATTGCTTTGGAGCAAGACAGATGCAGGTTCGTACGCCCTGGATCCGCCGCGCATATCGACTTAGGCAGTGGCTGGCGTTCGCCGCGCTTCCGTTGGCGGCGTGCGCGCAAGCGTCCAGTCAGAACGCGCGGACGCCATCCGGTGGCGGCGGCCCGGCAAATGTTGCCGCATCTCCGCGGTTGATCGTCGCGATCACCGTCGACCAGATGCGCTACGACTACCTCGAACGTTTCGCGAGCCAATATCAGTCTGGCCTCGCGCGGCTCATCAAGGGCGGCGCGATTTACACGAACGCCTATCAGGATCACGCGAATACCGAGACCGCGCCCGGTCATGCGACGGTTCTCTCCGGTCGCGAGCCCTATCGCACGGGCATCGTGCTGAACGCGATCGGTGTTCCTGATGCGAACGCTCCGCTGATCGGTGGCGGTGGACCCGGCGCGTCACCATTCCGATTTCGTGGCACGGCGCTCATCGATTGGATGAAGGCGAAGGATCGTCGGTCGCGCGCGCTGTCCGTATCGCGCAAGGATCGCGGCGCGATTCTGCCGATCGGCCGCGCGAAAGAAAGTGTGTTCTGGTTTGCGTCGAACGGAAATTTCACGACGAGCACCTACTATTCCGACACACTTCCCGTCTGGGTGAAACGCTTCAACGCGCGTCGCATTCCACAGAGTTACGCGGGCAAAGCGTGGGAGCCGCTCCTCCCCGTGTCGTCGTATCCCGAGCCCGACACCGTCTCAGTCGAGGATCTCGGCCGCGAGCCGGCATTCCCGCACCGCCTGTCCGACGATACGGCCCGTGCGGTGCGCGACTTCATCGGCTTTCCGTGGATGGACGACCTCACCGTCGCCTTCGCGCTCGATGGCGTGAACGCGATGCGGCTGGGCAGTGGTCCCGCGCCGGACCTCCTCGCCGTCTCGCTCTCGACGACGGATGCCGTGGGACACCGCTTCGGCATGGCGTCGCGTGAGCTGCACGACCAGATGCTCAGGCTCGATCGCGCGATCGGTACGCTCATCGACTCGCTGTACAAGATGCGCGATTCGTCGACGATCGTTTTCTCGCTGACGGCCGACCACGCGGTCACGCTGCCGCCGGAATTGGCGAAGGCCGATCCCAACCAGCTACCGCCGATGCGCGTCGACTTGAGCGATCTGGCAAAAACCTTCCGCGTTGCCATCGCCGCGCGCGGTGCCGACTCGGACGCGTTCGACTTCGAGGACGCGATGCTGTTCGTCGACAAGGCATCGCTCGAGAAGAAAGGGATCAAGCTCGATTCACTCGCGCGCGCCTTCGCCGACGCGGCGAAGCGCGAGCCCGGCGTCTATCGCGCCGACCTGTTTCAAACAATTCTCAAGGCCGATACCACCGATCCGATCGTTCGCCGATGGCGGCACGCGGTGCCGCCGGAGTATCCCGTTCTCGTCGTCGTGACGCTCAACCACGGCAGCGTGTGGGGGAGCTACGCGACGGGCATTCACGGTTCACCATGGGACGACGACGGCCACGTGCCGCTCGTGCTCTACGGTCCGACGATCGCGCCCGGCCGGCACGATGAGTTCGAGGGCGTGACGAGCCTCGCCCCGACGCTCGCGCGTCTGATCGGCGCGTCGCCGTCCGAGCCGATTGACGGCCATGTATTGACGTCAGCGATCCGGTAGCGCCCGGCGCCAGTCAGCGGGCGCTAGATTCGAACCGATGCCGGCCACACTGCTCGCGCGCACGCTGGCGCTCGCCGTTGCGATTCCGATCGCTGCCGTCGCGCAGCGACCCGAGCCGTCCGCGGCCGACTCGGCATTGATCGGGCGCATCCTGAGCGCCGAGGACCGCCGGGATTCGAGCGACGCCGCGCTCGCCGAGGGGCTGCGACACGGCGACGTTCGAGTGCGCGTCGTCGCGACGCGCGCCCTCGGCCGGATCCGCGATCCACGGTTCGTCGCGCGCGACTCGCTGCCCGCGTTGCCGTCGCCGCCCAGCTGGCCCGAGCCGGCGTGGCGTCTCCGCTATCGCGCGCTCACGGCGAGCTGCGACTCGCTCGACGCGGCACTCGCCGACAGCGCGTTGCCGGTTCGCCTACGCGCGGCCGACCTCGCCGCACCTGCATGCGCGTCGGACACGCTGCTCGTTTCTACACTGCGGCGTTGGGCTGACGCGCTTTCCGTTACCGGAACGGATCGCGCTCGCGGACGAGAGACATGGCATGCGGGAGCGCACGCGCTCGTCGCGCTCGCGCGCCTCGACGCCGACGACGCGCGCGCGCGGATCGCCGCGGCGGCGCGCGACCGGCAATGGCCTGTTCGCGTCTACGCCGCGCGGGCGGCGCTCTTCGCGAAGGACACGGCCGTGCTCCGTACGCTGGCGCGCGACCGCGACGACAACGTGAAGGAGGCGGCGGTCAGCGGGCTCTCGAAGCTCGTCGGTCACGCCGACGACGAGCTGTACGTGCAGGTGCTCCGCGCAATGGGCGCGCAGGCCGTTCGCGCGGCGGCGCTCGCGCTCAAGGGTTCGCCGCGCGAGGACATTCGAACGACGCTCAACGCGACGTTCGAGCGATGGGTGGCGCGCAACAACGCGTCGGCCCGCGACGCACGCGTCGCGCTCCTCGAGGCGGCCGGCCGTCCGGCGAGCGACGACCGTCCGCCGTCGTCGCGCGTCGAGCTCCCGCCGCGCGCGGTCGCGCTCGCACTCGGCGCGGACGTGCGCCTGCGCGTGAAGCTCGCCTCATCGAGTGCCGGTGCTGGTGGTTCGTTTACCGTCCGTTTGCGCGGTGACGTCGCGCCGATCACCGCGGCCCGTATTCTCGCGCTCGCTCGGTCGGGCTACTACAACGGGCTGTCCTGGCACCGCGTCGAGCACGACTTCGTAATACAGGGCGGGAGTCCCGACGCGAACGAGTACGTCGGGTACGCGCAGTATTTCCGCGACGAGCTGGGGACGGTGCCGCACGCGCGTGGGACGGTCGGCATGAGCACGCGTGGCCACGACACCGGCGACGCGCAGTGGTTCGTGAACTTGCGCGACAACCTTCGACTTGGCCGGGACTACACGGTGTTCGGCGAGGTCGTGGAAGGGATGGACGTCATCGACGGAGTTCTCGAGGGCGACATCATCGCCTCGATCGACGAGGTCGGGGGGGCGGGGCGATAGCTCGGCATTCGTGAGGAAGCATGACGACGAACGACGGGAAGAAAGCCGAGGAGCGGAGTCCGGCGCATCTGCGAACGTCGCGCGAGCGGTACAACGTTTTCGTCGACGACTATAAGCGCAAGCGGCTCGACGACGAGACCGACAAGCTCGTCGGCGCGAAGTCGCTGACTGCGGGCGACGCAACCGCCGCGGACAAGCCGAAGCAAACCAAAAAAGCGAAGCGGCGCGCCTTCCTGCGCGAATATCTGCGATGGCTCCGGCCGTACCGGTACGCCATCGCGTTCACGTTTTTCCTCGCGCTTCTGCGTGCTGGGCTGGAAATGGTCGAGCCGCTCTTCATGCGGTTCATCGTCGACCACGTGCTTCTCGCGCGCACGCTGAGCACCGCCGAGCGATTCACGAAACTCAACTTCACGGGTCTGACGTTCCTCGCCGTGATCGTGATCTCGAACCTGATGCAGGTGCTCAAGGACTATCGGCAGCGAATTCTCAACGTGCAGGTGATGCTGTCGTTGCGGCGAACGCTGTATCAGCGACTGTTGCACCTGCCGTTGCCGACGCTGTGGGAGATGAAGACCGGCGGCATTCTGTCGCGGATCTCGGGCGACGTCGAGACGACGACGGGACTACTGCAAATGGCGGTGGTGTCGCCCGCGGTGTCGGTGATCCGTTTGGCGATCGCGGTTGGGATTCTGCTGACGATCAATTGGCGGCTCGCGCTCACCGCGCTCGCGCTCATTCCGGCCGTGATGCTGATGAGCTTCGCGTTCGCACGACGAGTGCGGCCGATTTACCGGGCGCTGCGCAAAGACGCCGAACAAATCGACGGCCGGGTGGGCGAGACGTTCTCGGGAATCCGCGTCGTCCGTGCGTTCCGCCGCGAGGCCGCGGAGCTACTCGAGTACATGCGTGGCCGGCATACGGTGCTGCGCAAAGAGCTGTTCGCGCACCGGCGCGAGCTCTTTCTGTGGACGTCGTGGGGCTTGCTGCTCAGCGTCGTGAACGTCGTGATCGTGTGGTACGGCGGCTGGCTGAGCATCGCCGGCCGAGCATCGGTCGGCGACATCATGGCGTTTCAGTGGTATACGTTCCTGCTGTTAGGTCCGGTCTGGAACATCGTCAACTCGTTCTCGGAGCTACAGCGCTCGCTCGCCGCGATGGAGCGCGTCTTCGAGGTGCTGGCGATGCCGAATGACAAACCGGACAAGGCCGACGCGCGCGACGCGCCGGCACTCGTACGCGAGCTACGCTTCGAGGATGTGGAGTTCGAGTACCGCGTGGCGATGCCGGTGGTGCGCGACTTCAATGTGAATGTGCAGGGTGGGACTGTCGTCGCGTTGGTCG
>Ga0207674_10006516_pt1 | contig 13726 bp, 13 predicted proteins | sample KBSCornC72_FD_184303 | JGI IMG/M metagenome (GOLD analysis project Ga0207674, IMG submission 184303) | Corn rhizosphere microbial communities from Kellogg Biological Station, Michigan, USA - KBS Corn C7-2 (SPAdes) (version 2) | ecosystem: Host-associated > Plants > Roots > Rhizosphere > Soil ... | reverse complement strand
GAAATCGGCATAGCCGTTGGTCAGGTAGAACTGGCGCAGCTTCTGCTGGTCATAGGCCAGGCGATCCGGGTCGTAGCTGGTGCCCGAGGAGAAGATGCGAAACCAGCGCGACTGCTTCGTCACCATCTGGCTGCGCAGTTCGCCGTCCTTGAACTTCTCGTTGCCGATGATGTTGATCTGACGAACCTTGGACTTGGGCCCTTCGGAAATTTCGAAGACGATATCGACGCGATTCTGGTCGAGCTGCACCATCTTCGGCTCGACCGTGGCGGCGAAGCGGCCCTGGCGGCGATACAGTTCGATGATGCGGGCAACATCCGCGCGGACCTTGGACCGGGTATAGATCTGCCGCGGAGCCAGTTTTATTTCAGGACGTATCTTGTCTTCCTTGAGGCGCTTATTACCTTCAAGGACGATGCGGTTGATGACCGGGTTTTCCTTCACCTCGACGGTCAGCGCGCCATTGTCGTTGCGGATCTGGACGTCGGCGAACAGCTCCGTCTCGTAAAGGTCGCGCAGCGCCTGGTCGAGCGATTCCTGGGTGAAGGGCTGGCCGATGCGCAGCTTGGTGTAGGACAGCACCGTGTCGGGTTCCAGGCGCTGGACGCCGGTGACGGTGATGTTGCGGATCGTGCCGGCTGCGGGCGCAACCGCTGGCACGGGCGCGGGAACAGGTGCGGCCGCCGGCGGGGCATTTTGAGCCATCGCCGGGACTGCAGACATGCCCGCGATCATCGTCGTCGCCAACAGGGCCACGACGACCGGGCGCTGCCTGTTGCTGCTCATCATCGCTGTCACCCGCTCCACCTTCTACAAAAAAGCAACATGTCGTTCACGCCGGACCCATTCCGTACATATCCGGAAAGACGGCGCCAAATCGCGCCCTCCTGCCCGATACGGCTCAGCCGATCAAGCCGGACAGACGATCCCATAGACCGAAAGAGGATAAATCGTTGAATGTTACCAGCACCATCATCGCCAGCAGGACCGCCAGACCCGAACGATAGGCCCATTCCTGCACCTGCGGGCTGACCGGCCGCCGCTGTATCGCCTCCACCCCATAGAACAGCAGATGGCCGCCATCCAGCATCGGGATTGGCAAGAGGTTGATGAACCCCAAGTTAATCGAGATCAGCGCCATGAAGAAGACGAAGCTTTCCACCCCCAGCGTCGCGGCCTGTCCCGAAACCTCGGCAATCTTGAGCGGTCCGCCCAGTTCCTTGACCGACCGGCCGCCCCCGACGATCTGGCCCAGCGTCTCGACCATGGTGCGGATGATCTGACCCGTCCGTTCGATCGCGACGACAGGCGCGCGGACAAGGCTGACAGGCTCGATCACCGGCTCGCCCGGCGCGATGCCCAGCCGCCCCAGCCGGAATCTATTGCCGAACCCGTCATTTTCCTCGACCGCGCCGACCTTGCCCTGCTTTTCGATCAGCTTGCCCTGCCGGTCGATCAGGATGGTGACGGGCTCACCCGGGCGAATCTGAGCGAACAGGCGGATATCGTCGAAGGTCGTCATCGCCCGCCCGTTGAGCGATACGATACGGTCACCCGCCAGTATACCCGCTGCGGCCGCTGCGCTGCCCGGCTGCACATGCCCGGCCACGGCGGGCGTGCGGCTCTCGCCATGGACAAGGGCGAAGGTCGCCAGGATCGCTATGGCAAAGAGGAAATTGATCGCCGGCCCGGCCGCAACGATCGCGGCCCGCTGCCACAATGGCTTGGCCGGAAAGCTCTCCGCCCGTTCGGCGGCAGGCATTTCCAGCCAGCGCGGGTCGGTCTGGCTGGCGGCGTTCATATCGCCCTTGAAGCGCACATAGCCGCCCAGCGGCAGGGCGCCCAGGCGCCACCGGGTGCCGCGCCTGTCGACCCAGGCGGCGATTTCCGGGCCGAAGCCGATGGAGAAGGCCTCCGCCTTCACCCCACACCAGCGGCCCACCAGATAATGGCCCAGCTCATGCACGAAGACGAGCGGGCCGATGACCGCCACGAATGCCACTACGGTCAACAGGAAACCGGGATTCTGGATCAAGCGGTCAATCTTTCCATCACTTGCGCAGCCCTCTTGCGCGCCTGCGCGTCCGCTTCCAGCACATCGTCGATCTGCTGGGGCACAGGCGCGCTATAACCGTTCAGGACATCCTCCACAATCATGGCGATATCAAGGAAGCCTATGGCGCCTTTGAGGAAGGCGGCGACGGCGACCTCATTGGCCGCGTTCAATATGGCGGGCGCGGCGCCGCCCGCCTCCGCCGCCTGTCGGGTCAGCCGCAGCGCGGGGAAGCGATCCTCATCCGGCGCCTCGAAATCCAGGCGACCGATCCGGGCGAGGTCCAGCGGCTGGCAGGGCGTGGCGATCCGCTCCGGCCATGCCAGCGCATGGGCGATCGGGATGCGCATGTCGGGCGAACCAAGCTGCGCCAGGGTGGATCGATCGCGATATTCGACCATGGAATGGATGACCGATTGCGGATGGACGAGGATCTCGATCCGGTCGAGCCCGACCGGGAAGAGATGCGCCGCCTCTATCAGTTCCAGCCCCTTGTTCATCATCGTCGCGCTGTCGACGCTGATCTTGGCGCCCATCGACCAGTTGGGATGGGCGACCGCCTGCGCGGGCGTTATGCCGCGCATCTCCTCCCGACTGCGGGTGCGAAAAGGGCCGCCGCTCGCCGTCAGGGTGATCCTTGCCACATCTTCCATGCGACTGCCCGCAAGGCACTGGAATATGGCATTATGTTCGCTGTCGACCGGCAACAGCGTGGCGCCCGACGCGCCGACCGCATCCATCATCAGCGCGCCCGCGGATACCAGCGACTCCTTGTTGGCAAGCGCCACCGTGCCGCCCGCCTTGAGCGCCGCCATGGTCGGGCGCAACCCCGCGCAGCCGACGATCGCGGCCATGCTCCAGTCTGCATCGGCCCCCGCGACGTCGATCAAAGCGCTTTCGCCCGCCGCCGCCTCCGTCCCCGAACCGCGCAGCGCGTCCTTCAGCGCCTCATAATGGGCCTCGTTCCCGATCACGGCGATCGCGGCATTGCTCTGCCGCGCGGCGGCCGCCAGGCCCGCCACGTCGTTGTGCGCGGTCAGGGCAACGACCCGATAGCCTTCCGGATCACGCTGGATCAGGTCCAGCGTGGACATGCCGACCGACCCGGTCGCGCCAAAGACCGACACCTTCCTCATGGCAATTGCACCAGGATCATATAGCAGATCGCGGCCAGCGGTGCGGCGGCGACCACCCCGTCCAGCCGGTCCATCACGCCGCCATGGCCGGGCAGCAGCGTACCGCTGTCCTTGACGCCGGCCCGGCGCTTCATCCAGCTTTCCAGCAGGTCACCCAGTTGCGCCGCCACCGCCAGCAGACCGCTTGCCGCGGCGAGCTGGATCGGCAGGTCCGCGAACCGATAGAGCAGAAAACCGACCATCAGGGCCGCCAGCACGCCGCCACCCAGGCCGGACCAGGTCTTGGAAGGGCTGATACGTGGCGCCAGTTTCGGCCCGCCGATCGACCGACCGGCGAAATAGGCGCCAATGTCCGTCGCCCAGACGAGGCCCAGCGCCCAGAAGGTCAGCAGCAGCCCCTGAAGATTGGGCGACTGCCCGCGCAGGAACAGCAACGCCATCACCGGCACGACGATATAGGGCACGCCCAGCGCCAGCCTGACCGAACGGCCGACCAGCGCAACAAAGAAGAAGGCGGCCACCATCAGCGTGAAGCCAAGCCAGGACACGCCGGCCGCCGCGGGGCAAAGAATCGCCAGCGGCACCGATACGGCAAACATCGCCAGCTTGCGCTTCTCAGGCGTGGCTCCCGTCAGGTCACCCCACTCCCCCTGCATCAGCACGCCCGCCACGGACAACAGCACCCAAAAGGCGAAACCGCCCGCAAACAAGGCGCCCAACGCCACCAGGACAAGGAGGACGCCGACGATCGCGCGGGTACGAAGCTCGCTGGACATGCTGTCACAGCCCGCCGAAACGGCGGTCCCTCAGGCGGAAGGCGTCCAGCGCGGCGGCGAGCGCCCTCGCGTCGAAATCCGGCCACAGCATGTCGGTGAAATACAGCTCCGCATAGGCGGCCTGCCACAGCATGAAATTGCTGAGCCGCTGCTCGCCCGAAGTACGGATCATCAGGTCGAGCGGTGGCAGGTCAGCGGTGTAGAGCGCTGCATCCACATCATCCAGACCGATCTCCTCGGCCGCGATCTCGCCCGCGGCCACCCGGCGCGCCAGCGTCTGCGCCATGCGCACCAGTTCGTCCTGGGCGCCGTAATTCAGCGCTATGGCTATGATCGGCCCGCTGTTGCCGGCTGTCCGCGCCATCGCATTGTCGATCATTTCGACCAGCGAGGGATCCAGCGCCCGATAATTGCCGATGATGCGCAGCCGCACGCCATTGGCGTGGAATTCGTCGAGGTCGGACTGGATGAAATGGCGCAGCAGGGCCATCAGATCGGCCACCTCGCTCGCCGGACGCTTCCAGTTTTCCGAGGAAAAGGCGTAGAGCGTCAGGCATTCCAGGCCCAGCTCCCGCGCGGCGCGGGCGACGCGGCGCACCGCCTCCACTCCGGCGCGATGGCCGGCGATACGCGGCAGGAAGCGCTTCTTCGCCCAGCGGCCGTTGCCGTCCATGATGATGGCGACATGACGCGCGCCATGGGCTGGCGCGCCGCTGGTCAGATCGGGTTTGGCTTGGGTGGCCATCAGACAGGAATGCGTGCTTTGGCCGCGAAAGGAAAGCCCCGGATCACTGACCGAGAATTTCCTTTTCCTTCGCCGCCGCCGTCGCATCGATATCCGCGATGGTGCTGTCGGTCAGCTTCTGGACCTCGGTTTCCTTGCGCTTGCGCTCATCCTCGCTGATCTCGCCCTTCTTCTCGTCCGCCTTCAGGCTGTCCATGCCGTCACGGCGGACATTGCGGACGGCGATGCGGGCCCCTTCCGCATATTTGCTGGCGAGCTTGGCCAGTTCCTTGCGGCGCTCCTCCGTCAGGTCCGGGATCGGCAGGCGCAGCGTCTGACCGTCCACGATCGGGTTGAGACCGAGGCCCGCCGAACGGATCGCCTTGTCGCAGGGGCCGACATTGCTCTTGTCCCACACCTGGACCGACAGCATGCGCGGTTCGGGCGCCGAAACGGTCGCGACCTGGTTGAGCGGCATATGCGCGCCATAAACCTCGACCGTCACAGGATCGAGAAGCTGGATATTGGCCCGGCCCGTACGCAGCCCCGACAAATCGCCCTTCAGCGATTCCACGGCACCCGCCATGCGGCGTTCGAGGTCGGCCTTGTCATATTGAGCCATTTTGTTTCAGCGCTCCTGATTTTGCACGATCGTCGCCACACCATCGCCGGCCAGCACCTTGGCCAGGTTGCCGGTTTCGCGGATGTTGAACACGACGATGGGGATGTGGTTTTCGCGGCAAAGGGCAATGGCGCTCGCGTCCATGACCTTCAGATTGTCGTTCAGAACCTGATCGAAACTGATCGCGTCATAGCGGGCGGCATCGGGCACCTTCTTCGGATCGGCATTGTAGATGCCGTCGACGCTGGTGCCCTTGAACAGCGCGTCGCAATCCATTTCCGCCGCGCGCAGCGCCGCCGTGGTGTCGGTGGTGAAGAAGGGGCTGCCGGTGCCCGCCGCGAAGATGACGATCCGGCCCTTTTCCATATGCCGCACCGCCTTGCGCCGGATATAGGGTTCGCAGACCGACGCCATCGGAATGGCGGACTGGACGCGGGTGTCATAGCCCAGCTTTTCCAGCGAATTCTGCACGGCCAGCGCGTTCATGACGGTGGCCAGCATGCCCATATAATCAGCGCTCGCCCGATCGAATCCCTTGGCGGCGCCGGCAAGGCCACGGAAGATATTCCCGCCGCCCACGACGACGCACAATTCAAAGCCGGCGTCCTTCGCCGCGGCGATCTCGCCCGCCACGCGGTTCACCGTTTCCGGCTCGATGCCGAACTGTCCCTGCCCCATCAGCACTTCGCCCGAAAGTTTCAGCAGGATGCGCTTGAAGGCTGGGCGAGACATGCGGGGCAATATTCCTTTTATGATCGGGCAAGGAAATGGCGCGCACCTTAAGCAGCGCGCGCCATTATGTGAAGCAGGGTTTTGGCAACCCCGAACTTCCTTAGCGCCCGCGTCCGGCTTGTCGAGAAGCCTCAGCCTCCCGACACCGCCGAAAGCGAACGAACTGTCGGATCAGACGCCGGCGGCGGCGGCCACTTCGGCGGCGAAGTCGCTCGTTTCCTTCTCGATACCTTCACCGAGCTGGAAGCGGATATAGTTTTTCAGCGTGATCGACGCGCCGGCTTCCTTGGCCGCCTTGGCGACCACGTCGGCGACCGGGGTCTTGTTGTCCATCACGAAGAGCTGCGACAGCAGCGCGTTTTCCTTCGCATATTTCGCGACGGCGCCGTCCACCATCTTGGCGACGATCTCGGCGGGCTTGCCCGATTCGGCCGCCTTTTCGGCAGCGATCGCGCGCTCACGCTCCAGCAGGGCCGGATCGATATCGGCCGAGGACAGCGCCAGCGGGAAGGCAGCGGCGATGTGCATCGCGATCTGCTTGCCCAGCGGCTCCAGGACGTCGGCGGATGCGTCGCCCTCCAGCGCGACCAGCACGCCGATCTTGCCCAGACCCGGAGCGGCGGCATTGTGGACATAGGGAACGACGACGCCCTGGCTCACCTCGACCTGGCCGACGCGGCGCAGGGTCTGGTTTTCACCAATGGTGGCGATGTTGGCGACCAGCTTCTCGGCCACGGTGCCGCCAGCCGGATAGGCAGCGTTCGACAGCGCGTCGGCGTCGGCAACGCCATTTTCCAGCGCGATGGTCGACACGGTGCGGACGAAATCCTGGAACTGGTCGTTCTTGGCGACGAAGTCGGTTTCGCTGTTCACTTCGACGGCGACGCCCTTGGTGCCGGCAACGGCGACGCCGACCAGACCTTCAGCGGCGGTGCGGCTCGACTTCTTCTGCGCGGCGGCAAGACCCTTGGCGCGCAGCCAGTCGGTTGCCGCTTCGATGTCGCCATTGGCTTCGGTGAGCGCCTTCTTGCAGTCCATCATGCCCGCGCCCGAACGGTCGCGCAGTTCCTTGACGGCGGCAGCGGTAATCTCGGCCATGTTTCGGCTCCTAAATGTTTCGGATGGTTCAAATAAGCGCTAGGGCGCGTTCCATCGGAGCGCGCCCTAGCCTGTCAATCTTGCAGTTCGAAGACCGCGTCTCAGGCCTGAGCGACGACCTCTTCGGCCTCGGGCTCGTCCAGAGCGCCAAGGTCAACGCCGGAAGCCTGCTGCGCACCACGGTTGCCCTTGGTGGCGGCGGCGGCGACGGCGTCGCAGTAGAGGCGGATCGCGCGGCTGGCGTCGTCATTCGCCGGAACCGGGAAAGCGATGCCGTCGGGCGAGACGTTCGAATCGAGGATCGCGACGACCGGGATGCCCAGCGTGTTGGCTTCCTTGATCGCCAGCTCTTCCTTGTTGGCGTCGATCACGAACATGACGTCAGGGATGCCGTTCATGTCGCGGATGCCGCCCAGCGACATTTCGAGCTTCTCGCGCTCGCGGGTCATCTGGAGGACTTCCTTCTTGGTGAAGCCGTGGGTGTCGCCCGACAGCTTCTCTTCCAGGGTCTTCAGACGCTTGATCGAGCCAGAGATGGTCTTCCAGTTGGTGAGCATGCCGCCCAGCCAACGATGGTTGACGAAATGCTGGCCCGACTTGCGGGCGGCTTCAGCGATCGGATCCTGCGCCTGGCGCTTGGTGCCGACGAACAGCACCTTGCCGCCGGCGGCGACGGTCGCGGACACGAAGTCCAGGGCGCGGCCGAACAGCGGCACGGTCTGCGACAGGTCAAGGATGTGGATGCCGTTGCGCTCGCCGAAGATGTACGGCTTCATGCGCGGGTTCCAGCGGTGGGTCTGGTGGCCGAAATGGGCGCCAGCCTCGATCAATTGGTGCATGGTGACGACAGGAGCCGCCATAATTATTCTCCTTCCGGTTACACCTCTGGGAATCAGGAACTGAAGCAGCGCGCCGCAGCACCGGATATGTCGATTCCCATGTGGAATGGGCGCGCGTTTAGACGCGTCGGAATATCATTGCAAGGGGTTGACTCTCCGTTCTGGATAGAACATAAGGAGAACATTGGGAACAAACGGCGGATTTGCACCGTTTGCATGCCCATAGTGAACCAAGCCGTGCAAATGGCAAGACAGAAAGTGAGCTGCATATGTTCGCACTGGTCGCAGCACTTGTTTTCACCGGATCATTCCTGCTCGCCGCGGGCGTCATTGTCGGCATGCTGCTGACCTATCATGACAAGATGGTGGCGGCTCTCGCATTCGAACCCATCCCGCGACAGGTTCCGGTATATCGCCTGCGCATCAGCCGGCGTCGCGCCGCACCCTCGACGCGACAAGAACGCCCCGCTTTTGCCGCGGCCGTGCTGGCTGCCTGAGGATCATTGTGCTTCGGCCGCGCGCTGGCGGCGAACCCTGGCATAGGACATCATGCCAAAGGGGATGAGCGCAAGATAAATGGCGCACAGCACCAGCAGGGTCAGCCATGGATCTGTGATCAGCAGCGCTGCCAGAAGCCCGGCCAGCGCAATCGCCTCCAGCCTTATGCGTTTGCGCAGACGCAGCGCGGACCAGCTATAGGTCGCGATGTTGGAGATCATCAGGAAGGCTGAGAAGGCGGTCCACGGCGCCACTACATACCATTGCCGGAACAACGGTTCGCCGGTCACCAGCCAGAGATAGAGCGGCACGAAGGCCAGACCGGCACCAGCGGGCGCCGGAACGCCGGTAAGAAAGCCGGCGGATTTGTGCGGCTGCACGTCGGCGTCGATATTGGCGTTGAACCGCGCCAGCCGCAGCGCGCAGGAAAGCGCATGGGCAAGAGCGAATATCCAGCCGAATTTCGGCATGGCGTTCAATGACCAGAGATAAAGCACCAGGGCCGGCGCCACGCCGAAGGCAATGGAATCCGACAGGGAGTCCAACTCCGCGCCGAAGCGGCTTTCCCCCCGCAGCAGCCGGGCAATGCGGCCATCCAGCCCGTCCAGCACGCCGGCGATCAGGATGGAGAGCACTGCCCGCTCCCATTCGCCCGAAATGCCGTAGCGCACGCCCGTCAGGCCGAAGCACAGCGCCATCGCCGTCACGGCGTTGGGCGCCACCATCCGCAGGGTGATCCCCCGGCGCAGACCGCGCGGGATGGTGCGCCGCTGCCGCATTATTGCTGAATCCCCGAAATCACGCGCATGTCGCCAATCTGGCCCAGGATCGTTTCCCCGGCCACGGTGCGCTGCCCCAGCACCACGCGCGGGGCGGTACCCGCCGGCAGATAGACGTCGACACGGCTGCCGAAACGGATCAGGCCGATGCGCTGCCCCGCCGCGACCATGTCGCCCGGCTTCACAAAGGGTACGATCCGCCGCGCGACAAGGCCCGCGATCTGGGTGAAGCCGATGCGCACCCCGTCATGCCGCTCGACCAGGATATGCTGCCGCTCATTATCCTCGCTCGCCTTGTCGAGGTCGGCGTTCAGGAACTTGCCGGAAATATAGACGACCGACTTCACCGTCCCGCCGATCGGCGTCCGGTTGATGTGCACGTCGAACACGCTCATGAAGATCGACACGCGGATCATCGGCTGGTCGCCCAGCCCGTCCGGCCCGCTCATCTCCCGCGGCGGCGGCACCCGCTGGATCAGCGTCACCAGCCCGTCCGCGGGGGCAACGATGGCGTGCTCATCCTGCGGTACGGCGCGGACCGGATCGCGGAAGAACGCCAGGACCCAGATCGTCACCATCACCATCAGCCAGCCCGGAATCTCCCAGCCGACCAGGAACAGCAGCGCGGTGATGGCGGCCGCGATCAGGCCGAATTTCACGCCCTCCGGATGCACCGAGGGGAAGCGCCATTTCACATTGCCGCCCAGTGCGACGGTCAGTTCGTCATTTTCCATGGACACCGTCTTTAAGGACAGACACTTGCAGTGACAACGTCCGATCCCTTCCGAAGAGCCACGAAATAATCCCGCGCCGCATCTTCTCCCCGAACATGTGATATCCGGCGGCGGCGGCGCCCATTTCCCCGCGCGCCCTGCACACTCCAGTTGAACATTGCCGTCGCTTTCCCTAGGGCGTTCGCAAATTCCACCCGAATGAGAAGGCACAGGCGCTATGGCTAAGATCAAGGTGAAGAACCCCGTCGTGGAAATCGACGGCGACGAAATGACGCGGATCATCTGGCAGTGGATCCGCGAGCGCCTCATCCTTCCCTATCTCGACATCGACCTGAAATATTATGACCTGGGCGTCGAAAAGCGCGACGAGACCAACGACCAGATCACCATCGATTCCGCCAATGCCATCAAGGAGCATGGCGTCGGCGTGAAGTGCGCCACCATCACCCCCGACGAAGCGCGCGTCGAGGAATTCGGCCTGAAGGAAATGTGGAAGTCGCCCAATGGCACGATCCGCAACATCCTGGGCGGCGTTGTCTTCCGCGAGCCGATCGTGATCCGCAACGTGCCGCGCCTGGTTCCCGGCTGGACCGATCCGATCGTCATCGGCCGCCATGCCTTCGGCGACCAGTATCGCGCCACCGACTTCCTCGTCCCCGGCCCCGGCAAGCTGCGGATGGTGTGGGACGGCGCCAATGGCGAGAAGATCGAGAAGGACGTCTTCAACTTCCCGAGCTCCGGCGTCGCCATGGGCATGTACAATCTGGACGATTCGATCCGCGATTTCGCCCGCGCCAGCATGAACTATGCGCTGGGCCGCGGCTGGCCGCTCTACCTGTCGACCAAGAACACCATCCTCAAGGCCTATGACGGCCGCTTCAAGGATCTGTTCCAGGAAGTGTTCGACAATGAATTCGCCGCCGAGTTCAAGAAGGTGGGCGTGGTCTACGAACACCGCCTGATCGACGACATGGTCGCCTCCGCCCTGAAGTGGAGCGGCAAGTTCGTCTGGGCCTGCAAGAATTACGATGGCGACGTCCAGTCGGACACGGTGGCGCAGGGCTTCGGCTCCCTTGGCCTCATGACGTCCGTCCTGCTCTCGCCCGATGGCAAGACCGTCGAGGCCGAAGCCGCCCATGGCACCGTCACCCGCCATTATCGCCAGCACCAGCAGGGCAAGCAGACCTCGACCAATCCGATCGCGTCGATCTTCGCCTGGACCCAGGGCCTCAGCTATCGCGGCAAGTTCGACGAGACGCCGGAAGTCACCAAGTTTGCCGAAACGCTGGAGCGGGTCTGCATCGAAACGGTGGAAAGCGGCAAGATGACCAAGGATCTTGCCCTGCTGATCGGTCCGGAGCAGGCCTGGATGACCACCGAACAGTTCTTCGAGGCGATCCGCGTGAACCTGGAAGACGCCATGGGCAAGTGGAACTGATCTGCCGTTCTGCAGTTCAATACGGTAACGGAACGAGGCGGCGCCGCATCCCGGCGCCGCCTTTTTCATGAGCGGAAAGGCGAATGATGACGACAACGGCGAAGAAGCGCCTGGAAGTCCGGCCGGCGGTTCCGGCGGATGTGCGCGGCATTCAGCGGCTGATCGCGCGGGTCTATCCCGGCCTGCCCAATTATTCGCTCGCGACCCTTCGCGGCCAGATCAACAATTTCCCGACCGGCTGCTTCGTCGCCCTCTATGACAGCCGGATCGTCGGCTATTGCGCGACCATGCGCGTCAGCAAGGCGATGGCCTTTTCCCCCCATGACTGGGAGGAGATCACCGCCAATGGCTTCGGCACCCGGCACAGCGCGGCGGGCGAGTGGCTCTATGGCTATGAAATGGCGGTCGATCCCAAATTGCGCGGACTGCGCATCGGCCAGCGTCTTTATGACGAGCGCAAGGAACTGGCCGAGGAACTGGACCTGCACGGTATCGTCATCGCCGGCCGCATGCCCGGTTACGCCAGGGCCAGGCGGCGCGTCGATGGGCCGGCCGATTATCTGGACAAGGTCGTCCAGGGCAAGCTGCGCGACCAGGTCGTCAGCTTCCAGCTCAAGAACCAGTTCGAGCCGCTGGGCGTGCTCGAAAATTACCTGCCTGAAGACAAGCAGTCCGACGGCCACGCCGCGCACCTTGTCTGGCGCAACCCCTATGTCGATCCCGACGAAGCGCCGGAAATGCGCGTACCCCGCGGCGTGGAGAGCGTCCGCCTCGCCACCTGTCAGTTGCAGGCCCGCGCCGTCAAGGATTTCGACGAGTTCATCCGCAACATCGAATATTTCGTCGACGTGGCGGCCGATTATCGCTCTGACTTCATCGTCTTTCCCGAATTGTTCACCCTGCCCCTGCTGTCCTACGAAACCAGGAACCTCTCCCCTGCCGAAGCGATCGACAAGCTGACCAGCTACACCCCGCGCCTCACCAGAGAGCTGGAAAGAATGGCGCTGGAATATAATATCAACATCATCGGCGGCTCTCACCCGACCCGCGCCGATGACGGCGATATCCAGAATATCGCCTATGTCGCGCTGCGCGACGGATCGCTGCACAGGCAGGAAAAGATTCACCCGACGCCCAATGAGGCCTTCTGGTGGAACATCAAGGGCGGCGACTCGCTGGACGTGATCCAGACCGATTGCGGGCCGATCGGCGTGCTCATCTGTTACGACAGCGAATTTCCCGAACTGGCGCGACGGCTGGTCGACCAGGGTGCGCGAATCATCTTCGTGCCCTTCTGCACCGACTCCCGCCTGGGCTATATGCGCGTGCGATACTGCGCGCAGGCGCGGGCGATCGAGAACCAATGCTATGTGGTCATGTCAGGCAATGTCGGCAACCTGCCCAATGTCGACAATATGGACATCCAATATGCCCAGAGCGCGATCCTGACGCCCTGCGACCTGCCCTTCGCGCGCGACGGGATCGCGGCGGAATCGACCGAGAATGTCGAGACGCTGACCATGGCCGACGTGAACCTGGCGGACCTCAGTTGGGCCCGGGCGGAGGGTACTGTGCGCAACCTGCGCGACCGGCGGTTCGACCTCTATCACATCGACTGGGACAGCAATCCCGATCACGCCCACGCGCCAAGCGGAGGCCCGGTCCCGGCGGGCGGGCACAATGCGCCGGGCGGGGGATAACGCAGATACCGTCATTCAAGGATGACGGAATATGCTGCCGGCAGGCTTCAGGCGTTTACCCCATCCGGCAGCGTCGTTCCGGGCATCATGACAATCTCTCCCTATGTCCGCGCCTCGTCACTGAACCAGTCGAGCCGTCTGGAGGGCAGTGGAGAATAGTTGCTGGAGAGCCGTGGTGATATTGTCATCGGCCGTCACGGTCTGCACCAGCGGCGAACCATTGATGCCCGATGACGCACAACTTTGCAGCGCGGTGAGAACCTGGTCGGAACTTCCCGCATTGCCGGCCGGATAGGGCGAAGGCGGACGCGGCAGGAACGGAGCAATATTCGTCTGCGACCAAGGATTGCCGGCAAGCGATTCCGGCAGATATTGGGTATAGAGAATGGCAATCTTGATACCCTTGGTCTTGATCGCCGTGCATTGGGTCAGGTCGCTGCTCCGCATCGGTCCGAAATAACGGCCACCGCCATCTGGCTGGTCCAGCATGCCGTCCGTGATGATGAACAATATCTTCTGCGGCGTCGCTCCGGGCGCGCCGGTTCCCGCCGTGGGGATGACGTTGTTCATGGCGGTGAGCATGTTCGTCACTTCGGT
>Ga0207674_10006515_pt1 | contig 13728 bp, 13 predicted proteins | sample KBSCornC72_FD_184303 | JGI IMG/M metagenome (GOLD analysis project Ga0207674, IMG submission 184303) | Corn rhizosphere microbial communities from Kellogg Biological Station, Michigan, USA - KBS Corn C7-2 (SPAdes) (version 2) | ecosystem: Host-associated > Plants > Roots > Rhizosphere > Soil ... | reverse complement strand
GCGTCTGCACATGGGGAGCAACGAGATCGACGTGCGTCGCCCCTCGACGCCAGCCGAGCCACGCGCCGTATGGCTCAATGCGTGCGGCGATGCCCCACTTCGCGTAGGTCTGAACGGCCCAGGTTTGGGAGCTCTGAAGACCTGTCGAACCCAGAAGACGGGGACCGATGGAGTCAGTGAGCACCTGGGCCAGGTCGAGGACCTGAGACTGGTTCATGCCAGCCTGCCACATCCGTCGAAGCGTGGTGTCGTTCGTCGGAAGCGCCTGCGCGAGCAGTTCGGTTGTCGTCAGCAGGCACGCCACACCCACGATGACCGCGCGTCGTCGCTGTCGGCCTCGCTCGTCTCGAGTCAGTGTGTCCACGATTCTGTCGTCGCTTGAAATCTCTGGTTGCCGCCGAACGCTTGGCTTCTCCTGCGCGCGAATCGCGCCGAGCCGCGCTCGAGCGCCGACCGCAAAGAATCACGATCTGATGAAAAACCCACGCGCGCAACTCGCCGGGCGAGACCGAGCAGGTCGTCCATTAGCACCTAAGGCGTGAGTCCGGCGATGAGCCCGCAACTCGGGATCAAGTCGTCGGCCGGCCGATATCGCGACGCTCCGTCCCATATGCGAACATCTCGAGGCGTGCATGCCGGTCACGCCGTCGATCAAGTCATTCCAACACAGTGACTTCCACTGGGAGCGCGCGGGCACGTTCTTTCCCTTAGAGCGAGCATCGAGCACCGCCGAGGGTTTCTGTGAAAACCATGTCCGAGTCGTTGGCTCTGGCCGTCCGAGACGCGCGCTATGCCGTGCGCTCTCTCCGACGCCAGCCGTCGTTCGCCTTGACCGTCATCCTCACACTGGCGCTCGGCATCGGAGCGACGACGACGATCTACACGCTCTTCGACGCGCTCGTGTTCCGGCCGTTGCCAGTCCCACATCCGGAGCGCCTGGCCATCATCGGCGATCCCGCGAAGGTCGGCGGCAACTGGTTTGGGCCGCCACAGGTCGACTACGTGTCGTACCCGCTATACAAGGACGTGAGAGACGGCAGTCACACCTTCTCGGCACTCTACGCCTCGGGCGCACTGAACGTCGACCTCGCCGCGCCAGGCGCCGACTCGGCTGTGGCGGAGCACCCCAACACGCGCGTCGTGTCCGGCAACTTCTTCTCGGTGCTCGAGCTTCGCGGGTTTGCGGGTCGCACGTTCACCGACGACGACGATCGCGCCAGCAGAGATCCAGTGGCCGTACTCGGCTATGCCTACTGGCAACGACGATTCGGTGGCGAGCGCTCCGTGGTGGGAACCACGCTTCACCTGAGTGGCGTACCGGTGACGGTCGTCGGGATCGGGCCGCCGGGCTTCACGGGTGACATCGTGGGAGAGAGCACTGACCTCTGGCTCCCGATGTCTGTCGTGCCGCGTCTGCCGCACGACCAGACGCTACTCGACGACCGCACGGCGTCATGGCTTCAGATGATGGGGCGATTGGCGCCCGGCATCACGCTCGATCGCGCGCGAGCGGAGATCCCGACGGTCCTGCTGAACGCGGCGCGCAGCCACATCGCCGGGCAGGACCTCATCGAGTTCAACCACGACGTCGAGACGAATCCGGTGCGCGTGGAATCCGGCGCGCGCGGGTTCTCGTCGCAGCGCCTCGCGTACGCGTCGGCACTCGGCATCCTGATGGCGGCGGTTTCGCTGCTCGCCCTCGTCGTGTGCGCGAATCTGGCAAACCTGACGCTGTCCCGGGCGGTGGCGCGCGGCCGCGAGCTCACGGTGCGGATGGCGTTAGGCGCCGCACGACGCCGGCTGATCTCGCAGCTCCTGATCGAAAGCGCCGTGATCGGCGTCGTCGCCGCCGCGCTTGGCTTGCTCGCGAGCGCGTGGGGAACATCTGCGCTGCTCTCACTCGCCGATTCGGTGACGTTCCTCGATGTGCACGCCGACCCTCGCGTGCTCGCTTTCACGGCCGGCGTCACGGTGCTCTCGGTGCTCCTGTTTGGCCTCACGCCCGCGGTGCACGCGACGCGCCTCGACGCCGCGACAACGCTGCGCGCGCAGGGACGCGGCCTGGTGGGCGTGCGTGGACGACTGGGGAAGTCGCTCGTCGCCGCCCAGATCGCCCTCTCGACGCTGTTGCTGGTCGGCGCCGGACTGCTGGTGCAGAGCGCGCGTCGACTGTTGAATGCCGATCTGGGGTTCGACCGCGACCACGTCATCGCGGTGAATATCCACCTCGGGAACACGAATTATGTGGGGGATCGGCTCCAGCAATACCGCGAGGCGCTCGAGCGGCAAGCGATGCAGGTGCCGGGTGTGGTGGCCACGAGCTACACGCATAATGGACTGCTAGGCCGCGGACTTTCGCTCGTCAACATCGAGATCCCGGGCGTCGTCGCGCGATCCGACGCCGAGTCATCGATCTTCGCCAGTCTCGTTGGCGCGGGCTATGTGAAGGCGACAGGTGCCACGCTGCTGAGCGGCCGTGATTTCGACGGGAGCGATGAACGCCCGGGTGTACATCATGCGATCATCAACGCGACGATGGCGCGCGCCCACTTCACGAACCGCGATCCCATTGGGCAGCTGATCACGGTGGACAGCGTCGTCTACACGGTGATCGGAGTCGTGCGCGATCTCAAGGAGCGAGATGTGCGCTCGGCCCCGGCGCGGGACATCTACCTGGCGCAGTCGGCTGGGGAGCACATGGGGCCCGCGTTCCAGCTGATTGTTCGCACGAGCGGCGACCCTGCGCGGGCGCTCCAGCCGCTGCGCGAAGCGCTGCGTCGTGTCGACGCCGGCGTGCCGTTCGAGCTCGAGCCGGTCACGCAGCGGCTGCGGGCGTCCGTGCATGAGAGTTTGCTGCTCACGAACATGACGCTCGCGTTCGGCCTCGTCACGCTGCTCGTCGCCGCGCTCGGGCTCTACGGCGTCACGTCGTACGCGACGACTCGGCGCACCAGTGAGTTCGGCCTGCGCATGGCGTTAGGCGCGTCGCCGGCGTCGGTGACGGGGATGGTGGTGCGTGAGGCGCTGACGCTCACCGTGGTCGGCATCGCGATCGGCCTCCCCGTCGGCGTCGGGACGGCGAGGCTCATTCGCAGCCAGCTCTTTGGCGTGGGCGCGGTCGAGCCGGCGTCGCTGAGCATCGCAGTGGTGATGCTCGTGCTCACGGCGCTGCTGGCGAGCTGGGTGCCGGCGCGACGCGCGGCAGCGGCGGCCCCGGTCGACGCGTTGAAGGTCGATTAGCGCGCGAGTGTGTCGTGCGGTCATAGCGTTATTGACCGCCTAACGTCGAAGCGCAGTGCCGGTGTACGTTAGGCGACTAGGGTCTGGCGGATGCGAGCTACGCCCACATCCACTCCGACCCAGCCGCTCGGCGCGAATCGGCCAGCTGCCCGCGATGCAGACCATGAATTCAGGCGACATGCGGGAAAGGGAGAAAGCCACTCGGTCCCGAGTGGCGATACACGAGCAACTTCGTCCCCGGAACCCCTACACGACGGCGTTCCGGCCGATGACCTCGCGATAGAACGCGGCGCTCAGCTTCGGCGTTCGACGCTGCGTCGTGTAGTCCACGTAGTGGAGACCGAACCGATTCGTGTAGCCGTCGGCCCACTCGAAGTTGTCCATCAGGCTCCAGAGGAAGTAGCCCTTTACCGGCACGCCATCGGCCACGGCACGCTGGAGCTGACTGAGATAGTTGCGTAGATACATGATGCGGTCCGTGTCGTACACCTTCCCGTCCGCGGCCGGAACGTCCGACGATGACGTACCGTTCTCGGTGATATAGATCTCCTTCACGTTCCAGAGCTTCGCGACATGGTGCGGGCCCCAGTACAGCACCTCGGGTCCCACGAACAGCCATGGCGAGATCATGTGCGGGTACGACGGCGGATTCGGCACGACGGAATAGCCGCTCTTACCCGCGTCGGCGCGCACGAACGTCGGCTGGTAGATGTTCGTGCCGACGAAGTCGAGCGGACTCGAGATGATCTTCAGGTCATCCGCCGTGACTCGCGGCGCATCGGCGCCCATGCGCGCGACGTACGCGTCAGTGTACTTCCCCTCCATGATGACGGTGAGGTACGGGGAGTTGATGTCGCGCGTCGCTTTCTCCGCCGCGGCAATGTGCTCCGCGTTCTCGATCACCGGTACGCCCACCACGAGGTTCTCCGCCAACCCCACCTTCGTGCCCGATTTGCCGCTGGCGCGGATGGCTTGCACCGCGAGGCCGTGGCCGAGCACGGCGTTATGACGCGCCTGATAGAAGCGCGCGGGCGGCAGCTTGAGCCCCGGCGCATGGACGCCGATGCTGTACCCCAGCTCCATGAATGCGTTGAACTCGTTGATGGTGAAAATGTGCTTGACGCGATCGGTGAGATGCTGGGCGACGTAGCTCGCGTACTTCCCGAACGCCTCGGCCGTCGCGCGCGACTCCCAGCCGCCGCCCCGATCCTGGAGCGCCTGCGGCAAGTCCCAGTGGTAAAGGGTGGCGAACGGCTGAATGCCGTTGGCCAACAGCTCGTCCACGAGGCGGTTGTAGAAGTCGAGGCCTTTGGCGTTAGGCGCGCCGCCGCCGTTGGGGAACACCCTCGGCCACGCGATCGAGAACCGGTAGGCCTTGACGCCGAGTGCTTTCATGAGCTGGACGTCGCCCTTGTAGCGATGGTAGTGATCGTCGGCGACGTCACCGGTGGCGTTGTTGGCGACCTTCCCGGGCGTGTGAGAGAAAGTGTCCCAGATGGACGGCAGGCGTCCGTCTTCGGCGACGGCGCCCTCGACCTGATAGGACGCGGTTGCGGTCCCCCAGAGGAAGCCGGCCGGGAACGAGCGCGCCGTCGGCGCGGGGAGCGTCGCTGCCTCGGCGGCCTGCGCGACAAGGGGAATGTTCGAGGCGCCGAGTGCGGCGGCGCCCGCGAGTTTGGCGAAGGTCCGACGGGAGAGCTGGTCGGTCATCGGCGGGGCCTGGCGGAGGAGAAGTGCGCGTTTTTCGGCAGACGCAGCACAGGATGAGAAAACGTTAGGCAATGCGTTCGTCCGGCGCGTCACTGCGCCGCATGCCGGATCAACGCCCGGAAGCGACTGCCGGTTTCGCGAGAAAGGCCTTGATCAGGGCGACCATAGTGTCCCGCGGAGCCATCGGAAGGTTCGCGTGACTGGTCTGGGACAGTAGGTGAATTTCTGGTGATGCGCGCAGCTCCCGGCGGAGTCGCGCGATGCTGGCGGCCTGGAATGCCTTGAACTCCGCGTTCCAGGCATCGACGTTGGCACGCACCGAGTCAGGCAACTGGTTCGGGAAAAACCGTTCCGCATAGAGCGCCAGGACAGGGGCCTTTACCTTGGCGTAGTCCCGGTGATACCCGGTGAGGCTCTTGAACATCTGATCGATCACAGCGTCGGTCGGCTGGGAAATGGTCCCCGCGCTGTCCGCGCGACTGATGTCTCGGACCTCTGCCTCGGCACTCGCCGTGGGTGTCCCGCTCGGCCAGATCCATCGTACCCACCATGCTCGATACGCGGCGAACGATGCCACGTCTGCGGGAGCCGGCGAGAGCGGGACGGGGAATTTGCCGAACAGGCCGACGACGGAGCTGTCGGACCAGTCATAGGCTGCGTCGAAATAAATGAGCCCAGCGACTCGATCCGGGTAACGCTCGGCGAATCGGGTGATCTCGTTGCCCCCCATGGACCAGCCGCCAAGGACCGCGCGTTTGACGCCGAGGCTGTCCAGCAGCTGGCGGAGATCTTCGGCGAGCGTTTCGTTGTCGTACGGGCCTGCGAGCGGATGATCCGATTGCCCGTGGCCGCGACGGGCATACGCGATGACGTGGTGCGCAGCGGTGAGCTTGGGCGCCAGGTCGTCGAACGAGTGGGGCGAGTCGCCCATGCCGTGGATCAGCACCAGGCCGTCTCCCGTACCGCCCCAGTCGAGCACGTTGAGCGAAACCCCGTTGACCCGAACGACCCGGGACTGATGCGGCGATGGGTCCGTCCAGGCGTCTGTCGTCGCGCCCGATTTCGGCGCCCGAGGCGGCGTCTGGTCGCTACACGCCGCGACGATCAATGGGATCATTACCAGAGCGATGGCTGCGGAAACTCTCAACGCGCGCATGGGAAGCTCCGAGACTCGCGGTAAGGACTTCGGGCGCAGCACCGGACGACAAACGTGAATGTTCGGGCGGTCAATTGCAATGCTTGGGCGCCATTGCCAGCCGTCGACGAGTCGTCGTTAGGTGCCGGAAGATTGCTCTATCAGTCTTCAGTTCACTGTTAGGCTGGTCGAGCACCGTTACTGCCTGCCGGCGTAGCTCGGAACAGGTGATCCACGATCGCCGGCAGCGCTGCCGCCATCTCGTCTCCAGCCTCGATCGCGATGTCAGCAGGGGGAGTCTGGCCTTCCTTCCACCAGCGCTTGGGATCTCCCCTCAGGGCCGCGAGCAGTGTTGCACCGAACAAGCCCCCGCGAGGCAGGGACGGAGGAAGCTCGACGGCGTAGCTGTGGACGCACCCGATCTCACCATACACGAAGTCGATACAGCTCCCGCCTATCGGGGCCTCCGTGAATGCGGCGGCTTGCGCTCGGTATCCCAAGCTTCCCGCGCGTCGGTTCGCGGCTGCCACGGCGGTCGCGGACGCTGACCTGTGCTCCGCGTGGTGCGGGCTGGGCTCCTTCGAGTGGCACCAGGGAAAGAGCCAGAGGCGCCCGAAGCCGTGAAAGTCCAGGAAGAGCTGAAGGTTGGTGAGGCGCTCGAGCTCCGACACGAGGCTCTTCACGCACGCGACGCTGGCGGGGTGGGGGCCCATCCACCTGCGCAGCCTGCGCCCCAGCAATCGAATCAGGAGCGGCGGCGCCTCGCCCCACCGGTACGGGAAATTGAGATTCGGGTTCTCTCCGTTTTCCGTCGTCCGAAGGAAGCGCTCCCCGGCCCAGGTTCGTCGGTACCCGTCGGCGTCCACGACGGGCAGCAGGTACCAGATTGCGCGACCGCGAAGCTCGCTGTTCGCAATGAGCTCGTCCATCAACCGGAGGACTACGGCAGGGCCGATCCACTCGCAGGCGTGAAGCCCTCCCTGCAACCAGATTTCCGGTCTTGGATCGTTGACGTCCGATGCCGCCGCGGCTCCGATCTTCAGGATTGCGAGTCCGTCGCGATAAAGGACCGACGCCCCGGGAAGCTGCTTCGCGGCGTCCTCCAGACGATCGACGATCGCTTCGTACGATAGAAAGCCCTTGGTCACCTGCAGCAATCGTTAGGTGATAGGCGGCTAGTGCCCGTAGCTGATCACGCGCGCGATCTGCCATCCCCGGTCGGTCCGCCGCCAGATGTGAACGAAGCTGAACGTGCCACACTGCTCGCTCCCGTTCTCCAGGTGGCAGAAGCGATGTCGGCCGACTTCCATCGCGCCGTAGTTCTTGATCGGGAAGACTTCGAGACTGCCCGGCACGAACTCTCGACGAATCGGGGCTGCCTGCCCGAACATCTGGCCAAAGTCCTTCTTCGTCTGTGCGTAGCTCGCGACGCCCTCGTTATCCTGATAGAACTCGACGTCGCGCGTGAAGAAGGACATGACCTTCGCCAGGTCGCGTTGGTTGAACGCAGCGAAGAGCGCGCTATCGGCGGCCGTAATTTCGGCCCGGAGGTCAGGCGGTGATGGAAGTCCTCGTTCGCCGGCCGCACTCGATATTGGCGCCTGTGCGAAGGCACGGGTGCCAACCGCGAGCATCACCACCAGGAACACGCGAAACCTGACAGTCATCGCCACATCCTCGGACGCTTGTACACGAACCACAACTGCACCAGCGCCTAGTACGCATGCTGTGTCGATTTCGTGTCTAGCGGGCCCCAGCGACGGTAATGACGTGCGCGACGGCGTGGCCGAGCATGACGAGCTCGAACCCATACGCGGCGTAGATCCACCCCAGAACCAACCCGATTGCTCCGTTGGCGACAACGATGAGGGCGATGAGGCGTCCTGGTTGATCGAGCCCGCCACCAGCGAGATGGAACACGACGAGGAGCGTCGCGGCGACCACGATGCCCGGTGCTCGGCGTCCACGCGCGAGCCAGACCACGGTGCTCATGGCGCCGAGATGCAGCACGATCTCCAGCGGCCCGGCGGCGAAGATGGCCGACAACGCTCGCACCGCGACCGAGCCGGGAACCGGCGGCGCGTCGACGAGATGCAGGGCGAGCAGGCCGAGCAGGCCGAGCCCAACGCTGCTCACGAGGGTGACGCCGATCGCCCTCCGCGGAATTGGGCCAGCGCTCGGGCCGTCGAGTCGCCGAAGCAGCGGCATCGGAAGCCCGGTCGCATCCGCACAGCGTAAGCCTGGCCAGGCCGCGAGCGTCGCGACGAGTGTGACGACGAGCGCGAACGGTATCAGACGCGCGATGGGCTGGCCGTTGCCCGCGGCAAGAAACGGCAGGAACGTAACGCCGCCAACCGCCGCAAGCACGCCCATCGCGAGCATTCGCCCACGAATCGGCAATCGAGAAACGGTGTCTGCCGGGCCAGCACCGCCTAACGCCCACGCCGACGACTGGCTCATCGCGGAGGTGTCAGGCGGGCCTCGCGGCGCGTCGGTTCGAAGAGCTCGACGGGATTGCCCGAGGGGTCGTCGACAAGAATCTGCTTTCCGCCAACACCGGTGACGATCTCGTTGCGAAATCGAACGCCTGCCGCACGCAAGCGCGCGACTTCGGCCTCGAGATCATCGACTTGAATCGCGAACCGGTTCCATCCTCCGGGCTCGGGCTGGGTCCCGTCCGGCATCGATTGGCCGCCGCCTCCTTGCGGATTCGGCGCGCTGAGCACGAGGCGCAGTTCCCCGCGAGAGAGCATGGCGAAGGGCGGCGCGGGGCGCATGTCGAGATGAAAGCCGAGATGCGTCGTATAGAATGCAACCGCGGCGTCGACGTCGTGGACGATGTAGCGAACCTGAACGCTCGTCATAGGTGATACCCGAACTGTGTGGCCGTGCGGCGTTGATGGTCGAGCGCCCGAGGAGTTACGGCGTGCGCGTGAGCCGTGCCGTGAGTCACGCCGTGCGCACGTGACACGCGTCCGCTGTCACGCGCACCCCGGATTCCCGCCACAGCTGATACCCCGCTCTCGTTCCACCGTCACCTCGTATGTCCCACGGCGCTCGCCCGCCAGCACGAAACTCTTCTCCTCCTCCCCCGGCGATCCCGACGGCAGCGCGCTGCGTGCCGTATCAGCGTAGCCGCGATCCCGAGCGACGACGACGGCGCCCTTCCTGGCGGGCGCGGTGGTGAGCGAGTCGAGCACGTCCACCTGGAGCCCGTACACGAACTGCGTCGTACAGTTCTTGACGCTGTCGAAGATCGATCCGCATCCGGCCGCGAACGCGCCGGTGAGCAGGACTCCCCATCTGCTTGCTTTGAACATCGACCATCGAACGAAGGTGGGTGCGCGAGCGCCTCTCGCATACGTGTGCATGTATAGGCGTCCGGTCGCTGGCTAGGGCATAAAGTTGAGCTGCTGGGCGCCTGGTCGGCGGGCGCCACAATGTTGACACTACGACCGAGCCGACGGGCGCACAACCTGATGCCGGTCACTGCGACAGCTCCGGCGGACGTTAGGTAGCCGCTTCGCGTGCTTCCGGGCTGGTGTGCCGGCCTGCCAGTCAGCTCCGGCGAGAGCCGTTTGCCAGGCGGCGACCGCCCCCAACGTCCACCGCATCGAAGAGTGCGTGGTCGAGTGGGCCGAGCGCGTCCGAGTTTGGCAGCGCGGCTAATCCGGCGAGGCGGCCGACGTAGAGCGCTAGGTGATGGCTGAGCCAGTCGACGCGGCTGCGTTCATCGAGGCGAAGCCGCTTCGTGTCCTCTGCGAGCAAGCGGTCGATCGACTCGCGTAACTCGCGGCGCCGAGCGGACTCTATCATCGGTGCATTCACCAGAGCGAGTTTGGCTACCTAACGCTCGAGCTCACCGGCAAGCGAATCAAACAAAAGGCGCGGGCGAACCCCGTGCACCCTCCTTATGACCGAGCTCTGCGCGCGGTTCGGGATCAGCCGGCGGGTCGGCTACAAGTGGCTCGCGCGCTACGACGCCGAGGGGAAAGCCGGCCTCCACGACCGGAGCCGCGCGCCACACCATCGCCCACACCGCATCGACGACGCCGTCGCCGAGCTCCTTGTCACCACCCGGCGGAAGCACCGCGCTTGGGGCCCGGAGAAGCTCCTCGACTACCTGCGCCCGCGCTACCCGGGGATCGACTGGCCGGCGGTCAGGACGGTCGGGGACCTGCTCAAGCGGCGCGGCCTGGTCACGCCTCGTCGGCGCCGCTACAAGGCCGCGCACCCGGGGCGGGCCCGCCCACGACTCACGCGCCTAACGACCTGTGGACGGCCGACGTCAAGGGTGAGTTCCAGACCGGCGACGGGGAGTACCGTTTACCCGCTGACCGTCGCCGATTTGCACACGCGCTACCTGCTCGACTGTCGCAAGGCACCGCCGGGAGGCCAGCCGCTACGGATACGATAGGACTCGATCTCCACAAACGCGAGAGCCAGCTCTGCATCCTCACCGGCGACGGCGAACTCTTTGAGCGCCGCATCGCCACTACGCGCGCGCGCGCTTCACCGAGGTGCGGCGCTCGCCCGCGGGCCCGCATCCTGCTCGAGGCCTCGACCGAGAGCGAGTGGGTCGCCCGCCACCTCGAGTCGTTAGGCCACGAGGTCATCGTCGCCGACCCCGGGTTCGCGCCGATGTACGCCACCCGCTCGCGGCGGGTGAAGACCGACAAGCGCGACGCGCGGGCGCTCTGTGAGGCGTGCCGGCTCGGCGCCTACCGCCGATCCACCGCGTCTCCGACGCGCAGCGCCACGTCCGGGCCGAGCTCGCCGTGCGCGACGCGGTGGTCCGGACGCGGACGCGCTACGTCGCGCTGATCAAGGCCGCCGTGCGGCGCGAGGCCTGCGGCTCGGGCAAGGCAACGCGGAGCGCACGGCCGACAAGCTCGCGGCGATCGAGTTGTCGGCGGCGACGCGCGAGGAGCTCGCGCCGCTCGTCGCGTTCCTCGAGCCGCTCAACGCCGCGATCGCCGACGCCGACCGCCGGCTCGCCCTGCTGGCGCGCGAGAGCGCCCCGGCGCGACTGCTCCAGACCATGCCGATGATCGGCCCGGTGACGGCGCTCGGCTTCGTGTCGGCGCTCGACGATGTCACGCGCTTCGAGGGGCCACACCAGGCGGAGGCGTACCTGGGCCTGGTCCCCAGCGAACGGAGCTCCGGCGAGCAGCAGCACCGGGGCCGGATCACCAAGCGAGGGAATACGCGGACGCGGTGGCTGGTCGAGGCGGCGTGGCGGATCCGGCGCTCCAAACACCCGGAACTCGCGTCGCTCAACACGTGGGCCGACCGGATCGCCGGCCGCCGTGGCAAGCGCATCGCGATCGTGGCGCTGGCGCGCCGGCTGGCGGGGATCCTGTTCGCGATGTGGCGCACGAACACGCCGTACGCCGTCGGGCGGTTCCGGAAGGAGGAGGTCGCGCCGGCGGCCTAACGCCGCCCGGACGGGCACGGCCTCCGGATCGTCAGGTGACCGCTTCGGACGTGGAGAACGCGACGCAGCTCATGGCCGCGGGTGAGGCCGAAGTTCAGTTTGGCGTCTCCCGTCCATCGGATCACTCCCTGCGCCGGCGAGTCGCTCGCCGACGGTCGAGCGCGAACAGAAGCCTGAGCGGCATCTCGCGGCCGGAGGAAGAAAACCAACGAACGACGAAGTGTTAGGCACGACGCCGTACTTGGCACGGAGCGCCGCTTCACAGAAGCTGCGGAGCGCCTAAGAGATAGGCGCCGCGATCAAGAAGCCCGAATTGGAGAGCCTCCGCTGCCTCTATGGCCTCAATGCGGTCGCGGCCGACGACGGCAACAACGCTCGCGTTGATGGCGTCCAGCTGCATGCTGCTTTTGCCCGGCGTTGCGGGCGGCTCGAACGTCGGAAAATTCCCGGCCTGCCGCGCCTCGGTGATTAGCTCGTCCGCTTCCCAAGCGGCGCGCTTTCCGTTGCAGAGGATGAGTCGTGCCCGCTCAAAAGCGGGGAAGGCTTCAAGATCTCCCGTTGTGTATTCGTCCGCGCTAGCGGGCGGGGGGGTGACGCTGCCGATCGGCCCACCGTCACACACAACCGTGTATGATTGCATGTCTTCCCCGAAAACGTTGCTGGTTGAAGCCTAACGCCCGAGTTAAGCTGCGAACGAATCAAATAGAAGCGCGTGCGAAGCACGCGCAATCCGCAGATCGGTCGACAGCTTCAACGATCGTTAGGCCGACCGAGTTGGGATGCCGATACCGGCAGGTGCCGAAACCCTAAGCGCCTGTTCACTTCAGGCGGGCCAATCGGATGGTAAAGGTGAGCTTCTCGCCGTTGTACGTCCACGGCCCCGAGAGCTCCAGTGTGTCGCGCTGCACGCGGTACCCTACGACGTCCCATTTCCCCTCATCGGCAGGATCCAGGGACAGGAGGTTCTCCATTCGCACCGTGTGCTTCTCGGTGTCGCACTCGTAACGCCCCGCATGCGCGCTCGCCCCCTCGAACGTGTCGCGCAGTTCGGCCGGGGTCACGGTTTCGCGCCTCCACGTGCGCCCCTTCGGCATGATCGTCGACGACATGTAGCCGCTGTTGGTGAAGATCAGCAGGCCATTGTACCCGGCGGCGGCGCCGGTCTTGATGGGCGAGTCATCGGGACGACGGTCGACTTCCTCCACGAAGCGCCACACGCCTTCTACGGCAGCGTTGCGCCGTTGCGCGTTGAGGACGGCCGGGGTGCCCGTCGCGAGGATGACCAAGACGGCCAGGGCAAGTACGTGCTGCGGACGCATCGTCAGGTCGTCGCCTTGCTGAAGGGTGATCCGTCGCGGGTCGGGCAAGCCCGGCCGGCAGCGCATAAGAGTGCGCCACTCTCCAGGTCAACGCAACTTGCCGTGCCGATCCGCAGCGGAGTGTGAGCACATAAGATGTGGTGGCGGCCTAACGCAGTAGAGATTCTTGCCGCGCGAAGCCGCGGATAAGAATCTCCTGTTGAACTCGATCCGCCGGGAGAGGCGCGACGGACTACCCTTGGAATTTGGTCGACCGAGAGCGGCCCGCGGGAGTGCGGTGCCGGGGCGGGGAAATGGCGGTCCGCCTTCGCCGGAGCAAGGCGACGCGTCGCGAGCGGTCCGCGTGGGCGTTAGGCAGACCCGGCGCGCGCGAGCGGACGCAGCCCGGCTGAGCGTCCCGTGTGGCGCGCGGGATGCCGGCCGGTGCCCTGCGGCTTACGCGACGCGAGGACATGACGGCGGGGCCCGCGATGGCGGGTAGCGCTGGACCAGAACCCAGTGGGGGTGCGCGCACGCCGAGCATCGGGTCGTGGCCGGCGGCGCCGTGGCCGGTGTCGGATCATCGGGAGGCGATGCGCCCTCAGGCGGCGAGGGCTCGGCCACTTGAGGCGGCGGCACGGGTGATGGGTCCGGGATCGGTGGGTGGCGACGCCCCAGCAGCCTTCGCGCCCGGTCGAGATCAGCACGTCGACTGGCACTGAGCAGCCCATACCACCGCACCTTGGTGAAGCCGCGCGGCAGGACGTGGTGCAGAACGCGCGTCAGGAATTCCTCGACGGGCACCGTCAGCGAGCGCGTGGTGTGCGTCCGGGCGTGCGTGTACTGAAACGTGACGCGGCCGCCGGCGAAGCGTTCGAGCCGCCCGTTCGTGAGCGCGACGCGGTAGA
>Ga0207674_10006513_pt1 | contig 13734 bp, 7 predicted proteins | sample KBSCornC72_FD_184303 | JGI IMG/M metagenome (GOLD analysis project Ga0207674, IMG submission 184303) | Corn rhizosphere microbial communities from Kellogg Biological Station, Michigan, USA - KBS Corn C7-2 (SPAdes) (version 2) | ecosystem: Host-associated > Plants > Roots > Rhizosphere > Soil ... | reverse complement strand
CCCGATCGGCTCGTCGGCGATCTCGACTCGGCCCCTCGCCCGCTCGTCGAGCGACTGGAGGCGGCGGGGACGCGCCTCGATCGCCATCGCGTGGACAAGGATGCCTCGGACACGGAGCTCGCCCTTCGAGCGGCGATCGAGGACGGTGCCGGCCGGGTGGACCTGCTCGGCGCGATTGGCGGCGATCGGCTCGACCACGAGCTGGCGAATCTCCTGTTGCTCGTCGATCCGGACTTCGATGCCGTGGGACGGTATTATGATTCGTTTAATCAGACGACGGATGATGAAGTTCTGGATTTATTGCATGCTCGCGTGCGAAGCGGGCCTTCGAGTTGATCAAGGGGAGATCTAATCAGCCATTGCCATTTCGGATGCTGAACGACAATTTAATATCGTGCCTGAATTGCCAGAAGTGGAAGTATTGGTCCGATATTTGGAACCTCTGCTCCGCAACAAAACCATTCGCAAGATCGGAGTTCGCCGCGAGCGAGTCATTGCGCCAACATCTCCTCGACAGCTAAAAAGCGTCTTGCGCGGAACAGAATTCGCAGGACTTACTCGTCGAGGCAAATATCTACTGTTCAATCTTCGCGCGGCGAGGACCGCTAAGCCATTTATTGTGGTCGGCCATTTGGGAATGACTGGACGAATGTATCTTTTGCCCGAGAAAGCAGAGTTGCCGAAACACGCCGCGGTCGTGCTGAATCTTGGCAAAGAAAACTTTATTTTCGAAGACACTCGGTATTTCGGAAGATTCACCTTGGATACCTCGGCGGTTGAGAATTTGGGACCTGAACCATTGTCAGCCGACTTTTCGGCAGAAAGTTTTTCGCGCGGCCTGAACAAATCCAGCCAACCAATCAAGGTAAAGCTGCTGGATCAAACAGTTGTCGCAGGCGTAGGAAATATTTACGCGAGCGAAGCGCTATTTCAGGCGAAGGTCTCGCCGAAAGTTGCCGCTCGGAGATTAAAGGCCGCGCACATTGAGCGCCTTCGCCAAAGCATCAGGGCCGTTCTCACCGAGGCTATCGCAGGCGGCAGCACAGCTCGATTGGATTACGAAGGAGCAAATGGACGAGACCGCCTTTTCTATTTTGGGAGCGCAGATATTTCCGTTTCCTACGAAGAACGGCTGCGAGTTTATGATCGAGAGGGCAAGCCATGTCTTGTGTGCGGAACTCCGATTCGGCGGATTGTCCAGGCAGCAAGGAGCACGTTCTATTGTCCAAATTGCCAACGATGATTCCCTTAAGAGGAGCGAAGATTGGCTCCATCCCGACAAGTCGGAAGAACCTGTAATCTGGTTAATCCCGACGCGTCGGGACTCCACCATTGGTCCAGTATTGGGATTTCGAAAGGAAAATGGCTCCAGAGACAGGGCTCGAACCTGTAACCCGCCGGTTAACAGCCGGCTGCTCTACCATTGAGCTACTCTGGAACCCAAATTCGATAACTTGCTCTGGGTGTTTCGCTACAAACCGCCGGTTAATCCCGACATGTCGGGACTCTGCCATAGATCTGCTCTGGAAACCCAGAGGGAGGCGCAATCTACAAATCTGCGTCTCTCGCGTCAAATTGATTTTGGTGTTTTGATTTTGTGAACATTTGTACAACTTTTCACAAAGCCATGTTTTGGGTCTATGTCCTTCAAAATCCCAAGGGGAAGTTTTACATCGGGCATACAGATAACATGGTTTCACGTCTTGCATCACATAACCGAACTGACGAAATACGCGGCAAATACTCGCGCAAAAATGGTCCGTGGGAATTAGTTTGGACCGAAGAACATCACTCTCGCTCCTTGGCGACCAAACGCGAACGCCAAATCAAAAGCATGAAATCTGCTCGATGGATACGAGACCATCTGCTCAATGGTAGAGTCCCGACGAGTCGGGATTAACCGGCGGGTTACAGGTTCGAGCCCTGTCTCTGGAGCCAACTTTTCGGTGATAATCTTGCCCACTTGCTCAATTGTAGAGTCCCGACCTGTCGGGATTAATTGGTGGTAAAGGCTATCAGTTCCTGAAGCTCCAGTTCGCCCCCTTTACTCCTGGGTGTCTTCGGCGATTACGGCCAACTGTTCGCCCGGGAGATTGAGAGTCGCGGGGAGAAGCACACCGCGGACGGGCTGGTTGGGTTGAAAGATTTTGACCCGTTGGTTTTTCGGATCAGCGAAGCCGCGGATTCGCACGGCGGTGGACGCGGGCGCACTATTGGCCAGTACCGCCGCGCGCTGACCGTTTGTCCGGTTGCGGTAGGTATTAAGACCGACCGCTGACGGATTCTCCAGTTTCAGGCCGCCACGGCTCAACCGCTCGCCAAGGAAGATTGTCTGCTTCTGCGCCTCCCAAATTTTCATCACCTCGCCGATGTAACGCGCGAGCGGCGCAAAAACTGGATCGCCAATCGAGGCGGTGTAGCATTTGGGGCCGATCATGCAGTGATAGGCCTGTAGTACGCAATTGTTGAGAATATTGTAGTCGTAGGGCTGCGTGATGGAAGTCATACCGCTGTATTCCGGGAAAGTCATCTTCATCACGCCCGTACCGGGATCGCCCCACCAGTGACTGCCCTCGCAGTACGGAAGGACGCGATCCCAGGCTGACTCGAAGGAGAAGGCGAAATCGGGGCGGATCGCGCGGCAGGCGCGGGCCACTTCGTCAACGTCTTTGATGAGTTCGCCCGATTCGGCAAAGTCGGCATCGACACCGGCGGGTAACTCGTCGCGGGTGTTCACGCCGTTGCCGCAGAGGAGCTTATCAAAGTGCAGACCGTCTGCGCCGATCTCCGCCAGCTTTTTCATTTGGTGCACGATGATTCGGCGATATTCCATCGAGGCCGCGCTGGCCGCACCGAGTTCAGTGTGAGTGATCGAAAGGCGAGCACCTATGGTGCCCATGCCAAAGCCGCCTCCACCGCCTAGATAATAGCGCTGTAATTCATCGTTGAACCATTTCGTGCCGGGGTGGACCGGGGAGTAGTTGACAAAGAAGAGCGCCCGTGCGCCCAGGCGATGGACTTCGGCCAGCGCTGCCTGGAGGTCATCCCAAGTACCCAGGCGCGGGTCGGGCTCGTAATAGGGATACCAGCCGTCGTGCCCGCCGAGGTTCCAGCCGCTTATCATGATCGTCTTCATCCCGCACTTCAAGCCGTCGGCGGCGTAACGTGGGAGGTCCTTGAAACGCATGTTCACGTTGCCTTCGGGTAGGAGGAGCATTACGTCCTGGTAACACGGATCCTGGCGCAACCAGCTTTGCTCCGCGCGGACCGGGCCGAACTGCACTTCGAACCAGTCGCGATAAAAACGGCAGGCTTGTTGCAAATTGTTCTCGTGGAAACGAAGCACCACCGGCGGGCCGTCGAAGCTGCTGCCAGCGCGCAGGTGCGGCGTATGATGCCAGTAAAAGCGGCCCAGGACCTGCCCGCCATCCACGCGCGAGAGGCCGGTTTTTTCGACGCGTACACTCTTGTAACGGCAGCGGGAGTCCAGGTCGGCGAAGAAAAGGCCGCGGCCGCGATCCCGTGAGGCGATCTCGATCCAGGGCATCGCCATCGCGCCCGGATAAGTCCCTTCATAGCGAGCGGGCAGTTCTGAGGAAAAATCGGAAGCGAAGAGCGTCCAGCCGCCGGCGGATGCGTCGTCCCGAGCGAACAGCGCCCCACCCAGCAGTGGATAGTCAATCTCTCTCAGGCGCTGGCTGCTGCGGTTCGTTGCGTCGAGCTTGAAGCGAACTGCCCCTTGCGTCAGTTCGAAGCGTAGCGAAACGCTTGTGTCAAACCGGCCGCCTTGAGTGGTTCTAAGCGGGCCATCCCAGTGCAGCACAGCGGCGGCGTTGGATATTTCACATGATGAAAGCATCTGGTCTTTTCCCACGATGGTCTCACCGCCGGAGGTGATTAGCGAAAAATTCTCGGCATCCTGCGGCATGCGGCAGAACTCGAGCCGACCGACCTTGTCCACTATGCGCAGGATAGCGCCATTATCCTTGCGCAGCTCCAGGCGGTGAAATTGATCTTCGAGTTTAAACATGGTGCGGGAGTCGAAGGCGAAGGGCCGGGTCGGGACGGGTTGCGGTCCGTCCTCCAGCTTGAAATCGTCCACGGCGATGTATTGGAAACCGCCATTTTCGGCGACCGTGTCGGGGTTATTGTCAACTACGAGGACATAGACCTTGCGGCCTATGAAGGCTGGATCGACGTCGAGATGGCAGCCGACAAAATTCCCGGTCGTGTTGGGAGCGGGCAGGCGATCCAATTCGCGACCGTCTTCGGCCAGGCATAGCGCGACATAGCAGAGGACGGGCGGCTGGGCCCCGCGTCCCTGCCAACCGGCGGCGAGGAAAGAGAGGCGGCTTTTGGTCAGCTTGAAATCCTCCGAACGCAGCGAGCCGACTGAGCCCTCCTGCGGATCGCCTGGCACGCGCCAGGACGTGGCGAAGCGCGCGCGGTGGGGATTGTTGAAACTACCGCCCTGGCCCGCGACGCCAAGGACGAACGCGGTGCCCCTGATGGTCCAATCGGCGAGGTTGCCGATTTCGAAATCGCCGTTAGGGATTTGCGCACCAACGGGCGGCTCGACCACAATGAAGTGCACGGCCAGAAAAAATGTCAGCAGCAACTTCTTCATACGGCACGATTTTCAGCGTGGATAAAAATCGGCCGCCGCGCGCCAGTCGCCGCTGTGGGCGCGCAGCACGGTGAGCGCGCCATGGAATTCTTCGCCGGCCCATGTCTCTTTGGGGTCGAAAAAATAGACCCAGCCGAGCGTCAGGCCGACGGGGATATTGGGCGTGAGTTCCTCCGGGCGCGGCCAGGAATCGCCCTGGCGCGAGACGCCCACCCCGGGCTGCATCTCGATGCGCAAGATCCGGCGCCCGCCTCCATCACCGGCGTGCAAGCCAAAGTAAAACCCGCGCCCCAGCACTTTGTTGTAAACGTCCATCCAGGACTCGGGCATTTTGCCCGGCTCGACGGGATAGAGATATTCAGGAAACGGATTACCCAACTCATAGGGCAGGCGAGTATTCCAGAAAATGTCGCTGTTCTTTTCGCCCTCGCGCCAAGGGATATGGACGAGGGTGGCTCGGCGGTTGGCTAATCCCTGGAGGCCGCCGAGCAGCGGATACCAAACTTCCATGATTTTAAGCCGCGAGCTGTTTGTTAGATCGAATCGGAATTCGATATCATAGCCGGCCAGATTGACCACCATTGCAGCGGAGAGTGGGAAGGTCGTGCCATCGGTATTTTTTAGTGGGCCAGTCCAGCGCAGCGTGACGGAATTGCTCGTTTGTTCGACCGCGCTCAGCGTCTGGTCCTTACCCAGGAAGTAATTCGCCTGCGTTCCGGGGTCGGTCAATGTCGGCGGAATCGGAAGACAGAATCGCCAGTTATCGACCAGGCGCGGCTCGACGATCAGGTCGAGTTCGCCCATTTTGTCCCGGATGCGGCTGATGACTCCGTGATGGCGCTCGATCCAGACCTGGTAAGCACTGTTTTCCAGGATATAGAAATTGTTGGGATGCAGATCTCCGGGAAAAGGCTTGGCGACAAATGCCTCTTGTGCCTGTCCGAACTGCGGCCAGAAGCAATGGGAACCGATCATAGCCAGTCCCAGCAAAAGTAAACATTTTCTCATTGTCGCGCTCCGGCGCTCCGTCTAATCGAGAATTTTTGCGGATTGGCGCATAGCAAGTTGCGAAATTGCGCACGCACTTTGAATGGTAATGTGAACAAAGCAAATTGCACTTAGGCGACGGCGGGCAACTGGACACGGAAATTAGCTGACGGATTATAGATTAATGCGCAGCCGCTGGCGCGTCGCCTCTCCGGCGAATCGAGCGGAATTCGTTGAGCACGAAGTTCCCAAAACGCCTCCCACGGTTCCGAAACATGTGCAGCGGACTTTTATCTACAAAATAGGTAAGCAAAATTGAATCTCGCGTTTTGACTTCCGGACCAACCGTATCCACCGAGTGGTAGGTGTGCCTATCAACTGCGAAGGCGTAGCCGCTGTTGGGCGCAAATGGCATTTGCAACGCCTTCTCGTAAGATTTCTCGCCCGTGCGCTTGTGGAAAATCGTGCCGACATGCTCAATCGAACGGTCGCGAGGTAGATACAGTTGAATGGTCATCCCTTTCCAGTGCGTGTCCGGGTGAATTCCAATTTTGTAACCCGGTATGTCGCGCGTCAAAATAGGAATTGGATACATTCCGACGGACCCGTAGCCGGGGCCGAAGCGCCTCTCCAGCCCGGGTGCAAGTTGCCGCCTGAACGCATCGCGCACTTCCTTTGAACAGAGCGCCTTGCCAACGAGCTTCCAAATCTTTCTTTTTTGCTCGGGCAAATGGCGAATGTATTCCGGGAACAAATCGATTTTGACGCGCGTTCCGTGCCCGTCATTGGTGCGGGTTGACTTTGTCCGGCCAGACATGACGCGATAATCTTCGCCGGCCGGCATCGTCTCTAACAATTGTGCGTATGTATCTGGCGGAAAAATGTCGGTGAGGCGCAAGTGAAAGAATGGCTCATCCGATTTCTTTGCCTTGTCAATCGCGTTTGATATGTGGCGAATGCTTCTGTTGACGTCGCTCTCATCCATAACTCGTACCCAATAAAGTGTTTCGTGTTATGCAGAAATTTAATGGCAGGTAGCGTTGTCGATCAACATGTAATCGTTGGCTTCAAATTACCTAGGCCGAGGCCTGCTCACAATTTGACTTTACTTCATTGCAAAATCTTCTAGCGTCCGAATCGAAGCTGAAGGCTCCGGGCTAAATCGTCATAATGTTTGTTTGCCGCTGATGACTGACAAACGTTTCAAAGCTGGCAATCCATGCTTGGAACCTGTATGGCGAAACAGTCTTATGGCCAAAAAGCCGGTCCGCAAGTTCTCTTCACCCGCTCGCAAGATTTTTCTCATCGACAACGAAGGTGCATTTAGCGAGGAGCTTGAACACAAAATTGACGCCGAAAAGAATCTGGCTATTTGCGGTATCGCAAAAAACTTAAGTGATGCGTTCAGAGAAATAACTCGTCTCCATCCAGATTTGGTCGTCGCAAATGTCAGGTTGCTTGGAAAACACGCTTTCGAACTAATCAAGAAACTGCGTGCGAAATATGGCAATTCCAAAATCCGGTTGCTGGTCATCTCCAGGCACGCGGACCCTGGTTATGCCAATCGCGCGCTGCGAGCCGGTGCCGATGGCTACATACTGCAACGGGAGGATCCCGAAGAAATTATATGCGCCATTCGCGATGTTTTAGCCGGGCATATCTATGTCAGCGAGGAAATCATGGTGCAGAGTAATGTTGCTAGAGGTTCTGCAAAGGCTGGCGAACGCCCAAAAGCTTCACTGAAAATCGGTGCGCGCATTACCAGAAGCGCCAGTACACAGGATGGAGTCGGTTTGAGGAAACGCCAAAATCAGTCGACGCAAGCGTCGGCTCCAGACTGGAAATCATCGATTGCTGTGTGATACGAAATGGCGCTTCGGTTTCGCTACAGATCAATTCAAACGAACGCGAAAGAATCGTTTTAGACTCGAGGTCGGAGGCACGTAAGGAGACTGAGCACCCGAGAGTGTTGTCCATGGGCCAGTAATTTCGTTTGCTTGTTCAAGGACTCCGACTGGCCACGAAAGAATGGGTTGAAGGCCGGCTCGTGAAATCGAGATATTAATTCCTGGAGTGGAGCTAAGTTCAGTCAGGACATTTGGCCCGGCCTGGAAATTGTTCGCTACATCGTTTGCTGTCAACACTCCAGCATAGACTCGCATTTCGTCAATTGCGCCGGTCAGGTCTGGATCCGCATAGAAATACCCGCAGCCGAAACGCCCCGTATTGAAACCGAGTTGCGCAATATTGTGTCCACCCATTGAACCTGAATCGACTGCTTCGCCATCAAGATAAAGAGTCATGAGATTGTAGCCGGAGTCGTAAACAGCGACGGCATGATACTGATGACCTGCAGTTAACGATGCGAAATTTGCGCCTCCGGTTGTATTGAATTCAACGTCGTTGCTGGGATCAAAATCGAGCTTGGGCGGGTTGCCTCCCAGACCCGTTCGCGGGGTAAAATTGATGTATGAGAGAGCGGGTTGCCCGCCGGCATCTTGGCCGAACATCCACACCTTTGACCAATTTTGAAGCGCACTCAACGTCACCCAGCACTCGACACTAATGCTCGAATTATTCGCAAGCGTGCCGGAAAGATCGACTGAACCGTAGTTTGCAAATGTGCCTCCCCCCGGCAGTTGCAAACTGCCGTTTGCCAATGCCGCGCTGCCGACCAGAGTTACATTTGCACCACCGAAGGGATCGGCAAGATCGGAAAAGCTCCAGCGATGTTTCAGTGATGTTAATAACAGCGTCAGATTCGCTGTCGAACTTGTCACGGCACCCGCCGTGTTGCTTACCACAACTTGGTACGCGCCGACATCTGAGACAGATGGATTTCCGATAAGCAACGTTGTTGACGTTCTACCCGGCATGTTCGTGCCTTGATGGAGCCATTGGTAGGTGAGGGGACCCGAGCCCGAGGCCGATACAGCGAAGGTTTGAGCAGCGGAGCCGAAATAGTTGGTCGCGCTTCCCGAGAACGACGTTATGACCGGCAGTTTCGGTATAATCGTGCCAGGAGGAATGACAACCTCCGATCCGGCGTCGAAATTGTTCGCAATATCTGAGGGCGAAAGGGCGCCGCTATAAATTCGCATCTCGTTGATTGAACCGTTGAAATCGGGATCCCCATAGAAATAGCCGCAGCCGAATCGACCGGTGTTGAATCCCAATTGCGTGATATTGTAACCGGCCATTGACGCCGAGTCCGCCAGCACTCCATCGATATATAGAGACATCAAATTGTTCAAAGCGTCGTAGGTTGCGACAACGTGATATTCGTGGCCCGTCACAAGCGACGCCGGGTCACCGCCGCCGAGGGTGTTCATTTCCCCCGTGATGCTCGTATCGAAATCAATCTTGGGCGGTCCGCCACCGGTTCTCGGAGTGAAATTGATGAGCGATAGTCCTGGCTGACCCGCAGGATCGTCGTATCCAAATATCCACGTCTTGGACCAGGTCGTCAGTGTGTTAATCGTTAACCATGTTTCAACCGTCAGGCTTGGATTTGTGCTGAGCGTTGAGCCGACGTTAACAGAGGCATAGTTTGCGAATGGTCCGCCACCCGGAAGCTGCAATTGGTTATTTGTTACACTTGCTGTACCAACCAGAGTCGCATTCGCGCCACCGGCCGAGTCGTTAGCATCGCCGTTAAAGCTCCAGCGATGCAGCAACATTGGACCCGGTAAAAGCGTTACTGATAGCGGGTTTGAAGCATAATTCAAGTGACCGGAGCCATCCTGCACGCGGCCTGCAGGCAGCCGGATAACGACCTGTCCGGGTACGGCGGGCGAAATTGTCATCGTGTAATTGGCGCCACTACCTGAAAGCGATGTAATCGTGCCGTTGGACACCGTGAATTGGTTCGTCGTCAGTCCAGTGATTGGAACGGTGAAAGTGACTGTGACTGAAAAACTCCCCTCGACGGATGTTGATGGAGTGCTCAAAGTCACGCCCGGACCCGCTGAGAGGCTACTAATCCATGCAGCAATTGTCGTGACCGCATTTGTATCGACGATGTTCTTCGCCAGAGGCGGCATTTCGTAGGCATCGACACGGTTCGCGCGATTGTACAACAGCGAATGAGTCAGGTCGCCGGGCACGACCACACGGTCGTTAGTGTCATTCAAAAAAGAATTGACAGCTCCGTAAATCAGGCCCTGGTTGTCGAGCGGCGTTGTGAAACGCGCGTCGAAATTCGCATAAGCTCCGCCCGGACGATGGCACTGTGAGCAATTGGCGTCGATGTAAGAGCGAACGCGCGTTTCCAAAGCGAAGCCCGTGTTCGTCACCGAGCAGGATTGAGGATAACCCGGCAGGGCGGCCTCGCTGTAATTTGTGCCCAACACACCTAAATGGCCGAGTGTGCGCAGTTGATTGTCGGTGACGCCGGTTTGCGGATACGTTTGCGCGCAGTTGAGTTGATGTGTGCGAAGGCCGAGCACATAGCCTGCATTCGCATTGTGGCAAGTTAGACAATCCTGGCGGCTGGGGAAAATCCAGGTTTGAGTGCGAGTGGTACCATTCGCATTGGTGATTATGTAGTCCTGGTCTGTCCCGGCGAGAAGCAGATCAGCATCCGAATCGTCAGCGCGCCATTTGTAGGTCAGGCCATAGACACCGCCGGAGCTATCGAGGACGATAAACCGCGTTTCCAATCGTTTAAGCATCGCGGAATTGGTCTCGTTAATGGGCAAAAAGAATTGTTTTACCAGCACCGAGCCTTTCGGGAATTGCCAGTTATTCGTTGGCGAAAAAACGATTTGCTCTGCCGCGGAATTGTAGGTGCCATCGTTTGGAACAGTGAGCCAGCGTTGTTTCACAGCCCGGTCGGACCAAAGCGGGGAATTCACCGTGTACGGAATCAATGTGTTCGTGGCAGCTAACGTCGCCAGATTTGTGAATACGCCAAGCTGGGAGAGCAAGGCTGGCGGCTCCGGAACAGACATGATTACTCGTTTGATTCTGTAAATTTGGCCCGCGCCAACACCGCCAATTTTTACGAAATAGATTTCACCGCTTTGGTCCAATGCGCATGACGAAGTTCCTCCGTAAACCGAACCTGAGGGCATCGTCGCGATTTGATTAACCGAAACGACATTGGTGTTGCCATCAACCGCGAGTGCCCAAACGCGACCGGAAACGTTGTCGGCCCAAATATATTTTCCGGTCAGCTCAGGAGCGAAATTTGTTCCGCGATAAACGAATCCACCAATGACGCAACCGTCACCGTTGGAATGGTCGTATTCCCATAACGGCGTTTTTGGAGTTCCGATGATGTTTGTCGGTACGGAGCCGGGGCCCGCGATGGCGCCTTCCTTATAGTTCCATTGATAATTGGCCCCTTTTTGCAGAATGTCGATTTCTTCGCGGGCGGCCTGGCCGACGTCACCGATCCAAATCATGCCAGTGACAGGATCACGCGAGAAACGATAAGGATTACGCAGGCCCAGCGCGTAATATTCTTCGAGAACGCTTCCGCCTGGCTCCAGAAACGGATTATCGTTCGGCACAAAATAATTGGAGGTATAACTCAAAGGCCAACTGACGGGCTGCGCCGGGTGTTGGAAGACTTGCCTGCGGATGGCATGGCTCGTAGCGGGATTCATATTGACGTCGATGCGGAAAATTCCGGACATCAAGCGTTCATTGACTTTTTGCGACGCGTGATATTGGTCGTCAGAGCCGCCTTCATCGCCGCATGAAAAGTATAAATAACCATCTGGTCCAAACATCATGCAGCCGGCATCGTGAAATTCCTGTTGATCAAATTGCTGAACCAAAACGAGCTCGGAATTTGGGTCGATAGCCATTTGGCCGTCGGGAACTGCGAAGCGCGACAAGCGCCAAAACGAATAATCGGCATTCGCGCCACCGTCAGGATTTGGCCGCCACTTGTAGGTGATATAGACAAAGCCGCGGTTGGTTGACGCCGGTTGGCCGAACTGCGGATGAAAGGCGATACCGGTCATGCCGCTGTCGGAGACATTGAAGACTCTGGAACTGATGTCGAGGATGGTTGTGACTTCGGCATCGGTGACGTCTTGGCGATTGGGGAACATGCGGATGCGTCCGTTTTTTTCGATGAGCACTATCGCGTTAGTGAGCGGATGGGCGATCATATAAATCGGAAGGTTAAAGGGAGAGAGATTTGTGTATGCAAGCTCCACGTCGAACGTCGCTCGGGAATTTGGTGCGGCCGTTGGGAAAATGCCGTTAAGAAATCCACTGACCGGAACCGGGTTTGTCAGACCATAGGATTGAGCATGGACAGTAAAGCTACTGAGAACAAATAAAGCCGCAACGAATGCTGACGCCCGAAGCAATCTCATCGATTATTTAGGATAAATTGAAAAATTCGGCGGGTCTTCGAATTTCAGGATTCGAATTTGCTTCGGATTTCGACATTCGAATTTCAAAGATCACTTCACCCCAAGATATTTCGCTGCGGCTTCGGTCCGGCAGTGGACGTGGAGTTTTGAATAAATGTTCTCGATATGGCGGCGAATCGTGGAAACTGCCACCCCAAGCTGGGAAGCGATTTCCTTGTTTGCGTAACCTCTGGCAATAAGTTGAATGACTTCCATCTCGCGCTCGGTAAGCTGGGCTTCTAAATTGCCATTGCTCATGGGTCTGCGAAAGGCTTCGATGACGCGCCGCGCAATTTGCCCTGTCATCGGCGCGCCGCCTTCCATGACGCCGATAATCGAATCGACAACCTCTTCTGACGAATTGCTTTTGAGCAAATAGCCGCTCGCGCCGGCCTGGAGCGCCTCAAAGATGTTATTGTTGTTGGAATAAATCGTCAGCATCAGGATTTGCGTTTTTGGCAAGCGGTCTTTGAGAAGGGCGGTGCACTTGATTCCGGTCATGCCGGGAAGGTTAATGTCCATGAGCACAACGTCGGGAGCGAGCGATGGCATTTGTTGCAACGCTTCTTCGCCGGATTTGCAAGCCGCGACGCAACGGAGGCGGGAGTGCCCTTCGACAACTTTAGCCAAACTTTCGCGCAACTCGCGATCATCCTCGACAATTCCGACGTTGATTTTCATGCAAATTCTCTCTTCGCGGTGAAGCGTCCGCTATTTTGGCAGTGATTGCCGACCGACACCATCCGTCATTTTACCAACCAAAGTCGCAAGTGTTGTCATAGTGCCATTTTGGTTTGGCCGTTCCTGGATTCCCGCAAGGGCATGGTCAGGGTCGTTGTGGTACCTTTTCCCAGTGTGCTGGAAATATCCGCCCTTCCACTGACTGATGCCATGCGATTTTGAATATTGACGAGGCCATTACCTCCAGGTCGGGCGTGCTGGACGTCGAATCCAACGCCGTCATCCGAAATTACGAGAATGAGTGCGTTGTGCTCTATTTTCAATTGCACCCTGAGCAGTTTGGCATTGGAGTGGCGGACGGCGTTATTGAGAGTTTCTTTGACGGCAAGGAGAAAATGGTGGCGCGGTTGCGATTGAATGGGAATTGGAGGCAGGTCAGAAGGAACGTCGAGCCGGTAATGGATGCCGGCCGGCGTGAGGAAGCGCTCGATGTAATCGCAAAGGAACTCGACGAGGTTTGGCAGGGAATCGTTGCCGGGATCGGTGGTCCAAATCACTTCGTCGGTCGCGTTAATCAATTGGCGGACGCGAACTGCCAACGAGCCGATTTCGGCTTTCGCGACTGGCGGAATACTTTCGCCGCGCATCGCGAGTTCGCCCTGCAACGCAATGCTGGTGAGACGAGCGCCTAATTCATCATGAAGGTCGCGTGCGATGCGACGCCGCTCATGTTCAAGGGATTGCTGCATTTCCATTCGTTCCAATTTGAGATGCAGTTTGCGGCGCTGGTTCCAGGCAATCGTCGCGCCAATCGCACTGATCAACAACGCGCTTGCAATCACCTGCACCGAACGGATTTCCCAAAACCTGGGCACGATGCGAAGTGTAATTGTCTCCGAGCTTTCATGCCACTGGCCGTCGCTGCCGCCAACCATCACGCGAAATTTATATGGGCCGGGTGGTAACTGGCTGTAATGCGCGATTCGATCGCTGCTTGCTTCACGCCAGCTCTCGTCCATGCCTTCGAGTTTATGCCGAAAGTGGACATCCATGGTCTGAGAGGGA
>Ga0207674_10006510_pt1 | contig 13736 bp, 6 predicted proteins | sample KBSCornC72_FD_184303 | JGI IMG/M metagenome (GOLD analysis project Ga0207674, IMG submission 184303) | Corn rhizosphere microbial communities from Kellogg Biological Station, Michigan, USA - KBS Corn C7-2 (SPAdes) (version 2) | ecosystem: Host-associated > Plants > Roots > Rhizosphere > Soil ... | reverse complement strand
GAATCTGTCGTAATCGCCGCGAGGAACGAATGTCGATTCCCCACTGAAAAATCCAGAACGGTTTCACCGGGGTGCAGCCGCGATTGCACGTCGGCCAGCGTCGATACCTGGTTCGACAGGGGCGTCTTGTCGCCGGGAGTGCCGTCGTGCGGCCGGCTGATGCGGTCGATGAGCGCGCGCGTCTTGACGCGCTGCATCGCGTCGAAGAAAGCGCGCTCGCGCGCCGCCCGCGGCAACGATTCCGGATACTCGAGCAGGATGATGCCTGCGTCGACCACGTCCTGCGCCACCGACTGGCCATACACTTCACGCCACTCCGGAGTGCTTATCCCGCCGCGCACTTGATCCAGGCTATCGAGCGCCGTCTGGAACGCGATGGACGCTTTCTCCGCTTCACCCGCGGCGCGACAACATTCGCTTTCGAGCAGCATCGCCGCCACCAGCGTGCGTTTCTGGCCGGTCGGGATCGCGACCTCGCGCGCGCGCCGCGCGTACCCGAGTGCCCTCGGCGAGTCGCCCGCTTTTTCATACAGACGACCCAGGAGCAGGTTCGCGGGCGGAAGCACATCACCGTAGAACGTGCTACCGCGCTTCTTCAGCCGGTCCGACAGGACCTGGATAGCAGTATCGACGCTGTCGTTCGCCGCGAGAGCATTTGCCAGGTGGACGAAAACAAGGTCGCGATGCTGTTCCTCCAACGCGTCGGGCTTCGCGGTCAAACTGCGGAAGAGCGCGACCGCACTCGCGTTTCGGCCCTGCGCCAGGCGCAGGTACCCGAGTTGGAAATCGACTGTCGGCAGCTGCTCGGTGGCACCCACGCTTTCACACAACGTGCGCATCTCGTCGAGCACCGACTCCGCAGCCTCGAAGTCGCCCAGCTCTCCCAGGGCATTGGCGAGATTGTACGCGGGTATAAACATGCCCCATGGCGATTGGAGCTCGCGCGCCAATGCGTTCGCATGCTTCAGATACTCCCAGGACTCGCTCAAGTCGCCCTGCTTGGTCAGCATCACGGCGAGATTGTTGGCCGACCACATCTCGTTCATCCGGTCGCCGGTCTCCCGCGATACGACCAGGGCACGGCGATACCATCGAATGGATGCGGGACCGTCGCCCAGGGCGCTGGCTATGCGTCCCAATCCGATCAACGGTTCGATTTCGAATCGCTTCGCGCCGGCAGCGTGAAAGAGCGCGAGTGCGCGCTCGTATTCCTGCTTCGCGCGTTTTTGGTCGCCGGTGGCGTGGAAGACCATGCCGAGCGACGTGCGCGCCCACGCTTCGTCGATCGGCGCGTGCGCCCGCTGGGCGAGCATCAGACGGCGCTCGAAACAACGAGCCGCCTCCTCGGGCTGTCCCGTGCTCCAGCGAGCGAACCCTTTGAAACTCATCGCAGGCATGAGGCCCATCGTGTCGCGGACGGATTCGGCGATGCGGATACCGGTGTCGATGTCGCGTTCGCCACCCGCGCGACCAAGCATCAAAAGCGCGCGACCCCGCTGGGTGATCGCGCGACCGAGGAGGACGGAATCTCCGCTCGCTTCGGCGCGCCGCGCGAAAGCGGACGCCACCTTGAAGAGCGAGTCATAATGTCCGGCGATGAACAGGTTCTCGCTGATCTCGCGGATTGAGTCGGAGGCTGTGCGGGGTGCGTTCGCGCGCGGTGGAACCGCCGCCGTCGAGGAGAGACAGACGGCGACCAACAGCGAACAGACACCGGGAACAACCCGGCGCAGGCGAATGGGGACGGCGGCCACGCGAGCAGTATATACCTTCTCTAGCCGCGTACGCCCTTGCCGAGATAGGGGCGGAGGGCGGGAGGGATGGAGCGGGTCACCAGCGCCTTTTCGACCGCCCAGCGGTCTTCGGGCGCGGTGGTGGTGAGGATGCGTATCTCGGCGCCGTCTTTCACGGCAATGGGAACGCCGTCGCGGTAGAGGATGCGGTTGCCGTAGAGATTTCCCACGCGGTCGCCGGGCGTGAGAATGCCGGTGAGGTTGACCGGATCGGATGCACTGACAGACACGAGCTCGCCGTTCAACGCGCGCCGCCGCACGCCGCGCAGCTCCGCCACCGCTTCCGGCAACGCGAATTGTTCGCCCCAGACGCCATCGACAAAGCGGCCACCGCGTACTTCCCCGCGCGCTTCCAGTCGACGATACACCTTCGCGAGATCGCGCCACGGTGGCGCCAGGCTCTCGCGATCGGCGAGCCGGCGAAACATCACGCCATAGCGGCGCAGCAGAATGCGCGCAAACGACTCAAGATCCGCATCCGAAGGATGCGCATCCCCGCTGTGTAGAAGCGACCAACGGCCGCCTGACTGCATCGTGTACAACGTCTGCGCGCGAGCGCGCCCGCGACGTGTACGGTATTTTGAATCGACGAGCAAGGCACGCAATCCCGAGAATCCATCCGACGTGACCATTCCCGCGGCCACGAGCTCGGCGAGCGCACCTTCGGTTTGTACCGCAAGTAGTCCCGTGCGCGTCACCAGCTCATCAAAGAACAACGCGCCGCGCGATGTGAGCGCTTCGAGAACCTTTGCCGCCGCCGGCGACACGGCGGAACCGGAGGAAAGCTCCGCCAGACGACGCCACAGGTCGAGCCGTTCGCGGCTGACCAGCGATACCGGCGTGCTGCGTATGGGAGATGCCGAGGGCTTTGCCTCGGTCCGCGCGGTCGCGCGGAATCGTCCCCACACCACACGGCCGGAAAGACAGAGTGCATCGAGCCAGGAAGGCTCGTAGTCGCGCACGCGCGCGGGAAGGATGTCGCCTTCCCACGCCGCCGCGGGAGAATCGAACCCTTCGAGCTGCTCGAGTGCCACGCGCACGAAGTCGGGTCCTTCGCGCTCCAGTCCAAGTCCGTGCCATGCGAACAAGAAGCGCATGTAATCGGCCGCGCTGACCGGTTCGATCTCGCGACGCAGCCGCGCAATGGTGGTGCGATGAATGCGCGCGAGCAATCGTCGCTCACACCATTCCGTTTCGGTCGCACCCGGGGTGAATCTTCCCTGCACGACAAACCCTTCCACTTCGAGTGCGCGCAGTGTCTGTTCAACGGCCGCGAGTGCAACGCCCATGCTGGTGGCCATGTCTGTCGCGCGCACAGGCCCGAGCATCTCGAGACGCGAGCGCACGACCTCGCGCAGCGCGTCGTCAGACGCGCCAGGATCGAGCGCAACGCCGGGTACAGCGACCTCGGGCCGCAACGTCGATCCGGGAATTGCTGCAACAACCTGGGAGGAACGTTCAGCGGCAACCCAAAGCGTATCGTTGAGGCGCGACGCGCGTCCCGTGTCCACCAACTCGTAGAAGAACGTCTGCCACTCGCTGCCTTCGGATTCCGTGATGAAACCGCCCAGCATGAGCGCGTCGTGGAGCTCGTCCTTGTCGCGCACCACCGGCCACGCCTCTTCACGAACCGCGTTGATGGCTGCTTCATCCAGAATGCCGAGCTCCTCGGCCTGGGACGCGTCGAGCCAACGACGGTTGCGGACGGCCTGCACCCGGCGTTCCTCGAGCGGCGCATCGTCCAGGAACGAATACGGGCGCGCATTGATGACATCTTCCGAAAGAGGTGACGGCTCGCGCAGGTCGCGCGCGATGCACTCCACTTCGCCCTCACGCATGCGCGTGAGCAGCGCTTCGAGTCCTTCCACGTCCATGGCTTCGCGCAGGCAGTCGGCGATGGTTTGACGCACGAGCGGGTGATCGGGAATCTCGACGTTCCCCGGCGCCAGATTTTCGGGGCAGGCCAGTTGATCCGGGAATATGAGTGCGAGAAGGTCCTCCGCCTGCATGCGCTGGAACTGCGGCGGCACTCGTTTGCCCGCGCGACGGCGAATGACGGCCAGCGCGGTGGATGCATTCCAGCGCCAGCGCACCTTGAACATGGGCGCATCCAGAAGCGCCTGCGTGAGCAGATTGCGCACGCTGTTCGGGCTCAGGTAGTCGAACACCTCTTCCAGAGGAAAACTGTGGGTGGGCCCGAGTGAAAGCAGGATCGCGTCTTCCGTGGCCGCCGCCTGCAGCTCGAAATTGAACTTTCTACAGAAGCACTTGCGCAGCGCGAGGCCCCACGCACGATTGATGCGGCTTCCAAACGGCGCATGGATCACCAGGTGCATGTCACCCACTTCGTCGAAGAAGCGTTCCATGACAACTCGAGATTCGGTGGGCAAACAACCCAGCGCGGCGCGGGCCACCGCGAAATAGTCGGCAAGCTGTTCGGCGGCCGAAGCGTCGACACCGAGCGTCTTGACCAGCCAGTCACATACTTCGGCCGTTGTTTTCCCGCCTTCGAAAAGCGCCGCGACGGCCTCCGTGAGCCTGGAAACGCTGTGCGACAACTCGTCGCTGCGCCCGCGTCCTTCACCGAACCAGAACGGCATGCCCGGCACCAGATCGCCCGCATCTTCCACGCGTACCTGGCCGCCGGAGACACCCAGAATTCGCCACGACCGGTTGCCCAGCTGCACGATGTCGCCGGCCATGCTCTCGATTGCAAAGTCTTCGTTGAGCGTGCCGATGAACGCGCCCTGGGGTTCGAGAATCACGTCGTAATCGAAGTTGTCGGGAATGACGCCGCCGGAAACCAGCGCGGTGAGGCGTGCATTGCGGCGCCCGCGTGCGGTGCCATGGATGCGATCGCGGTGCACGTAGGCGCTGCGCCGGCCGCGCCGCGTGGTGAAGCCATCGCCAAGCATGCCCATGAGCTCGTCGAAATCTTTGCGCTCGAGGTGGCGGTACGGATACGCGCGCCGCGCCATCGCGAACAGGTCGTCCTCGCGGTACTCCCCGCACGCAAGCTCGGCGACCAACTGCTGCGCCAGCACTTCGAGCGGTTGTTCGGGAAGAATGATGTGATCGAGCTCGCCGCGGTGCACCGAATCGAAAATCGCGGCGCACTCGATCAGGTCCACACGGCTCATCGGAAACAGGCGTCCTTTGGGCAAACCGCCTACCGTGTGCCCCGAGCGTCCCACGCGCTGCAGAAACGCAGCGATGGTGCGCGGCGAACCGATCTGGCACACGAGGTCCACCGCCCCGATGTCGATGCCGAGCTCGAGCGACGCGGTCGCCACCAGCGCGCGCAGCGTGCCGGCCTTGAGGCGTTCCTCGGCGTCGAGACGATGCTCTTTCGACATGGAGCCGTGGTGGGCCGTGACGGCGTCGCTGCCCAGTCGCTGCGAGAGGTTGTGCGCCATGCGCTCGGCGATGCGCCGCGTGTTGACGAACACGAGCGTGGTGCGGTGCGAATCGATCAACTCGACCAGGCGGTCATACACTTCGTTCCACACTTCGGTGGGCATCACGGCGGTCAAGGGCGAGCGCGGGATTTCGAGGGCGAGGTCGAGCTGGCGGCGGTGCCCCGCGTCGATGATTTCGCACGTGTCGTTGGGAACAAGGAATTGTGCCACCTGCTCGATGGGTTTTTGCGTGGCGGAGAGACCGACGCGCACGAGCTTGCGCCCGGCCAGATTCTCGAGACGCTCCAGAGAAAGCGCCAGGTGCGACCCGCGCTTGGTGCCGACCACGGCGTGAATCTCATCCACGATCACGGTGCGCACACTTTTCAGCATGCGCCGCCCGCCCTCGCTGGTGAGGAGCAGGTACAACGACTCGGGCGTGGTGGCGAGAATGTGCGGCGGCTTTTTCATCATGGCCGCGCGCTGCGACGAGGGTGTGTCACCGGTGCGCACCTGCACGCGAATCTCACCGTGACGGGCGAGCCCCGCAGCCTCGAGTCCGGCTTCGATTCCGATCAGGGGAACCCTGAGATTCTTTTCGACGTCCACACTGAGCGCCTTGAGCGGCGATATATAAAGGACGTGAAGCTCGTCCGGAAGCGGGTCCTGGAGACGTCGCCGCACCAGCTCGTCGATGATCGAGAAAAAGGCGGCGAGAGTCTTGCCCGAGCCCGTCGGTGCGGCGATCAGTGCATGCTGGCCGCGCTGGATGAGCGGCCACGCGCGCGCCTGAACCTCGGTGGGCTCTCCCAGTGTGCTACGGAACCATGCGGCGGTGACGGGATGAAAGCTGGAGAGGCTCATGCCTCCACGATCTCAAAATGGAGGGCCCGGCGCAAGGCGCCGGGAACGGTTCAGGAGAGTTTGCGCGAGAGGCGGTAGAGCACGTCGTTGCCGCAACGCGCGCAGGACGGAAACTGGACGCCTTCGGCAAGGTAACGAACGCGCGGCGCGAACGGGCAATCACCGCGATGATACGACACGTACACGCCCGATTCGGATACCAGCTCGCCGGCGCAGGCATACAGCCGGTCTTCGGGGGTGCGCAGCAGCGCTTTCAATTCGCCGATCAGCGTTTGCGGTGTGGCCCCGGTCAACTTCATCTCTTCCGCCAGGCGGGCACGCACGAGCTCCGGGCGCGGCGCCTGGCTCATCGCATCTTGCTGCATGCGTTCCACGACGCGCTGCATATCCGGCGCGATCTGCGTGCCGGTGTCGATACGCTCGAGCCACAACGCGAGATGGGTGATGCGCGTGACATCGCGCCCCTCGGTGAGCACGTACAGCACTTCCCTGTTGCTGCGATCGATGACGGGGCGGCTGATCACGCTCCAGTACTTTTCGATCCATGCACCGTCGCCGAGCCGGTCCTGGATGTCGTAGCGCAAAACACGCATGGACTGCGTGGCCCCGCTGGCGAATACTTCGCGCAGTGACGACTGGAACTTTTCCGTGCTGTGCGGATACTCTTCGAGAGGGTTGTCGGGAAAGACTTCGAAAATATCGCGTCCGAGAATTTCTTCACGCCACGTGAACGTCTTGCGACGCATGTCGTCGCTCGCCGCGGCGATCGTGAAATCGGGAGCAGTGACGACAAAGATGCCGGGCAGATGACGGAACAGTGCCTGAAAATCCGGCTTGGTGGTTCCCGGCAGCGCGATGGATCCGACGACGAAGCGTGTGCTCTGCTTCTGACTCGAAAGGGGGACGTCGATCCCGAAATGTGGTTCCAGTTCTCTCATCGGCACGAGCTGCTTCCGTGAATTGTATGTGTTACAACCACAACCTAGGGCACGGCCTCACTGATCGCAACGCATGTGTGGCAGAAACACAATAACCGCGGCGAGACTACTACTGTAAACAGTGGAGAGCACATCCGGTCTTCTATTGATTTGCGATTGTAGGGAAATCCCTGTCAGCGTCGTCGCGGACTGCTCGAGGCCGATTCATCGCGCGATCAGGATCTTTCGAGTTACCGTCGCGTCGTTTGCATGCACGCGATAGAAGTAGACACCCGACGGCAGTGCATGACCTCGATCGTCGAATGCGTCGAACGTCAGTTGCGACGCGCCGGCTCCCAGGCGCCCCGCATCGAGCGAGCGAACTCTTCGGCCCGCCACATCGAACACCTCAATGGTCACAGCAGAGTCATGACCGAGCACCACGTCGACGGAGGTGTGCGCGGAGAACGGATTCGGATAATTGTTTCCGACGCTCACCGGTGATGCCGGAATTCTGGTGCTCACTGCAGTCGTGATCAGTCCACTCGCGACGACTCTCTGCGCATAGACGCGGTAGCTCAAACTCCGGTTGTCGTTCCAGACCACGAACGCGCCCGCGGCGCCGTCGATCGCGATCACCGGGTAGTCCTGGGTGTTTGTCGCGGTGCACATGGGCACCCCGCCCGCTGTCCACTGCACCGCACCCGACGCGTTCACACGCTGCGAATAAATATCGGTGTCCACGCCGTTGCGAAGGTCCGCCCACGTCACGATCGCACCACCCGCACCATCCGTCACAAGTTGTGGATCGCTTTGCCCACCCGGTGCCGTGGTGCCTCCGATCGCGGTTGGGCTCAGCCACTGAACACTTCCGGCGGAGTTGATCCTCTGGCCGTAGATGTGGCTGGATCCATCCCGGGTATCGGCCCACGCCACGATCGCGCCTCCGGCACCGTCCGCGACGATCACAGGACTGGACAGACCCGCCGTCGCGGAGAGCACCACGCCGGTCGCTGTCCACGAAAGGGTGCCGACGCTGGTGACGCGCTGCACATAGGTGTTGGCGTAATCGGACCAGGTCACGATGGCGCCGGCGGCTCCGTCGGAAACGATCTGCGGAATCTGGTTTCCAGCCGAGGTTGCCAGCTCGACGCCATCGGCGGTCCACTGCACCGCGCCCGCGGCGTTCACGCGCTGCGCGTAGATCCCGTAATTGAGGCCGCCGCTCCGGTTGTCGCTCCAGGCCACGACGGCGCCGCTGAGTCCGTCCGGCGTGAGGACCGGAGAGAACTGGTTGTTTGTCGCCGTGCAAATGGACACTCCGCCCGCGGCCCACTGCACCACGCCCGCTGCATTGACGCGCTGTGCATAGAGGTCGTAGGTCGCACCGCCCCGACGGTCCATCCACGACACGATCGCCCCGCCAGCGCCGTCCTTCGCGATGTGAGGAACCGTCTGTTCGCCCGCGACGCTGCATATCGGCACACCGTCTGCAAGCCACTGCGGGACCCCCGACGAGTTCAGCCGCTGCGCATAGATGTCCGCGCCGGTACCGGGCCGGGTCTCCACCCACACCGCGAAGATGCCGCTGGCGCCATCCGCCAGGAGTGCCGTCCCTCCCTGGTTTCCCGTCGCTGTCGAAAGCGACACCCCGGGATTCGTCCACATCCGCGTCCCCGTGGGGCCCACGCGTTGCGCATAAACGTGGAAGCCAACCCCGCCCACAAAGTTGGTAAAAGCGACGATAGCGCCACCGGAGCCGTCCGTTGTGGCGACGACGGCCTGCTGTTCGCCAGCGATCGTGGCGACGGGCAACCCGTCGGTGTGCCAGCCTCCGCGGCTGACACCGGGGTGAAGGAAAGGCGCGACCACAAAAACGGCAAACACGATCCGTGACTTCATACGCGGCCTCCTGATCCGCACATATGACGAATCAGGTGCTCGATTATCACGACCCGACAAAAAGGCCCGGCGGTTTTTTCCGCCGGGCCTTTGATTCGGTCCAATGACGCGTCGCGACGCTTACGCCGCCGCGGCCGCCTTCGGGGCGTGCGTCACGCCTTCTTTCTCCATTCGCTCCGCCACGTGAAGCACGAAGTTGGCCGCCTTGCCGATGACATCATCGCGCTTGGGCACGAGATAGAGCGCCTTCTTCATCTCGGGATGCGCGTTCACATAGGCCTTGAGCTCGTCGAGCGTGCGTCCCGTTTTCGAGAGGCACTCGGCGAACTCCTGCTTGGCCTTGATGCGCGCGTTGCCAAGCGCCATCTGCACGCGCGAGTGCGCGTTGATCTCGCCTTCGCCCGAGGTTTCGATGGGCAGATAGATCATGTCCTTGTAGTGCTCGGTGACGGCCGCCTGCGCGCCGTCCGACTGCGTGCTGGGCATGCAGCCGAAGGGCTTCAGGGACACCACCATGTGCGCGATGCCCTTCGACGAGTAGTAGATGTTCTTCGCCACTTCGAGGTGGCCTTCGCCGCCCGCCGCGCGCGAGTTGTAATACGGATGGCCCATGCGCTGGAGCTCGTACTGGCACACCAGCTCGTGCAGCACACCCGCGCCCAGCGCATGCTGGAGCTTGGTGTATTCGCGCGAGAAGATCTTCTCCGCGATGTTCATGCGCGCGATGCGCTTTCTGAATGTTGCTTCCACCTTCGCGCGGCGCACCGGCTCCCGCGTCCACGACGGCATGGTGCCGCCTTCTTCGATGCCCTTCCTGTCGCGCAGCTTCTGCTTGAACTGGTGGATCATGTACATGATCCACGTGCCGATGGGCTCCACGATCACTTCCGCACCCTCGCGTTCGAGAAACGGGAACATGTTGTAGTTGCCGTCGCCGTCGGTCGTCTGCGCCCAGAATTCGCCGGTAATCTTGACGATGGGCTTCACGCGGAAGCGGTCCACCTCGATGTCCGCAATCTGGTCGCGGATTTTCTCCAGCGCGTCGGTGTAGTACGACGTCGTCAGCTGGCGCGCGAACTTCACCGTGTAGTCGGCTTTGTTGTAGAGCTTCGCGCTACGAAGGATTTTCTCCACACGGTCGCCCATCGACGAGTGCCGCTCGGACTTGAGCGCACTCGCGAGCGACTCGCGCGCCTCGTCGAGCACATGGTTGATGCGACCGGGTTCGGTCTCGTAGGGACGCACGAGGTAGCCGATCTCGTTCAGCATGTCGCCCATGTTCATCGAGTTCAACATGGCGAGAAAGAAATCGAGATTCATCTCGAGGCCGGCGTTCACGTCTTCCTGCGACAGTCCCTTGGACTGCTGGAACAGAATCACGCGGAAGTCTTCGAAGCCGGAGTTGCGCAAGGCGAGCCGGTACTCGGCTTCATACATCCCGAAGCGACACGGGCCGCACGCCCCCGCCGTGATGAACACGTAGTTGTCGGCGATTTCCTTGCGCGAGAGTCCGTTCTTCTCCAGCCCCTGCAAGTATTGAACGAGATTCCCCACCGTGAAGTAGGTCGGATTGCACTGGCCGTTGTTTCCGTATTCCTTGCCGAGCTGGAACGCCTTCACGTCGGGTGTCGGCACCACGTCACACTTGTAACCGAGACCTTCCCACGCGCCCTTGATGAGACGCTCGTGGCTCCATGTCAGACCGCCGAACAACACCGTGGTATACGGGCGCTGGTCGCGTGTGAACGGTCGTTCGACGGGGCGCTTGAAGTGCTGGATGGATTTTTTGGGACGCGCGGGCGCGGCGCTGTGAGCGCGCGGATCCATGGTCGTGGTATCGAGGGTCATGGCGGCCTCCTGAATTGTCGCCGCCCCCAAAATGGGTGCGACCGCCGCATTATCAAGAACGCGGCGGTCGCCTGCAATAGTGGAATGACCCGATTCTATTTGAAACCGGCGTAAGTCTATTTCAGCAAAACGATACGCCGGGTCCCGGCTGCCTGGCCGTTGACCACGAGACGCGCGAAATAGACGCCGCTGGTGGCGCGTTCGCCGCCCCGGGTGGTTCCGTCCCACACTGCCTCCCTCTCACCATGACCGCTACTAATGATGCGCTGCACCAGCCGCCCGCTCACATCATAGATGTCGATCGCGGCACCGGCCGGCGAAGAAATGCGCAGCCGTGTCTCGCGCACGAACGGGTTGGGGGTCGCCGAGAGAATCGACGAGGCCGCGGGCGGTGTGGCGTTGCCGACCGCACTCGGGGTGCCGATGAGCTTGTAAATTCCGCCGAAGTACCCGGTGAAGAGCAATTCGCGGTCGCTGCGCTGACAGATGGAGGTAAAGCGGTAGGTCGCCTCCGGCGGGTAGTGGAATATCTCGACGTTGCTGGGCGGGTTCACGCCATCCCAGTAGAGCGCCCAGATCTGATCGGTCTGGGTGTCGCCGTAAATGTAGCGGCCCAACAGCTGCGGATGCTCCGCACCCAGGTAGACCCAGCCGCCGATGATCGCGGCGCCCCACGGCGATTCGTGCAGGTACTGCCACAACGGGAGCTTGATGTTGCGCCCCGTGGTATCGCACGGCGTCGGGTAGTCGCACTGCGTGCCCTCCGTGAGCGGCCAGCCGTAGTTGCGCGCCTTGCTGATAATGTTGACTTCTTCCCACGTGTCGAGACCGACATCGCCTTCCCAGATCTTGCCGTCGGGACCGAAGCTGAAGCGCCACGGGTTGCGGAAGCCCCACGCCCAGATCTCCTGGCGATACCCCACGTTGTTGTTCTTGAATGGATTGTCGGCCGGAATACCGTAATTCAAACCGCCGGCAGGATGGTCCACATCGATACGCATCATCTTGCCCTTGAGGTTGTCGAGGATCTGCGACTTGTAGATGTCTCCATCCTCGCCGGCCGTCGTGTACAGATACCCGTCCGGACCGAAATGGATATCGCCACCCTTGTGGTAGGTGTTCTGTTGAGTAATCTCGATCAGGCGCAGCTCGCTGTTGGGATCCGCCACGTTGGGATCGGCGCTCACGTGGTAGCGCGCGAGCACCCATTTCAGCGGCAGCTTCGCCTTGTTGATATAGGTGACGTAGAAGTACCCGTTGTTCGCGTAGTCGGGATGGAACGCCATTCCCAGCATGCCGCACTCGAAGTTGTTGGCGGTGGAGTCGGCGAGGTCCAGAAACATTGTCGACGTCGCGACGTTCGGGGTGTCGTTGAAGACCTTGATGCGGCCGTCCTTTTCGAGCGCGAAGAGGCGGCCGTCCGGAGAAGCGACCAGCCCGACCGGGGTGGCGAAGTAAGGCAGATTCGGATAGGCGATCTGGACGTCCATGGCGGCAAAAGCCGGGACGACGCCTGCAACGAGCAGGAGGAGTGCAAACCAAGGAGCACCCCGAAGATGACAGTGGCGCATGCTGGAACCTCGTTTCGGGGGGGCAGCGTTAGGGCACTATTCTAGCATAAACGACCTCGTCAACCCACTGCCGGTCCTTGTATACCGACTTGCGCAAAACGCCCTCGCGAACGTATCCCGACTTCTCCAGAACCCGCATGGACGCGGTGTTCCACTGAAAAACCTCAGCGTGCACGCGCGTCATCGCGAGTGTTTTGAACGCGTACTCGGTCACCGCGTTCACCGCTTCGGTGACGATGCCTCGATTCCAGTATTCTTCACCCAGCCAGTACCCGATTTCGGCGCTGTGGCGGTGCACATCGTCACCGGGACGCACGCCGATGGCGCCCACGGCGAATTGATCGACGTCGATCGCGAATACCAGGTTCAATCCGTTGGTGCTGGCGAGCCGAATCCAGTTGCGCGCGTCGGCCTGCGTGTACGGGTATGGAAAAACGTCACGCAGGTTGATCCACACGTTGCGATTGTTGGCGTGGCGCACGAGCGAGGGCTCGTCGCCGCGACGCCACTCGCGCAGCAGGCAACGGGTGAGCTGGAAGCGGACAGGTTCGGGCTTCATCCAGCGACACTCTACCAAATTTCGGGATGGAACGATTGACCGCATCGGAGCGTATCAGGATGAGAACTTGCCCGTCCCCGGAGGACCCACATGAAACGTACGCTTCTTCTGTATGTCGTTATTGCGTTCGCCTTCTCTTTCGTTACTGCCGTCCCACCCGCTGTCGCGGGTGTGTGGACCGGGAAGGAAGTCACCAAAGAAGGCGTTGTTCACGAGCTCAACCCGGCCACGCCGTCGGACGGAAACGCGACGCTCACGCCGCGTGAGGCGTGGCGCGCGGGAGGCGACGACGAAGACGACGCGCTGTTCGGCGTTCTGAGCTCGGTGGCTGTCGACGATCAGGACAACGTGTACGTGCTCGACATGCAGCTTTCGCAGGTGAACGTGTTCGACAGGAGCGGAAAGCTGGTGCGCACGATCGGCCACGAAGGTGAAGGGCCCGGCGAGTTCCGTCGCGCCAACATCATGTTCCTCATGCCCGACGGCAACGTCGCGGTGCTGCAGCAGATGCCCGGCAAGATCGTGGTCATCACACCCGACGGCAAGCCCGGCGCCGACTTCCACGGACCCGGCGGAAAAGACGGCGGCATGATCGCGTACATGGACGGCGGTCGCGCCGGGAGCTCCATTGTGTTGAGCACGCGCTCCTTCGTGCAGTCCAGCGCGGGCTTCTCCACCGAAAAGTCGCTCATGATTGTCGGCGCCGACGGCCAGACACGCGCCACGCTGTTCACCGCCAAGGCGCAACAGGACATGGGATCGATGATGAATCTCGACGAAAAGGAGATGCGCGGCGTCGTGTGGGCGGGGGCCAGGGATGGACGCGTCTATGTCAGCGACAACTTCGACGCGTACACGATCAATGTGTACTCGCCCGAAGGCAA
>Ga0207674_10006509_pt1 | contig 13736 bp, 5 predicted proteins | sample KBSCornC72_FD_184303 | JGI IMG/M metagenome (GOLD analysis project Ga0207674, IMG submission 184303) | Corn rhizosphere microbial communities from Kellogg Biological Station, Michigan, USA - KBS Corn C7-2 (SPAdes) (version 2) | ecosystem: Host-associated > Plants > Roots > Rhizosphere > Soil ... | reverse complement strand
GACGCCGAGCTCGAAGCCGCCTACGTCGCCAACCGTGGAGTCTGGTGGTCCGGACTTGGCCAACAAAACCTGGGCCTTTTGAATCAAGTGTCTCCTGACATCTTCGCCGCCTACGGTCTGCATCCCTATACCAACGCGGCTGACAATTTGCTCCTCAGCTCTGCAATCAACACCCAGGGCGTGATTTCCCGCGTAGGCAACCTGCTGCCCTACGCAGGTTATCCGACCACCAGCACTCTGCTCAATACGCTGCGTGCATATCCACAATTCGCGAGCGCTACGGGAGGATTTAACATGACGGGCGCGCCCACAGGTTCCACCTGGTACGATTCCTTGCAGGCAAAGGCAACCCAGCGCCTCTCGCACGGTCTCTCGGTGGCCAGTTCGTTCACCTGGTCCAAGTCTTTGGTGGCTTTGAGGCAGGATTTCTTTAACCCGGATAGCTCGTCAAAGCAACTCCAAACCACCGACCAGCCATTCCTGTTCAGCGTCAACCTCCTGTACACCGTCCCGAAGGCGCGTTTCCTGAACAATTGGAAAGTCGCAAGCTGGGTAGCCAGGGATTGGCAGGTTGACTTCTCCGGATCTTACGGCAGCGGCGCGTTGCTGACGCCGCCGGCCGCGACCACCACTAACAACCTGGCCGGAACCGGAACCAACCAACAGATCCGCGTGGCGGGCCAGCCCTTGTACAACAAGGATCTCAACTGCCACTGCGTGAATCCGTTTAGCGATCAGGTGCTGAATCCCCTCGCCTGGACCAACCCGGTCGCGGGCACATTTGGACCGGACACTCTCTACACGGATTTCCGCGGAGCACGCCATCCTGTCGAAAGCATGAACTTCGGACGCAACTTCCGGATTAAGGAACGCATGAACTTCCAGATCCGGGCGGAGTTTACGAACGCATTCAATCGCGTATACCTAGGCAACCCGTCGACCACGACGGCTCCAGCAAACCCGGTCGGTCACAATAATCTGGGCCAGATTACCAGCGGCTTCGGCACCATTAACGCGACGTCGTCAGTCAACTCGTTCCCAGCTCTGTCTGGCAACTCCAGCCTCCCGCGTCAGGGCACGATCATCGCTCGTTTTACGTTCTAAGCAGCATCTAGAAATAACTTCAATTAACGGCCTCGCTGCTTCGGTAGCGAGGCCTTTTTCATTGACATTTACGCACCGCAAGCGGTAAGATCGGGCACAGTGGCATGGGTCAGTTCGGCCCACGCGGTGTGTGGGGGGCTCTAAAACTTCAGTGGTCTAGGGCATTCCGCCGCGTATGGTTTGCCAGCTGATTCAAGATCGCGCTCGGATGGTATGCACCACTCCGAAAAAGAGCGACTAGAGTCAATTACGATTCGCCTGTCGAGCAGGTCCGTGGGTCTGCCAATTGGCGAGAGGGGGTCTTTATGAATTCACGGTCTGTGAGAACAGTCGCAGTGTGCCTAATGGCAGCAAGGAAACTTTTTATGAAGTCGTTATCATTTACTATTTGCTTGTTCCTGATAGCTTGCTTGGCGTTCGCCCAGGGTGATCGCGCCACAATTACTGGCACGGTTGTCGATCCCGGGGGAGCCGTGGTGGCAAATGCCTCCGTTGAAGCAAAGCAAATCGAAACCGGAGCTTCTTACGCGGCGGTCACGACGGGCACGGGAAACTACACCATTGCTCAGCTGCCGATCGGCACATATGAGGTATCGGTCAGCGTAGCCGGTTTTAAGAAATTCGTGCGCACTGGCGTTACAGTGTCCACCGCGCAAGTCGTGCGTATCGACGCTAACCTGCAGGTCGGCGCGGTCAGCGAGTCGGTGACCGTTGCCGCGGATTCCTCCTTGTTGAAGACGGAAACGGCTGACGTGAGCCATAACGTCACGAATGAGATGCTGAACACGCTTCCGATGCTCGGCGTCGGCAGCGCGGCGTCCGGAAGCTCGGGCATTCGCAATCCGAACAATGTTCTAGAGGTGATCCCGGGGACGTATTACGCGCCCAATGCCCAGGTGAAGATTAACGGGGCTCCGAGCAATTCTCAGGCTTATCACGTGGAAGGAATGGACACCACCAATCAGGGATTCCCCTACGCGGCGGCCCAGGTCCAGCAGAGCGTCGATTCCATCCAGGAAATTTCCGTTCAGACCAGCAACTTCGCTCCTGAATTTGGCGCCGCGGGCGGTGGGTTCTTCAACGTGACCATGCGGTCCGGAACCAATGGGTATCACGGTACTGTCTACGACTACCTGGTTAACGAAGCCCTCAACGCCGGCACGCCGTTTACGGATGCCGGGGCCACCAACAGCTTGAAGTCCGGGCAATTGGTGCGCCCGCGCGCGCGCAGGAACGATTATGGATTCACCATCGGCGGCCCGATCTCGATTCCGAAAGTCTATGACGGGCACGACAAGACGTTCTTCTTTTTTAACTTCGAACAGTTCCGCGAAACCCAGAACATCAACAACATTCCGACCACTGTGCCGATCGATGCCTACCGCATCGGCGATTTCAGTTCGGCCATTACGGCAATTAAGGCGGGTGGCCAGGTTTTGACTCAGCCCGGCACCGCGGGTTCCGTTGACGTTTTGGGACGGACCTTAATCGCCAATACAATCTACGATCCGCTGACGACCAGGGTTCTGGCCTCCGGACAGACGGTGGCCGATCCGTTTACAGGCAACAAGATTCCGCTGGCTCAGCTGGACAAGGTTGCGCTGGCTCAGCAGAAGTTCATTCCCGAGCCCAATCTACCGGGATTCATCAACAACTACCTCCCAACTTATCCGAGCACGCGGCACTCTACGATTCCGGCCGTCAAGCTCGATCAGAATATCGGCAGCAGAGCCAAACTGTCGTTCTATTGGTCAGAGACCCTGACCAACTCGCAGTATTCGCCGACCTATGGTGCTTCCGAGGGTTTCCCCGACCAGATTACGGCCACCCGCGGAACATTCATTCACTCCAACGTCGAACGGTTGAACTTCGATCAAACCTTGTCGCCGACCCTGCTGCTCCACTTGGGCGCCGGCTATCAGGTCAACAATTTCTATGACGCCGCGCCCATTACGGATTACAACGCGGCGACTACCCTGGGACTGACCGGTGCAACCGTGAATCGGAACACCCCGGTCTTCACTGGAATCTGTACGATCGCTTGCACCGCCGCAGGCGGTATAGGAACGATGGGGCCCAGCGCAGGGCAGAGCAATGACTACTGGGAAAAGCCGTCGTTCAACGCGAGCGTGACGTGGGTGAAGCAAAACCATACGTTCAAGCTGGGCAGTGAGCTATACCTCAATGGAACGCCTTCCACTTCCTTCACAGGAACCAGCGGAGCGTTCGCGATCTCCGCGAACCAAACCGCCCTGCCATATCTGGTGGGCACGACGCTAACAGGCGGTTCCTTGGGCTTCCCCTACGCCAGCTTCCTAATGGGACGAGTAGACAACTACAGCATCGCCCAGCCTGCCGCGTTTCGCTTTGGAAAAAAACAATTCGCCCTCTTCCTGCAGGATTCGTGGAAGGTGACCCGCAAGCTCACTCTGGATTACGGCGTCCGCTGGGACTATGGTACGTATTACAAGGAACAGTATGGCCGAGGCATGGGATTCTCGCCGACTACGCCGAATCCGAGCGTGAACGGTTATCCGGGAGCCTGGATCTTCGAGGCTACCTGCCACTGTAACTTTGCCAGCAATTATCCTTATGCCATCGGTCCGAGAATCGGCTTGGCGTACCAAATCACGCCCAAGACGGTATTCCGCGGCGGATGGGGCGTCGTATACAACCAAACCTCGACCAATAACGGTGGCGTCAACACGGCCGGCATTGCGCCGTCCAACGCGATTGGCAGCCCGGGCCTCGGCCAGCCGGCTCTGCAGTTGCAGAATGGCATACCCGCTTCGGCTGTTCCTTCGTACCCGAACTTCAATCCGGGAATCGCTCCGCTCCTTCCGACCGGCAACCAGGGGACTCCCGTATTGGGCGTCGGCGGCTTCTCAAACGCCGGCCTGATCGACGCTGGCATCGCGCGTCCCGCTAGACAGAACCAGTGGAGCTTTGGTCTCCAGCGCGAACTCACCAAGAATCTGGCTTTGGAAGTTTCCTACGTGGGCAACCGTGGAGTCTGGTGGAACGCCGGCGGTCTGGTCAACATCAACGCCCTGACACCACAGTCGCTAATGGCTAAGGGAATCGACATCACCAATGCGACCCAACTCGGATTGCTGACGCAACAGCTAGGCAGCGCGGCGGTTCAGGCGGCGGGATTCAGGGCTCCGTATGTAGGCTTCTCTACCTCGCAGACGCTGGCCCAGGCTCTGAGGCCGTTCCCGCAGTTTGGAACCATCAATGCGATTGGGTCGCCTCTTGGCAAGACTTGGTACGACTCGCTGCAGGCGAAGGCCACGCAGCGTTTCGCCCATGGCCTTACTTTCACAAGCGCGTTCACCTGGCAGAAGAACCTGCAGCAAGGCGTGGATAGCAATACTGTCCTAAACAACATCATCGCGAATCCCGCCAACAGCAAGAGCCTCTCAAGCTTCGACCAGCCGTTCACATTCGTCGTCTCGGCGAGCTATACCACGCCGAAGCTGGGAGGCAACAAGACGCTTTCCTACGCGGCAAGAGATTGGAACGTCGGGACCATCCTTCAATACGCCAGCGGTCTTCCCATCGCGACACCGACCACTGCCTCGACTCTGAACTCCCAGCTCTTCCAGAACACTCTGGCTAATCGCGTTGCCGGCCAGCCACTGTACGCGACGACCTGGGTTGACCGGAACGGCCAGACTCAAACCACTCCGCTCGACGTCAACTGCAAGTGCTTTGATCCGGCCAAGACGTTTACCTTGAATCCGGCAGCCTGGGCGAATCCGGCCAATGGCCAGTTCAGCAGTTCAGCGGAATTCTACGGAGACTTCCGTTATCAGCGTCATCCCAACGAGAGCATCGGCCTCGGCCGCACTTTCAGGTTCACCGAACGGATGAACTTGATGGTTCGAGTGGATTTCTCGAACGTATTCAATCGGACCTATCTCAACAACCCCTCGAACGCGGGTTACACCAGCGCGCAGTCCAAAAATGCTGCAACCGGCTTGAACAGCGGTGGATTCGGGTATATCAACCTGGCTACCACCGGAACGCAACTTGGTCAGCCGCGCAACGGAACTTTAGTGGCTCGTTTTACGTTCTAGGCAACATCTAGCAGTAACTCGATTCACGGCCTCGCTGCTTCGGTAGCGAGGCCGTTTTGTTTTGGTGTATTCGGATGAAAAGCCGCCGCAACCCGAGCGGGTATATAATCTATCGACGGTACGAGGAGAACGCCATGAAGCGGATATTCTTAGCATGCCTGTTGTTAGCCATGACGCCCCTGTTCGCGCAAACGGGCGCGAAGAATGGAGAGTGGCCGACCTATGGCGGCGATCTGGGCAACACCCGATACTCCGGGCTGGACCAGATCAACGCCGCTAATTTCGACAAGCTGGAAATCGCGTGGCGATTCAAGACCGATAACCTCGGCCCGCGCCCCGAAGCGAATCTCGAAGGTACGCCGCTGATGGTCAAAGGCATCCTGTATTCCACAGCGGGAACACGCCGGTCGGTAGTCGCGCTGGACGCGGCGACGGGGGAGCTGTTGTGGGTCCACGGTGAGAATGAAGGCAAGCGCGGTGAGGCCGCTCCGCGCCAGTTGTCCGGCCGTGGTTTGGCCTATTGGACCGATGGCAACCCAGGAAGCAAGGACGAGCGCATCATCTACGTTACTCCCGGATATCAGATGGTCGCGCTGGATGCCAAGACCGGGGCGAAGATCGCCGGTTTCGGTAAGGCCGGTATTGTGGATCTCAAGCAGGAAGACGATCAGGAGATCGCTGAGCTCAACCCGGATATCGGGCTGCATTCCGCGCCGCTTGTGTCCGGAAACACAGTGATCGTAGGAGCAGCGCACAAACCGGGCGGCGTTCCGGCCAGTAAGACCAACGTGAAGGGCTATGTTCGCGGCTACGACGTGCGGACCGGCAAGCGGCTGTGGATCTTCCACACCATCCCGAAACCGGGCGAGTTCGGACTCAACACGTGGGAACAGGACTCCTGGTCCTATACCGGCAACACCGGCGCGTGGGGACAGATGTCGATAGATGAGCAGCTCGGCCTGGCCTACATCGGCGTCGAGATGCCCACAGGCGACTACTTCGGCGGCCATCGTCCGGGCGCGGGATTGTTCGGCGAGAGCATCGTGGCAGTGGATTTGAAGACCGGCGCGCGCAAGTGGCACTATCAGTACGTCCACCACGGCATTTGGGACATGGACAATCCGTGTCCGCCGATCTTGACCGATATCATCGTCAACGGACGGACTGTGAAAGCGGTGGCCCAGCCGACCAAGCAGGCGTTCATGTACGTGCTGAATCGCGAGACCGGCGAACCCATTTGGCCGATCGTCGAAAAACCTGTCGAGAAGGGTGACGTTCCGACGGAGTGGTATTCTCCCACGCAACCCTTCCCGACCAAGCCTCCGGCTTACGATCTGCAAGGCATCTCGATTAACGATCTGATCGACTTCACACCGGCGCTGCGAGCTGAAGCGGTGAAACTCGTGTCTCGCTACAAACTCGGACCGATGTTTACTCCGGGCGTCGTGAGCAAGTTCGAAGGTCCGCTGGCGACGCTGACGGCGGCTACCGCGGGCGGCGGATCGAACTGGCCGGGCGGATCGTACGATCCCGAGACGCACATTGCGTACGTGTCATCGCAAACCACCGTGACAGCGATTGGGCTGGTTCCCGGTGCACCCCGATCGGACATGAACTACATCTCGGGTCAGGCGCGCGATCCATCGGCTGCTTCACCGACTGCGGCGGGTGCTGGACTCACGATTCAAGGCTTGCCTCTACTCAAACCGCCTTATGGGCGTCTGACCGCGATCGACTTGAACAAGGGCGAGATCGTATGGCAAGTCGCTCACGGCGATACGCCCGATAACGTCCGAACGAATCCGGCGCTCCAGGGCGTGAACATCCCGCGGACCGGACGGCCCGGTCAGGCGGGAACCCTGGTTACGAAGACCCTGCTAGTCGCGGGCGAAAAGGGCGTGGTCACCATGGCTGACGGCCGCCGCGGGGCTTATTTGAGGGCTTACAACAAGGCCACCGGCGCGGATGCCGGCAAGGTATATATTCCGGCGCCGCAGAGCGGATCGCCGATGACGTACTCGCTCAACGGCAAGCAGTACATCGTAGTGGCCATCAGCGGACAAGGGTACAACGCTGAACTGGTCGCGTTCGCGTTACCGGGAAATAATTAGACGGGTCGGGCATGCCCGACCCCTACAAAACCGTAGGGGCGAGGCATGCCTCGCCCGAACACGCCTACGCCCAAGAAAATCCGTGTTTCGCCAGCGGCAGTGAGCGGATGCGCTTGGTAGTCGCCACGTAGATCGCATTCGTCACGGCAGGTAGAATTGCAGGCACCGCGGGCTCGCCCAAACCCGACGGCGGATTATCCGACTTCAGCCAGTGCACTTCGATTTCCGGCGGTGCTTGTGAAATGCGCACAGGTGGATACTTGTCGAAGTTCGCCTGCATCGCGCGGCCGCGCTCGAAGGTGATTTCCCACGACATCACGCTGCTAAGCGCCTCGATCACCGATCCCTGCACCTGATTCTCGGCGTTAATGGGATTGATGATGTGGCGTCCGATATCCGCCGCCACCCAAACCTTGTTGACCTTCACCTTACTGTTCGCATCGACGGTAAGATCGACGACTTCGGCAAAGTATCCGCGATGCGCGAACTGGAACGCCACTCCCATCGCCCGGCCCTTGGGCAGGCTGTTGCGTTTGCTCCAGCCGGATTTCTCGCGAACCAGTTCGAGGGCCCCTCGCATACGAGAGGCCACGAAGTCTTGGTCCGCGGGCGTACCGATGCGGGCCTGGTCCACCAGGTCGATGCGGAATTGCAGCGGATCTTTGCCGGCCGCGTACGCGAGCTCATCGACGAACGACTGAAACACGAAGCAGAACCCGTTACTGCGCGGTGCGCGCATCGCGCCGGTCGGAAATCCCAGCGGCATCAAGGTCGACTGGAAGGAGAAGTTGGGAATAAACGTAGCGGGAAATTCGTTCTGGTTGATGTTGGCCTGCGGAGCGAAGCGCTGGCCTTCCCCGTACCCCACATAGTGATTGCGCCACGCGATCAGTTTTCCGGACGCGTCCACGCCGCCCTTCAGGTAATGAAAGCCGCCAGGACGATAAAAGTCGTGCGCCATATCGTCTTCGCGAGTCCACAGGACCTTCACGGGCACACCGGCCTGCTTGGAGATCCACGCAGCCTCGGCGACGTAGTCATTCGTCAGCCGACGCCCGAATCCGCCGCCGCCGCGCACCTGGTGGAAGATCACATCGCTGTTCTGGATTCCTAGCGTCTGGGTCGCCACCTGCAGCCCGGCCGCAGGCGTCTGGCTGGGCGCCCAGATCTCCAGCTTGCCGCCCTTGAAATGCGCGACAGTGTTCTCGGGCTCGAGGGGCGCGTGCGAAATGAAGGGGTAGGAATACGCAGCTTCGACCACCTTGGCCGCGCCCGCCAAGGCCGTGTCGGCATTACCATCGGTCCGCAATGCGAATGCCGGAGGCTGCTTCGATAGCTCGTCGGCCTTTTGTGCGAAACCTAATGTCGATTGGGCAGCGGTGGGGCCTTCATCCCACACCACTTGAAGTTTCTTGCGTGCCGATTGCGCCTGCCACCACGTGTCCGCGAGAATCGCGACGCCCGAGAGCAATCCAGTAAGCTGCGTGCCGCCTTCGACGATGAAAGCCTGCTTCACGCCGGGCATCGCCTTGATGACATCCAGATTGGCGGACTTGGCTTTGCCGCCGAACACGGGACACTTTTCGTACACGGCGTAGAGCATCCCGGGAACCGTAAAATCGATACTGAAAATCGGTTTGCCGGTGACAATCGACGGCACGTCCACGCCCTTGAGGGACTGGCCGATGATCTTGTAATCTTTCGGATCCTTGAGCTTCACCGACTTCGGATCGGGCAGGGCCAGCGTGGCCGCCTTAGCCGCCAGCACGCCATAACCCACGCTGCGATTGGTCGGGCGATGGGTGACTTTTCCCGATGACGTTGAACATTCCGATTCAGGCACGTTCCAGGTCTGGGCTGCGGCCGTCAACATTATCTGGCGACCGGTAGCGCCCACCAGACGCAGCGGATCCCAGTTGTTCGGCGTCGAGTTGCTGCCGCCGGCGGATTGCGGACCGTACTTGGCCTGGTCGAGATCGGCCAGCTTGATTTTGACGTCCTTCCAGTCGACGTCGAGCTCATCCGCGATGATCATCGGCAAGTGCGTTTGGGAGCCTTGGCCGACTTCCGGATTCTTGGCCAGGATGTTGATGGTCCCATTCGCCTCGATGCGGATAAACGCATCCGGCCTCAGGGGCGCGGCGGCTTGGGCTGGCGCTTGGGCCGCGAGAGGCTTGGTGTAGAGGCCGAGCAGCATTCCGCCGCCCGCCACCGAAGATATCTTTAGAAAGGACCGGCGATCTAGAAGCGTAGTTTTCACAGGGGCGTCCCGCTCTCACGACGTTATCACCGCCGCCCGGCAGCGTCAAACGGTTGCGTTTACTGGGCGGGAGCGGCCGGAGTCGGAGGAGCCGGCAGTGTCGCCTTGCCGTCAAGCGTGTACACCAGCATCCGGGAAGGCTGCGGAGGAGCCGCAGGAGTTGCCGGGGCAGCGCCTGGCGCAGGAGGAGCCGCGCCGCGTCCGCCACGTCCGCCTGCACCTGGCACGGGCGGAGGTCCGCCCGCGATCGCGACATATTGTTTCCCATCCAGCATAAAGGTCATCGGAGGCCCCATCTGCGAAAGGCCCGTGGTGATGTCCATGAGCTGATCGCCGTTATCGGCCCGATAGACGATCAGCCGCGTGTTGACGCTCGCGAACACAAGATTTCCAGCGGTCGAGAGCGTGCCGCCCTGGTTGAAGCCTGCGGACAGCCCGCGCCAGCGTTCTTTTCCGGCCACTGGATCCCACGCGACCAGAATGTTGCCGCGACCCTCCGGTCCGATCGAGGGAGGCGACGGCGGTGCAGGACCGCGTCCTGCACCGGGTGCTCCCGGTCCAGCTGGAGGTGCTCCAGCTGGTGCTGCCGCGCCACGTCCGGCGCCGCCGGCTGCTGCTACCGCGGTCGGATCCAATCCCGGAGCTAAGCCCGCTGGTGCCGCGCCCGGTGCTCCGCCACGTCCACCACCTGCAGCAGCGCCACCGCGTCCAGCCGCTCCGCGTGCGGCTCCGGTACCCATATTCATTTGGCCGCGACCATCTGCACCGATGTCCGTCGGCAGAGGCACGAATTCAGGATTCGCCTGGAACGTGTAGCCGCCGCCGATGGTGCTGGGGATATAAACCAGTCCGGTCGCCGGATTGAAGGACCAAGGTGGCCAAACGTGACCGCCGCCAGGTCCAGGCGTGATACTGACGGCATCCGTACCGTAGTGCGCTTCCGGATTCACGCGAGGCCGTCCGGTTTTCAGATCGACGCCCGAAGCCCAGTTGACGGTCACCCACGGATCGGCCGAGAGCAACTCGCCCGTGCGGCTGTCCAGCACGTAGAAAAACCCATTCTTGGGAGCATGCATGACCACATGCCGCTGTCTGCCGTTGATGTTCAGATCGGCCAGCATGATGTCGGCGATGGAATCGAAATCCCAATCGTCACCGGGCGTGGTCTGGTAGTGCCAGATGTATTTGCCGGTGGCGCCGCGCACCGCGATGATGCAATCGGTGCACAGGTTGTCGCCCTTGCCGCGATGCATCGAAGTCCACGGACCCGGCTGTCCGGTGCCGACATAAACGATGTCGGATTCAGGATCGTACGCCATGCCGTTCCACACCGGCCCACCGCCGCCGATCTTCCACCATTCTCCAGACCAGGTCTTGGCCCAATCGGCCAGCTCGGGCTGTTCGACGGGTTTGGACGGATCACCCGGAACAGTATAGAAGCGCCAGGCCCGCTTTCCGGTTTCTGCATCATAGGCGTCGAAGTATCCGCGAACGCCATACTCGCCGCCGCTGACGCCGATAATGATCTTGCCGCCTTTGATGACGCGCGGCGCCATGGTGATCGTATAAGCCATGTTGGCGGGCGAAACGCGCGCTTCCCAAGCCAGCTTTCCGGTCGCGGCGTCAAGTGCCCGCAGTCTTCCGTCCACTGACGGCGCGATCACCTTGTCCTGATACAGCGCAATGCCGCGATTCACGACACCGCAGCAGATCCGCGACTGCCAGACTGCCTGGTTCACGTCCGGATCGTTGTGCCAGACTTCTTTGCCGGTGCGGGCGTCCACCGCGTAGACCACGCTCCAAGGTGCGATGCTATAGATGATGCCATTTGAGACCAGGGGCGTGCCCTCCTGGCGATTTTGCGGATTGCCGCGCGCCGAGGGAATGTCAACGTAGTATCCAAGTCCCAGGCGGTTCACGTTGCGTGCGTCGATCTGGTTGAGCGCGCTATAACGCTGCTCGGACCAGCCCAGGTTGTAGCTGATCCACTCGTCGCCGGTTCGGGCGGCATTGCGAAGAGCCTCATCGTCGATCTTGCGGGGCTGCTGGCCCAGCATAATCCAGGTGGCTGCCAAGCCTAGACCGATGGTCGAAAACAACACTTTGAGCCTGCGAGACGAGCGCAACATTGAGGATCTCCTTGAGCGTGGTGAGCGACTAACTCATCGTATGCTATCACGACCCTATTGCTTCGACTATTGCTTCATTTCCTGCTGCTTCATCTCAGAGATGAACGCGTCCACTTGCTGGATCGCCAGACCGCCCGCCGGGATTGGTTCGCCGGTCTTCGTGGCGCTTTCCAGATAGCAGCGAATTGCGTCACGGGCCATTCGCCGTTGGATGCACTGCGCGGTTTACCGCGGCCATCATCGCGGAACAGTTTTACCACGTGGCGCTCGTCTTCCATCGCGCACTTCCGGCCCAGCCAGCCTCCGGCCGCAGGCTCAGAAATCCGGAATTCATCGTCGTGGCGGAAGCGCAGGGTCAAGTGTGCGCCAGCTCTGGAGTACTCGGATTCGAGGATTACTTCGATGCCCTCTACCAGAACCGTATAGCCTGTCTGCTCGGCGGACTTTTCGCGCCAGCAAATGGTCTCGGGAACCTGGCGGGTCCCGTCCACTAGATATTGAATAATATACGCGTCGGATATCGGGACTGCCACACTCCCGATGCGAGCAGCGACGTGGGAACTCTGCAAGATAATGCTAACGGCAGCTCTCAGATCCGTCAAAGAAAGAATCGATACGCCTGACTCATGTTATTGATTTGATGAAAACTTCTCAATCTTGAGGGCGTTGTATCCTTGAGATCATGCTTCGAAAGATCCTGTTCATTCTGGCTACGGTCGGCATCATTTACGCTCAACCCAAGGGCGGCAAGGGCGGAGGTAACCAGGCTCAGGCCATTAAAGAAGTGAAGCCCGGACTGTACCTCGTCACGGGCGCCGGCGGGAATTCGAGCGTCCGCGTGACCAGCGAGGGCATCATTCTGGTCGACGGTAAACTTCCCGCGGAGGGAAATTACGACAAGCTGATGGAGCTCATCAAGAGCGTCTCCAACCAGCCCATCAAGTACGTGCTGTTGACGCACCATCACCAGGATCATACCGGGAACGACGACAAGTTCCTGGCGCTGGGGATCCCGGTCATCGCGCATGAGAATCTCAAGAGCAATCTGGTAACGTACGCCGCAACTCCGAAACCGGCCTCGCCGAGTGTGACGTACTCGACTGACTACGCGGTGAAGCTCGGCGGCGTGACCGTGGAGGCGCACCACTACGGCCGGGCGCACACCAGCGGAGACACAGTAGTTTATTTCCCCGATCTGAAGGTGGTCGCGGTGAGCGATGTCCTGGGCGTGGGCAATCCTGCGGGAAGTCGCGCGCCACTGGCTGATTACCCCGGCGGCGGCAGCCTGGTCGAATGGCCCAAAGTCCTCGACCAAATCCTGAAGCTGGATTGGGACCTGGCGATTCCGGGCAATGACGATCCTCAGCCGCGGGCGTATGTGCAGACTTATCGCGACAACATTGCGAAGTTCGTCGATCGCGCGAAGGCTGCGGTGAAGATGGGCGTGCCCAAGGATCAGTTGATGATGCAGATTAGAGCAGATGATCTGCCGTTCAAAATCAATCTCACAGGCGCAGCGCTAGACGGCTTCTACGCCGAACTTTCCAAGTAGGGTCAGGCTTGAAAGCCTGCCCCCACTACCCGAAGACTACGGCAGCGCGAAGACGTAGACTGCGTTGTGCCCGGCCACTCGCTTGATCTCCGGTGCGTGCAGCGTCACCAGGCCCGGACCAAGTGCGCCGTCGCCAGTCAGAATCGCGACGTACTGTTTCCCGTTCACCGAATAAGTGATGGTGCTCACGGCGATGCTGCCGCCGACGATTGCTTCCCATAGCTGCTTGCCGTTTTCTGCGTCGTACGCGTGCAGGCGGCGATCCAGGTCGCCCCAGAAGATCAAGTTGCCGGCCGTGGCCAGCACGGCTCCGTTGGAGGGAGCGCGCTGCTCGCCGAAGCGCAGGATCTCGCCCGTCTCCATGTTGATCTTCCCAATCCCGTTCAGCTTCTGAGGATCCGCGCCCGCGCGCGCCACACCCTTGCGCTGGCCGCCTTCGATGTTGTCGAGGCACACATCGATATAGGGAACGTACATCGAATTGGTGAGCGGCGAGTA
>Ga0207674_10006506_pt1 | contig 13738 bp, 8 predicted proteins | sample KBSCornC72_FD_184303 | JGI IMG/M metagenome (GOLD analysis project Ga0207674, IMG submission 184303) | Corn rhizosphere microbial communities from Kellogg Biological Station, Michigan, USA - KBS Corn C7-2 (SPAdes) (version 2) | ecosystem: Host-associated > Plants > Roots > Rhizosphere > Soil ... | reverse complement strand
GCCAGGGTTTCCCCGATACCGACGGGCCGGAGGACGTCCGGCGCGCCGCGGCCGAGGCCTTGCTCAGCCAATCCAACCAATACCCGCCGATGCTCGGGCTGCCGGAGCTGCGGCAGGCGGTGGCCGCCGCAAACAAGCGGTTCTACGGCATCGAGGTCGACTGGCAGAGCGAGGTGCTGGTGACGTCGGGGGCGACCGAGGCGCTTTCGGACTGCATGGCAGCGCTGCTCGAGCCCGGCGACGAAGTCGTGGTGTTCGAGCCGCTCTATGACTGCTACGTGCCGCTGATCCGGCGCGCCGGAGCGGTCCCGACATTCGTGCGCCTGACGCCGCCGGAGTGGCGGGTCGATGCGGCGGCGCTCGAGGCAGCGTTCTCGCCGCGGACCAAGGCGGTGCTGCTCAACAACCCGCTCAACCCAGCGGCCAAGGTGTTCGGCGACGACGAACTCGCGACGCTGGCCCGGCTGATCGTCGCGCATGACGCGATCGCTATCTGCGACGAGGTATACGAGCATATCGTGTTCGCCGGGTCGCACCGGCCACTGATGAACTATGCGGGCATGCGCGAGCGCACGGTGCGCATCGGTTCGGCGGGCAAGACGCTGTCGCTCACCGGCTGGAAGGTCGGCTACGCAACGGCGGCCAAGGCGCTGCTCGATCCGATCGCCAAGGCCCACCAGTTCACGACGTTCACCACGCCGCCCAATCTGCAGCGGGCGGTGGCGATGGGGCTCGGCAAGGGCGATGACTATTACCGCGAGCTGGCGACGACGCTCGAGACGAAGCGTAATCGCCTGGCGGCGGGCCTCGAGGGGCTCGGCTACCGCGTCGCGCCGTGCCAGGGGACGTATTTCATCGTCGCCGACATCTCGGGCAAGACCGCGGAGGCCGATGCGGAGTACTGCAAGCGGCTGACCATCGAGGCCGGCGTGACGGCGGTGCCGCTGTCGGCATTCTACGCCAGCGACCCGCCCACGAGCTTCATCCGCTTCTGCTTTGCCAAGCGCGACGAGGTGCTGGACGAAGCGGTGATCCGACTCGCCAGATTCCACCGTGGAGCGGCGGCATGACGGGTGCCGACCTGCTCTGCGACACGTTGCTGGTCAACGGCATCGATGTCTGCTTCGCCAATCCGGGGACGTCGGAGATGGCGTTCGTCGCGGCGCTCGATCGGAAGCCGCAGATGCGATGCATCCTCGGGCTGTTCGAGGGCGTGGTCACCGGTGCGGCCGACGGCTACGGACGGATGACGGGGCGACCGGCGGCGACGCTGCTGCACACCGGACCGGGCCTCGCAAACGGTCTTGCCAACCTCCACAACGCCAAACGGGCGCGCACGCCACTGGTCAACATCGTGGGCGATCATGCGAGCTATCACCTCAAATACAACGCGCCGCTGACCAGCGATATCGACAGCCTGGCGCGGCCGATGTCGGACTGGGTCGGGCGCGCGAGGGGGCCGGCGGAGGTGGGCGCGACGGCGGAGGCAATGATCGTTGCGGCGCGGACGACGCCGGGCGTCGCGACAATGATCCTGCCGGCCGACGCCGCCTGGGGCGACACCAGCCATGCTGCGGCGCGCAAGATCGACGTGCCGAAGATGCGGGCGGTCGATGACCAGCAGGTTGCAGCGGTCGCCGAGGCGTTGCGGCGGCACCCTGGCCGGATCGGTATGGTGCTTGGCGGCGAGGCGGCGCTGGCCGGGGGCATCGAGCTTGCCGCGCGCGCTGCAGCGGCTACCGGTGCAAGGCTGTTCAGCGAAGTGCTGCCGGCGCGGGTGTCGCGCGGGCGGCATCTGCCGAACGTCGAGCGCATCCCCTACCCGCCCGACCTGGCTCGGGCGGTGCTCAAGGACATCGATCTGCTGGTGCTGTGCGGCACCGACGAGCCGGTGGCATTCTTCGCCTATCCGGGCAAGCCGTCACGGATTGCACCCGAGCATTGCGAGGTGATGACGCTTGCGGCCAAGGGCGACGACAAGCTTCAGGCCCTGCGCACTCTCGCCGAGTTCATCGGGGCCAAGGCGATCGTCTCGCCACGAGACGCCGCGCCCGTCGGGGGATTGCCATCGGGAACTCTGACCGAGGACGCGATTGCAGTGATCGTGGCGCAGCTGCTGCCGGAGAACACCATTCTGGCCGAAGAGGCCCTGACGTCGGCGCAGCGGCTCTATGCGCTCGGCGCGTCATCGGCGCCGCATGAGTACATGATGGTCACGGGTGGCGCGATCGGCATCGGACCACCGCTGGCGACGGGGGCCGCCGTCGCCTGTCCCGAGCGCAAGGTCATCAACCTGCAGGCCGACGGCAGCGGCATGTACACGCTGCAGGCGCTGTGGACCCAGGCGCGCGAGCGGCTCGACGTGCTGACCATCGTCTGCTCGAACCGGGCCTACGCGATCCTCAAGCGCGAGATGGCCAACCTCGGGGTCGACAAGATCGGACAGAACGCCAGCCGGATGATTGACATCGACGATCCGGCGCTCGACTGGGTGAGCCTCGCCAAAGGCATGGGTGTCGAGGCCGCGCGGGCCGCGACGTGTGAACAGCTCGCCGATCTCGTGCGCGGCGGCATCGCGCGTCAGGGGCCGTTCCTGATCGAAGCGGTGCTGTAGCGATGGCGAAGGGATCCCTCACCACCTATCAGCAGAAGCGGGACTTCAGCAAAACCGCCGAGCCGGCGGGCACGGTCGTCGGCGACGACGGCCGGCGCTTCGTCATCCACAAGCACTCGGCGACGGCGGATCACTACGACCTGCGGCTCGAACTGGGCGGCGTCCTCAAGAGCTGGGCGGTCCCTAAGGGCCCGTCGCTCAATCCGGCGGACAAGCGCTACGCCGCCGAAACCGAGGATCATCCGATCGAGTATATCGACTTCGAGGCAGTGATTCCGGAAGGCGAGTATGGCGGCGGACCGATGATCGTCTGGGACACCGGCACCTGGGCGCCAATGGGCGATCCCGAGGAGGGGCTCAGGAAGGGCGACTTCAAGTTCCGGCTATGGGGCGAAAAGCTCAAGGGCGGCTGGGTGCTGGTGCGGATGAAAGGCAAGCCCGGCGAAGGCAAGAACAACTGGCTGTTCATCAAAGAAAAGGACAGCAGCGTCGACACGCAGACCGACATCCTCGCGGTGCGCCCGGAGAGCGTCAAATCCGGGATGACGATCGAGGAGCTGCTGGCGGCAGACAAGGCCGCAAAAAGGGCGACGCCGAAGGCGAAGGCAACCAGGGCCACGAAGCTCGACCCCGGCAAGCTCAAGGGCGCACTGAAGGCCGCGATGCCGCGCACGACGTTCAAGCCGCAGCTCGCGACGCAGATCGACAACCCGCCGCACGACGCAACCGGCTGGTTGCATGAGATCAAATTCGACGGCTACCGAACGATGGCCCATGTCTCCGGCGGCAAGGTGAAGCTGATCACCCGCGGCGGCCTCGACTGGACGGAAAAGTACGGCGTACTGGCCGAGGCGTTCACCGAGCTGCCGTGCAAGGAAGCGATCCTCGACGGCGAAATCGTGGTGGTCGACGAGAACGGCATTTCACATTTCGCGGACCTGCAGCAGGCGCTGAGCGACCATGCCAGCGAGCGGCTGACCTATTTCGCCTTCGACCTCGTCTATCTCGACGGCTACGACCTGACCAAGGTGCCACTGGTCGAGCGCAAGGCGGCACTGCAGGCGCTGGTGGCGCCGGTGGTCACGCCGAGCTCCGGGATCCAGTTCAGCGACGGCATCACCGGCGACGGCCAGGTGCTCTATGACCACGCAACCGAAATAGGACTCGAGGGCATTCTCAGCAAGCGCGTGGACTCACCCTACATCCAGGCGCGCAGCAAGACCTGGGTGAAGGTCAAGGCGCTCAAGGTCGGAGACTTCCCGATCGTCGGTTATACGCTGTCGCCGGCGGCGGGCGGCATCGGGGCGCTGGCCCTGGGCGAATGGGTCGATGGCGAGCTCGAATATCGCGGCAAGTGCGGCACGGGGTTCTCGGCGAGCGAGCTGATCTCGATCCTTGCCAAGCTCGAGCCGCTCGCCTCGGACGAGCAACGACTCGACGGCATGTCCAAGGACGTGATCCCGATCCGGCCGGTGATCACCGCGCATGTGCACTATGCCAACCTCACCGCGGACAATTCCGTGCGGCACGCGGTGTTCAAGGGCTTGCGTGAGCCCGAGTTCACAGCCAGCGAGGCGCCGGCTCCGCGCAAGCGGCTGATCTCTGATGCGGATCTCGCAAATATCTGGGTGACCAATCCGACGCGGCGGCTGTTCGGCAAGGCGGGGCCGACCAAGCTCGACGTCGCCATCTTCTATGCGGCGGTGGGCGACTTCATGCTGCCGCACCTCTTCGGCCGACCGGTATCGCTGGTGCGGAGCCCAAGCGGGCGGCTCGACGACATCTTCTTCCAGCGCCACCCGTTCACCGGCATGCCGCAGACGATCGCCAGCTTCGAGACGATGAGCAGTGAGGAAGGCGAGCTCAAGAAGTACATCTCGATCGAGGACGCCAAGGGCTATCTGGCGCTGGCGCAGTTCGGGGTGATCGAGTTCCATGCCTGGGGCTGCCACTGGCGCGACACGCTCGAAAAGCCGGATCGGATCATCTTCGACCTCGATCCCGGCGAGGGCATCAAGTTCAAGCAGATCGTCGAGGCGGCGTTTTTCGTCAAGGAGACCCTCGAGGGGCTGGCCCTGACGCCCTATGTCAAGACATCCGGCGGCAAGGGATTGCATGTGGTGGTGCCGCTCAAGCCCAAGCTCGACTGGAAGAAGGTGCACGCCGGAACCGGGGAAATCGCCGCCCGGATCGCCAAGGCGGCGCCTGAGACCTTCGTGGTCAACATGGCCAAGGACAAGCGGTCGAAGCGGATTTTCATCGATTTCCATCGCAACTACAGGGGTGCCACCGCCGTGGCGCCGTACAGTCTGCGGGCGCGGGCGAACCTGCCGGCCTCAACCCCTGTTAACTGGTCGGATTTACGATCCATCGACGCTCCGGAAGATTTGAATTATTCTACTTTGCCGGGAATTTTGAATGTTTCCGGCGATCCCTGGGCGGCGATGGATCAGGACGCGGCGGACTTTGCCACCGCACTCAAGCAGCCGAAGTGACGCGTAGGAGTTGAGCGATGGCGCCGAGAGCCAGTTGGAAGGGTTACATCAAGCTGAGCCTGGTGAGCTGCCCCGTGCGGCTCTACCCTGCCGTGAGCGCGAACGAAAAGATCCGCTTCAACCAGCTGCATAAAGAGACGCACAACCGGATCAACATGAAGCCGGTCGATCCCGAACTCGGGCTGGTCGAGCGCTCGGACCTGGTGCGCGGCTACGAGTATGAGGACAAGCAATACATCATCATCGAGGACGAAGACCTCGAGGCGGTGAAGATCGAATCCAACCACACGCTCAATATCGAGGCGTTCGTCGACGCCAGCGAGATCGACGTGATCTACCAGGACTCGCCCTACTATCTCGCGCCGGATGGCAAGATGGCGGAGGAAACCTTTGCGGTGCTGCGCGACGCGATGGCGGCCGAGAACAAGGTGGCGATTGCCCGCCTGGTGATGGCGAGCCGCGAACGCGTGGTGACGATCGGGGCGCGTGAGAAGGGGATGTTCGTGACGACGCTGCGCGATCCGCGCGAGGTGCGTTCGACGGCCGCCTATTTCGACGAGATCCCCGACGTGAAGACCGATCCGGAGATGCTGCAGCTCGCCGAGAAGCTGATCGAACAGAAGGTCACGCATTTCGATCCAAAACTGTACGAGGATCGCTACGAGTCGGCGCTGATGGAGATGATCAAGGAGAAGCTCAAGGGGCACAAGCCGATCATTGCGGCGGCGCCCGAGCGCGGCAACGTCATCAACCTCATGGATGCGCTGAAGGCGAGCCTGGGACAGGCCAAGCCGGCCGCGCCGAGCAAGAGCAAGACGGCGGAACCGGCGGCCGAGAAGAAGGCCGCAAAGCCATCGCTGAAACAGGCGGTGGCGGCGAGCAAGGCGGCGGCCGCCAAGGCCCCTGCCCGCAAGAAAGCCTGATAGCGGCGGATGGTCACGACCCCGGCGAGCCTCGGCATTGTGGGAGCGCTGTACGCGTTCCCGCAGCGGTTGGCGGCGCGCGCCGTGGCCGGTCGCGGCAGCCGGCTGCATCGTGGCGTCACGCGCCAGACGCAGCGCGTAGTGATTGGCCGCAAGCTCATCGGCAAAAGCGAAGCCGAGATCGAGGCCAAGCTGCGCACTCTGAAGCTCGCCGATGTGAAGCTGATGAGCGAGAACGCCTTCCTGCGCTGGCTGCATTTGCTGGACGCGCCGGAACGGGCAGAAATCGGACGGCGCTCGATGCTGGAGCAGTCCCGGCTCGATGAAGACGTCTTCGACCGGCTGGTGCTGTTCGATGCGTTCGAGCATGACAGTGAGCCCTTCTCGTTCCGCGACCTGATCCTTGCCAAGAAGTATGCGGGGTTGATCGCCGGCGGCGCCGGCTGGCTGGCCGTGGTACGCTCGGTGCATCACGCGGGACCGGTGGCGTCGCTGACAGCGATGTCGCTGCACCCCGATGGACCCGGCAAGATCTATGCCGGCGATGCCGCCAACAAGAGCGAGCTCGACGGCCAGCGGCTGCTGCCGCTGGAGCCGGCCGACGACGACAGCGAGGAATATTTCAGCCTGGCCGAACAGGCGGAGGACGCCAAGCTCTATGCCGAGGCGACCGTGCTCTATGGGCGCTGCCTGGCGCTCGATCCGTCGGACTCGGTCGCAAGCTACAATCGCGCCAACTGCTTCAAGGCGCTGGGCGAGGCCGACGAGGCCGCGGCGGCGTATGCGCTGGCGATCAAGATCGATCCCGGTTTCGTCGAGGCATGGTTCAATTTCGCGGCGCTGCTGCGCGACGAGGGCAAGATTGCCGCGGCGCGGCAGCACCTGCAGCGGGCGGTGGCAATCGATCCGGACTATGCCGATGCCGTCTACAATCTCGCCTCGCTCGAATTCGACGCCGGTGCGTTCACTGCGGCGCGGGCGGCCTGGGCGCGCTATCTCGAGCTCGATGCCGACAGCGACTGGGCGCGAACCGCGACGCGAGGTATTGCGTTCATCGACCTCAACAGCCGGAAGTCCGCGAGCTGATGTCGACCAATTTCCTGTTTGACGGCCCGGAAGACGCGCGCGTCACGATCCTGCTGGCGCATGGCGCCGGCGCGCCCATGGACTCCGCTTCAATGAATGCAGCCGCGAAGGCGCTGGCGGCCGCGGAGTTCCGTGTCGCGCGGTTCGAGTTCGGCTACATGGCGGCGCGGCGGGGCGGCGAGCGCAAGCCTCCGCCTAAGGCCGAGACCGTGATGCCCGAATACGTGTCGGCGATCGACGATCTCGGGCCGACCAACGGGCCGCTGATCATCGGCGGCAAATCGATGGGCGGGCGCGTCGCCAGCATGATCGCCGACGCCGAGTTCGGTGCCAGGCGGATCGCCGGGCTGCTCTGCCTGGGCTATCCGTTCCACCCGCTGGGGCGGCCGGAGCAGCTGCGGACGAAACATCTGCTCACGATGAAGACTCCGGCTCTGATCTGTCAGGGGACGCGCGACGAGATGGGCAATCGCTTCGAGGTCGGCGATTACGGCCTGTCGGACGAGATCGAAGTGTTCTGGCTCGAGGATGGCGACCACGATCTGAAGCCGCGCAAGGCGATCTCCGGGTTCACCACCGCGGGGCACCTGCAGTCGATGGCGGAGAAGGTTCGCGAGTGGGTTCAGCGGATCGCAGCGTGAGCCCGGCGCAAGCGGCTCCCCCCACCCGCCGCCTTCGGCGGTCCCCCCTCCCCACTAGGGGGAGGGAGGGTGAAAGAACCGCAGAGCTGGCAGTCGGGTCTCCCTCCCCTCTGATGGGGAGGGGGGACCACGCGCAGCGTGGTGGGTGGGGTGGGGCCAGCTGCACGACCTTGCCCATTTGCCCATGAAGATCGCCAGCTTCAACATCAACAACATCAACAAGCGGATGGACAATCTGCTGGCGTGGTTGAAGGCGGCGCGGCCGGACGTGGTGTGCCTGCAGGAGCTCAAATGCACCGACCGGCAGTTCCCAGCATCGGCGCTGGCCGAGGCGGGCTATGGCGCGGTGTGGGTAGGACAGTCGGCGTGGAACGGCGTCGCCATCCTGGCGCGGGGCCACGAGCCGATCGTGACGCAGACGGCCCTGCCCGGCGACGACAGCGACGAGCAGGCGCGCTACATCGAGGCGGCGATCAACGGCGTGGTCGTCGGCTGCCTCTACGCGCCCAACGGTAATCCGCAGCCGGGACCGAAGTTCGCCTACAAGCTGGCCTGGAACGAGCGGCTGCTCGAGCACGCCCAAGAGCTGCTCGACAGCAAACTGCCGGTCATCCTTGCCGGCGACTACAACGTCGTTCCGGAACCGCGCGACATCTACGTCACGACGTCGTATCGCGACAACGCCCTGGTGCAGGCCGAACCGCGAGCGCAGTTCGCCCGGCTGCTCGCCCAGGGCTGGACGGACGCGCTGCGCAAGGCATTTCCGGACGAGCCGGCGCTCTATACCTTCTGGGACTACATGCGGAACCGCTGGCCGCGGAACGCCGGCCTCCGGCTCGACCACATGCTGCTCAGCAAGAAGTTGGGCAAGGCCTTGACGGCGGCCGGGATCGATCGCGACGTCCGTGGCCGGGAGGGCGCCAGCGATCACGCCCCGGTCTGGGTCGAGGTCGAGCTCTAGGCCGAGCGGCGGGTCCGCAGCAGGTCCTCGAGGTCGGCCGCACTCATCGGCATGGCGAGGGCGTATCCCTGCAGCATATCGCAGCCGAGTTCGGCGAGGATGGTAGCCTGCGCCATGCACTCGACGCCCTCGGCGACCACCTTGATGCCCAGCGACTTGCCGATGTCGATCAGCGAGCGGACGAGGTTGCGCTGGGAACTCGAGGTCTCGAGCTGGTCGAGGAACTGCCGCGCGATCTTGAGGCGATCGGGCCTCAGCTTGAGCAGGCTGATGATCGAGGCGTGGCCGGTGCCGAAGTCGTCGATCGACAGGCCGATGCCGAGGTCGCGGATGGCGTCGATATTCCAGGCGACGGTCTCGTCGAGATCGTCGAGGAAGATCGACTCGAGCAGCTCGAAGGACACCACGCCGCGCGGAATCTCGAGGCGCGCCAGCGAGTTCAGCAGTTCCTCGTCGAGCAGGCGGCGGAACGACACATTCACCGCGACCGTGTCGACGTGGAAGCCGGCGGCCCGCCAGCGGTGATAGTTGGCGAGCGTCGTGTCGAGGATGGTTTCGTCGATGACGTTGACGACGCTCAGATCCTCGGCGACCGAAAGGAAGGCGGCGGGTGCCAGCAGTCCCTTGTCCGGATGCTGCCAGCGCGCCAAGGCCTCGACGCCGACGAGGCTCATGGTGCGCGCGTCGAAGATCGGCTGGTAGTGGGGAATGAATTCGTGCTGTTCGAGGGCACGCAGGATGTCGTCGGCGAGCTGCTTGGTGTGGACGGCTTCGGCGTGCAGCGTGTCGGTGAAGAACTCGAAGGCATTCTTGCCGCGCGCCTTGGCGCGATAGAGCGCGATGTCGGAGTCGACCAGCAGGCTGGCGGGATTGTCGTCGTCGGGTCGCTGCACAGCGATGCCTACGCTCGCTCCGAACCGGCAGAAGTGGCCGTTATAGGGCACTGGACGACGCATCTGGTCGACGATGATCGCGCTCAGCTCCTCGATGCGCCGGGTGCTGCCGGCGACGGTACAGACGATGGTGAACTCGTCGCCGCCCACGCGCGCGACAAACTCGCCCGGAGCGAGGTTGCGCTTCAGCAGCTCGGCGGCGTGGACCAGCATGGCATCGCCCGCCACATGGCCCATCGTGTCGTTGATCTGCTTGAAGCGGTCGAGATCGATGTGGAGGACTGCGACGCGCTCGCCTTCGAGCCGCGCCTGCTGCCAGCGCTGGCGCAGGATGCGATCGAGATAGCGGCGATTGGGCAGGCCGGTCAGCATGTCGTGCAGCGCATTGTGCTCGATGCGGGCGCGGGCATCTTCGAGCGCGAGGGCGCGCGCCTCCGCCAGGTCCTTGGCGCGGGTGAGGTCCTCGCGCGCCATCACCTCTTCGGTGATGTCGGAATTGGTGCCAAGGATACGCCTGGTCCCGTCGGCGTCGTAGTAGAAGATGCTGTCGGCCCGGATGTGGCGGACGGTCCCATCGCGCAGCAGGATGCGGAACTCACCCTTGAAACCGACGCCGCGCCGGGTGCAATCCTCGAATGCGGCGATCACCCAGTCCCAGTCGTCGGGATGGATGGCCTCGTGCCAGGTGCTAGTCACCGGCTCGTCGGGCGTCAGGCCGTAAATCTCGCGCAGCCGCGGGTCCCAGGTGGTCACGTCGGTTGCTGGATTGACGTCGAACACACCGATCCTGGTGACCTCGAGGGCAAGCTCGAGACGCCGCGACACCATGGCAAGCTCCCGCTCCGCCTCCTTGCGCGCGGTAATATCGGTGTCGGTGCCGATGATGCGGCGAGGGGTGCCGTTAGGATACCATTCTACTACGGCGCCGAGACTGTGGATCCAGATGTAGCTGCCGTCGGCAATGCGTTCCCGATACTCCATCGCAACGCGCGGGACTGTTCCTTCGTGCTGCTGGTCGATCTCTCGCAGAATGCGCTCGCGATCGTCGGGATGCAGCCGCTCGACCCAGTCGTCGTGCTGCCCCGCCGCGGCCGCATCGGGATCGATGCCGCGCATGGTGTGCCAGGTGCGCGAATGATAGACGACGCCGGCCTCGATGTCGGAATCCCATACGCCCTGCCCGGCGCTTTCGAGCGCCATCTGCCAGCGGCTTTCGCTCTTTTCGAGCGCGGTGCTGAGTTCGGTGACCCTGGTGATATCCCGCGCCAAGCCGACGAGGCGCAAACCCTGCGGCTCGCGGCAGGCATGGAGGGTGACCGAGAGGATGCGGGTGGAGCCATCAGCGGTCCTGCAGGTCAGCGACAGGGTCCCGACCTGCTCGCCACGGATAGCATGGCGCAACACACGGACGAGGACCTTTCGGCTCACCGGCAGGAGCGTGCGCAGTGCCTCGCGCGCCGAGCGCGGGGCGAGGCCGTGCTGCGCGAGGATGGCATGAAGGTGATCGGAGAGCTGGAAGCCGGCTGCTTTCGTCCAGGCCCAGCGTCCAAAGCCAGCGAAGGACTCTGCCTCGGGCGTCAGGCGCTCGAGGGCGAAGCTCTCAGATCTTGCAGGGTCGGCGGACTCGTCGCCCATCAGTCACTCCAGCGACGCTGGCGCGAGTGTGACGGGCAAAGCCTAAAAAGGCTTGAAGGGGCCGTCAGACGATGGTTGTCGATAAGGGTCGCAAAAATCGTACTTAATCACTTGCTAAAGCCCGATCGGCATGCAAATCGTATCGAGAAAAGCTTTTCCGAAATCGCTGACCGGCTGTACCGGTTGGACTAACTATCGGCCCGGGAAGGTTTTTCAGCGTTCGGAAAAGCTTTTCTTGGCGTGCTGGGAGGAAAACCCGATCGGGTCCGGCGCCGCCAGGCAACAGGGAGGAGATCTATGAGACTACCGGTTCATTCGAGCCTGCTGGCGCTTGCGCTGACGGCCTCGGCCGTCGCCATGCCGGGCATCGCATCGGCCACCGACATCCAGATGTGGGTGCGCGCATCGGGCGCCACGGCTGCCCAGCACATGATCGATTTGTGGAACTCGAGCCACGACGACAAGGTCGTCGTGACCGTGATCCCCGACAACCAGATGGTCACCAAGCTCGCGACCGGCAGCCAGGCCGGCGACGTGCCCGACATGGTGTCGTTCGACCTCATCTACATGCCCGACTTCATGAAGGCCGGATTCCTCAAGGACATCACGGATGAGATGAAGAAGGACCCGAACTACGAGGGCGTGGCGCAGGCCTACAAGGACATCGCCACCTACGACGGCAAGATCTACGGCGCTGGCTTCACGCCCGACGTGTCGGTGCTGCTGTGGAACAAGGACCTGTTCAAGGCGGCCGGGCTGGACCCGGACAAGCAGCCGGCGACGATCCAGGAGATCCACGAGGACGCCAAGAAGATCAGAGCACTGGGTGACGACACCTATGGCTACTACTTCTCGGGTTCCTGCCCGGGCTGCAACATCTTCGTGACGTCGCCGATGATGGTGGCGGCGGGCTCCAAGATGCTGCCGGCCAACGGAACCGACGACGCGCTGAGCGGCGCGGGCGTCAAGGACGTCCTCACCGAAATAAAGGCGATGTGGGACGAAAAGCTGGTTCCCGACAGCGCCCAGGCCGATACCGGCGCGAACTTCCTGGCAACCTTCGAGACCGGCAAGATCGGCATCCAGGGCACCGGCGGCTTCGCGATTTCGGCGCTCAAGCACGACAAGCCCGACATGAACTTCGGCATCGGTTTCCTGCCCGGGACCAAGCCGGGACAGGCGTCGGCGTTCGTGGGCGGCGACGTGATCGCCATCCCCTCGGCCTCCAAGCATGCGGATATCGCCCTGCAGTTCATCCATTGGGAACTGACGGACGAAGCGCAGCTCGAAGGCCTGGCCAAGAACAACATCATCCCGTCGCGCCCGGCGCTGGCCGACAACAAGTACTTCAAGGATGAGCCGCGCGTGGTGACCACCGCCCAGGCGCTGGGCAAGGGCTTTACGCCCTACGCCCTGCACTTCAACGACATGGTCAACTCGGACTCGAGCCCGTGGATCCAGATGCTGCAGACGGCGATCTTCGACGGTGACGTCGACGGCGCCATCAAAACGGCCCAGGACGCCATGAAGTCGATCGCGGCTCAGTAGCCGCTCCCTCCCGGGAGACCGGCTGCGCGGGAAAGCTGCGCAGCCGGTGACCGGACGTGCTATCCATGACCCATCCACACGATGATCACCGTATCGCCGAAAGCCGTTTCGCGAGGGCGCTATGAGTCTCGCTAGAAGGAATCTGCTGGGCCTGCTCTACATGGCTCCGGCGCTGCTGTTCGTGGCGGTGTTCGTGCTCTATCCGTTCGGCCAGCTGATCTACACCTCGCTCACCGACGCCTCGCTGCTGGGCGGCGGCAAATGGGTAGGATTTGCAAACTACATCAAGATCTTCACGGCGGACCCGACGTTTTGGAAGGCGCTCTGGTTCACGGTCAAGTACACCCTGATCATCACACCGATCCTGATGGGGCTGGGCTACCTGCTTGCGCTGCTGACGGCGCAGAACGACCGTATCCTGCAGTTCGCACGCGGCGTCATCTTCATGCCGGTGGTGATCGGGCTCGGCACGTCGAGCCTGCTGTGGTTCTGGCTGTTCGACCAGCAGGTCGGCCTGTTCGACAAAGCGCTCCTCGACCTGCACATCGCGAGCAACATGATCGTCTGGTTCACCAACGCCGACTGGGCGCTGTGGGCGGTGATCATTTCGGTGACCTGGAAGGTCGTCGGCTTCGGCATGATCCTGTTCGTCGCTGCCATCCAGTCGATCAGCCGCGAGGTCATCGAAGCCTCGCAGATCGACGGGGCCAGCTACTGGCAGCGGGTGCGCATGATCTATGCGCCGCTGACCTCACGCACGGTGCTGCTGGTGACGCTGATCTCGGCGATCGGCTCGATGCTGGCGTTCGAGCAGCTCTACATCATGACCGGCGGCGGGCCGCGCGGCCTGACCTTCACCTCGGTCTACTGGATCTACCAGAGCGGCTTCATCAAGTTCCAGCTCGGCTACGGCTCGGCGCTGTCGGTTGTGCTGACCGCGAT
>Ga0207674_10006505_pt1 | contig 13738 bp, 9 predicted proteins | sample KBSCornC72_FD_184303 | JGI IMG/M metagenome (GOLD analysis project Ga0207674, IMG submission 184303) | Corn rhizosphere microbial communities from Kellogg Biological Station, Michigan, USA - KBS Corn C7-2 (SPAdes) (version 2) | ecosystem: Host-associated > Plants > Roots > Rhizosphere > Soil ... | reverse complement strand
TTTGCGCTCTGAGGCGCAAAAGACGATCGAGTTCCCGACCGTGCTGTATGGCGCGGCTTACTACAACGAGTACATGCCGGGAGACCAGGATGCGCGGCTGACGAAAGACATCGAGCTGATGAAAGCCGCGGGCCTGAACGTGGTGCGCATGGGCGAGTCGACATGGAGCCTATGGGAGCCGGAGGATGGGAAGTTCGAGTATGCGTGGATGGACCACATCGTAGATGCGATGGGTAAGGCAGGGATCAAGGTGATTCTCGGGACGCCAACGTATTCGCTGCCGGCGTGGATGGCGCATCAGCATCCGGAGATTCTTGCGGACCGAATCCCGCCCGGACAGTTTGGCGGCAAGGCTGTGCCGAGCGTGTACGGGTTGCGGCAGAACATGGATACGGATTCGCCTGCATATCGGTTTTATGCGGAGCGACTGATCCGGCATATTGTTGCGCATTACAAGGACAATCCCACGGTGATCGGATGGCAGCTCGACAACGAGACGTCCAGCTACGACGCGGCGAATCGGGATGTGTTCATAGGATTTCAGCACTATCTGGAGAAGAAGTTTCACACTCCAGAGGAACTGAGCAAGGCCTGGTTCCTGAACTACTGGGGCGAGAATCTGCACACGTGGGAAGATTTGCCGACGCGCGAAGGAACAATCTCAACGAGCTACAAGCTGGAGTGGACGCGCTGGAGCCAGATGCGGGTGACGGACTTTCTGCACTGGCAGGCGGCTCTGGTGCGCGAATGCGCGGGCGCGGCGCAGTTTGTCACAACCGACTACGGCGGAATGTTGAAGCACGACGTGAATGAGGAGGCGATTGCCGAGGCGCTGGATATTCCGGCGGACAACATCTATCACGGCACGCAGGATCACTACGACGGCGCGACGCAGGCGATACAGGGAGACTTCACGCGGTCGCTCAAGCACGGGAATTATCTGGTAACGGAGACGAATGCGCAGTCGACGGACTGGTCCTCGGCATTCCAGTATCCGCCGTATGACGGGCAGTTGCGCGAGGACGTGTATACCCACCTGTCGAATGGGGCCGATATGGTGGAGTACTGGCACTGGGCGTCGATCGCAGCCGGACAGGAGACCTACTGGAAGGGGATCCTGTCGCACGATCTGGAGCCGAATCGGATGTATGCGGAGATGAGCCGCACGGCACATGAGCTTGAGAAGATCGGGCCGCATCTGGTCGGACTGAAGATCAAGAGCGATGTGGCGATCTTGTGGAGTCGCGATTCGGCAAATGCGATCAGTTTCATGCCATTCACGTCGAATGCTTCCATGCCATGGGAGCCGGGCCGTGCTACCGCGGGATACGACACGCTCGTGCGCCAGATACATCGCGCGCTTTACGACATGAATGTGAGTGCGGATTTCGTGTTTCCGGAGACGAAGGACTTCTCGGCCTACAAGGTGCTGATTGTGCCGGCTCTCTATATATCGGACGACGCACTGCTCCAGCGCATTTCGGATTATGTGAAGAATGGCGGGCATGTCGTGATGACGTTCAAGAGCGGATTTGCAAATGAAAATTCCGCAGTCCGATGGGTGCGGGCTCCGGGGCCGTTACGCGAGGCGGCGGGGCTCAGTTACCAGGAGTTTTCGAATCTGGAGAAGCCCCTGGCTCTGAAGGGCGATCCATATCATGCAGGCGCAGAGAACAAGGTGAGCCATTGGGCGGAGTTTCTGATGACCGATCACGCAAAGACGCTGGCCACCTACGATCATCCCTTCTTCGGAAAATGGCCGGCGATTACGGAAAATCAGTTTGGCTCGGGGACGCTTTTGTACGAGGGAACATATCTTTCAGACGGGCTTCAGAAGGCTGTGCTGAAGAGCGCATTGCAAGAGGCCGGACTGACAGGGCCGGATCAGCAGGTGAGCCCGAGCGTGCATGTGAGGCATGGAGTGAATCGGATGGGCAAGCGAGTTCACTACTACTTCAACTACTCGGGTGCCGAGGTGAAGCCGGCGTACTCGTATGAGGGTGGAACGAATTTGCTGGATGGCAAGGCAGTCACGAAGGCTGGCCTGCTGACAATTGCACCGTGGGATGTCGCAATTGTGGAGGAAAAATAGTGCAGCAATGTGCGGGATGGTTGCCTGAACTTCGGCATCAGACTGGTACCGCAGAGTAAAGTCGGCCTATTCTACACCCCGCTTGGAGGGTGTACGGGCGGTCAGAAATGCACAATCTATGTGGATCATTTCAGACGAGTTGCGAGCCATTCAGCAGCGAAAGGCAATCAAGGAGAACGTACAACCTGCGGTAGAACGGCGGGCATCTCACGGTGTCAGCCAGCGTTACGTACGCGTAAGAGGTGCAGCGCGGCTCAGGAGCAGTTGTATGGCAAACACACAAGGCTCACAGGGCACGGGTTCGAGCAGCGGAATGCGCAGTGACAAGGACCGCGATATGAATCAGCAGAGCGGCCAGGGACAGCAGTCACAACAGAGCGGGAGGAAAGAGGATCAGAATCAGGGCAATCGCGGCGGAACAACGCAGTCGGGCAGCGGAAGCAGCTCGCAGCACTCCAGCGGCGGCAGCAACCCGAATCCCTCTCGTGGAAACACCGGGACGAGCGGTGGGCAGTACTCAGGCGGGTCGGGCGGGACCGGCGGCAACGATCGCTGATGCGCCGTGAAGTAACGGCGAACTGTAGCTGAATGTTGAAAAGGCCCACGGCTCTTGAAAGGAGCGTGGGCCTTTGTGCGTTTGACGACATGTGGCTATTGTGAAGTGCAATCGTCACAGGCAGAGACAACTCGGGTTGTCTATGATCGATGGCCTGGAGGATAGCGGTGTTTCAACTCCATCAAGAGAGTGTCAGGTGAGCGATTCTTCCCCTGAAGGCAAAAGCAATGTGATCCGCACGCGACTGCACGGTGTTGATCTGCTCTTCAATTCGCGTCTGAACAAGGGCACCGCGTTCAGCGAGCACGAGCGTGACGTCTTTGGACTGCATGGATTGTTGCCACCACATGTCGGGACGCTCGAGGATCAGCGCGAGAGACGGAAGCGGGTGCTGGATTCGCGGGATACGCCGTTTGGCAAATACAGCAACATGCGCGATCTGCAGGACAACAACGAGACGCTGTTCTACTCCATGATCGAGCACTACACGGAAGAGTTGTTGCCGGTCGTGTACACGCCCGCGGTGGGCGAGGGCTGCCAGCGATTCTCCGAGATCTGGCGTCGGCCACGCGGGCTGTTCATCAGCTATCCAAATCGGGAGAGGATCGATCAGATTCTTGCCGACAAGCGCTACGACGATGTGCGATGCATCGTTGTGAGCGATGGTGAGCGCATTTTGGGACTAGGCGACCAGGGTGCGGGGGGAATGGGGATTCCGATTGGAAAGATGGCGCTCTATACGGCTCTAGGCGGAATTCCGCCGGAACACTGCCTGCCGATTCTGCTCGATGCCGGAACAGACAACGAGGCGCTTCTCCATGATCCGATCTATATTGGGTGGCAACACCATCGAATTCGCGGGCAGGAGTATGACGATTTCGTTGAGGCATTCGTGAGCGCCGTGCAGAAGCGTTGGCCGCACATTCTGCTGCAATGGGAAGATTTCGCAGGGGCTAATGCAGGAAGGCTGCTGGAACGCTATCGCGATCGACTATGCACGTTTAATGACGATATCCAGGGAACTGCAGCGGTGACAACGGCGACGCTGCTGGCGGCGGTGCATGCAACCGGCGTATCTCTTTCGCAGCAGACGATTGCCATGTTCGGCGCGGGCGCAGCGGGGATCGGGATTATCGACTTGCTGATTGCTGCGATGAAGCAGGAAGGCCTGAGTGACGAGAAGGCCCGAGACAGAATCTACGCGTTCAATCGATACGGGTTGCTTATAGAGGGAGCGCGAGGAGTCAAGGATGCGCAGAAACACCTCGTGCGGAAGCAAGCGGATCTTGCGGATTGGAAACTTGAGGGCGGTCCTGATATTTCGCTGCTGGATGTGGTGCGGAACGCGAAGGTGACGGTACTGGCGGGTGTGTCGGCGCAAGCGGGGGCGTTCACCGAGGAGATTGTGCGGGAGATGGCGCGACACACCGATCGACCTATCATCTTCCCGCTTTCGAATCCGACGTCGAAGGCGGAAGCTGCACCGGAAGACATCCTGCGATGGACTGGGGGCAGAGCCCTGGTGGGTACGGGGAGTCCTTTTCCACCAGCTGAATTCGATGGGAAGAAAACGCGAGTCTCGCAAGTGAATAACTCGTTCATCTTTCCCGGGCTTGCATTGGGAATTCTTGTGTCACACGCAAGGCGGGTGACGGAAGGAATGATTATGGCGGCGGCCAGGGCTCTTGCCGGCCTGTCGCCCTCTAGATTGGACAGCAGCGCACCGTTGCTGCCGGCGATTGGAGAGTCGCGGAAGGTGGCGATGACGGTCTCGGAGGCAGTTGCCCGGCAGGCTTTAGCCGATGGCGTTGCGGGGATTGAGGAAGACACCTCTGTACCGGATCGAATCCGGGAATATGTCTGGAATCCAGTGTATGTGCCCTATGGGCGGATTGATCTCTCGCGCGCAACCGATGCGAGCTAGGCTGGCGCAACTCGGACACCGCGAGCGATCGGCCTTTGTTGGTAGTATGGTGTGCGTCCAAGATGAAACGTTTTACCACCGAGGGAAATATGAAGCACACAGCTTTGCGCGCCGGGATTCCGGCGATGTTGGTTTTGAGTTTTGCATGCATCACACAGTTCGGAGCAGCGCAGCGTCCGCAACAGAAGCCGCATCCTACGGGCCCGTGGATGAACACCAGTCTCTCACCCGACGAGCGGGCCGATCTGGTGATGAAGGAGATGACGCCGGACGAAAAAATTGCGCTGCTGCACGGCGTTGGAATGCCCACCGACGATCCGGTGACTTCGGAGAATGCGCCTTCGAATCGCGGCGTGGGCTACACCGTGGGTGTGCCGCGGCTGGGAATTCCGGGAATCGACATGAGCGACGCGGCGTATGGCGTGCGATCAAGCGGTGTGAATGGACGCTACTCGACGGCACTGCCGGCAAACGTAGCCGCCGCTGCCAGCTGGGATGTAGATGCAGCGTATGAATATGGAGCGCTGATCGGGCGGGAACTCCGGGCACAAGGCTTCAACATGTCGCTTGGTGGAGGCGTGAACCTGACGCGCGAGCCACGCAATGGACGGACATTCGAGTATCTCGGCGAAGATCCAGTGCTGGCGGGCACGCTGGTGGCGCGCTTGATCCAGGGCACGCAATCGCAGAATGTGATCGGCGATATCAAGCACTACGCACTGAACGACCAGGAGAGCGGGCGTAACGCAGTGAATATTCACATCAGCAAGCGGGCAGCGCGGGAGAGCGATCTGCTGGCTTTCGAAATCGGAGTGGAAAAGGGACAGCCCGGCGCGGTGATGTGTTCGTACAACCGCGTGAACGGCGACTTTGCCTGCGAGAACCAATGGCTCTTGACGGACGTACTGAAGAAGGCGTGGAAGTTTCCCGGTTTTGTACTGTCAGACTGGGGCGGAACGCATAGTGATGTGAAGGCGTCTGCCGCCGGGCTTGATAACGAGCAGCCTGGGCGCTTCTTCTTTGAAAAGCGATTCAAAGAAGCGCTGGATGCGGGAAAGATTCCACAGAGTGAGCTGGATGACCATGTGCACCGCATTCTGCGAACGATGTTCGCGAATGGAGTGGTCGATCATCCGCGGCAACGATCGGTTATCGATCCCTTTGCCGGGTTCGAGACGGCGCGAAAGATCGAAGAGAGCGGAATTGTCCTGCTGAAGAATGAGAAGGCGGCACTGCCGTTAAGCGCGGCGAAGCTTAAGACGATTGCAGTGATTGGATCGCACTCGGATGTGGGCATGATTTCGGGTGGCGGTTCGGCCCAGGTGGATCCGATTGGCGGAAATGCGATCAAGCCGGCCGGACAAGGCGCTACGCACTGGATGGAGGAGATCTGGTTCCCGACTTCGCCATTGAAAGCGATTCAGGCGCGAGCGCCACATGCGACGGTGAAGTACGATGCAGGCACTGATCCGGCGTCGGCCGCAGCCGCTGCAAAGGGCGCCGACGTGGCCATCGTATTTGCGTACAGGTGGGCCAGCGAAGGAATGGATATGAAGGACCTGTCGCTCCCGCATAACCAGGATGCAATCATCTCGGCTGTGGCAGAAGCTAATCCGCACACCATCGTGGTGCTGGAGACGGGTAATCCGGTGACGATGCCGTGGGTGGACAAGCCGGCGGCAATCCTTGAAGCGTGGTTTGCAGGCAGCGATGGAGCCACCGCAGTTGGCAATGTGCTGTTCGGGACAGTGAATCCGAGCGGAAAGCTGCCGAACACGTTCCCGAAGAGCGAGGCAGATCTGCCGCATCCGACCATCACCATGCCTCCGAAGGAGTCAACGGGATTCGATGGAGCTGCTACTCCGGAGAAGTGGGCAGCAGGACTGCCGCCGTTCCAGATGTCATACGACGAGGGCGTCAAGGTCGGATACAAGTGGTATGACGCGGAGAACAAGAAGCCGCTGTTCCCGTTCGGCTTCGGGCTGTCGTATACGACCTATCGCTACTCGGGCCTGCAGGTCACGCCGGGCGAGAAGACCAAGGTGACGTTCACGGTTGCCAACACTGGATCGCGCGCCGGAACGGAGATCGCGGAGGTGTATGCGGGTTTGCCGGCCGCTGCACAGGAGCCGCCGAAGCGGCTGGTGGGTTTTACGCGAGTGAAGCTGAATCCTGGCGAGAAGAAGAGCGTCACGGTGGAGATCGAGCCGAAGTATCTGTCGATCTTCGATGAGCAGAAGGATGACTGGTCGCTGTTGCCGGGCGATTACAGCATCATGGTTGGCGGATCGTCGGACAATCTGCCGTTGAAGGGGACGGTGAACCTGAAGTAGGTTGTGAGGAATGTGGTTGGTTTCCCAGGTCTCAGAATCGAGACCCGGGGCACCGAGATTCTCCGGCGGGTTCAGCAAATCGAATCCGCCGGTTTTGTTTCGGTCAGGATTGTTGAATGAGTTTGGGGTTGGTCTTGTCGAGTTTGAGAATGAGTTCGCCAAAGAGAGTGTTGGCCCATGCGAACCACTCGCGCGTGCACTTGGCAGGATCGTTCTTGTTGAAGCTCTCGTGCATGAAACCGGTGCCGGCGTGGGTGCTTTTCAACCAGGCTAGGCACTGGCGCTGCTCAGCATCGTCGCTGGTCGTGAGTGCGCGCATGATGATGGCCATGGGCCAGATCATGTCCTGCCCGATGTGAGGCCCCCCGATGCCCTCTGCCGCGGTGCCGCGGAAGAAGTAGGGATTCGCGTCGCTGAGAACGAAACGCCGGGTAGCGAGATAGGTTGAATCTTTCTCAGAGCAGGTTTCGAGATAGGGCATACCCAGGAGGCTGGGAACGTTGGCGTCGTCCATGCAAAGCGCGTTGCCGAAGCCGTCGATTTCGTAGGCCCAAATTTCGCCGGCGGTTGCATGATGCGCGCGCGCGTGGGCGTCGAGAGCGGATTTGATTTCCGTGCGAAGACGGCCGGCCTGCGACGCGGCGGAGCTGTCGTGCGCGATTTCGGTGAGCATCTCTTCGATCCGTTCGAGGGTTTTGACGGCGAAGAAGTTGCCGGGAATGTTGAGCGGGTAAATGCAGGAATCGTCTGATGGGCGAAAGCCGGAGTGGATGAGGCCAATGGGACGTGCGGGATTGCCGAAGCCGTCTTCGCTGAGGGTGTCGTAGGGCGTCTGTGCCTTGCGCTGGAAGTGGTAGGGGCCGCGCGAAGACTTGCGCTGCTGCGCTGTGAAGGTTTCGAGAATAGTGTGCATCGCGCGCGCCCACTCTTCGCCAAATGGTTTTGTGTCGTGCGTGAGACGCCAGTACTCGTGAGCAAGGCGGACGGGGTAGCAGAGCGAGTCGACTTCCCACTTGCGCTCCCCGACACCGGGCTTCATGTCCGTGTGATCGGTCTCCGACCAGGAGAGAGGCTCGTGGGTGGAGAGATCGGGCATGAAGGCATTAGCGTACGGGTCGGCGAGAATGCACCGCGTCTGGCGGCGAATCACTCCTTCGATGAGGCGCGCGAGCTCGGAGTCTGCAGTGATGAAAGGGAGGTAGGGCCAGACCTGTGCGGAGGAGTCGCGCAGCCACATGGCAGGAATATCACCAGTGACGACGATGGTGTCGGGGCCGGTTGGACCATTGTTGAAAGTGACGGTAGTGTCAAGCGTGTTGGGCAGGCAGTTGGAGAAGAGCCACGCCAGCTCGGGGTCACGCATCTTTGCGGAGACGGATTCGATGGTGGCGTCGACGGCTTTACTGCGGAAGCGGCGGGCGGAGGGAGCGGGGCGCTTCGAGTTGAAGTTGGATTGTGAGAATGCGCGGTTTGGTACGAGCGCAGAAGAGGCAACGAGGGCGGATGCGCCGCTGACAAATCGGCGGCGTGAAAAGTGGGAACCAGTGGTCATTGAGAGCTCGAAGAGAACGGATTTAGAATCGCTATCCATCATAAGAGGTCACGAGAAGACAGCGTTCTCATTGAGCTCTGGATTGGCTCGGCGGAGACGTTGCACACGGATATTTCGGTTCACCGAATCTTCTACTCAATCGCTTGCCAGCGCTGCTCGCTGAATATTGAAGATTTGCTTGAGCCCGGCCTCTGCGAGATCGATAAGGCTGTCCAGTTCGCGGCGCGAGAAGCTTCCCTTCTCCGCCGTGGCCTGTGTTTCGACCAGACCGCCGTCGGCCGTCATCACCACGTTCATGTCAACTTCGGCCTGCGAGTCCTCTTCATAGCAGAGATCGAGCAGTGGCGTGCCGCCCAGCATGCCAACTGAGGTAGCGGCGACTAATTGCTTCATGGGAGATTGGGTCAGTGTTCCTGCTTTGACGAGCGCGTTAAGGGCAATTGCGAGAGCTACCGCGGCGCCAGTGATGGCCGCCGTACGGGTGCCTCCATCGGCTTGAATGACGTCGCAATCGAGGATCACGGTGCGTTCCCCAAGTGCCTTCATGTCGACCACGGAGCGCAAGCTGCGACCAATCAGGCGTTGGATTTCGTGGGTTCGACCACCGATCTTGCCGCGTTCGCTCTCACGCGGAGTGCGTGTGACGGTGGAGCGGGGCAGCATGGAGTACTCGGCGGTGACCCAGCCCCGGCCGGAATTGCGCAGCCAGCCGGGCACTCCCTGCTCGATGGTGGCGTTGGTAAGAACGCGGGTGTTCCCGAGGGTGACGAGAACAGAGCCTTCAGCTGTCTGGACAAAGCCTGAGGCAAGTGAGAGAGGGCGAAGTTGGTCAGGTTGACGATCACCGGGACGGAAAAAGACTGAATGAGCAGGGCCGTTCATAGCGCGATTGTACGAGAACAGGCCAGACAGGCCGCGAACGCAGCGGATCAGGAATTCATTTTGGGAAGAACCAAAACGGGAAATCCGAAACGAGCATGAGGGATGTGGTTGTAGTGAAAGCGATTAGCAGAGATAGCCCGCTAGGCGTAGACCATTTCGGGAAAACAGAGGGTGTTCCAGACAGAGTCACATAATGGGAAGAACCAGATCTAAATTTAGCGATTTGTTGGATTTAGATTGACTGTCCTGATTTGGCACGCAACGTGTATTGAAGAAAGGCGAAAGCTTGTGGTGGTTACCCAGATTGGACGGAAGGATCGAAACGATGAATCAGCTCGAACAGCTGCCGCAGTTAGGAATGGAAGAACAGAAACGCGTCGACAAGGTGGTTGCGACGCTGACCGCGCTCGGGGAACGGGGCGAAACAGTGGCCGAGGTCGCGCATGATGCGCGAAATATGGTCACCGCGCTTGATCTCTATTGTGACTTGCTGCAGCAACCCGGAGTTCTGGCCGAGCCGTTCGTTCACTATGGCGGGGAGTTGAGGCTCGTAGCGGCTGCCAGCCGGCGTCTGGTGGAAAAGCTGACGGAAGTGCAGAGTTTCGATTCGGAGAACATCGGCGCATGCGAGATTGATGTCGCGATGTCTCCCACGAAGACCACTCGCACACCGCGGTGGAAGAGCATTCCTTCGGAGCCGATCAAGAACCTTGCCGAGGAACTGCTTGCCAATCGGAATCTGCTGGCTTCACTGGTTGGACCTACTGTAGGTCTCACGGTAGACGTGCAGGGTGGAGCACTGCCCATCCGGATGACTTCGGAGGATCTAACTCGGATTCTCGTGAACCTGGCGCGGAATGCGGCGGAGGCGATGTCGAGTGTTGGCAGAATTCACATTTCTCTGCGCGAGAGCAACGGCGAGCCGGAGAACAGTCCGTGGGTGACGATCAACGTGGAAGATAACGGCCCGGGTCTCAGTGAACAGGTACTTGAGAAAATCTTCGAACCAGACCCGGCGACGAGAGCGGGAGAGCCGATGGCTGGCGGATGGCCAATGGCACATCGCGGCCTGGGGCTCTCGATAACGCGATCGATTGTGGAGGCCGCAGGCGGCATGATCCATGCTGCGAACCGCGATCCAGTGGGCGCGTGCTTTCAGATTGAACTGCCGGTGCGCGGTTTATCGCACGCGGGTTAACCTCTTGCAATCAATGTAGCTTCAAACAGCCGTGATCTGGCCCACATAGCCGGAGTGAACGAGGCATCTACCATGCTTTCGACGTTCTATAGCTCGCAGCACATGAATCTGCAACATCAAATTGCTCCCAGACTCCCAGGTCTCCATGTTCTGGTGGTTGACGAAGATGAAGCCTCGCGATCAGCCTGCATTGAGGTCGCCCAGACTCTTGGGCACAAAGCAGAAGGAATCGAAAGCCTGCACCCGGTGGCGTCGACTCTTGACCGCATTCCGACGGACATCGTGCTGATCGACGTTCCCAAGCGAAGCGATGCAAACCTGGAAGCAGTGGCGGAGCTTCACGCGTTGTTTCCACGCGTCTCGATTATCGCCATGGCGCCTCTTAAGTCGGCGAGTGTGGCCCTCTCCGCTATGCATCGTGGAGCTGCCGACTATCTGAAAAAGCCGTTTACGGTGGACGAACTCGCCTCTGCTCTTCAGCGGGTAGGTGCGGAGCGGCACGTCAACAGTGAAGCGCGGCAGATACGGGAGCGCCTGAGGTTAGAGGCCGGCATGGGCCAGATGATCGGACGCTCTCCGCAGATGGAGAAGCTTTACCGCATCCTCGCCAAGGTTGCGCAATCCGCGCATCCGGTTTTGATTCTCGGAGAGAGTGGCACCGGAAAAGAGCTAGTGGCCCGCACGATCCACAGTTTTGGACCGAATGCAGAGAAGCCATTTTTGCCGGTGGATTGCGGGTCACTGGTACCGACGCTTGTGGAGAGCGAGCTCTTCGGGTATGTCAAAGGGGCATTCACGGGAGCGAACCACTCGAAAGATGGGCTGCTGGTGTCGGCCGCGAACGGAACCGTGTTTCTTGATGAGATCGGCGAACTTACGCTGGACCTGCAGGCCAAGCTCCTGCGGGCTCTACAGGAGAAGGAAGTGCGGCCGGTCGGTTCGACGCAGCGGGTCCCAATCAAGGCGCGCATCTTGACCGCAACCAATCGCGATCTGGCGGCCATGGTTGAGCGGGGCGCGTTTCGCAAGGACCTGTACTACCGATTGAACGTCGTGAATCTGAGGCTGCCTTCGCTTCGAGACCGGAAGGAAGACATTCCGTTGCTCGTAGCGCATTTCCTAAACAAGGTGCATCGCGCGCATCCTGGGCGATTCAGCATTCACGATGATGCCCTGCGGGTCATGATGCAATACGACTGGCCCGGGAATGTACGTGAACTCGAGAACGCGGTGGAACGGGGCGTGACAATGACTTCGGGCGGCGAGATTCAGCTCGGGAATCTACCCTCGGCCTTAAGAAACCTGGGGCTCGCCAGGCTCCACGATGCGAAGCCGGTGGGGCGCAAGGAAATCAGGCAGACCAAAAATGTAATCCCGCTTGCGATACAGGAACGCGAAGCCATTTTCGAAGCGCTGCGCGTGACTGATGGAGACAAATTGATGGCCGCCGAGCTTCTTGGGATCGGCAAGACGACACTGTACCGCAAGCTGAAGGAATATGAATCGGCCGATGCGCAGGCCGCCGATTAACCCCGACACGAAATATAGAACGAGGGAGTTGCCATGACCATTCTGATCGTCAGTGGAGTTGAAGGTGTGCGCAATTGCGCCGATGTCATTTCGAAGCAACTCGATATGCAGGTCGAGTTTGCGAGCGGCCGTCGCGGAGCGGTGGATGCCTTGCGCCATAAGGAGTTCGCCGCGGTGGTGCTCGATGAGACGCTTGCGGAATGCGATCCACAGGCAGCGGAAACCATCTGGGAACGCTCCGGGCTGGCTATTCCGATGCAGATCAATTTCGCTCTTGCGGGTGTCGCACGCATCATTCGCGAAATCCGGGCGGCTCTGCAACGCCGTCAACGAGAGCAGGCGGCTGCTCGCCTGGCGGCACGCGAGGACATTGGCGCAGAGTTGAAGAACACTGTCAGTGGGCTGCTGCTGCAATCGCAGCTCGCATTGACCGAGCATGGCCTCCCCGCCCATGTAGTTCAAAAGCTGCGGACGGTGGAGGATCTGGCAGGAAAGCTCCGTCTGCAGCTGGCAGGGACACCCTCGCCAGGCGAGAAGCGTCACGGACCGGCTCAGGTTCGGGCATAGCAGAGCCGTGCGCAGTGAGTGCAGGATGATGCGGTCGCCTGATGCCGTAAGCTAGAATGGCTATGAAGGATACCGCCGTTCTGCTTATCGATTGCCCTGACCGCAAGGGGCTGGTTGCGCGCGTGTCAGGTCTGCTTTATGAGCATGGAGCGAATATCCTGCACGCCGATCAGCACCAGGATCATGATCTTGGCAAGTTCTTCATGCGGGTGGAATGGGCGCTGGATGGCGGGGATGTTACCGGTGCCGAAAGCTGCACGTCAGGATTCGATCTGGTCAGGTTCAGCAAAGCATTCGCTCCGATCGCAGCGGAGCTGAAGATGCACTGGCAGGTTGGGGTTATGAACCTGCCCACAAGAGTTGCGCTGTTCTGCTCGCAATACCTGCACTGCGTGGCCGATCTGCTGCACCGCTGGCAATCACGCGAGTTGAACTGCGAGATCCGGGTGATTGTATCGAACCATCGCGAGGTCGAGAAGCTAGCGGCCTACTACGGAATCCCATTCGAATATCTGGCGGTGAGTGCTGCCACGCGGGTCGAGGCTGAGGCTCGGCAGATTCGTATTCTTGAAGAACACGGGATCGAGCTGGTGGTACTGGCGCGTTACATGCAGATTCTTTCGCCTCCGTTCGTCGCGAAATACCCTGCTGCCATCATCAACGTGCATCACTCCTTTCTGCCGGCGTTCGTCGGAGCAAAACCATATCATGCTGCCCACGCGCGAGGAGTGAAGCTGATTGGCGCAACCAGCCACTACGTAACCGAAGTACTGGATGATGGCCCGATCATTGAGCAGGACGTGGCGCGAATCTCCCACCGAGACCAGGTTGAGGATCTCGTGGCCCAGGGCCGCGATTTGGAACGGCTTGTGCTCGCGCGCGCAGTGAAATGGCATCTCGACCGGCGGATTCTAAGTTACTGCAACAAGACCGTGGTGTTTGATTGAAGTCAATTCTCCCAGGTCTCAGATTCGAGACCTGTAGCGCCCAGTCTGCTTAGCCAATTAGCGCGTCGGCAATGCCGAGGTGGCGGTCGAAGACGTCGACGCCGAGGTCGATCTCCTCCTTAGTGACGATCAGAGGTGGAGCGATAACGAAGTGGCT
>Ga0207674_10006504_pt1 | contig 13740 bp, 8 predicted proteins | sample KBSCornC72_FD_184303 | JGI IMG/M metagenome (GOLD analysis project Ga0207674, IMG submission 184303) | Corn rhizosphere microbial communities from Kellogg Biological Station, Michigan, USA - KBS Corn C7-2 (SPAdes) (version 2) | ecosystem: Host-associated > Plants > Roots > Rhizosphere > Soil ... | reverse complement strand
TTCGCTGAACACGATATAGGGCTCACCGGTGGCGAGGCGGGTCTCGACCAGCTTCTGGAACAGCGCGCGGGCGTCGACGGTGCTGCGCTTCGAGCCGTCCTTCGGGCTCACCAGCTCCCATTCGGCGCCGTCGCGGACGGCTTGCATGAAGGCGTCGGTCAGCAGCACGCCATGGTGGAGGTTCAGCGCCTTGCGGTTGAAATCGCCCGAGGGCTTGCGGATTTCGAGGAACTCCTCGATTTCGGGATGCGAGACGTCGAGATAGACCGCTGCCGAACCGCGGCGCAGCGAGCCCTGGCTGATCGCGAGGGTGAGCGAATCCATCACCCGGACGAAGGGAATGATGCCCGAGGTCTTGCCGTTGAGGCCGACCGGCTCGCCGATGCCGCGCACCGAGCCCCAATAGGTGCCGATGCCGCCGCCGCGCGCCGCCAGCCAGACATTCTCGTTCCAGGTGTTGACGATGCCCTCCAGGCTGTCGTCGACCGAATTGAGATAGCAGCTGATCGGCAGGCCCCGGCCGGTGCCGCCGTTCGACAACACGGGGGTCGACGGCATGAACCACAGCTTCGAGATATAATCGTAGATGCGCTGGGCGTGCGCCTGATCGTCGGCATAGGCGGAGGCCACGCGGACGAACAAATCCTGATAGCTCTCGCCGGGCAGCAGATAGCGATCGGTCAGCGTGTCCTTGCCGAAATCGGTGAGCAGCGCATCGCGGCTGTGATCGACCTCGACCGCATAGAGCTGGGGCCGAATCTCGGTGCTCCCGGAGGAGGGCTTGGACTTCGGCGCCGCCGCCTCGGCCGCCTGCGCGTCCGGGGCTTTCGCCTCGGCCTTGGCCGTGGGCGCCTTCGCCTCCTTCGCGGGGGAATCGATCATCGTCGCCACGTCGCTCGAGCTCACTTCGCTGCTGCCAGAAAGGTCCATATCGCCCGTCTCCGCCACCCTATAGCACAAGCCGGAAGTGCCGGCCATGTTCCACAAACGTTCAACTCGAGGCGATCCTCTAAAGATAGTGCTTTCGCGGCCCCGTTCCAGTGCCGATCTCGCCTTATCCCCGGTTTCCACAGCGCCGACAGAGACCCATCGCCGGAAGCAGTGCCTCCGCGCGTTTCCACCATGTCTAGCGCTACCCCTGTCGTCTTACACAACCTATAGTGCCTCATCTGATTCCGGACGCAAGAGTCAAAATGACGGTTCCGGGACTCGGCTCGTCGCACCACGAGCGGATGAGACGCCTCTTGACGCGGTGGAATAGTGAGTCGGCTCAGATGCTTGCGGCCAGACGAGAACGAAGACGCAACAAAAGAATCTGTGGATGAAATATTGGAATCAAAGATTTTTCTGAACCGTCATCCCACATCCTGTGCCTGGCGCGCGGTCGCCGCAGCGCTCATCGGCCAGGCGAAATTTGATTTCGGTTTCCGAAGACGTCCCGGCCATGACCGTCCGGCACCCAGCTTCCCCATTTCGCGCCACCGCCTGACCGACCCTGGCGCGGAATAAACGCCGAAACCCTTTTGCAGGGTGCAGGATAGCCGAGCGCGGACAGGGGTTTGGCTCCGATCGTTCAAAATGTCGCATAGCAGAAACCCCGCCCCCCAATGGTCGGGGGACGGGGTCTTTTTCGTTCGGGGGTGGATCAGCGGTCTAAGGGGGGCTTGGTACCGCATGGGGAGTTTCGATCCACCCCCACCCTCCTGAAAGGAGGGATTCGCCTCGAGCGATTTCCAGGCAGATGGAAACATCTGCCGGCTCGGAAATCGCAGCAAACCAAAAGCTTAGCCAAAAGCTTAGCCAAAAAATTAGCCAAAAACTTAGCCAAAAACTTAGGGCGTATGATCTGATGCAATCAGATCGTGAAACGCGCTAGGTCAAAGCCCAACGACCAGGCTGGCGCGCAGCGACAGGGCGGCGCGGCCCTGCTGCTGTTCGGCGCCGGCTTCGCCGCCGATCTGGAAGCCGTTGCCGCCGCCGGTGGCGCGCAGCTTGCCGATCCAGCCGCTGGTGCGCTGTTCGGGATCGAGGGTGAAGGCGGCGCCGCCCGCGAAGCGCGCCGTGGTCTGCCCCAGCGATCCGCCGACGAGCTGGCGCCGGCCGCCTTCGAGCTCGATCCGGAACCAGCCCGATTCGTCGTTGCCGCCGCCGAAATCGAGGCCGGCGGCAAGCGCTCCGGTCAGCGCCAGCTCGTCCGAGGAGCGGCCATCGACGATCAGGTTGAAGGCGTCGCCCCCGCCGCTTTCGGCATAGCCCTTCTCCTTCAGGCGATAATAGTCGATCGCCGCGCGGGGCCGCAGGCTGAAGCTGCCCATCTTCCAGTCATAGGAAGCGCCGCCCGCCGCGGAGACGAGCTGGCCGTTCCAGCGCCCCTTGGCGCGCCGCTCGACCGTCTCGGTGCCGATCGCCCCGGTGAAGGTGCGCGCGCCCTTGAAGCGGACATGCGCCCAGGAGAGGCGGGTCCAGCCCTGCAGCGGACCCCAATAGCCGCGCCAGTAGCCGCCGAGCTCATATTGGCCGCCATCGACCTTGTTGTCGGTGCCGCCGTCGGCATCCTTGCCGAACAGATAGGCGAGGGTGAGGCCGAAATTGCCGAGGTCGGTGCGCAGTTCGCCGCCGGTCGAGACGCCCCAGCCCGATATGTCGTAGGACGCGGTGTCGCCCAGACCCTTCGAGGTGCCCCAGCCGACCTGCTGGATGAAATAGCCCCACTTGCCCATGTCGGCGAAGGGCGCGTTGGGATCGGCCAGGAACGTGGCGGTGGCGCGCGAGGCCATCGTCACCGATTCGAATGCGCCGCCGGCATGATCGGGCAGCATCTGGCGCAGCTGGCGGCGGAAGCCGTCGCCGTCGGTCTTGTCCAGATAGACGTTCGCGACCTTCGCATCCTTGCCGAGCGCGGCGTAGATCGCGTCATAAGCGCTGGCCTGGCTGCGGTTCAGCCCCAGCTCGGTCGCGCTCTTGCGGGTGACGTCCACCGCGATCTCGGTCGGCGACTTGGCCGAGACCGTGCCCTTGTACATGAAGGGCAGCGTGGCCGCGTTGGCGGCGATGGTGGTCGGCAGGGTCACCGAACCGGCGCGTACGAAGGTGTAGCTGCCTTCGGCGCCCTGAACGCCGCTGAGCTTGACGATCACCTTCGCGCCGCCGTCGATCGCTGCGTTGCCCGCCACCTGGTAAAGCGTGTTGGACCGGGTCGCGGTGTCGACGCTGACGACCAGCGAGCCACCGCCTGCGACGCTGAGCGAGGCGATCGACGCGGTGGTTCGGCCGATGTCGAGCGTGCCGCCGTTCACCGCGACGGCGAGCCCCTGCGCATTGGCGATGCCGCCGGTGAACCTGGCCGATCCGCCGAGGGTGAGCCGATCCGCTCCCCCGCCGAAATCCACGCTGCCGGCATAGGTCGACGTGCCGTTCAGCGTGACGACGTCATTGCCCGCGCCGAAGCTCGCCTTGCCCGAATAGGCGGCGTCACCCGACAGCAGCAGCTGGTTCGTGCCTGCGCCGAAGCTGGTGTCGCCCGTCACGGCGCCGTCGGCGATGTCGAACAGGTCGTTGCCGGCGCCGAAGCGGATGTCGCCGGTGATGGCGGGCGCCGCGACCCCGCTCGCCACCGCCGTCTGGGCGATGCGCGCGCCGGTCGCGTTGGCGGAGAGATCGATCGCGACGTTGCGGCCTGCGGAGGCGCCGCCGGCCGAGATCGTGCCGCTGTTCGAGACGAGCCCGAGCTTGCCTGAGCGATCGAGGATCGCGGTGGCGCCCGCGCCGTTGTCGGAGGCGGTGCCGGAAGCGGCGGCCTTGATCGAGCCGCTATTCTGGATCTCCACCATAGTCGCGCCCTGATCGATCTGGACCGCGACCGTCTGGGCATTGGCGGCGTTGGTGCCGGTAGCGGCGATCGTGCCCGAATTCCTCAGCTGCGGCACGGTGGCGCCGCTGCCCAGGCGCAGCGCGGTGGCGCTGGCGCCGGTCGCGGTGATCCCGCCCTTGTTGGTCATGCCACCGGCGACCGTCACCGACTGGCCGAGCCCGCCGATCACCACGCCATTGCCGGCGACCCCCGGATAGAGGCCCGTGCCGACGATCGTGCCTTCGTTCACGAGGCCATGGCCGTCGGCATTGCCGGTAACGGGGCCGAGCGTCAGCGCGCGGGTCGCTGAGCCGATCTCGACCGCGGCCGCCGAGCCGGCCGAGGTGATCGCGGCCGAGCCCTCCTTGGCGTCGTCGATGCCGTCCTTGTCCTCGTCATTGTCGGTGGTGCTGTTGTCCTTGGGCGGCACGGCGAAGATCACGCCCTGAGCCACGCTGCCGGCGATGCGGACGGCGGGGCCGCCCTGCAGCAGATCGTCCGCATCGAGCTTGGAGGTGTCGGCGGGGACGGTCGAGCTGCGATAGCCGGTGGCGGAGATCGCGCCCTGGATGACGAGCGCGCCGTTCACGTCTCCCTCCAGCGAGACGCCGACCGCGTCCTTGCCGGTCGCCACCACCGACCCGGCGATGCGGATCGCGGTGACCGGCTGGCCGACCGCCGCGGTCTGGACGCCGCCCGTCACATTGCCGATGCGGATGCCCGCCGAGCGGTCGCCGGTCACCGCTATGGCCCCGTCGGACACCAGCTTGCCGTCGAGCAGGCTCCCGGTCTGGATGCCGGCCGAGTCCTGCCCTTCGATGGTGATCGCACCATTGTTGGTGACATTGCCGTTGAAGATGCCCACCGTCTGGATGCCGAAGCGGCCGCTGCCCACCGCGAGCGGGCCATCGAGATCGCCGTCATTATCGGCATCGGTGGCGGTATAGGTCTCGTCGATCACGATCTTGCCCGATGCGGCGTTGGTGATGTTGCCGAGCTGGCCCGACTGCGCGCGGATGCCGGCGGAGCCATTCTGGTTGCTGATCTGGATCGTGCCTTCGTTGACGACGCTGTTCGGGCTGTCGAGCGTCACTGCGGCCCCGGCGGCGGCGAGCTCCACCGTGCCGGTCGAGGTGATCCGGATGTCGTCCGGGGCGCCGGCCTTGATCGTGGCGGTGCGTAGCGGGACGGTGCGCTTGTCGGTCACGCTGGTTTCGGCGTGGAGCGGCGCGATGGCGAGCGCGGCGAGGCAGGTGGAGGCGAGCAGATGGCGCATCGAGAAATCGGTCCCTTTTGATGGCGGGAAGGCGCGAACCTTCCGCATGTCCGAGATGACGGGGCCGATGATCGGAAGCCTTGAAAGAAAGTTGCGGAGGTGAATGCAACGCCCTCCGCATCCCCGTTTTCGCGGGAGCGGAGGTCGAAAGGCGATGGCGTGCAGGATGCCCCGAGCCCCGCATGGGCGGGGGGCGCATAGGCGCGGCGATGCGACGATCAGAAGCTGGTGTCGAGCCCGATGCGGATCGTTCTCGGCCGCAGCGGCGTGATCTGCCGGCCGCTCATCGCGGCGAAGGGCGTGCCGAGCGCGAAGCGGTTTCCGATCGAATCGGTCAGATTGGTCAGGCCGATGGTTACGCCGAGATCGGGCCGGCCGATCCGGGCGGTGAGGGCGGTGTCGAGATAATCACCCTGGAGATCGCCGAGGATCGGGCCGATGCCGAGCCGGGACTTGCCGATATAGCGCGCCCAGCCGCCGATGCGGAGATCCAGGACGTCGCTCAGCGCCACGCGATAGTCGGCGCCGATCCGGGTGGTGAAGCGGGCGACGTTGGGGATGCGGCTCTGCCCGCCGGTACGCGCGCCGCTCGCCGCGTTGAACGGCGCCGCGGCGAGGGCGATGAGCAGCGACGTGGAGGGATCGGTCACCCGGCTGTTGTTGTAGGTGGCGGCCGCGTCGATCGTCAGGCCCGGGAGGGGCCGCCAGCCGAGCGCCGCGCTGAGCGACCAGATTCGGCCATCGCCGATATTGTCGGTGCTGGGCAGACCGCTGGAATCGATGAAGTCGGCCTGGATATCGCGCCAGTCGGTGTAGGACAGGCTCACCGCGAGATCGAAGGGATCTGCGCCGCGCACGCCGTAGCGCAGCCCGGTCTCCATCGTCGATACCCGGTCGTTGCGGAAGCGGCGCACGAAACCGCTCTCGACCGCGAGACCGCCGGGGCGGAAGCCCTGCTGGTAGCGGGCATAAGCGATCAGTCGCGGGATCAGCCCGGCCGAGACCGAAGCCGAGGGCAGCAGCCGCTTCTCGGTCCGGCTGGCGACGATCGCGGCGCGGGCTGCGTCGAGCGCCGGGCTGAATGCCGGCAGTGGCGCCTCGGCGCTGCCGCTGAGCTTCGACCAGGTGTAGCGGACGCCGCCGGTGATCGTCAGCCCGCGCAGCGGCTCCACGCTCGCTTCGCCATAGACCGTCGTCTCGCGAATGCGGTTCGCGACGCCGGTCAGCGCGAGGGTCTGGACGGGCGTGCCGACGACGTCCCCGATCAAGGTTCCGACCAGCGGCTCCGAGGGCAGCAGCGCGCCACCGGGAGATATGTTGCGGGTCCGGAACAGGCCGCCGGCCGGCCCGAGCCGCCGTTCGAGATCGGTGCGGTTGTGGGTGTAGCTGGCGCCGATCACCCAGCCGAGGCCGTCGCGGGAGGGCCGCCACAGCCGGTTCTCGGTCACGAACATGCGGGTCTCGTTGCGTTGCCGGAACTGGCGGACGGATCCGGGTATGCTGGCGTCGTAGCGCTCGTCGAGATGCTGGCGGACGAGGCCGGTCGACGACAGGAAATGGATCGTCTCCCAGCGTTTCGAGACGACCAGCTCGCCCATCGCATAATCGGCGTCGAAGCCGCCCGGCGTCTGGCTGTCGCGGCGGAGGCCGCCGAGATCGCTATCGGCATATTGGCCGTCGCGGCCGTGATTGTCCTGATAGATGCCGCCGAGGTCGATCGTCCAGCCGTCTCCCGGATCGATCCGCATCGTCGCGCGGCCGCCGGCAATGCCGGTGCGGTTGATGTCCTTCCGGCCGCGCCCGACATCGTCGATATAGCCGCCCTCGCGGATGCCGTAGCCGACGGCGCGGATCGCGATGCTGTCACCCAGCACCGGCAGGTTGAGCATGCCGCCCAGATCGCCCGAGGGATCGCCATGCTGGGTGGCCGACAGTCCGCTCGACAGCGCGCCGCGCCATTCGCCAAGCTTGGCCGGATTGCGGATCACGCGGATGATGCCGCCCAGCGAGCCGGCGCCGTAGAGCGTGCCCTGCGGCCCTTCGAGGATCTCGACCGACCGGATGTCGTAGAGCCTGAGATCGGGATCGGGCGCATTGTAGGTGAGGCGCATATCGCCCCAATATTGGCCCACCGTCGCCTGTGTCGGGCCGGTGAAACTCGAATCGGCGATGCCGCGGATGAACAGCTTGTTGCGGCCCGCGCCGAGATGGGTGGAGGAGAGGCTGGCGACGCGGGCGAGGATCGATTCCATCCCCTGCTCGCCGCCGAAGCCGAGATCAGCGCCGTCGAGGATCGCCACCGAACCGGGAAAGTCACGCAGCCGGGTGTCGCGCTTCGAGGCCGTGACGATGATCGGGCTGTCTTCATTCGTCGCTGGGGGTAGCGTGGTGGTCGCAGCCGGCGGCCGCCGGATCTCCCGCCGGGTCGAGACGATGCGGAAGGCGTTGCCGCCGAGCGGCTCCAGGCGCGCACGGCTGCCGCGCAACAGGCGGCGCAGCGCCTCACCCGCGTCCATCCGCCCCCGCAATGCCGCCACCCGCATCGACCAGATCGATCCGTCGGCCACGCTGACGCTGGTGCCGGTCTGCGCGGCCAGCGCCGCCACCGCGTCGCTCAGCCGGCCGGCGGGCAGATCGAGCGAAACCGGCTCCGCCGCCAGCACGGGGGCGGCAGCGGCGGACAGGAGGAGCGCGACGAGGGCGACGGGGCGGTTCACCGGCTGCGTGGCGCCAATATCCATGAGCGGCCGTCACGCCGTATGTCGACGTCGAGCAGCGGGGCGAGCCGGACGATATCCTCGCCGTCGCCGAGGCTGAGCACGCCGCGGAAACGCCGGCCGGCGACCTGCGGCGCCGCACGCACCGGCTGGCCCGACCAGCGCGCGAGATCGGCGGCGACCTCCGCCATGGTCTGGCCGTCATAGATCAGCCGGCCTTCGCGCCAGCCGGCGACGGCGGCCGGCGCGACGTCGGCGAGCTGGAGATGCGCCTCGCCGTCGACGGCGCGGAGCGCCCGGCCGGCATCGAGGCGGACCGCCTCGCCGTCGGGATTGTAGACCACCGCGCCCTCGGCAACCTGCACTGCCGTAGCCTCGCCCTCGCGCACGACGTTGAAGCGGGTGCCGAGGTCGACGAGGGTCGCGTCGCCCACCGCGACTCTGAACGGCGCGCTGTCGTCGTGGACCACGTCGAACAGCGCCTCGCCCCGTTCCAGGGTCGCGTGGCGGGCCTGTTTGCGATCGATCAGGATGCGCGTGCCGCCGTTGAGGGCGATGCGGCTGCCATCTTCGAGCGTGATCGTGCGCCGCATGCCGGGCGCGGTCTCGATCGGGTAGAGCGCGGGCTGGCGATCGATCAGGCCGAAACCGATCAAACCCGCGACCGACGCCGCTATCGCGCCGCCGAGCCAGGCGCGGCGGGTGAACGGAGGGCGGACCGGTTTCGGCGGCGCGACGGCGGGGGCCCGGGCCAGCGACGGCGCGCTCCCGAGCAGATCGCCGATGTCGCGATCCGCGACCGCCAGCCGCTGATAGACCTCCGCATGCGCCGGATCGGCGGAAAGCCATGCCTCGAACGCGTCCCAGCCATCGAAGGCGGGATCGCGCAGGCGGATCACCCAGTCGAGCGCCGCATCGTTCATATCGTGCCAGTCCTCAGCCACTAGATTGGCTCCCCGATCGAGTGACGGAGTCGATCGCATCATCCCTCATCGAGCCGCCCTTTCAGTTCGATCATGGCGCGATAGGCGCGGCGCAGATCGGCCTCGACGGTGCTGATGCTCACCGCGAATTCGCGGGCGATCTCGCGCTGGCCCACCCCATCGATGCGGTGGCGGCGGAAGATCGCGGCGGCACGCTCGCCGAGCAAGTCGAGCGCCGCCTGGGCGATACGAAGCTGCTCGCGCGCGATCAGCCGGCGTTCGCTCGATGGCTCGTCGGAGGTGCCGGGCACGGTCGTCGCGGCATCGCTCCACGCCTGGTCGCGCTTGCCGGCCTGCTGCTGCGACCGATAGCGATCGAGCATCAGATTGTTGGCGGCGCGATAGAGATAGGACAGAGGCTGCGCGATCGGCCCGGTCGGCGCGGCGGCGATCCTGAGCCACAATTCCTGCAACAGATCCTCGGCGGAATCCCCCGCGCCATGCGCGCGCAGGAAGCCGAGCAGCTTGTCCCGGTTGGACAGGAAGACGGCCTCAAGGCCCGTTCCGCTCATTCCCCGCTTGCCTCTACGGACGCTTCTTCGTCAGGGCTGGGGCATTACACGGCGATGGCGACCTGCGCCAATCCCTTCGTACAGCCCCGACCTGCCGTTGCTCCAGACGGTTTCGAGTCCGAAATCCCTTGGGCGGTCGAACAGCTTGCCGATCACCCAGACGCGATCGAAAGCGGCGCGGGGGAAGGTCGCCAGGACGTGCGACAGGCTTTGGCCCTGCTGTTCGCAGCCGTCGGGGTAGGCGAGCTGGCTGGGATCGGCGACGAACGGCGCCGCCCTCATATAGCGGACCCTGAGATATTGCTGGCCCGCGATCGCCCATTGTTCATTGACGAAGGCGTCGCGCGCCAGGATCGCATGGCCTGCGAGATGCTCGGGGCGGATGTCCGACCAGGGGGTGAGGCAGGGGCGGGCGACCAGCGCCAACACCGTGCCGCCTTCGGGGATGAATGGCAGGACGGCCAGCTCCGCCCGCTGGTCGGAGCCGCGCAACGCGGCGCTGGCGGTGGTCGCGACGGTACGCACCGCGAGGAAGGCGAGGCCGGCGAGGGCGATGATCCGGGCGAGATGCGCGGCTTCGGGCGGACGGATCGCGAGCAGCGCCAGCATCCAGATCGCCGGCATCATCCGCATGTCCACATAGGAGCCGCCGAGCAGCAGGCGCGGGAGCAGCAGGAAGCCCGCGACGCAGGCGAGCGCCGGCCAGCCGAGCACGGCCGCGAAGCCGAGCCGACGATCACGCGCGGCGATGTAGAGCAGCATGAGCGGCGGCAGCAGGGACAGGAGATCGAACCATTGCCAGCGGTCGCGCAGGGTGGAGACCAGCCACAGCAATTTCGCGCCGAAGTTGAACCAGTCGCCGGTGTCGTTGGCGCGCGCGCCCGGGACATGGTGCAGCGCCATCACCAAGAGCGGCAGGGCGAGCGGCAGGCAGGCGAGCACCGCCATGCCGATCGCGCGAGGCCAGGGCGCGCCGCGGGCACGCCGGCGGGCAAGCTCGGCGCCGAACGCCATCAGTCCGAACAGGCCCCAGCCGGCGCTGTGCGCGGTCCACAGGATCAGGCCGATCGGTGCGAACAGCGCCGCGCGCCGGCCATCGTGCCCGCGGCGCGCCATCCGCAGCCATAGCGCCAGCGCGGCGAAGGCGAGCGCCTGCGCCAGCGCGAAATTGAGGAATCCCATCTGGAACGGCCAGCCCCAGGCGAACGGCAGCGCGAACAGCGCGGCGGGCGTCATCCGGCCATGCGCTTCGCGCGACAGCCACAACAGCGCGCCGCCGGTCAACACAAGGATCAATCCGACGATCAGCTTCGCGGTCGCCACCGGCCCGGCCAGCGGCAGCAGCGGCAGCCCGATCAGATCGGCGCCGAGATTGCCCATCCAGCGCCATTCGATCGCATAATAGCCATGAAGCGGCGAGCCGGCCCCGGCGGTGGCGATGTGCCAGCGAGCGAGATGGCCAGGCAGATCGGTGAGCGGCGGCAGGCCGGGCAGCAGCAGCGGGGCGAGCGGGGCGAGCAGGGCCGAAGTCAATAGCGCCGGCCGCCGCCACCAAGATGTGCTAATGTCGTCGGCCGTCATCGCGGCACCCGCTCGTAGAGCTGCCAGGCTTCGCCCGAAAGCCCCTGGACATCGCGGCCGGCGACCGGCTGAAAGGCGCGGCCGCAGCGCAGCGCGGCGAGCGGGAAGGGCTGGGTGCCGTTATCCGCCATGTAGAAAAAGCGGGCGTCGCGGCAGCTGCCGGTGGCGGTCAGCGGATAGCCCCGTCGTGCCGCCGCCGCTTCGAGCACCGCGCTGTCGCGCGACGCTTCCAGGATCACGTCGGCGCCCTCGGGCGCGCGTTCGACGATCGCGTCGACCGCCGCGCCGGGGTCGCCGCGCCGGTTCGCAATCAGCCCGGCGTCGAGCACCAGGCTGCCGATCGTGACCCAGGCGAACAGCATCCGCGATATGCGGCCGCCCATCGCCGCCATGTCGGCGATCAGCAGCAGCAGCCCGACTCCGCCCAGAAGATAATAGCGTGGGAAGGCGCTGTTGTCGGCCTCGACGACGATAACAAGCAGGGGCAGACCGAGGATCGCAAGCAGGAGAAAGGGCGCACGTTCGGCGAAGGGAGGTCGGCGGCGCACGATCCAGGGCAGGGCCAGCGGTAGGAGCAGCCAGGGCCCGATCAGCAGCGGCGGCCAGCCGACCGTCCAGGCGATCATATGATCGAGCGCATCGACGAAGGGCGGCCAGGCGAAGGGGGTGACGCTGCCCATGCGGAAGCCGTCCGGGCTGGCGACGGCCCCGGCGGCAACCAAGGCCAGCACCGCCATCACCGCGGCCACGGCGCGGCCCATCAGCCCGGCCGTGGCGCGCAGACCGCCGCGCAGGCCGAGTCGGCGGCCCTGCTCGATCGCCACCCAGCCGGCGAGCGCGGCAATGCCGAACAGCATCGAGATATGGGCGAGCAAGCCGATCAGCGCGGCGATGCCGACCAGGATGGGCGCATGGCGCATGGGCGTCCCGAACAGCTCTCGGTCGACGATCCGGATCGCGCAGAGCAGCGCGAGCAACATCGGCGCATAGCCGCGCGCCTCAGAACCATAGGTGACGAGGATGGGCGAGATAGCGAACAGCAGCGCGGTGAGCCCTGCGGCCGGTACCCCGCGCCGTGCACCGATCAGTCCGGCAACGACGATGCCGGCGGTGCCGCAGGCGATCGAAAGCGCCCGCCCGAGCAGTGGCGGCGAGCCCCAGCCGACCAGTTGCAGCCACAGCGTGTTCAGGAAATGGTTATTGTCGTGATTGATCGCGAAGAAGACGTCGCCCGGCCCCTGCGAATCGCGCGCGAAGACGGCCGACCAGGCCTCGTCGAGCCAATAATCGCCAAGCGCTGCGGCGATCCGCAGGCCCAGCCCCAGCGCGGCGGCGAGCGACAACATCGCCCATAGGCGGCGACGCGGGCGCGGATCGGCGGGGAAGGGCAGTTCGGACATCTGCGCCGCTTCTACCGCGTCCGCGCCGCAGCGCCAGCCACAGCCGATTACGACTCATCGTGGCGCCTCGGCGTGCTTGGAGACGCGAACGCGACCATCGCGCGCCCAAGCTCGTTTCGGCCTGGGCGACTGGAGCCACGGGCTGCGCGGTCGCCATCCAGGCAATGCTCGGCCGGGTCGGCTGGCGCTTGCTCCAGCGGTGCTGCGGGGGTGGCATTCAAGCCCCTGCGCGGCGCTTGGCGCCGTTCTTCCGCAGCGCGGCGGCGCCGACGCCAATTTACGCTACGGTAAAGGTAATCGGCCGCCGGGTGAGTGTCGGCGTGGCGAGCAGAGTTGTGAAATTTTTATTCGGTTTATCGGAATAATTTGCCCGAATCTTTCACAGGCATGCCATGATTTCCGGCATATCGACCCAAAAAAGCTCCGGAATGGACGAAAACCAGCGATTGTCTAGCGAAGGCGACATGCTTAACAGGCGAAGAGGGGTAGGGACTGTCGCCAGGGGAGAATCATGCGTAGCGGAGTTCTGAGCTACGAGGCCGATGGGCTCGACATGGAGAGTCATCTCTATGTCGATGACGGCCGCGCTGGCCCGCGAAGCGCTGTGCTCGTCTTCCCGGAAGCCTTCGGTCTGGGCGAACACGCCAAGGCCAAGGCGCGCAAGCTGGCCGAGCTCGGCTATGTGGCGCTGGCCTGCGACCTGCACGGGCAGGGCCGGATCATCACCGACCGAGAGGCGCTGAAGGCCGAACTGGGCGCGCTGTTCGACGCCCCCGAGCGGATTCGGGCGCGGGCCGGTGGTGGGATGGACGCGCTGCTCGCGCAGCCCGGGGTCGATGCCGGCCGGATCGCCGCGATCGGCTTCTGCTTCGGCGGGACAATGGCGTTGGAACTGGCGCGCGGTGGGCGCGCGATCGCCGGCGCCGTTGGCTTCCACAGCGGCTTGCGCACCACGCGGCCGCAGGATGCGGTGAACATCAGAGGCAAGGTGTTGGTGATGATCGGCGCGGACGATCCCGGTATTCCGGCGGACCAGCGCGCGGCGTTCGAGGCGGAGATGCGCGCCGCCCGGGTGGATTGGCGTATGACCCTCTATGGCGGTGTCGTCCACAGCTTCACCAATCCGGAAGCCGACGCGATGGGGATGCCCGATTTCTCGCGTTACGACGCGGCGGCCGACCGGCGCTCCTGGGCGGAGATGCTGGCTTTCTTCGACGAAATTCTCGGCAAGGTCGCCTGACCGCGATGGCCTACACATCCAGCGGATCGGCGGCGCGGCTGCGGCGGGAAGCCGCCAAGGCGCGGTTGCTCGCCCATAACGCCCAAGACGATGCCGAGCGTGAACGGCTGACCGCGATGGCGGCGATGTTCGAGCGCGAAGCCAAAGCGATCGAACAGGCTTTGGGAAAGCAGGATTGAGC
>Ga0207674_10006502_pt1 | contig 13740 bp, 10 predicted proteins | sample KBSCornC72_FD_184303 | JGI IMG/M metagenome (GOLD analysis project Ga0207674, IMG submission 184303) | Corn rhizosphere microbial communities from Kellogg Biological Station, Michigan, USA - KBS Corn C7-2 (SPAdes) (version 2) | ecosystem: Host-associated > Plants > Roots > Rhizosphere > Soil ... | reverse complement strand
CTCGGGTAGAACCACGGCCGATCCGGCCGAACCCTTAAAGCCCGTTAGCCAGGCGAGCCGCTGCGCATAGCTCCCGACATATTCGCTCATATGCTCGTCGGTCAGGGGGACGACGAACCCGTCGAGCTTCTCGGCCTTGAGCTGCTCGCGAAGGGCCTGCAGACGATCGGCATAGCTGGACATGGGCTAACTCCCTTGCCCCTCAGCTAATCCCTTGAGCGCCATTGTTAAAGAGCTGCTGAAGCGAGTGTGCGCACCCTTCAGGGCCGAAGTCTGAGGTCGCCGCTCATTGTGAAGGACGCCGGCTGTCCCGGCGCGCCGGTTCCGGGCTGTCCGCCGCCGACCCAGATCGAGTAGCTCCCGGGAGCTATGCGCATGCTGCCGTTCGGGTCTGCGAAGGCGAGGTCACGCGGCCGCAGCATGAACTCCACGCTGCGGCGCTCGCCGCGCGCGAGATGAATGCGCGAATAACCTTTGAGCGATTGCCTGGGTGTCCCCGCACGACCGGGGGTCGCGACGTAGAGCTCGACCACTTCGTCGCCAGCGGTCGATCCGACATTTTGAACCTCGACGCTGACGCGCTGCGAGCTCCCAGCCGAAAGCCTGGGCGAGGCTATCCTGAGCGCAGAATAGGCGAAGCGCGTGTAGCTGAGGCCGTAACCGAAGGGATATTCGGGCGATCCGGTAAAATAGCGGTAGGTCCGGTCCTTCATCGCATAATCGGTGAACGGCGGAAGCTGGCCCATGCCGCGATAGATGGTGATCGGAAGCCGCCCTCCCGGATTGTAGCTGCCGGACAGCACATCCGCGATCGCGCGGCCGCCTTGCTCGCCACCGTACCAGGCCTGAACGATGGCGCGTGCCCTGGTCCCTTCCTTGCCCAGCGGTACGGCGGAGCCGCTCTGCAGGACGATGATCACCGGTTTTCCGGTCGCCTCGAGCGCATCGAGCAGCGCGCGCTGCGGCGATGGAAGTTGGATGTCGGTGCGGTCGCCGCCTGCAAAACCGGGGACCTGGACGGGCATCTCCTCGCCCTCGAGCCAGGCGTTGAGCCCAACGAAGGCGAGCACCACGTCCGAGCGGCGGGCGGCTGCGACGGCTTCGTCAATCTGGGCCCCCGCCGGTGCGCGCCAGGCGAGCGTGATCGCCGGCGCATAGTCGTGCGAGCGATGCGCGTATTCGACCGTCAGGCGGCGCGGCCTCGTACTGTCGACGTGCAGGCTAACCGCGGGCGAATCGCCGGCATCACGCGCTGAGCACGGCGCCTCAATTCGCAGCGGCTGGGCACCTTCAATGCTGATCGTGTAGCGCTCGACGTCAGCGCTTGCGTCGCAGCGGCGGCGCTGAAGCTCGAAGCGATAATCCCCGGGCGCCGGCACCTGGAGCATCGCCGACCAGCGCACGGAGAAGCTGCGCGGGTTTACTCCCGGCGCGGGCGCAACCCAGTTCCAGTTATGATCGAGCTCGGCGTAGTGGCGCGTCGCGACCACCGGGCCGCTGAAGTCGGGGCTGTTGAAGAATGTCGCCGTAATGCCGCCCGGGAAGGCGCTCCGCGGCACGGTGACGGACGCTCCTTCCGCGAATGCCGCGCCTTGCGCGTAGGCGATGCGCGACTTCGCGAATTGTCCGGCAATGCCGTCGAGCGGAAGCACGGGAGCGGTGGGTATCCCGTTGTAATTGCCCTCGAGCGAGATCAGCGAAACAGCACCCGGACCGACGACTGCGATGCGAGCGGGCGCTCGGCGGAGCGGGAGAATGCCATCATTCTTGAGCAGCACGATGGCTTCGCGCGCAGCGCGCAGTGCGAGATCGCGGTGGGCCTGTGAATGATTTTCCGAATAGGGAATGCCGGCGAAGGGTGACGGCGGCCCAAGGATCCCGAGCCGCATGCGCGAGGCGAGGACTCGGTGAAGCGCGCGATTCACGTCAGCCTCGGAAAGCAGTCCCGCATGCACCGCCTTTGGAATGTCGAGATATTCGTTCTTGAACACGCAGGCGAGGTCGGTGCCCGCCTTTACCGCGGCGGCCACAGCCTCGACGTTGTCCCGCGCAAAGTGATGACCGCTGCTGATGTCGTCGATCGCTCCGCAGTCGGAGACGAAATAGCCGTTGAAGCCCCACTCGGTGCGGGCCGTTTGCTGCAGGAGCTCCGGGTTCGCGCAGGCGGGCTTCCCGTCGATCGCATTGTAGGCGCACATGATCGATGCGACCTTCCCGTCGGTCACCGTCCGGCGGAACGCCGGCAGGTACGTCTCGGCCAGATCCTGCGGCGAGACATCCACGTTGAACTGGTGACGGAGCGGCTCTGGGCCGCTGTGCACGACATAATGCTTGGAGGTCGCGATGGCTCGGTAGAAGGTGGGGTCGTCTCCCTCGACTCCGCGGATGAACTGGGTCGCCAGAGTGCCGCTCAGATACGGATCTTCGCCGTAGGTCTCCTGGCCGCGGCCCCAGCGCGGATCGCGGAAGATGTTGATGTTCGGCGACCAGAAGGTCAGGCCGAAATAGCGGGCGTGATTGCCCTCCTTCTGCGCCTGGTTGTACTTGGCGCGCGCTTCGGTGGAGATGACCTCGCCCTCAGCATGGATGAGCGGCTGGTCAAATGTCGCGGCCATTCCGATCGCTTGCGGAAAAACCGTCGCCTCGCCGGCGCGTGCAACGCCGTGAAGCGCCTCGTTCCAGTAATTGTAGGACGGAATTCCAAGGCGCGGGATGGCCGGGGCCGAGTCCTGAAGCTGCGCTGCCTTTTCCTCCAGCGTCATTTGCCCGATCAGCGCATCCGCGCGCTGGTCGAGTGCAGGTGCCGATGCGGCCGCGAGTGGTGCGGCAAGCAGGGCAGCGCAAAGCATGAGATAGCGCGAGGCAGCAGCCATGATCCCGCTCAATTTGCCGGGCGAAACAGGAATCCGCAACGGCTGCGCGCGAACTGACGCGCTGACGCTGCTTTCCGCGGATTTGGGCTGGACGGACGTGTCGCAATCCTGCTTTCGGGAGGGCTATGGACCAGCCCGCAAGTCTCCCTACCCCACCGAAAGCCGAACAGCGGCCCTACAGCTACGAACGCCATGGAGTGACTATCGAGGACCCGTGGCACTGGCTTCGCGACCCCAAGTACCCGAACGTCGATGACGCCGACGTCCTCGCTTATTTGAAGGAGGAGAACGCTTATTTCGAAGGCTGGAAGGCGCAGCACCAGGACCTGATCGACCAGCTGTTCGAGGAGATGAAGGGCCGCATCAAGGAAGACGAAAGCTCGGTCCCTATCCGCGATGGTGACTGGCTTTACTGGTGGGCTTTTCGGCCGGGAGCGCAGTACCGGACCTGGTATCGCAAGCGCTTTGGCGGCGGAGCGGAAGAGGTGCTTCTCGACGAGCCAACCGAGGCGGAAGGGCGCGAATATTTCCGCTTGGGGGCGCTAGAAGTGAGCCCGGACGGCAAGCTGCTCGCCACCCTCGCCGATTATGACGGCTCCGAGCGGTTTGAACTCAGAATCCGCGACCTTTCGACGGGCAAGGACATCGAGACCGTCACCAAGGTCGGCATTGGCCAGCCGGTCTGGTCGAGCGACAGCGCCGGGATCGTGTTCACCGAGGTGAACGACAATTGGCGGAGCTATCGCGCGCGTTACCACCGGATCGGCGGGGCCGCCGATGAGGACATCACCCTTTACGAGGAAACGGAGGAACTGGGGTTCAGCGTCGGCGTCGGCCATTCGCAGGACAGAAGCACGATCTTCGTGTCGACGGGCGACAATGCCACCACCGAGGTGCGGTTCGTTTCTGCGGAAGATCCATCGCAGGCGCTGACCCTCATTTCACGCCGAAAGCCGGGCCGCGAATATCATGTCGATGCGGCGCACGGGAAATTCTGGATTCATACCAACGATACCCATGTGAACTTCCGCCTTGCGGTCGCCGATCCCGCGAACCCCGAACAATGGGAGACGGTCATCGCCGGCTCCGAGCGCACCTATCTGACGCACGCGACTTCCTATCGCGACCACCTGGCCATCAGCTGCAGGGTCGACGGACTCGATCACCTGGTGCTGCGGACTTACGCGGGCGAGGAAACCGCCATCCCCTTCAAGGAGGCGAGCTACAGCGCCTTCTTCATGGGCAACCCTGAGTTCGCGCCGGCCGCCTATCGCATTGGCTATTCGTCGATGGTCACGCCGACGACCGTCTATGATTATCATCCGGAGAGCGGCGCCCTCGAGGTGCTGAAGGTTCAGGAAATCCCGTCCGGCTACGACTCCTCGCAATATGCGACCGAGCGGCTGATGGTCGACGCTCGTGACGGCGTGAAGGTGCCGGTCTCGGTCGTCTACAAGAAGGGGTTCAAGAAGGACGGCGGGGGCAAGCTGTTCCTTTACGCCTATGGAGCCTACGGCCACGCGATCCCGCCGACGTTCAACTCCAACCGGATCAGCCTGCTCGATCGTGGCTGGGCCTGCGCCATCGCGCACATCCGTGGCGGCGACGACCTCGGTTACCAGTGGTTCCTCGACGGAAAGCTTACCAAGCGGACAAATACGTTCAACGACTTCGTCGACGTCGCCAAAGGGCTGATCGCGGAGAATTTCACGCATGCGGGGGGAATCGCGATCAACGGCGGCTCGGCCGGCGGCGAGCTGATGGGTGCGGTGGTCAATTCGGACCCTGAGCTTTGGGGCGCGGCGGTCGCCGACGTTCCGTTTGTCGACGTGCTCAACACGATGCTCGACGACACCCTTCCGCTGACGCCCGGCGAATGGCCCGAATGGGGCAATCCGATCACCGACAAGGCGGCCTTCGACTACATCCACAGCTACAGCCCTTATGACAATGTCAGGGCTCAGGCCTACCCGCCGATGCTGATCACCGGCGGCCTCACCGACCCTCGCGTGACCTATTGGGAGCCGGCGAAGTGGGCGGCCAGATTGCGGGCGACCAAGACTGATGCCAACCCGCTGTTCCTCAAGATCAACATGGGCGCGGGACACGGCGGCAAGTCGGGGCGATGGGACAAGCTCCACGAGGTTGCTGAAACCTACGGGTTCATGCTGACGCAGGTACGGTGACGCGCCCGATCTTTGAACTTACCCTCGCCGCCGGGCCCGAGCACATCGACGAGCTCGGGCATGTCAACAATGCGGTGTGGGTACAGTGGATTCAGCAGGTCGCCGTCGCGCATTGGGACGCGGTCGCGTCGCAAGCCCACAGGGATGCATACTATTGGGTCGTGGTCCGGCATGAGATCGATTACCTGCGCCCGGCTCATGAGGGCGACCGGATCGCCGCCCGCACCTGGGTCGCCGACGCGCCGCAAGGCGCGCGCTTCGACCGCTTCGTCGAGTTCACCGGGCCTGACGGAAAAATCTGCGTTCGCTCGAAGACGCAGTGGGCGATTATCGACAAAGTGTTGGGCCGGCCCATCCGCGTGCCTGCCGAAGTCGTGGCGCCGTTCGTAACGGAAGTGTAAGCGGCCCGACATGAGCCGGCCCGTCCTTTACGAATATTGGCGTTCTTCCGCCTCGTACCGAGTGCGCATCGCCCTCAACCTCAAGAATGTCGAGTACGATAGCCGGCCGGTGAACCTGCTGACCGGCGAGCAGGGTTCGGACGAGTATCGGGAGGTCAATCCGCAAGGGTTCGTGCCGATGCTGGACATCGATGGGCACAAGCTGACCCAGAGCCTGGCAATCATCAACTATCTCGACATCCGTTTTCCGGTGCCGCCGCTGATTCCCGCATCCGCGGCCGAGCGCGCGCATGTCGTCGCGCTGGCGATGATCGTCGCCTGCGATATCCACCCGCTCAACAACTTGAGCGTTCTCAAATATCTGAAGAACGAGCTCGGCCAGCCGCAAGAGAAGTTGGACGCCTGGTACCGGCACTGGATCAGCGAGCGGCTGCCGGCGCTCGAGACCATGGCCAGGGCGCGCGCCGGCAAGTTCCTGTTCGGCGACGCCCCGACCGGAGCCGACGTGCTGCTGGTGCCGCAACTCTACAACGCGCGGCGCTACGATGTGCCGCTCGACGCCTTTCCGACGTTGCTGCGCGCCGAGGACAATGCCAACAAGCTCGATGCATTCGCCGCAGCGCATCCCGACCGTCAGAGAGTGCCAGCATGAACCGTGTCGACAGCATCAACCGCGGCGTCAGCGACATGAAGCCTGTCGATTCCGTCGATATTCCATCACTCGAGGCAAAAGTCAGTGAGGAGGAATGGGCGATTCGGGTCGAGCTCGCCGCCGCCTACCGGATGGTAGCCTATTACGGCTGGGACGACCTCATCTTCACCCATTTGTCGGCGCGCATTCCGGGTCCCGAGCACCATTTCCTGCTCAACCCCTACAATTTGATGTTCGAGGAGGTGACGGCCTCCTCGCTGGTCAAGGTCGATGAGAGCGGCAATCCGGTCGAGCCGTCGCCATTCATCACCAATCCCGCGGGCTTCACGATCCATTCGGCGATCCACATGGCGCGTGAGGACGCCCATGCCGTAATGCATCTGCATACGCCTGCCGGACAGGCCGTCTCGGCCCACAATGATGGGCTGTTGCCGCTGACCCAGACGGCGATGCTGATCCGGGGCGATGTCGCCTTCCACGATTATGAGGGTGTCGCCGTCGATCTCGGTGAGCGCGAGCGGCTGGTCGCCGACCTTGGCACGAAGAATGCCATGATCCTTCGCAACCACGGCACGCTCGCGCTGGGCAAGAACGTCGGCGAGTGCTTCATCCGGCTCTATTATCTCGAGCGCGCCTGCCAGGCACAGGTCATGGCTCTGTCCGCCGGCGACCAGCTCAACAACCCGCCTCAGGGCTCGCCTGAAATCACCGCCCAGCAGGGAGCCGTCGGCCTGCCGCTTGCCGCCAATCTGCTCGCGTGGCCGGCTCTCAAGCGCAAGGCATACCGGCTCGACCCGAGCTTCGCGACCTAGGCGGGTTCGGCGACTTTGGCCTCAGCGTGGTGGAACATCGCAGGGTCGTATTGCGCGCGTGACGAGATCGCGATCCGGTTCCAGGTGTTGATCATCGCGGCAGCAAGCGTGAGATAGGCGATCTCCTCTTCCGAAAAGAAGCGCTTCAGGCCCTCGAAGGCTTCCTTGTGCGCGTGGCCTTCGGAGATGAGCGTGATCTCCTCTACCCACTCCAGCGCTGCGCGCTCCTTGTCGGTGAAAGCGGAACTTTCGTGCCATGCGTCGAGGAGAAGCAGACGCTCGGACTTCTCGCCGTCGCGCAGCGCTTCGTCCGTATGCATGCCGATGCAGAACGCGCAGCCGTTGATCTGCGATGCGCGGAGCTTGATCAGGTGAAGCAGCTTGCGATCGACCTTCGAGCCGATGACCTGTTCAAGCAGCAGCAGGTGCTTGTAAGCGTCCGGGGCGAGCTTCGTCAGATCCATTCGCAGGGATTCCACCATGGTTCGAGTCTCCTTCGGCCGCGCCTATGCGCCGCAGAGGCGACGAGGAAAAGTCGGCTGCGCTACACGCCCCTGAACTTGCGATAATCAGCAGTGCCTGCGATGCCGTATCGACAATGAGCAAGGCGGCTTCGGTCAGTGACTATCGCGCGCTCGCCAGGGCGCGGCTGCCGCACTTCCTGTTCGAATATCTCGATGGCGGGTCGTACGACGAGGTCACGCTCAAGCGGAACATCGAAGACCTTCGGTCGGTCGCGCTGAGGCAGCGGGTGCTTCGCGACGTATCGAACATCGACCTTTCGACCGAGCTGTTCGGCACGCGCTGGGCGATGCCGGTCGGCCTTGGCCCGGTGGGACTCGCAGGGCTCTATGCGCGCCGCGGCGAGGTGCAGGCAGCGAGGGCGTCCGCAGCTGCAAATGTTCCCATGGCCTTATCCACCGTCGGAGGCTGTTCGCTGCGGGAAGTCGCGGGCTCGGGAAACGTGCCCTGGTTTCAGCTCTATTTCGTCAAGGACCGCGGCTTCGTCGCCACCATGATCGAGACGGCGAAGGAGGTCGGCAGCGGAGCGCTGATCCTGACCGTCGACCTCGCCGTGCCGGGCTCGCGCTATCGCGACTATCGCGCGGCCGGAGGCGGGCTTCGGCGCATGGCGCAGTTGCTCGCCCGGCCCGAATGGCTGTGGGACGTCGGCGTCCGCGGTCGCCCGATCAGCCTCGGCAACCTCGAGCCGATCGTCGGCAAGCGCGCACCGCTGAGCGATTTCCAGGCGTGGATCCACGCGAACTTCGACCCGTCCGTGAGCTGGAAGGACGTCGCGTGGGTCCGTTCGCAATGGAAGGGCCCGTTGATCATCAAGGGCATCCTCGATCCGGAGGACGCGCGTGCTGCAACAGAGAGCGGAGCCGACGGCATCGTCGTTTCAAACCATGGCGGGCGGCAGCTCGACGGCGCCTCGTCGACCGCACGAGCCCTGCCCGGCGTCGCGGACGCGATCTCCGGACGCGTGCCCGTGCTGGTGGATGGCGGCGTTCGGTCCGGTCTAGACGTGGTGCGAATGCTGGCGCTTGGCGCGGACTTCGTGCTGCTAGGGCGGGCCTGGGCTTATGCACTAGCGGCGCGCGGCGGCGCAGGGGTCGCGCATGCGCTCCAGCTGATCGATGCCGAGATGCGAGTTGCGATGGCGCTGACCGGCTGCACGAGCATCGACGAGATCGGCGAAGAGATAGTCGAACGGAGTAGGAATCAGGCGACGTTCTGAATCAGCGTCCCGCCGTCCTCCCGGAACAGCTTGTCGACGTCGCCGGCGGTCATCGGCTCCGCAAAGAGGAAGCCCTGGACCGACGAGCAGCCGTGAGCACGAAGCTCCATCAGTTGGGCGGTCTCCTCGACGCCCTCGGCGGTCGTCTCGATGCCGAGCGCATGCGCAAGTTCGGTGATCGCGCGGACAATCGCCGTCGCTCCGTTCCGCGTCAGCAGGTTCTGGATGAAGCTTCGGTCGATCTTCAACTTGTCGAACGGGAAGCTCTGCAAATAGCTGAGCGACGAATAGCCGGTGCCGAAATCATCTAGGGCGATGCGCACGCCGAGCGTGCGCAGCGCGTGCAACAGCCGAAGCGTCGTCTCGCCGCCTTCGAGAAAGATCGATTCGGTGATCTCGACTTCGAGGCGATTGGGCTCAAGGCCGCTGTCGGCGAGCGCTCGGAGGATCGTCTCGTGCAGCGCACCGCGGTGGAACTGGACCGCGGAGACGTTGACCGCGACACGGATATTATCCGGCCAGCAGGCGGCGCGAGCGCAGGCTTCTCGCAGAGCCCAAGCGCCGATCGGGACGATGAGGCCCGTGTCTTCCGCGACCGGGATGAATTCAACCGGTCCGACGAGCCCGCGTTGCGGGTGACGCCAGCGCAGAAGCGCCTCGAACGAGCAGATGCAGTTCTGCTCGAGATCGAACAGGGGCTGGTAGAAGAGCTCGAACTCGCCGCGCTCGAGGGCGAGTCGAAGGTCGGACTCGAGCTGCCGTCGTTGCTGGGCGCGTTCGTTGAGGCTCTCCTCAAAGAAGGCGAAGGTGCCGCGGCCGGCCTCCTTGGCTCGGTACAGCGCAAGGTCGGCGTTTCGCAGAAGCGTTCCGCCATCCTCCCCGTCCTGTGGTGCGATGGCGATGCCGATGCTGGTGGACGGCGCGAATTCGTTTCCGTCGATGGTGAGCGGCTGCGCCATCGTCTCGAGGATCTCGCGGGCGAGACGGTCGATCGCGTTGCGGTCGTCGCCAACGACCTGGAGGACGACAAACTCGTCCCCGCCGAGCCGGGCGACGAAGTGGCCCCGTGCAGCGTGCTGGACGCGGCGGCCCGCCTCGATCAGCAGCGCATCCCCGGCCGGGTGCCCAAGCGTATCGTTGATCACCTTGAACTGGTCGAGGTCGAGGCAATGCAAGGCGAAGAGCCCGCCATTGCCTTCAGCGGCCCGGAACGCGTGGTCGAGCTGCTGCTGGAACATGGTGCGATTGGGAAGGCCCGTCAGCACGTCATTGAAGGCGAGCTGCGTGATGCGCTGCTCACGCTCGGCGATCTTGCCGACCATCTCGTTGAAGCTCGCCGCCAATCGCGCGAGCTCGTCCTCGCCGCGAACGCGGACCTGGACATGCTCGCCCGAAGCAAGCCGTCCCGCCGCCTCATCGAGCCGCGCCAGTGGCTGCGTGATTCGCCCCGCCGCTTTCCAGGTCGCATAGGCGACGAGCAGAAGGCCGAGCAGGGTCACGGCGGCAAGCGCGAGCTGCAGCTTGCGGGCATCGGAGAGCGCCTGCGCCTTCGGGTAAGCGAGAAGAAGGATCGCATGCTCCCCGCCCGAGAAAGTCGGGAGCGGCTTGGCGAGCGTGATGGAACGGGTCCCTCCGACCTCCATCTCGAAGGCAGCCGATCGCCCGACATGCGCCTGCGCCAGGTCGTAGGCGCCCTTGTCGAGCGCCGACATGCTGCCAGAGGCTTCGGCCCAGCGGCCCTTGCCGTAAGCGATCACGGCGGCGTGCAGTGGGATCGCCGAGAGACGCTCGAGCCCGCGCATCTCGCGCTGGTCGAGATCGGACGCAAACACCACCCAGCCGATCAAGGTCGGCGCCATGATCGGAGCGGCGACGAGCTGGCGCGGGCGTCCGGCAAGGACAGAAACCCCCGACAGCCGGCCATCGTCGAGCGGGTCCCATAGCGAGGCCGCTTCGGCGCTGCTCACCGCCGGATCGATCGTCGAGACCTTGCCGTCCGCGGTGACGATGAACGCGCTTCGGAGGCGCAGCCGGGCCGCGGCATTTCCGAGGGCAGACTGCATGGTTGCCTGATCGCCACTCGCTACGGCGGCGCGAAATCCGAAATCGTGAGCGAGCAGCTGGGCCGCGTTCTGAAGTTCCTGCGCGCGCTGCTGCCACAGCCGGTCGTAGACGGCCCCGCTCGACTGCAGCTGGCCCTGAACCTCGCGCGAGGCGGCGCCAGAAATCACGCTCGATAGCGCCGCCGAAACCGCAAGCATCGCGACCGCGAACAGCAGTGCGAACTGGACTGTCAGGCGGGCGCTCAGGGAGCGGAACGGGCGCATCGACCCTCTTAGTAGTCCGTCATCGCCATCGACGAGGGCGGCGGACGAAGCCGTACCTGGAAACTGGCGCTGCGCTGGGTCGCGGCCACAGCTTGCTGGACCTCACCGCCCGGAGCGCGAAGGTAAGGCTGCCACACGACCACACGGCCCGGCGCGTTCGGAGCGTCGGCGAAGGTGACGATCCCTTGGCCATTGGTCCGCGCCGTCCAGGCGCTGTCGGTGACGACGATGAAGGCGCTCATCTGGTCGTGGATGTTGCAGCCGAGCGCGACCACTCCGGTCTTGTCGAAGTGGACCGTGCGCGATTGGTCCTTGGCGAACAGCTTCAGCTCAAACTTCTTGGCGGGTGAGAAAGAGTAAACGTGGTGCTTGGTGTTGTCGTAGTTCGGGAAAGACACGTCGGACCCGACCGGGACGATGGTCAGAAAGGGGTGAAACTGCATATTCTGCTGCGAGATGACATAGCGTCCTGCGGCATGCGCCGACCGTGCGGCACCTCCAGCCGGATAGAGGGTCACGACCGCATCGCGCACCGGCCTTCCGGACGAATCGACGACGCGCACGGTCAGCGGAGCCGCGACAAGCGGAGCCGCAAGGCCGAGGGCCGCCGCGGTCAGGATAAATCTACGCACCATGGTGCGAGGTTAAGCCATGGACAGTAAACGTCTTGCCTAGCGAAATTGGTTACCAGTGCATTCGCACTTCGGCCTGAAGCTGCGTCTGGCGCTGCCGCTCCGGCACGTCTGCATGTTCGCGCGCCGGGCTGTCGCTCCACACGTGGAGCAGCTCGGCCAACGCCGTAAACCGGCCCCACTGGCGCTTTGCGGCGATCATCGCCGACCAGCCGTGCTCGTCATATTCGTCGGTCCAGATGCTGCCGCGATTGCGGGTGTCGAACGCGTCAGCGCGGACCGCCAGGCCGATATTTCCGAACGGCCTGGTGAGCATTGCATAGGCCGAGCGGAAGCGCTCGTCGGCGAAGCGCCGGCCGAACATCACGAACCCCATGCGCGTGTGGCCCTGCAGCGCCTGCGCCTTGAGCTCGGCACCCGAGCCGAGATCGGCGACCAGTCCGGCGTTATCGAACCGCGTGCGCCAGCCCCATTCGGGCGTTTCGGTCACGACCTCGGGGTTTGCGCGATTGTCGTAATGGAAGAGTTCGATCCGCACCGGCGCCGGGGGCGCCCAGGCGAGCTTCGCGTAGAAGCCGGGCCGATGCGCAAAGCCCGAATGCAGATCGGCGAGCGGATGGGTGAACGGCGCCTGGTGGCCGGTGAAGTCTCCCAACGGCGGCAGCGGCTCGCCGCGAAACGCCAGCGTGGTCCGATCGTGGAGTGCCCAACCGCGGAAGGTGAGCAATGTACCTGCCGTGTCGTTGGTAGCGAACACCGCCGCGGTCGCCCGGAGCTTGTGCTCGCCAACGCTCGTCGAGATCGTGCCTTCGGCCGCCAGCGGACGAACCTCCTCGCCGATCCAGCTGTTGATCGCCGACGGCGTGATCGAATCCCTGACGTGCCAGTCGGCGCCTTCGTGCTCGAGGCTGACCGGCACCCACATCAACCCAACGCGCGCCGAGAATGCGATCTTGTTCGACCGCATCGGTCTATAGGTCAGATACGCCTGGCTGAGGCCTGCGTCGGTACGCTGGCCGCCTTGGACCGAGCCGACGACGATCGCGCCGACCGACCAGGAGAACTGCGGCTTCCACACCAGGCTGACGTTGCCGAGTTGAGGCTGCACGCGAAGATCGCCGTCGCTTCCCGAGCGCAATTTGCCGAAGCCGCCGTCGAGCCAGCTCTTCTCGCCGTTGACTGCAATGAGCCGGATGTCGCCGCTGAGCTCGAAAGCGTCGCGATTGAACAAGTTAGTACCATCCGCGGCCTGGGCAGGCATCGCCCACAGCGCCGCAAGCGCGCAGCCCCATGGGATCGCGCTGCCAAAACGCAGGCGGCGAGCGTCGCGAAACATGGGCAAATGGTTAAGCGAAGATGGTTAAAATAGCCTTCGCACTCACGGCTGAGCGGAGCCACTGCGGCTAGTGGTCGGGGAGAGAGGATTCGAACCTCCGGCCCCTGCCTCCCGAAGACAGTGCTCTACCAGGCTGAGCTACTCCCCGACCGGAACCCGCGGATCGCGACGTCGGTCGCAGCGGGAGCCAAGGCCGCGGCTAGATAGAGGCGGGTTCGAATAAGCGCAACCGGCAATCAGCGGCCGACGGCTTGCAGCCATTCGGCGTGACGGACGAACTTCTCGCGCGGGCTGCCGGGGCGCGCCCGCGCCACCTCGGTCTCCTCTATCTTGCGCCAGTCGTCATAGTCGGTCGGCATCACGCCGCGCTCGGCAAGCAGGCGCTTCAGGCCTTCCGTCCCGGGCCGCTCGCCAGCGCTTCCGGCGGGCATGGCCGCCGCGACCTGGTCCGCAACCTCATAACCGTCGGGGCGGTTGGTTCCGATGGTTCCCGTCGGCCCGCGCCGAGCCCAGCCGACTGCGTAGAGGCGCTCGGCTATGCGCCCGTTTTCGTTCAGGAATTTGGTGCCGCGCTCGTCATAGGCGGCCCCCTCAAGCGGCGGGGTCGAATAGCCGATCGCAGTCACAATCAGCGAGGCCGGGACCGTATAGGTCTCGCCGGTGCCGCGCGCGGAGCCTTTCTCGTCTAGCTCAGTGCGCTCGACAATGATCCGTTCTGCCCTGCGGTCCCCTTCGATCGCGATCGGTTTGGCGAAGAAATCGAAGACGATCTCCTTCGGC
>Ga0207674_10006500_pt1 | contig 13741 bp, 15 predicted proteins | sample KBSCornC72_FD_184303 | JGI IMG/M metagenome (GOLD analysis project Ga0207674, IMG submission 184303) | Corn rhizosphere microbial communities from Kellogg Biological Station, Michigan, USA - KBS Corn C7-2 (SPAdes) (version 2) | ecosystem: Host-associated > Plants > Roots > Rhizosphere > Soil ... | reverse complement strand
TCGAAGGGGCGCCTCAGTCTGGCGAAAGCCTTTGACGCACGCCCAGTCGAGAACCGTTCCAATTCGCTGACGCACTCGCCTCGCCGTTTCAGGTTTGCTCAGCCAAATCGGCGCGAGGACATCCCGTATTTCAGGCGCCCCAATGTCGCTGACCAGCCGGTCGCCGAGTTTCGGAAAGGCATAAGTCTCCAGCGTCGAGAGCCACTGGCTTTGATGCTTGCCGTTCTTCCAGCTCGCCTTGTGCTCACGATGGACGACTTTCGCGGCATCGCGGAAGTTGGGTATCGCTTGCCGCTCGCGTTTACGCTCTGCGATTGGGTCAAGGCCTTGTGCGATCTGGCGGCGGATTTGATGCGCCGCTTCACGTGCGTCCCCAAGATCAACCGATTTCAGTGGCCCGAGACCAATGTCGCGCCGCTTGCCGCGGCACAGCGCTCGAAGAACCCAGTTTCGACCGCCGCCCGGCTTCACCACCAGGAACAGGCCGTCGCCATCTGAATAGCGCCCTGGCTCCGTTAGGTTCTTCAGCCTTGCAGCAGTGAGCTTTCCCAAGTTGTCCCATCCTCCCAGTCCCACATCTGGTCCCACATTTTGTGTGGGACTGGGTGGAACGACCTGATCCTCGATGGGACCAGGAACTCGCCAATTTATCGCGGTTTATAGCCATTTTTTTGGCATTTTGAAAGTCTGGAAAAGAGGCAAGTTGGCGGAGCGGGAGGGATTCGAACCCTCGATACGGTTTTGCCGTATACTCACTTTCCAGGCGAGCGCCTTCGACCACTCGGCCACCGCTCCGCAAATCGCTGGAAGGGCGCCCATCTAAGGGGCCGTGCCGAAGTGGGCAAGGTTGCCCGGCGTAACGACCGCCCCTAGGTCCTTCGCCATGACACCCGCCGAGCGCCTGTCCGGCCGAACGCCGTCCGCCGCGGACATCGACGCAATCGCGCGCGAAACGCTCCAGCGCTTGCCGTCGCCCTTCGCCGAAACGCTCGGCGACGTCGTGCTGCTGGTCGAGGAGGTCGCCGATCCCGACACTGCGCGGCGCGTCGGCCTCAACCACCCGATGCAGCTCAGCGGCCTCTACGAGGGCATCTCGCTCAACCATCAGAGCGTCCAGCAGTCGGGCACCCTGCCCGAGCGCATCACGCTCTACGTCCGTCCGATTCTCGCCGAATGGCGCTCCACCGGCTTCAGCCTCGAGCAGCTGGTCAGCCATATCGTGATCCACGAGGTCGGCCATCATTTCGGCTTTTCCGACGACGACATGCACGCGCTGGAGCGCGAGGGCGAGTGAACGTCCTCCTGCGCTTCGATCGCGTCGCATTGCGCCGCGGCGGGCGGCTGCTGTTCGAGAATCTCGATCTCGATCTCGGGCCCGGTGACGCGCTGCAGGTCACCGGCCCGAACGGCAGCGGCAAGTCGAGCCTGATCCGCCTCGCCGCCGGCTTGCTCCGGGCGGAGAAAGGCCGGGTCGCACGCTCGCCCTTGGCGCTTGCCGATGATGCGCTCGCGCTCGATCGCGAGCTGCCGCTTCTCCGGGCGCTCGCATTCTGGGGTGGCAAGGTCGACGCGGCCGTGGAAGCGCTCGGCCTGGCGGAGCTGTCGGACGTGCCCGTTCGCCTGCTTTCGTCCGGGCAGCTCAAGCGCGCGACCCTCGCGCGGGTTGCCGCATCGGGCGCGCCCCTATGGTTGCTCGACGAGCCGCTCAATGCGCTCGATGCCGAGGGTGCTGACCGCCTCGCGGCGCTCTTCGCGCGCCATCGCTCGAAGGGCGGCGCGGTGCTCGCGGCCTCGCATGTGCTGCTGCCCGGCGAGTGGCGGCGGCTGGAGCTCACGGCTTGATCGGCGCGCTGATCCTACGCGACGCCCGACGCGGCTTCACCGGCGCGGCGTGGCTGCCCATCGCCTTCTTCCTGCTCGTCGCGACCTTGGTGCCGTTCGCGATCGGCCCCGATCCACGGCTGCTCGGACGCATCGGGCCCGGAGCCCTGTGGATCGCGGCGCTCACGGCGGCGCTGCTACCGATTGAGCGGCTGGTCGAGCCCGACCGCGGAGACGGCGTGCTCGATCAGCTGTTCATCTATGGCGTTGCCGAGGAGAGCATCGCGTTCGCCAAGATTGCCGCGCACTGGCTGACGTTCGCCCCGTTGCTGCTGATCGCTTCGTTCCCCGCCTCGGCGCTGCTGGCGATGGACGGCGCCTCGCTTCTCCGAACCGAGGCTACGCTGGCGATCGGGACACCAGCGCTTGCCGCGCTCGCGGTGGCGGTGGCGGCCGTGACCGCCGGACTGCCCCGCGCCGGCTCAATCGCCGGCCTGCTGCTTCTCCCGCTCGCCGTCCCGCTGCTGATCTTCGGTGCGGCGCAGGCGCTGCTGCTCGAAGCGGCGGTGTCGCTGCTGCTGACCGCCGGCGCGCCATTCGTCGCCGGCGCTGCGATCCGCGCGGCTAGGACTTAGACCAGCGCCCGAAGATCGCCGTCGGCAGCAGCAGCCCGCGCTCTTCCTCGCGCACCGCCATTTCGCCCAGTTCGACCGTCCCGCCGAGATCGCCGAGCGTCTGCTTCACCAGCTCCCCGATCGCCAGCGCGGACATGCGCACAGCATAGACCGTCAACACGAGGAAGCGGCTGTTCGCGTCGAGCAGGCGGCGGCAATCGGCGAGCAGCGGGGCGAGACTTTCCTCGAGCCGCCACACTTCGCCCGTCGGTCCGCGCCCGAATTTGGGTGGGTCGAGCAGGATTCCGTCATAGCGGCGGCCGCGCCGCACCTCGCGCGCGGTGAACTTGCTTGCATCATCGACGATCCAGCGGATCGGCCTCTCCGTCATCGCGGAAAGCTTGGCATTCTCCTTGCCCTGCTCGACCGATTTCTTCGACGCATCGACATGGACCATCCGCGCACCGGCGTCGCTCAGCAGCAGGCTGCCGACGCCGGTGTATCCGAAGAGATTGAGCACCTCGGCATCCGCCGATCGCTCGCGCATCCAGTCCCATTGCGGCGCCATGTCGGGGAAGAAGCCGAGGTGCCGGAACGGCGTCAGCGAGGCGTGGAATTTGACGCGGCCGCGCGACAATTCCCACTGGCGCGGCACCGGACGATGCTGGACCCAGCGCCCGCCGCCTTCCTCGTCGGAGCCGGGCATGAAGGTCGCGTCGGGATCCCAGTCATCCCGCGCCGGCGCCCACATCGCCTGCGGCTCCGGGCGGACTAGTGTGTAAGGCCCGTAGCGCTCGAGCTTTTGGCCATCGCCGCAGTCGATCAGCCCCCAATCGGCCCAAGGCTCAGCAATGATGGTCTGAAGGTCACTCACGCCGCTAGCGCGAGCTGCGCCCCGACCGAAGCGACTGCGGTCGGCGCGGCGAGCAACGCCTGCCCGGCGGCGCGCGCGTCCGCGATCGTGACCCCGCGGATTTGGCCGACCAACTCGTCAGCGGGAACGATCCGACCGAACACCTCGATCGATCGAGCCATGTGATCGGCCCGCCCCTGCGCCGTCTCCAGCGACATCACCAGCGCCGCTTCGACCTGCGCGCGGGCGCGGTCCAGCTCGGCTTGCGTCAGATCATCGGCCGCCGCGGCGAGCAGGTCGCGCGCAAGCTGGACCGATTCCGCGGCCTGGCTGCGTTCGGCCGCACAGCCGATGCCGACCAGCCCACAGTCGGCGAACGCCTGGTTCCACGCATAGATCGAATAAGCGAGGCCGCGCTCCTCGCGCAGCTCCTGGAACAACCGCGACGAGGTCCCGCCGCCGAGCGCCTGGACGAACAGGCCAAGCGCCGGATTGCGCGGATCGGCCGCCGCATAGCCTGGAAAGGCCAGGCACCAGTGCGCCTGCTCGAAGCTCCGCCGGTCGTTGCGAAGGCCGCCGGTAAAACGCGCGGCTTCGACCGGCTGCTCAGGCGCGCCGGCCATGTCGCCGAACAAGCGGTCGGCGAGCGTCACCACCTGTTCCGGATCGACCTTCCCACTTGCCGCCAGCACGAGCCGTCCGGGCGTGAACTGACGGCCGAGCCACTCGAAGCAATCCTGCCGCGTAGCGGCGCGTACGGTCTCCTCGCGTCCGAGCACCGGGCGGCCGATCGCCTGACCTTCGAACGCGGCTTCGAACAGATGGTCGTGGACGAGATCGTCGGGCGAATCGGTGACTTCGCCGAGCTCGGACAGGATCACCTGCTTCTCGCGCTCGAGATGCTCTTCGTCGAAGTGCGGCCGCCGGACGAGGTCCGCGAGCAGCTCGGCGACGAGCGGCAAATCGCGGGCGAGCGCACGGGCGTGGAACACCGTCTGGTCGCGCGCTGTCCAGGCGTTGAGGCTTCCGCCGACGTCCTCAATCACTTCAGCCAGCGCGCGCGTGTCGCGCCCGCCGGCGCCCTTGAACACCATATGCTCGACGAGATGCGCGAGGCCGCTCAGCGCCGCCGGCTCCGAGCGGGATCCGACGCTGGCATAGAGTCCGACGGCCACGGATTCCGCGCCAGGCAGCGGATCGACCGCCACTGTGAGGCCGTTCGAAAGTACATGCTGCTCGCCGCTCACCGAGGCTGTCCTTTGAACCGCTTGCGCACCGCCAGCACGTAAGTGACCAGCGCGATCAGCGCGAGACCGAACCATGTCGCTGCGTAGCCGCGATGCCCCGCGGGCGTCACGGGGCTCACCGAGGTCACATCCGGGACCTTGCTCGGCTCCAGCCCTGGCGGCGCCGACGCCGCGACCAGCCGCATGCGATGGACGCGGTCAGGCGCGATCACCCCGCTGACCGGACCGCCGGCCCAGTTGACCTTGGCATTCGGGTCCTTCGACCAACCGACCTCGACGCTCATCCCCGGCCCTTCGCCGCCAGTGACGCAGTCGACGATATGAACATAGCCGGGCTCGCCAACGCGATTCTCGCCGCCGACCGCGCGGTGGCCGACGATGCGCAGGCAGACGCCTGTCGCATGGCGGAAGAGCGGCAGCTCATCTTTGTGCAGAGGCGCCGTCGGAAAGGCGATCGGGGGCAGCCGATCCGCCGCGGCATAGCGGGCGATCAGCCCTTCCTTCCACTTCGCGCGCTGCAGCTGCCACACGCCGAGGCCGATCATCAGCGCCACCGCCGCAAGCACGACGATCGTTGGCACTACCGGCAGGCGCTTGATCATTCGGCAATCCGCCCTTCGCGCGCGCGGTGCTTATATTCCTGCGCCAGCAGCCACGCCTTGGACAGCCGAAGACCCAGGACCGTCAGCGCCGCGGCGACCGGGATCCAGATCAGGTGCACATACCAGGGCGGCTCGACCGCGGCATCGAGCAGCAGCGCGCCGACGACAGTGATCGTGCCGACGAAGAAGATCAGGAACGCGGCCGGCCCGTCGCCGACGTTGAAGCTCGAAAAATCGAGGCCGCAGCCGCGGCACTTCGGCGCGAAGCTGGTCCAGCCGGAGAACAGGCCGGGCGTCCCGCATCGCGGGCAGGCACCCTTCATTGCCGCCGTAACCGGCGCGAGCTCGGCAGCCGGTTGGTCGGGCGTCACCCCGCGTGCGGCGCCCCCCAGCCGCCCCAGACGTAGATCGACGTGAACAGGAAGAGCCACACGACGTCGACGAAATGCCAGTACCAGGCGGCGGCCTCGAACCCGAAATGCTGCCGCGGCGTGAAGTCGCCTTTGTACGCCCTGATCAGGCAGACGGTCAGGAAGATCGTTCCGACGATGACGTGGAAGCCGTGGAAACCTGTCGCCATGAAGAAGGTCGACCCGTAGATGCTGCCCTTAAACGCAAAGGGAGCATGGGCATATTCATATGCCTGGACGCTGGTGAAAGAGAGACCGAGGAGGATCGTCAGCCACAGCCCGAGCTTGAGCCCGTGCCGGTCGCCATGAATTAGCGAATGGTGCGCCCAGGTGACTGTCGTACCGGAGCAGAGCAGGATCATGGTGTTAAGGAGCGGGAAGCCCCACGGGTCGAGCACTTCGACGCCCTTCGGCGGCCAGACCCCGCCAACCGCATCGACGGCCGATGGGAAAATCGCACTGTCGAAGAAGGCCCAGAACCAGGCGAGAAAGAACATCACCTCGGAGGCGATGAACAGGATCATCCCATAGCGCAGGTGGAGCTGGACGACGGGCGTATGATAGCCGGTATGCGCCTCGTCGATCACGTCCCTCCACCACAAGAACATCGTAAGGAGCACGAGCCCGAAGCCGATGGCCATCAGCGGCACGCCGTAATTGTTCTCGTGGAACCACATGACCGCGCCGCTGAACAGGCTTCCGCCGGCGATCGCGCCGAGCAGCGGCCACGGGCTGGGATTCACGAGATGGTAATCGTGGTTCTTGGTTGCGGCCATCGTGCTGCGGCTTCCCTCGTTCTTCGGTTGTGAGCGGCTCTAGCCGCCCGCTTTGACAGTTTCCACCGGGTAAAATGTGTAGCTGAGTGTAATCTCGTGGACGTCCTTCGTGTCGGGGTCCTTCTTGATCGCTGGGTCGACGAAGAAGACGACCGGCATGTCGACCTTCTCGCCCGGCTTCAGCGTCTGCTCGGAAAAGCAGAAGCACTGGATTTTCTTGAAATATTTGCCGACGGTGTCGGGCGATACGTTGTACACCGCCTGGCCGACGATGGTCCGCGCCGAGAGGTTCTGCGCGCGGTAGAAGATCCTGGTCTGCGCACCCGGGGCGACGTTGACCTCGTTCTGCTCGGGCTCGAACCGCCACGGCAGCCCCGGGTGGACGTTGGCGTCGAACTGGACCTTGACCTGCCCCGGTACGGCGCCCGGCGCACGCTCCGCGCGCTGCGTCGTTCCGTTAAAGCCGGTCGCCTCGCAGAAGGCGCGGTAGAGCCGCGGCGTCGCAGCGACGAGTACGACCATCGCCGCGATGATGAGCGTCAGGATCAGCAGCGTCTTGCCGTTCTTGTTCTCGGCAACAGCGGAATTCACCAGTTGATCCCCGTCTTGGCCATGGTGATGAAGAACAGCAGGATCACGAACGCGCCGAGCAGCCAGGCCGTGATCTTCGCCCGCTCGCGCTGCCGGCGGATGATTTCGTCTTCGAGCCGCGGCATCAGGCGAGCCACCGGTCGGCGACGAGCACCGCGAACAGGGCGAACAGGTAGAAGACTGAATAAGCGAACAGATGCTTCTCGGCGGCCATGTACTTGGGCTCAGTCGTTCGGCTGGCTCCAACGCGCCCCGCGAGCACCAGGAAGACGAAGCTCAGCACTGCGGCGCAGCCGCCGTAGATCGGCCCTGCAAGGCCGAGCAGCCATGGCGCCACCGCCGCAGCCGCCATCGGCAAACTGTAGAGGAAGATCTGCCGCCGCGTGCTCTCGAACCCGGCCACGACGGGCAGCATCGGGATTCCGGCCGCTGCGTAATCGGAGCGCACGAACAGCGACAGCGCCCAGAAATGCGGCGGCGTCCACAGGAAGATGATGGCGAACAGCAGCAGCGGAAGCGCGGCGACATGCCCCGTCGCGGCAACCCAGCCGATCAGCGGCGGGAAGGCGCCGGCCGCGCCGCCGATGACGATATTCTGCGCGGTCCGCGGCTTCAGCCAGACGGTATAGACCAGCACGTAGAATAGGATCGACGCGGTGAGCAGGAGCGCGGCAAGCCAGTTGGTCGCCAAACCCATCAGCAGCACCGAGAAGAAGCCGAGGCCAACGCCAAAATGCAGCGCCGACTGACGATCCATGCGTCCAGCGGGCAGCGGCCGCTTCGCCGTTCGCCGCATCTTCGCGTCGATCTCGGCCTCATACCACTGGTTGAGCGCGCCGCACGCGCCTGCGCCGAGCGCGATGCACAGGATCGCCGTAAAGCCGAGCACGAAGGGCAGCTGCACCGGGGCAACCAGCAATCCGCAGAGGCCGGAGAACACGACCAGGCTCATCACGCGCGGCTTGGTCAGCGCGACGAAATCGCGCCAGTCGGCCGGCAGCGCGGCTGGTGTGGTCATCTCGATGGCGGGCATTTGCGGCGGCCTATAAGGGCTTGGCCGCAAGAGGAAAAGCCTTCGCAATCCCCCTCTCCCGTTCACGGGAGAGGGCGACTTGGCGGCAGCCGAGCGGGGTGAGGGCATTCGGACGTGCGAAGAAAGGAACAGGCCTCACCCAACCCTCTCCCGCAAGCGGGAGAGGGCTAGTAAGGCTTTCCCCATGATGCTTCGATTCCTTGCAGCCGCGCTCCTCGCGGCGACGTCCGCCCCGGCCCTAGCGCAGGCTGCGCCGGCAACCGCAGCCGGCGAAGTGCCCGTGGCGATCGACACGAGCGCCGGCCGCATCGTCGTCGCGCTCGACGGCGCCCATGCGCCTGTCACGACCGCCAATTTCCTGCATTACGTCGACACGCACCGCTTCGACGGAGAGACATTCTACCGCGCGATGCACATGCCTGACGCCGACGGGAAGGATGGCGGGCTGATCCAGGGCGGCATCAGGACCGATGCGCGCAAGCTTTACCCTCCGATCGCGCATGAGCCGACGAGCAAGACGGGCCTGCACAACGTCGCGGGCTCGATCTCGATGGCCAACAACGGTCCGGGCACCGCCCGAGCCGATTTCTTCATCCTCCTGTCCGACATGCCCGGGCTCGATGCCGGCGGCCCCGGCGGCGACGCGAACGGCTTCGCCGCTTTCGGTCACGTGACCGAAGGGATGGATGTGGTCCGGAAGATCTGGAACTCGCCAGTGTCGCAAACCAAGGGCGAAGGCGCGATGAAGGGGCAGATGCTCGACCCGCCCGTGAAAATCCTGCACGCCCAACGGATCAAATAACTGGGACGGGCTCTTCGATTCCGAGCCTCTTACGAACCGGGGCAAGGACCGCGTTGAACCGCGGATCGTCGCGGAGCGGATCAAGGTCAGGATCGGCTTCGATGAGATTGAGATGGAACGCCCCCGCAGTCGCGAGCGAGCGCTCGAGATGGCGCAACGCCTCTTCCTTGTCGCTGAGGAAGGCCGAAAGCGCACAGGCGAAATTGTAGCGCATGCCGAGGTTGTCCGGATCGACCAGCAGCGCCCGGTCCATCCACTCTCGGGCCCGATCTTCTTGCCCCAATGCCGCATAGGACCCGGCGCCGAAGCTCATCACCGACCCGTTGCTCGGGTCGTGCGCAAGCAGCTGCTCGGCGTTGGCGATTGTCGCTTCCGCGGCGACCTTTTTCGCGGCGTGATTGCCGAGCGCGTGATGGAGCGTGACCAGCCGCGCCCAGGCGTGGACATCCGACTCCATCAGCGAGACGGCCTTCTCGAGATACTTGGCCGCTTCGGCGAACCGCCGCTGCCGCATCGCGACGCGCGCAGCCTCCTTGTTCACCTCCCACGACTCCGGATCGAGCGACAGCGCCGCCTCCATCTCGGCATCGGCTTCGGCGTAGAGCCTGCGTTCTTCGAACCGCCGGACCTTCGGCAGGTGGGCTTCGGCGATCGTCGGATCGACCGTCAGCGCCGAATGGGCTGCGGCATAGCCGTCGTCCACGTTGCACCTGAATGCGTACCGCAAGTTCGATTGGGCCATGCCGAGCAGCGCCCAGGCGCGGCCGTAATAGGGATCGAGCTCGATCGCCCGGCTGCAAATCCGCATCACACGTTCTTCACGGCGAAGGTCGCCGATATTGCCGGTCAGCCAGTATTGGCGAGCCATCAGGTAAAGGTTGTAGGCTTCCGCGCTCTGCGTGCCGCGCTGCTCGATCGCTTTCTTCTCCTGCGGCATCAGCTTGAGCTTGAGCGCCGCAACGATCGCCTTCGAAATTTCATCCTGGATCGAGAAGATGTCCGTCAGGTCGCGATCGAACCGGTCGGCCCAGACGTGACCGCCCGTCCGGCCGTCGATCAGCTGCGCGGTGATGCGGACCTGGTTGCCGGCTTTGCGCACGCTTCCTTCGAGCACGTGGGTGACGCCCAGCTTCTTCGCCACCTCGGACACGTTCACCGACTGGCCCTTGAAGGTGAACGCCGTGTTCCTCGCGATCACCTCGAGCGCCGAGATCTTCGAGAGGTCGGTCGTGATGTCCTCGCTGATCCCGTCGCTGAAATACTCCTGCTCGGAGTCCCCGCTCATGTTCTGGAACGGCAGCACGCAGATCGACACGCTTCGCGAGGAGACGCGCGGTGAGACCTCGGTGGAAGGACCCGAACCGGCAAGCTCCGTCACGCTCGCGAGCAGCTTGCGCCAGCCGGGCGCTGTCCGCTGCCCGTCCCAGCTTTTGAGATCGGCGCATTGGATCTGGTTGAACGGCATCGGCGGCATGCTGCCGTCGAGGCTCGCCTGAACCAGGGTCAGTGCCGCCCGTGCGGTATCTGCCTCCGCGCGCACCCAGTGCGATTTCGCGGCTTCCGCTGACCACAACACGACGACGGCCTTGGCGCCGTTGACGCGCTCTTCGATCACCTCCGCATAGGGCCGGTGCGCCGGAAGCTCGTCGTCGCGCCACACCTGAAAGCCGCCCTCGCGGAGGCCGTCGGCGATCAGGCTCGCGAGTGGCTCGTCGCTACGCGCATAGGAGATGAATACGTGCGACATGTCGCCCCCGAAGAGGAGCTATTCCGCCGTCGTCGGGTCGATCATGTTCCGGACCTGCGAGATCTTGTTCGCCGGAAAGCCGCCCCGCTGCGCATGCTCGCGGATCATTTCCTCGTTCGGCGCGCGATAGACGCAGTAGATCTTGTTGTCGGTGACGTAACTGTGGACCCACTGGATCTGCGGTCCAAGCTCACGCAGCACCGAGCATGACGTTTGCGACGCCATCTTCAAATCGTCCGAGCCCAGCTGCCCTACGCCCGGCATTTCCCTCTCGATTACATATTGCGGCATGTTGCCCCTCCGTGCCCTGTTGGAGTGGCCCGCTCATAACACTCGAAAAGGCAAATGTCCGCACGCGCGGATAATCGCCGGTAAATGCTCGGCCGCCGGCAAATCAAAAGGCCAGTCGCGCGCGACCGGCCTTTTGTCTTGTCGTTCTCCCTTTAATCGATGCGCGGCAGCGTCGAATATTGGTGGAACGGGGGCGGGCTCGGCAGCGTCCACTCGAGCGTCGTCGCGCCTTCGCCCCACGGATTGGCGGGCGCTTTCCTGCCCGCGGCGAGCGACCAGAAGAGGTTGACGAAGAAGATCGCAACGCCCGCGGCCGTGATCATGTAGCCGATAGTCGAGATCTTGTTCCAATAGGCGAAGGCCGGCGTGTAGTCGGGGATGCGCCGCGGCATGCCGTCGAGGCCCAGGAAGTGCATCGGGAAGAAGACCATGTTCACGCCGATGAACATGATGAAGAAGTGCAGCTTGCCGAGCAGCTCGTTGTACATTTTGCCGCTCATCTTCGGGAACCAGTAATAGAAGCCCGCGAAGATCGAGAAGATCGCGCCGAGGCTAAGCACGTAATGGAAGTGGGCGACGACGTAGTAGGTGTCCTGCATGTACGTATCGACGCCGCCGTTGGCGAGCACGACGCCGGTCACCCCGCCCACCGTGAACAGGAAGATGAAGCCGATGGCGAACAGCATCGGCGTCTCGAAGGTGATCGAGCCGCCCCACATGGTCGCAATCCAGCTGAAGATCTTCACGCCCGTCGGAACCGCGATGATCATGGTCGCCGCGGTGAAGTACATCCGCTCGTCGACGCTCATTCCGGTCGTGAACATGTGGTGCGCCCAGACGACGAATCCGATCACGCCGATCGCGACCATCGCGTAGGCCATGCCGAGATAGCCGAACACCGGCTTGCGGCTGAAGGTCGCGACAACCTGGCTGACCATGCCGAAGCCCGGCAGGATCATGATGTACACCTCGGGGTGTCCGAAGAACCAGAACAGGTGCTGGTAGAGCACGACGTTGCCGCCGCCAGACGCGTCGAAGAACGCGGTCGAGAAATTGCGGTCGGTGAGCAGCATGGTGATCGCGCCGGCGAGCACCGGGAGCGCCAGCAGCAGCAGGAAGGCGGTCACCAGCACCGACCAGACGAACAACGGCATCTTGTGCAGCGTCATGCCCGGAGCGCGCATGTTGAAGATGGTCGTGATGAAATTGATCGCGCCGAGGATCGAGCTCGCGCCGGCCAAGTGCAGCGAGAAGATGACCATATCGACGGCGGGCCCGGAGGATCCTGACGTCGATAAGGGCGCATAGAGCGTCCACCCCGTTCCCGCCCCGAGCCCTGTTCCGCCCGACACGAACGTGGAGCCGAGCAGCAGAAGGAACGACGGCACCAGCAGCCAGAAGCTGATGTTGTTCATGCGCGGGAACGCCATGTCGGGCGCGCCGATCATCAGCGGCACGAACCAGTTGCCGAAGCCGCCCATCATCGCCGGCATGACGGTGAAGAACACCATGATCAGCCCATGCGCGGTGATCAGCACGTTCCAGTGGTGGGTCCACTCGTCGAAGTTCGCCGTCCCCGCACCGATTGGCCAGGCGCGGTTCAGCACCTGGATCCCGGGCTCCATCAGCTCCCAGCGCATGACGCCGGAGATCGCGCCGCCGATCGTTCCCGCGATGATCGCGAAGATCAGATAGAGCGTGCCGATGTCCTTGTGGTTCGTCGACATGAACCAGCGGACGAAGAAGCCCGGCTTGTGGTCCGCCTCATGGGCGCCGTGCGCCTCGTGCGGCTGGAGATGGAGCGAGTCGGCAGTGGTGCTCATGGGGCTACTGATCCGTTACTTGGATTGAGTCGCGCGATTGGCGACATTCTTGTTGGTCGGTGCGGGCGCCGGCGAAGCGGCATTGGCGGCCGCCGGGCTGGTTGCCGTCGGCGGCGGAGTCGGAGCGGCTGCCGCAGCCGCGGGCGACGCATTGCTCACCGGCGAAATGGCGGTGCTGTCGGGCGCAGCCGGAGCAGCGCCGGGCATATGGCCGCCCTTCTCGGCAACCCACTGCGCGAACCGTGCCGGGGTCGTCGCCTCGACGACGATCGGCATGAACCCGTGGCGGGCGCCGCACAGCTCCGAGCACTGGCCGAAATAGACGCCGGGGCTCTTGATGTACGCCCAGGTCTCATGCAGCTGGCCGGGGTTCGCGTCCTGCTTGATCCAGAAGGAGGGGACGGCGAAGCTGTGGATCACGTCGTCCGCCGTGACGATGAACTTCACCACCTTGCCGGCCGGCACCACGAGCCGGTTGTCGACCGCGAGCAGCGGCGGCCCGTCGGCGTTGGTCCGGGCGCGCTGGTTGGCCTGGCGCGTCGGGTCGTTCGCCTCCTTCAGCATGTAGCTGTCGAAGCTGACGCCATAATCGGGAAGCTCGTACGACCAATACCATTGGTGACCCGTGACCTTGACCGTGAGGTCCGCGGGCGGCGGCGTATAGACGTGCCGCAACAGCCGGATCGAGGGAATTGCGATCGCGACGAGGATCAGCACCGGGACGAGCGTCCAGATCACCTCGATCGCCGTGTTGTGCGAATTGCGCGACGGCACCGGGTTCGCCCCGCGGCGGAACCTTACCAGCGCGATGACCAGCAGCACGAGAACGATCGCGCTGATGATCGCGCACAGCGGCAGCAGCCAGTAATCGTGGAAGCTCGCCGCTTCCTCGCCGATCGGCGTGAACTGGTCCTGCAGGCCCTTGCGGCCGTCCGGCTCGCCGATCCCCGGCACGGGTATCGCATGACCGACGCTGCCCGGCACGGGCGCAGCGGTCTGCGCCACATCCGGCTTGCCCGGATTCTGGGCGGTTCCGGCTGGCGGCGTCGCGTTAACGGACGGCGCAGTGGCGGCTGAGCTGGTCTGGCTGGGCGCGTTCGCCGGTACTTGCGCGGCTACAGGTGTAAGCCC
>Ga0207674_10006499_pt1 | contig 13742 bp, 11 predicted proteins | sample KBSCornC72_FD_184303 | JGI IMG/M metagenome (GOLD analysis project Ga0207674, IMG submission 184303) | Corn rhizosphere microbial communities from Kellogg Biological Station, Michigan, USA - KBS Corn C7-2 (SPAdes) (version 2) | ecosystem: Host-associated > Plants > Roots > Rhizosphere > Soil ... | reverse complement strand
TCTCGCACGCATGACCTCCGGCATGAGTGGGGCAGATCTGGCCAACCTGGTCAACGAGGCCGCGCTGTGTGCGGCACGCAAAGATCTCGATTGTGTCGATCACGAGTGTTTCGAGGATGCCTTAGCTCGCGTGCAGCTTGGTGCGCTTCGCCCGCTGGTGATGAGCGAGGCCGAGCGGCGCATTATCGCCTATCACGAGGGTGGTCACGCTCTGGTAGCTCACCATCTCAAGGAAGCGGATACCGTCAACCGCGTGACGATCCTGCCGCGCGGGCAGAGCCTGGGTGTGACGCAGTTCGTCGCTGAAGAGGATCGCTACAACTATAGCCGTGAGATGCTAATGGCGAAGCTGGCCGTTGGCCTTGGTGGGCGCGTCGCGGAAGAGCTGACGCTGGGACGCGAACGTGTGACTACCGGGGCCGAGAACGACTTCCAGGTTGTGACCGGCCTGGCGAAGCGCATGGTGACGCGTTGGGGCATGAGTGACGAGGTTGGCGTGGTCTTCGCGGCTGCTGAACCGGGCGGTGCGAGCTTGAATATGCGGCGCATCGATCCTTCAGCTTTCGGAGCGAGCGCGCAAACGCTGGCTATGGATGCTAATGGCAACCTGGTGCCGAATGGTACGCCCAACTTGGCGCGCCAGTACGCCTTTGCCGTGAACGCGCCAGCCAGCGAGACCGCAGGGTTGTCCACGCTCGCCGTGACGGTTGATCGCGAGATCAAGAAGCTCGTCGATGAGGCTCATACCATGGCCCGGCGTATTCTGGAAGAGCATTTCGATCAGCTCCAGTTGCTGGCCAACGCCCTGATGGAACACGAACAACTTGATCGCACCGCGTTTGAGGCGTTGATGCAGGCGTAAAATTTTGCGATGAGAAAGAGCGAGATAAGTGCAACAGTGCTTATCCCGCTCTTTCTTGTTATATAAATTGGCCTTCTTTCCACAGAGTATCAGATCGCTGTGGTTATAAATTGTCAATCATCATCATGTTGGATAGTCGATCTAAAATAGGAAGAGAGAGCGAGTATGTCGATTTTCTAGCTCATCAAGAGGAAATATTTCGTTGTGTAGTGGGAATAGATTGAGTGAGCGGAGAGTCTTTGTTAGAGGGAGGGTCAAAGGGAAACTGGTGCAAGAGTACGATAAGCGCGTCCGTTTTGAGCAGCTCATCTTGCCGCACCTGGAAGCCGCGTACAATCTCGCGCGCTGGCTGACGCATAACGATCAAGATGCTCAAGATATGGTACAGGATGCTTACTTACGGGCTTTTCGCTTCTTTCCGAGCTTTCATGGAGGAGATAGTCGCGCCTGGCTGTTGACCATTGTGCGCAACACTTGTTATACCTGGCTCCATCGTCAACACACTGATGAAGTGTTCGACGAGGAGATTCATGACATCGAAGCCGAGAATTTGAATCCGGAAGCGCTGGAGATGCATCTGCTTGATCAACAAAAGTTGAAAGAAGCTATTGAGGAGCTGCCGACGGAATTTCGCGAAGTAATCGTCTTGCGGGAATTGGAAGAGTTATCATATAAGGAGATCAGCTCTATCGCCCACGTGCCTGTTGGGACGGTGATGTCTCGTCTGGCGCGCGCACGTAAGCGGCTTCAGAACTATTTGACAGCTCGTAGCAAGGAGGAGGAATAGCATGAATTGCGCGGAAGCCCAATCTCTTCTCCACGCCTATATCGATGCTGAATTGGATGTCGCGAATAGTTTGGAGGTGGAACGGCATCTTCAGCGATGTGAGGATTGTCGGAGGGATTATAACGATTATCAGGCGTTGCATAGCGCTCTCAAGGGAGAGACGCTGTATTTTCAGGTACCCGATCTGCTGCAAAAACGTATTCAGAAATCATTGCGCTCAGATGAAGAGATCCCCGCTTCCGTACAACAACCTCTCAAACATGTTTTCTCCCATGTACACGCAACTCCCTGGAGTTGGCTGGCTGCTGCTGCGCTTCTGGTGTTCGCATTTTTCGGAATCTGGGGTATCACACGCTTCTGGTCGCCGATCAATGGACAACACAGTATTGCGCAACAGGTCGTGGACAGCCACGTGCGTTCGCTGATGGCCAATCATCTCATCGACGTACCGTTCTCTAATCAGCACAATATTGCTCCCTGGTTTGAGGGCAAGCTTGCCTATTCTCCGCCGGTGATCAACCTGAACGCGCAGGGCTATACCCTGATTGGCGGGCGGATGGATTTCGTGGATAATCAGCCGGTGGCCGCGATTGTCTATAAATGCGGCAACCACGTCATTAACTTTTTCGTCTGGCCTACCAACCCATCCAATCATACGAGCGATACGGCTATGGCCTTGCAGGGATACAATCTTGTTTCCTGGAAGGCGTATAATATGAACTGTTGGGCTGTTTCTGACCTGAATCTGACGATCTTACATCAATTTGCTACGCTGATCGACCAGCACACTGATATCGCACAGGGCGCTGGTCCTTCGGCTCGAGGGCCTTAATTGCAGTCTCTCAGGTTTGCTCGCCGGCGCACACCTCAATGGATACGCGTCAGGACAATCGCGCTCATATCGTCCGGTTTCGCGCGAATCGTCAGCAGGCGCTCCTGGCGGGAGCGGAGCAGCGAGTGTTCAACGAGGTAGCGAGCCACAAGATTGCGCGGAGTCTTGCGCAGGATATGTTCTATTTCGATGTCGGTCAGATTATCGTGAATGCCATCGGTGCAGAGCAGAATCCGATCGCCAATGGTGACGGGCGTGGAGTCGAGATGAATATTTGGACGCAAAGGGCCACCCAGAGCCTGGGTAATGCCGCCGCGATGTCTGAAGTAGCTCAGTTCCAGATCGGTAAGTTCGCTGCTATGCATGGCCTGATCGATGCGCCGCGCGTCTTCTTCGCTCATCATCTGATTCTCCACCAGGCGTCCGAGCAAGCCATCATCGGTTGTCAGGCGGCGCAGTGGGCCTTCTTCGGGCAGGAGGTAGACGCGGCTATCGCCTACATGCGCGTAGAACATGTGCAGGTTGTTGCCTCGACGACAGACAGCGGCGATTGCGACGGTGGTAGCGAGGTCGCTCGTGCCCGCCAGGTGCGCGCCATCTGTACGCACCTGCTCATCGGCGTATTCGAGCAGTTGCTGAAGGAGAGCGGGAAGATCTCTTTGCGCGCAATTTTCGAGTTGAGCGTGTGCGTGAGAATGCGTGTGTCGCTGGTGCCGATCCTCTTTCCAATGTTGGAGTGTGGCCTGAGCAGCTGTCTGTGAAGCAATCTCGCCAGCCGCGCTCCCGCCAACGCCATCGAAGACCGCCAGGAGTCCGCTGGCAGAATCGAGCAGGAAGCTATCTTCGTTGCGTTGGGGATGACCTTCACTGGGGATGCTGAAACCAACAGCCTGAAAAGGGAGATGTGGGCGAAAAACATGCTTCTGGCGGGCGGGCGCTCGTAGGGTCGAGGCAACCTCTGATGGTCGCCGATAAAGACTTCCGGGCGGAAATCGATGCTGATTCAAGTTGTTCTCCGGCATTGAGATCGAGTGCTCCTTAGGGCTGCTCTGTGTCTCTAATTGACTTTGCTGTAACACGCTTTTCTCACATTGCAATAACTATTGGACATTGATGACATTGGTAACTGGGATCAAGCACATATAAGTTTGCTTGCAAGTATAACAGAAACACATAGAAAAAGGGAAGTATGATTTGCACTCATCTGCGAAAAGGTCTCGCTTCATCGCGATTCTTCCCTTCCTGAAACCACTCTCTTTCCAGCCCGATGTTGGAAAAGGCCAGCATTTACCCGACCTCGACCGGGAAAAGTCACGCTGGTATGAGAATCAAAACTTTGGTACTCAATTATACCAGCTAACCGCACGTCTCTGTGGTAAATGGTAAAATCGGGCTATTTTCGACTGCCCGATGTTACAGATATCACCTGCTCCTCAGGATACGCAATCTCCAATCTTTATACGTTCTGGGTGTAGACGGCGCATTGCGGCTTGCTAGCTTATGCCGTGGGAGAAACATTCAGAGTCGCGCGTACTCGCGTGAGATTTGCGCTCAGAATATAGGCCGTGATTATCCAGGTAGCCAGCCCGCAACCAGCGAGAGGGAAAAGGACCCAGGCGCCCAGACCCTGCCCTAACGTCGCCTCGGCGGAAGTGAAAAGCACGGTGAACAGAGTGACGATGATCCAGAGAATGCTCAGAAGCACATAGGGTTTTACCCGAAAGACGAATGCTAGCGGGATAAAGTGTACACCAACAATAAAATAGGTAGCTGGCACAATCCATTCGCCATGTCCGCTCTGAGCCAGAATCACGTTAACCACGGCTATAATCACTATCTCAGCCAGAACCACTAGCCCGAAGCGCTTGCCCATTCTCCTGCCAATTTCTCTAGAACGAGCTGCACTTGCAGGTAGCGTGTCATTTGGAAGCTGCCGCGCCTTGCGTAGCAGGACGATTGAGGTACCAAGCAAGCATACGCCTATCAGCACGACTCCGGCCAGGATCAGAGATATTTGGAGTACATTTTGTCCCAAAACCCAGAGAACTGCTACAAATGCTGTGCTAACCAATGAGAGCCAGAGTTGGCCAATTGCCAGGCCGATGTAAAAACCGCGAGAAGAGGATTCGTTGGACTTTATCATAATATTTCCTTGAATAGAGTAAAAAGAGTACAATAATGATATGATTCTCTATCATACTGCACCCTTTTTTGCCGATTAAATTTTTTTCAGACGCGCATTATCAACAGGTTATTCAGTAATCTGTAGGATTTGCGCAAAAGCTTGCAGCGCTTGAGCGATTTCGGCCTCCGCCCGCTTTTTGCCTAATCCCAGGAAACCATACGAGTGCGCTTTATGCATCGTTTCCGACGCAATCTTGAGTAGCCATTGTTTGTATCCAGCGGTTTCCTCTGGCTGGCACTTCTCGTTGAGGATGCTACTGGCTCGCTCGCACATCTCATTTCTCAGAGCGCTGGCCGCTTCCAAACCGTCTCCTTCATGCTGTTCATTCACTTCCATGTGGTTCTCGCCATGGCTGACCATGATGGCCTGAATGCACTCGTTTGCGGGGAATTGTTTGCTGGTGTCGCGCACAATAGGATAGATCGAGAGTCCTGTTTTGACCGCTTTGATTGCGCCCGGATGGGCTTCTGCGAGAGCGATGCCCGCAACTACGAAAGGTAAGCCGCGAAGCAGATCCCATTCTTGCGCAGTGAAGTTGGCTGCTGCTGACATAATGACATACTCCTCTAGCAATAACGTGCAAAACTTCCTTTTGACTGTGGATCAGTTTCCCTGCTCATTAATATAGATCATTTTTGATGAAAAAGCAATTAATTTGCGGCCAGAGACAGCAATTGTATATCCAGGCTTTGAATGTATTCACGGCCATAAGTGCCATTTTCGAGCGCGTTGATGAGATGAGCAGGCAAGTCCTGCGCGATTTCAATGCTACACGAGCCAGCCGCGAGAGCGATGGCCGCGACCGTGTCTACATCACCGGAGAACTGAATGCAGGTGTGGAGCAATTCGCTCATGGTCTCGCTATTGAGAAGCGCAGTTATTGCCGCCCGTACGCTCATCCAGCCTTGCGATCCCACTTTGCCGCGCCAGGGTGTGGCCCAATCGCCGGCCACGTGCGCCTTTAGAAACGTGCCGAGTGCTTTTTTCGGTCCCAGGTGATAGAGAAAATAGTGAGCCATGAGTGCAGCCGCGCTTGCCGCATTGATGCCATTGGGCGTGTTATGGGTGAGAGCCGCCTGAATTGTGCAGCGTTCGATCACCTGGGGAATAGTTGGATAGATGCCAAGTGGGGCGGCGCGCATCGCGGCTCCGCTCTTCTCGCTGGTGGGTTTAATCTCGCGCAGAAATTGCTCGCCGTCGCGCACGTGGTTGAGAAAATGGTAAAAGCCGGACGCATATCCCTCGCGTGGATCGCGTTGAAAAACCTCGACAAATTTGCCCGCGAGCATCACCGGTTCCCAACTCTGGCCAGAGACAATGGCTTCGGCAATCGCCAGGCTCATCTGTGTGTCGTCGGTATACGCGCCACGCCGAATATGATGCCTGGGATGTTTCATATAGCCAGAAAGATTGTTATGCTGCTGAATCAACTCAATGTCAACATACTCAAAGCCAGCTCCGTAAGCATCGCCAATTGCAAGTTCCAGTAACATGTGTTGCTTCCTTTCTTCATCATGAGGACGGCATTCCAGAAAGAATTATAGCAGCCTCTCAATATGCAAGCAGGGCAGATCACTCATTGGTTGATCTGCCCTGCTTTGCTGCTTGTAAAGCTGCCCTCTTGAGGAGAATGAAGCGGTCATTCTCACACAGAGAATGAGCTAGAAAATGGCCTGCTCGGTTTCGGAGTCGAAGAGATGGATATGGTCGGTATCGACTTGCAGGCTGACCGCGCTACCCATGCCGACGCGTGAACGCGGGTTCAGACGGGCCTGGAGCGCTTTGCTGCCGCTACCAGCGGTCAGATAGACCTGTAATTCGTTGCCCAGGTTCTCAACCACCTCGACGGTTGCATTGATCACCGAGTCGTTCTGGCGGTCGCTTTCGAGCAGAGCGCGATCTTCCAGGTGTTCGGGACGAATGCCGAAGGTCAATCTGCGCCCGGCAGCCTCGCGGGCCTGCGCGGCATACAGCGGCGGCACATCGACCGAACCCATACCATCCAGGATAATGCGGGTGGAGTCGCCATCGTTCACTACTTGCGCTTCCGGGAAGAAGTTCATCGCGGGTGAGCCAATGAAGCCAGCGGTGAAGAGATTGGCGGGATGATCATAGAGTTCCTGGGGGGTGCCAAGCTGCTGCACGAGACCACCATTGAGAACCGCGATGCGGCTGCCCATCGTCATTGCCTCGGTCTGGTCGTGCGTCACGTAAATAAAGGTCGTCTGCACGCGCTGGTGGATTTTGATAATCTCAGCACGCATCTGCACACGCAATTTGGCGTCCAGGTTGGAGAGCGGCTCGTCCATCAGGAAGACTTGCGCATCCTCGCGGGCAATTGCGCGTCCCAGAGCCACGCGCTGGCGCTGGCCACCGGACAACTCTTTCGGCTTGCGTTTCAGATAATCTTGCAGGCCCAGCACCTCGGCGGATTCGTAGACGCGTTTCTGGATTTGCGCTTTGGGCATATGGCGCAGCTTCAGGCCGAAGGCGATGTTATCGAAGACGCTCATGTGAGGGTAGAGGGCGTAGTTCTGGAAGACCATCGCGATATTGCGATCTTTCGGGTCGATTCCGTTCACGACGCGATCGCCGATGATAATGTCGCCCTCGGTGACATCCTCCAGACCAGCCACCATACGCAGACAGGTGCTTTTGCCGCAGCCGGAAGGGCCAACCAGAACGAGGAATTCTTTGTCTTCGATGTCGAGATTGATGTCGTGGACAACTTCGGTTTTGTTGAAGCGTTTGTAAACATGTTCAAATTGGACACGAGCCATGAAGGTCACTCCTTTTCGCTCATGAAGAACAGGCCCACTGCGCGCGCAATGCTACGCCACAGATGGCAAAATGCGTTTTGCCTGTTCAAAACTACCTTTTTTGAGCTTTCGCTTAATGCCCACTTTGCGCCTGTCCGGTTCAATCCGCCAGGTGGGAGTCAAAGGGGCCTCTTCACATCCATATCAAGCCATTCCGCGCCAGAAGCGCCTGGATTGATAGGTGCTAATCGGGAGTATACCATAGGCTCAACCAAAAAGATAGCCTTTTGGGACAGCAGTTTTGCGGAAATTGCTTTTACCTGCCTGCAGAGCCAGTGCAGGCGATCTCGACCTGCCAGCTCTCGCCTGCTTCCAACAAGAGGGGCCAGAGGAGCGTGAAGCAACTGCCCTGGTGGTTACGCTCAAAGCCAGCCTCCGAACCGGTGACTGTCTCGATCGAGTAGCGCCAGAGGGTGGTAGGGATGTTCACGGCGAATTCCATATCTTGCTGGAGCCAGCTATTGCCGATGTGAAAGGTTTCCACTTCCTTGCTCTCGCCGCTGCTATCGAAATGTTTGTTATCCAGCTTTCTGCCCGGTATATGATAATACGCCTGCTCATTGCCACCACCTCCGAGCAGATGCAGATTCCACTCGCAGGCAAAGCGCGTTTGCAGGCGCGCTTCACTTTTGTTCTGGATCATATAACGCACCACCAGCTTTTCCTGGCCATTGGGGACAAAGAGCGTTTTGCTGACCAGCACCGTCTGAGGAGTCAGCGCGCCGTGGCGGCGGATCTGCCCCTCGCGTTCGAGCGTCGCCGTGACGCCTATACCATCCTGCTGAACTACAGCTTCGTAGGGTTGCTCGACAAAATTACCCAGTTCCTCGTGCGTGTTGCGCGAGAAGTGTTCCAGCGTCGTGCCGGGGCCAAGAAAATGATCGACCAGGCTATTGCGCCGGTATTGATCGATAACCAGCAGGCGATCGAGGTCAGGCTCTTTTGTGCGCACCGTCGTATGCGGATTTGCCACGCCTATAGCCCTGATTTCTTCTGTCCCGCCCTGCTGAGCCTCGTTTTTGCGCCGCTGCCTTTCGTGTTCGCGGAGTGTGCGATGATAGCCTTCTTCGCGCCGGGTCATCACACAGAGCAGATTGTGCGCGCTGCGCCGCATATCCCACTCGAAAAGCGTGCCGCCGTGTTGGAGATCGAGATAGAGATTCTGTTGATCCCCCTCGATCAGCAATTCGTCGCGGCTATCGCGGTCAAAATCGGTAAATTCGTAGCTTTGCCAGTGGCCCGTGCCCTGAGTGGCACGTTGCGCGGCGTTCTCAGCCTTGATCAGATGATGGTAGATCGCGGAACGCACGTGGCTCATGTAGATGCCGCCGAAAAGCCCATGCCAGTACGTATCGTTCGCCTGGGCTTTCCAGAGATGGCCAAGCCCATGCTCCTCGCTCGCGCCAGCCGCGTAGACGGCATCATGGACGCGCAACATCTTTTTGTGCTGATTGTTGACCTCCGGGTAGCGCACGAGAAAATTGCGCCAGAACCCGCCGCGCATAAACTGAAGGATCTCCTGCTCGTGTTCCTCCTGAAGCTTATGGAGAAGCTGGCCAAAGGCGTAGGATTTGCGTGGCGGTAGCGCCCACTCGGTCATCTCGATATATGATGAGGTGGGGATATAGACACGGCCAAGCGCCGCGTGCGCGCGCGCGTACTCACCGGGTGGCGTGGTGTGCAGCCAGGAGCGATTCTCTTCTAACGCGCGGAAGAATTCGTCAATCCAGCCGCTCCGGCCATCGTAACCCCAACAATGTTCGTGCGTTCCTGGCCAGCTTCCGAGCTTCTCGCCATCATCGCCCATGACCAGGATACGCTCGCCATCGCTGGTTGCCAGCGAGGAGAGCAACTCAATCGTCTCCTGTACCGGTCGCCAGGGAACCGTATAGCGCAGGGCCTGACTGGTTGCGAAGACCTTGAGAATGGGGCTTTGATCTTCGGTCGCGTAGTAGCCATAGAGGTCGCTCTCTTCAAGCCCCACATTTTTCAGGTGAACATCGTCCAGGATAGTCCACTCAATGCCCACTTCGCGCAACAGACGCGGCAAACTCGGCTCCCAGACGCGCTCGGCCAGCCACATGCCGCTCACCTGCGTGTCAAAATCTTCCTCAACGCGCCGACTGAGCTTGCGGATCTGCCCGATTTTATCCTGATCGGGGATTGCAGGCAGAATCGGCTCATAGTAGCCGCCGCCAACCATCTCGACCTGTTTGCGCTTTACCAGGGCCGCGATGCGCTGTAAAAAGTCCGGGTGAGCCTCGCTCATCCAATCGAGCAGAGAGCCAGTATAGTGCAACGATAAGCGCACTCCCTCGTGGCGCTCTAACGCGGCGATGAGCGGAACATATGCTTCCTCGTAAACCTGTTGAAAAACCCAGGGAAAATTGCCGACCGGCTGGTGATTGTGGAGTAATAACCCGAGATGAATGCTCTTCCCTTGCTCCATTGCCGAAACCCTCTCTGCTACTAACTGGCGAAACACGATCACTATCATACCCGAAAAGCCAGGATGCTGGCAAGTTTTTGCTGATACCTCTCAAGAGATTTCTTATAGCCGTAAAATACAGAATAAGGAACAACTTCTTTTCCCGCTTATACTATCTATAGAGGACGCTTTGATAGTATTTCTCTCTGGGTGGTATTTTCGACTTGCATAAAATCGGGCAGTTCGCTTTGGGAGGAGGGATACAATGGTGTGGCGACGGGTCTTTAGTGAGGTGCGTGTTGGAGTGCAAGTTATTCTCTTATTTACTTTACTTCTGGTTGCTGTTCCAACGACCCTCGCGGCTCAGCGCTCAGCGCCCGCACACGCGGCGTTTTTGGGGCCTAAAGGGTATTACTTGGCGCTCGGTGATTCGCTGGCCTTTGGCTATCAGCCAGATCTCAACTGGGGCGCGGGCTACACCAGCGATTTTTATACGAACTTGCAAACGCATGGCGTGGCGCATTATGACAATCTGGCCTGTCCTGGCGAAACCACCACGACGATGATGAATGGCGGTTGCCCTTATCCATATTTACGCAAATATCCGTATGTCGGCGCTCAATTGCAGGCGGCGGTCGCTTACTTGCATCAGCACGCTGGCCAGGTCAGTCCAGTGACGCTAGATATTGGGGTGAATGATTTTCTACCGGACTTTGATACCAAAGATTGCTCCATCAATGTGGACTGGCAGAAGACGCTGGCGGAAGTTGACCATAACCTGACAACTGTGATTCTGCCGCAACTGGTGGCCGCGCTGAAAGTCAATGGACAAATGACCGGCGATTTGCTGCTGATGGACTACTACGATCCGTATCAAAATCTCTGTCCAAATACCGTTGCTGCGATGCAGACACTCAACGCGCATCTGGCCGCTGACGCGCATGGTTTTGCCGCGCTCGTCGATATCTTTGCGCCCTTTGGCGGGGCAGCCACGCCCGATCCAGATCTCTGTAATGATACCTGGATATGCAGCTCTTTTAAGGATATTCACGCCCAGAGCGCGGGCTATAGCGTAATGGCCAGCGCCTTTGAGCAAACTACTGGTTACTGATAGAACATTCTCTTTCGGCGGTTGGTATCCTCTGGAGAAGCGCGAGAGACAATCTACTTATAGAGATTGCCCCTCGCGCTTCTTTTGTTAGCTAGCTATATGGAAATTCGCTTAAAAATAGATCAAAATAGATGTAAGGTGTGTGCATTTTTCTCCTGAATGTTTCTTTAGCGCGCCAACGTAGAAGAAACTGCTTCACCGACGAACTACTACAGGAGGTAGTCATGCTACAAGGAAGAGCATCGTTTTTGTTCCGTTTCTGTATCCCCATTATTCTGGCGTTTACCCTCGTAATGCTTTTTGCTCCCGCTGTTTTTGCCGCCAGTAGTCCGGCAGTGGTTGGGCCCAAACACTACTACATCGCCGCTGGTGATTCACTAGCCTTTGGCTACCAGCCGAATCTCGACTGGGCGCACGGCTACTCGAATTACTTTTACAGTAATCTCAAGAATCACGGCGAGGGGGATTACGACAATTATGCCTGCCCCGGCGAAACGACCTCAACGTTCATCAATGGTGGCTGTCCGTACTCGTACCTGAAGAAAGAGATTTACTTTGGTGCCCAACTTCCGGCTGTCATTGATGCCATTAAAGATAATGCAGGCAACGTTAGCCCGGTGACGCTGGATATTGGGGCAAACGATATGTTGGGCGATATCGATACGTCGAATTGTACGATCAGTTCCAACTGGAGTACCGATCTGGCGGCTGTCGATGCCAACCTGACCAAAACTATCCTGCCACAGATCGACGCGGCACTGACGGTTAATGGTCAGCGAACCGGCGATCTGCTGCTGATGGGCTATTATGATCCCTACCAGAATATCTGCCCTAATTCGGTGCAGTATATCGAGCAGATCAACCAACACCTGCAGAACGACGCGCAGGGGTTCGCGATCTTTGTCGATGTTTTCGACGCCTTTGGAGGGGCCACTACGCCCAATCCCAATATCTGCAACTACACCTGGATGTGTAGCTCATACAACGATATTCACGCGAGGGACGCGGGCTATAGCGTGATGGCAGGAGCTTTTGAACGGGCCGCTGGCTATTAGTCCTATTGTCTGTGTCGCACGCGGATCGGTCTTAATTGTGGAGAAAAGGTGCAGACACCCCGATTGATCCGCGTGCTCCTGCCGCCACTTGCGCGGCGGGAACGGGCCTCAAACCAGTACCGGTTTGAGGCTCGCTTATTCTTGAGTGCAGGTCTGGATGGTCCCAGAACCTCTCGCGGCGAGACTCAAACTGGTATAATTGTGCTTTCAGTATCCTGAACTTTCAGTATCCTGAAGCGGATCGAAAAACCAGTTGACCAGAGTCGCTCGCCACGCGAGCAAGGATACATCTGTTTACCGCAAAGGTCAAGTGGGAATACATCAGGGAGCAGAAGAATCTTTATGGCTGTCCTCAAACTTTTACTGGTTGACGATCATGGGCCGTTGCGGAAAGCGATGCGCGAGGGCTTGCAGGCTACCGGCTCTGTCCAGGTTCTCGGCGAAGCCGCGACCGGGCAGGAGGCGCTGGCTCAGGCGCTCGAACTGGATATCGATGTGATTTTGATGGATGTCCAGTTGCAACCATTGCAGCCCGGTCGCAAGGCGATGAGCGGTGTGGCCGCCGCCGTGGCTATTCGGCGCGAACGCCCGCGCATGCCCGTGGTCTTCTACTCTATCCAGGACGACGATGAATATTATCGCGAGTTTCGTGCTTCCGGTATTCTCACTCACTACGCTTATGTGCGTAAAAGCAATTATCTCTTACCCAGTATGCTCCTACCGCTCTTGCGTGATGCGACGAATGGACGTAGCCTGGTCGATCCTGAGATCGAAGATCGCGTGCAGGAGGTGCGCGATCTCGACGAGCAGTCGCCGCGCGCGTTGCTGGAACCCAACGAGTTGCGTGTGGCCGAGCTGGTGGCTCAGGGCATGACCAACGAGCAGATTGCCGCGCGCCTCAACTTGCACGACAAGCGCGCCGTCAGCCGCACCAACGGGCGCATTTACGCCGCCTGGGGCCTGAGTGAAAACTCCGTCGATGATAAAGTTGCTCGTGCCCGCGCTACGCTGATTTATTCGCTCAACCGCATGATTATGTGGGACGAGGACGGCGAGGCGCTGGTTCAGGATCGGCGCGGCTCCTGGGTGCCGCTCTACAAAGAGGGATGATATGGCCCTGAGCGTCTTTCTCAATCCAGCGCATCTGCTGCAAATGGTCGTGCTGGCACTTTCCATCTTTGACCTGACGGCTTTTCTCTGGTTGACCTTTACGGTGCTGCTCAACGGCAACCGGCGCGCGGGAATTGTGCGCCTGGGAGCCGTCGGCCTGGGGCTTTCCGCCTTCTTCTTCTTTCTTCACGCGCTCCTGATTTCCAGCCCCTTGACGCCCTCTTCATCCTTCTCTACTCTGGATCTCTGGTGGCGCATGATCTGGCTGCCCGCGCTCGGCGTCCCCTATATCTGGTTCGCGATCGGTCTGCATTATGCCGCGTTGATTAATGCGCGCTGGCGCAAACGTCGCCCATTGTTGCTTGTGCTGAGTGGCGCGCTTGGCCTGACTATCCTGATCGTCATGATTCTCAATCGCAGCACGTTTACCTATATTGGCGCGTTGCGTCTGCTCTCTTATAGCGATCCGCTGGAGGACGTGAACCAGGGGATCTTCTCGGCGCTGCTCTGGATTCCCATTCTCTTTTTGATCTACGTGACCTTCTGTGCCATT
>Ga0207674_10006498_pt1 | contig 13745 bp, 14 predicted proteins | sample KBSCornC72_FD_184303 | JGI IMG/M metagenome (GOLD analysis project Ga0207674, IMG submission 184303) | Corn rhizosphere microbial communities from Kellogg Biological Station, Michigan, USA - KBS Corn C7-2 (SPAdes) (version 2) | ecosystem: Host-associated > Plants > Roots > Rhizosphere > Soil ... | reverse complement strand
CTCGACAACGGCGGCTACATCGTCACGCACGACGGATCGCGGACGAATGTGCGGGGAGTGTTCGCGTGCGGCGACGTGCAGGATCACGTCTATCGTCAGGCCATCACGGCGGCGGGAACAGGCTGCATGGCCGCAATCGACGCCGAGCATTTCCTCGACGGCCTACCACAGCATCTCGGAGAGGCGCACGCCACTGCATCGCCGGAATTGCCACAATTGCCATAATTGCCAACATTTCGTTCCCTGAATTTTGAGAATTTGATTTTGGCAATTCCGGCGATTCTGGCAGTTTTGGCAATTCCCTAATCGATCCACCCCCCGCCGACCACGGAATCGCCGTCGTACATGACGACGGCCTGCCCTGGCGCGATGGCGCTCTGCGGCTGATCGAAGGTCACGCTTACCCGATCGTCGCCGAGCGGCTCGATGGATGCCGCGGCCTCGCGGTGGCGGTAGCGGATCTGCGCAGCGACGCGCGTTCCCGCCGGTGGCGCAACGCCCGCAATCCAGTTCACGCCTGAGGCAGTCAGCGAATTCCGCTCCAGCGCCGCTTTCGGACCGACGGTTACCGTCTTTTCGCTCGCGTCGATCCCGACCACGTAGAGCGGGATGCGCGACGACAGACCGAGCCCTTTTCGCTGACCGACGGTGAAGCGATGCACGCCGTCGTGGCGGCCGACGACGTTTCCCTGAACATCGTGGATCGGACCGGCGGCAACTGCCGCGTGCTGGTCGATGAAGCTGGCGTGCTCACCGCTCGCCACGAAGCAGATCTCGTGGCTGTCACGCTTGTCCGCGACGGACAAGCCAAGCTCGCGCGCGCGCTCGCGGACGGTCGTCTTGTCGAGATCTCCCACCGGAAACATCGCGTGCGAGAGCTGGCTCTGGGTCAGCGTGAAGAGGAAGTATGACTGGTCCTTCGCCGCATCGAGCCCGCGCTTCAGCAGGTAGGATCCGGTCGTCGGGTCCAGGTCGACCCGCGCGTAGTGGCCGGTCGCGACGAACTCCGCACCCAGTCCGTCGGCGCGTGCGGCGAGGGTTGCGAACTTCAGATCGCCATTGCAGTGCACGCACGGGATCGGTGTGCGGCCGGACGAATACTCGCTGACGAAGTTCGAGATGACCGTGTCGGCGAACTCGCGCTCGAAGTTGACGATGTAGTGCGGAATGCCGAGCCGCGCGGCGACGCGGCGCGCGTCGTGGAGATCGTCGATCGTGCAGCACGTCCCGAACGCGCGATCGCCGCCGGCCGAGCCCGACGCGTCGTACAGCTGCATCGACAGACCGATGACGTCGTGCCCCTCGCGCGCGAGGAGCGCCGCCGCCACCGACGAATCGACCCCGCCGGACATGGCTACGACGATGCGCATCGAATGCCCATCCCTAATCCCTAATTTCTTCAGCGACTTGCTAGGCCCTGACCTTCGTCCGGGTCAGGCTGCGCAGTTTGTCGACGATGCCGGGAAGCTTCGAGACGACGAAGTCGACCTCCGCCTCGGTGTTGCCGGCGCCGAGCGAGAGGCGAATCGAATTCTGCGTCCGCGGAGAGGGCAGGCCCATCGCGCGGAGCACGTGCGACGGCTCGAGCGTGCCGGATGAACACGCCGAGCCGGTGGACACCGCGACACCCTCGAGATCCAACGCGATGAGGAGCGATTCCGCCTCGATCGCCTCGAAACTCATGTTCGTCGTGTTCGGGACCCGCGGCTCGCGCACGCCGTTCAGCGCGGTTCCCGGCACATGCGCGAGAATCTCGGACTCGAGGCGATCGCGGAGGGCCCCGATTCGCAGCGCTTCCGTCGTCACTTTCTTTGCGGCGAGCTTCGCCGCGACGCCCAGCCCCGCAATGCCGGCCACGTTCTCAGTCCCGGCGCGGCGGCTGCGCTCGTGCTTGCCCCCCGTCACGATGGAGGTGACGCGCGCGCCGCGCTTGATCCACAGCGCTCCGGCGCCTTTCGGCCCGTTGAACTTGTGTGCCGAGAGGGAGAGCAGGTCGACGCCGAGGGTACGGACGTCGACCGCGATCTTGCCGATCGACTGGACCGCGTCCGTGTGCATCAGCGCGCCGTGCGCGCGGGCGATCCTGGCGAGCTCCGCGACGGGCTGGATCGTGCCGATCTCGTTGTTCGCGTGCATCACCGACACGATTGCCGTATCCGCGGTCACCGCCTGTTCGAGTGTTGCCGGCTGGACGATGCCGCTCGCATCGACGGGTAGCAGGGTCACCTTCCATCCCCGGCGGGCGAGCGCCCGCAGGGTTACCAGCACGGCCTCGTGCTCGATGCTCGATGCGATCAGATGGCGGCGCCCGGTAGGCTCCAAGGCTTCCGCGACACCCCTGAGCGCAAAATTGTCAGACTCGGTACCGCCGCTGGTGAAGACGACCTCCGACGGTTCCCCGCCGACCAGCGCTGCGACCGACGAGCGGGCCTCATCGAGCACAGCCTTGGCCCGCTGGCCGAAGTGATGAACACTCGACGGATTGCCGAAATCTTCTGTGAGGACGCGCATCATCGTTTCGGCAACGGCCGGATCGACCGGGGTCGTGGCGTTGTGATCGAAGTAGATGCGCATGGGGATCCCCTCATCATAGCATTCGCGCTAAGTCTCAGCAATAAAAGGACTAGACAGCGGATTCCTGGCTTCGTATACTGGCCAAACCCTGCTGCCGAGCCACGGATTGCGCGATAAGTAACTCACGGACATGTTGGAGAGTGACTCATGTGGAAACGGGATGAACCGGGGAAGCCAAGTACCCCGGCCGGACCGGGTGCCGGCTCGCAACCCGCCAGCACGCCGCTCGCCGCTGAGGCGGCACCGACGAGCAAAATGGTGAACGAGCCCCAGCGCGGACAGGAGAGAACAGCTGTGAACATCGGCAAATCCGTCGTCATCAAAGGCGAACTCAACGGCAGCGAAGATCTCACGGTTGAAGGGCAGGTCGAAGGCAAGATCGAACTGCGGCAGAGCGTGCTCACCATCGGACCGAACGGCCGCATCAAGGCGCAGGTCTTCGCCAAGTCCGTGATCATTCTTGGCGAGGTCACGGGGAACGTCACGGCGAGCGAAAAGGTCGACATTCGCGACAACGGCTCGGTCGACGGCGACATCACCTCGCCGCGCGTGGCGATTGCCGAAGGGGCGCACTTCCGGGGCAGCATCGACATGCAGAAGGGGAGCGTCAAGAGCGAGACGAAGTCTGAAAAGACCACAGACAAGTCCGCCGCGTCGAGCACGACGACTGCGAGCACCGCGCCGGCGGCCGCTTCGTCGCCCGCGACGGCCGGCGCCAACCGTTAAGCCCCGGATCGGGTGATCGGGATGCTGTCAGACCTTCTCCGCTGGGGCGGGAAGCGCCCCGGTCAACCCGACGCGCCGGGTCCGGGTGAGGCGGCCGCTCCACGCGGCGGAGAGCCGGTTGTACCGTCGAAGGCCTTTCCCAAGTTCCTGGCGGCCATCGCTACTCAACCGGCGCCTCCACTTCTCCTCGACTTCGGTCCCGTGATCGGGCCCAACGTGTCCTTTTTCGGGGAGCAGCTCGGCTGCAAGCTGTTCATCGAAGATCTGTTCGCCGACTACGACCGGCATGCGCGAGGGGGAACGCTCGAGGCGCTCCCTGCCACCATCGCGTCGCGGTTCCGCCATGCCGAGGCCAGCGTCGACGGCGTGCTCTGCTGGGACTTCTTTGACTTCCTGCAGAAGCCTGCCGCCCAGGCGCTGGCCAAGGAAATCGTCCGGATGGTCCGCCCGGGCGGCGCGGTGATGGGATTCTTCTGCACGTCGAGCGTGCCCAGCGCCCCGTTCACGAAGTACGAGATCGTCGACGACAAGTCACTGCGCCACCGTCCGCACGCCGGCATCGGAGGGGCGAGACAGGCACTCCAGAACCGCGACATCATCAAGATGTTCGACGGGCTCGTCGTGTCGGACTCGTTCCTGCTGAAGAACAACACCCGGGAGATCCTCCTCAAACGAAGGAGCTAGGGCATGCGTCCCGTCATCGCGCTCCTGAGCGACTTCGGCGCGCGCGATCACTATGCCGGGACGATGAAGGGTGTGATGCTGGGAATCTGTCCCGACGTCACGCTCGTCGACATCACGCACGAGATCACCCCGCACGATGTCCTCGAGGGCGCGCTGCAGCTCGCGGCCTCGTTCAAGTACTTTCCGCCCGGCACCATCTTCCTCGCGGTCGTCGATCCAGGCGTGGGGTCGTCGCGCCGCGGCATCGCGGCGGAGGCGGGCGACTACCGGTTCGTCGGTCCGGACAATGGTGTGCTGACCGCCGTCGTCCGCGAGCTGCCGCCCAAGCGCGTCGTGGAGCTCACCGAGCGCCGCTATGCCAGGCCGACGGTCAGCCGCACCTTCGAGGGGCGCGACCGGTTTGCCCCGGCGGCGGCGTGGCTGGCCAAAGGCATCCAGCTCTCGGCGCTTGGCCGCACCGTCACCAACTATCACCTGCTCGACCTGCCGCAAGTCGAGATGAGCGAGGCGCAGCTGCACGGCGTGGTGCTGCTCGCCGATCGCTTCGGCAATCTCGTCACCAACATCGATCGCCGCACATTCGAGGCGTTCACGCGCACGCAGGCCGTGTCGCTGAGCGTCGCCGGACACCAAATCGCCGGGGTCGTCGCCACCTACGCCGACATCCGCAACGGTGAGGTGTGTGGGCTCTTCGGCAGCACCGATCACCTCGAGTTCGCGGTCAACGGCGGCAGCGCAGCGACCGCGCTGTCGGTCGACCGCGGCGCCGCCGTCGACATCACGCGCGCGTAAGCGCCTCTGCACCTCTAGAGGCACCCTTCGCACCCTTCGCACCCCTAGCACCCCTGCACCTACCGATTACAATGTGACCTTGAGCATTTCGAGAGGGACGCATAGATGATCGACTTCGATCTGACCGAGGAACATCAGCTGCTGGAGCAGTCGGTACGCGAGTGGGGGGCGCGGGAAGTGGCGCCGCGGATACGTGAGCTCGATCGCGAGCATCGCTTCGACCCCGGCATCCTGCCGCAGATGGCCAAGCTTGGATTGCTCGGTTGTTCCGTGCCGGTGGAATACGGCGGCGCCGGCATGGACTACATCAGTCTCGGCATCGCCTCCGAGGAACTCGAGTACGTGGATACGTCGCTGCGCGTGATTATGTCGGTGCACGCGGGCCTCAACTGCCTGTCGCTTCTCACGTGGGGAACGGAGGACCAGAAGCGGCGCTATCTCGTTCCGCAGGCAAAGGGGGAGAAGATCGCCACCTACGGACTGACCGAACCGGCGGCGGGCAGCGACGTGCGCGGGATTCAGACCGTGGCGGCCAGGAAAGGCGACCGCTATTACCTCACCGGCGAGAAGATGTGGATCTCGCTCGCCGACGTTGCCGACAATTTCCTCGTCTTCGCCTGGACCGATCTCGAAAAGAAGAAGCAGCGGGATCCGTCGGGAATCAGCGCGTTCATCATCGAACGCGCGTTCAAGGGGTTCTCGAGCGGGACGCTGAAGGAGAAGTGGGGAATCCTTGCGGGCAATACCGGCTTCTTCAAGATGGAGGAGGTCGAGGTGCCGGCGGAGAATCTCGTGGGCCAGGCTGGCGAAGGGTTCAAGATCGCGATGTTCGCGCTCGATCAAGGACGCTACACGGTGGCCGCCGGCGCCACGGGACTGATTCGCGCCTGCCGCGACGCCAGCGTCAAGTACGCGAAGGAGCGAAAGGCCTTTGGATCGGCGATCGCCGAGCACCAGCTCGTGAAGGAAATGATCGCGCAGATGGAATCCGATTATCAGGTGGCGCGTTTGCTCTGGCTGCGCGCCGGGTTCCTCAAGAACCAGGGGCGGCGCAATACGCGCGAGACCGGGCTCGCGAAGTGGTTCGCGACGGTGGCGTCCGAGCGCGCGGCGGGAGATGCCGTGCAGGTGCACGGCGCGAACGGTTATTCCGATGAATATCCGGTCGGCCGTTTCTACCGCAACTGCAAAGGCGCGGTGATTTACGAGGGCACACGCGAGATCCACAAGTTGATGCAGGCGGATTACGCGCTTGGCTTCCGCCAGGATCGTCCAACGCGGTGTGAACTCCCCGCGTTGGAAGGGCGAAGGTAGAAGGTAAAGCGCCTGCGGCCCGAGCGAGGCGCCGGAGAGAAGCGCGGCGAAGCCGCGCCGCCGAGCGAGAGCGAGCGGGGGTGGGGTCCCGCGAGCAGTGAGAAATGCTGACAGGAGACAGAAGACAAGGTGCAACCAGATCTCTCCCTCGAATTCCTCCGCGTCGTCGAACAAGCGGCCATCGCGTGCGCGCACACGATGGGGTTGGGCGACGGCCACCAATCCGACCAGGCCGCGGTCGAGACGATGCGGCAGTGCCTGGATACGGTGCCGATCGATGGGACGATCGTGATTGGCGAAGGGGAGCGTGACCGGGCGCCGATGTTGTTCATCGGCGAGAAGGTCGGGATCGCCGCGAAGGATCCGGCGAGAGCGGCCGGCGTGCCGTCGGTGGATATCGCGGTGGATCCGCTCGAAGGGACGAACCTGTGCGCGACCGGCGCGGCCAATGCGATGGCGGTCCTGGCCGCATCCGATCGCGGCGGCCTGCTTCACGCGCCCGACCTGTACATGGAGAAGCTCGTGGTCGGCCCGGCGGCAAAGGGGTCGGTGAGCCTCGATGCACCGGTCAGCGCCAATCTCCGGGCGATTGCGGATTCCCTCGATCGCGACATCGAGGACCTCGTCGTCATGGTCCTCGACAGGCCGCGGCACCAGGCGCTGATCGAACAGATTCGCGCCACGGGCGCCCGAATCCGATTGATCAGCGATGGCGACCTTTCAGCGGGGATCGCCGCGGCGGTGATGGGCAGCGGCGTGCATGCGGTCATGGGCACTGGCGGCGCGCCGGAAGGAGTCCTGACCGCGGCGGCGATGCGGTGCCTGAACGGCGAAATCTTCGCGCGCCTCGTCGTGACGGAGCCCGCGCACGAGGCGCGCTGCCGCGCCATGGGGATCAGCGATTGTCGCCGCGTCTACACCGCGGCGGACCTTGCCTCGGGCGAGAACATCATCTTTGCCGCGACCGGGGTCACCGACGGCACGCTGATGAAAGGGGTCCGCTTCTTCGGCGACGGCGTGCGGACAAGCTCGCTCATCATGCAAAGCCGGCCGTCGCGCATTCGCTTCATCGATACCATCCACGTGCAGCAGACCGGCATGGTGAAGGTTAGATTCTAGATTGCACTGGCGACGAAACCTGTTTGCGGTGACCGCCGCGAGCTTCATCGGGTTCACCGGTTTCACACTGGTGATGCCGTTTCTCCCGCTCTATTTCCAGCAGCTCGGCGTCAGCGATGTCGGCGATATCGCGATGTGGTCCGGTTTGAGCCTCGGCGTCACGCCGGCGCTGGCCGCGCTGCTGTCGCCCGTGTGGGGGCGCCTCGCGGATCGCTATGGCCGGAAGATCCTGGTCGAGCGGTCGCTGGTCAGCTTCATCTTCGTCATGGGCGCGACAGCGTACGTCACCCGGCCGTGGCAGCTGTTCGCGCTGCGGGTGGTGCAGGGGCTTTTCGCCGGCTACGGATCGCTGGCGGTGACGATGGCGGCCGATTCCGCGCCGAGAGAAAAGACCGCGTACGCGATCGGGTTCGTGCAGACGGCGCAGCGGCTCGGTCCGGCGATCGGTCCCGTCGTGGGCGGGGTAGTGGCGCAGATGGTCGGGCTGCGCAACGCGTTTCTCGTCACCGCAGGTTTCTACGTGTGCGCCCTCGTCGTCGTCTTTTTCATCTATGACGAACGCGGCGCGCCGCACACGCGGCAAGCCGGGGCATCCGACCGCGTGCCGTTCCGGAACGTGCTCGCCTTCGAGAACTTCATCCTGCTTCTGGGAGTCGTGTTCGGACTGCAATTCATCGACCGCAGCTTCGGCCCGGTGCTGCCGCTCTTCGTGGCTGAATTGGGAACGCCGGCGGCGCGCGTGCCGATCGTTGCCGGCGTCCTGTTCTCGATCATGGCCGGCGCGGGAGCGATCGGGCACCACATCTGCGGAAAACTGCTCCGGCGCGCCAGCGCACGCCGCGTGATCGCGACGAGCGTGGCCGGCGGCTCGATCGGGGCGCTGATCTACGCGCTCGCCGGCAGCCCGTGGCTGCTCGTGCTGGGCACCCCGATCTTTGGCGTGGCGATCGGCGTCGGGATGACGGCCGCGTATACGGCAGCGAGCAGCGTCATGCCTCACATGGCGCGCGGCACAGGTTTCGGACTGCTCGCGACGGCCTCTCTTACGGGGCTCGCGCTGAGTCCGATAATCAACGGGATGATCGCGGCGCAAAGCATCCGTGCCGTCTTTGCACTCGACACCGTGGCACTTCTCGCACTGGTCGCGGTGGTGTCGCGACTGATGATCGCCGCGCCGCTGGATGCTCCGACTGCGCCGGCGGCCGAAGAACTGTAAAAGGTGGCGTAGTTATCCCTGGGCGCCGGAGATGATCCGGAGATATTGCCGCCACGGGCCTACTTCGTCCGCGTACTGATTGCCCATGACGCGCGCCATCTGGATGATGTGGTCGAGGTCGTGGGCAACCCATGTCGCCAGCAACTGCCGCAGCGTGACCGCTCCGAAGGCCGGGTGAATACCCTTGCGATTCATCGTGGCATCTTCCAGCCGCAGCGCCGCCAGATCGTCCAGGTTCTTCGCTCGCAGGCGCGCGAATTCGTCGAGCAGCGCCGGCAGCGATTTGCCAGCGGAGTCGCGGAACTGCGCGTGCCGGTCGAACGGATCGAACGCGAGCGCCTCGCCATGGTCCAGGATGCGGCGCACGCGCGGCATCCAGTCCGTCCGCTCGCCATGAATCAGATGACCGACCACGTCGAAGGGGCTCCAGGTGCCATCCCCTTCGTTCGACGCGATCCAGGCGGCCGGCAGGTCGCGCAGCCAAACGTCGAGCAGTCGCGGCGTGGAAGCCAGCATCGCCGTGCCCTCGTCAAGCGAGAACGGACGGCGGCTTCTGTCAGTCGTCATGGTTCATTCTCCTGCGACCTGGACGATGAGCTCGCGGCGCCGCGGACGCGTGTCGAACTCGAGCAGCACGAGCTGCTGCCACGTGCCGAGCAGCAGTTTGCCGTCTTGGAAGGGTATGACGGTCGAAGGGCCCTGCAGCGCGGCACGGACGTGGCTTGACCCGTTGTCGTCGCCCCATCGCTGGTGGTGGCGGTAGTCGCCGTCCCGTGGCGCGAGGGACTCGAAGGTCCTGTTGAGGTCCGCGATTGCCCCTGGTTCGAACTCGATAGTCGTCACACCGGCGGTCGAACCGACAACGAACACGGTCACGGCGCCTTCGTCCATGCCGGATTCAGCCACGATACGTGCGACGACCTCGGTGACATCGTGCGCGTCACCCTGTCCCTCGGTCGAGATTTCGTGCTTGCGCGTCAGGATCACAAGATCGGATTTATATATCAGGAGCACATCGCCGCACATGATTGTTCGAGCATCGTTGGAAGGTATTGCACAGGCGGTAGAGGTGCTGCGCTCCGGTGGCGTGGTCGCGTTCCCTACCGACACGCTCTACGGGCTCGCAGTGGACCCGCGGCGCGACGACGCTGTCGAGCGACTGTTCGCGCTGAAAGGGCGGAGTCCCGACTCGGCGGTCCCGATGATCGCGGCCGATCTCATGCAAGCGAAGAACGCCGGGGAATTCGGGGCCCGGGAACAGCGCCTGGCGGAAACATTCTGGCCCGGGCCGTTGTCGATCGTCGTTCCCGCTCGGCGTGCGATCGCGCCGGCGGCGCTTGGCGGAGGCACGACGGTCGCGATTCGAGTGCCGGCGCACGACCGGGCACGCGAGCTCGCCGCCGCGTTCGGATTCGCGATCACGGCGACCAGCGCCAACGCTTCCGGCGAGCGACCGGCCGAGACCGCGGACGCCGCGGCGAGTGCTGTGCCGGACGTCGATCTGGTACTGGACGGCGGACGTGTGGCGGGAGGGCCTCCCTCGACAATTGTCCGGCTCGATGGCGCGACGCCGACGCTCGTGCGCGCGGGGGCGATCGCGTGGGACCGCGTGCTAAAATCGCTGCAGTGACACGCTCTTCGGCTCCCCGCAACATCCCGCCCGATCGGCAGGAACGTGCGGCGCTCGTCGGCCTCTTCAACAGCTCGTCACGGCAATTCGATCCGGAACATTCGCTCGACGAACTCGCCGGGCTGGCGGCCGCAGCCGGCGGCACTGTCGTACTGCGGGTGCTCCAGGAGCGGCCGAAGCCCGATCCGGCGACATTTCTCGGCAGCGGCAAAGTCGTGGCGCTTGCGGCGTCATGCGACGAGCTCGGTGTGGACGTTGTCATCTTCGACAACGAGCTGACCCCTGCGCAGCTCCGCAACCTCGAGCAACAGCTCGATCGCAAAGTCATCGATCGCACGCAGCTGATCCTCGACATCTTCGCCCGGCGCGCGCGCACGCGTGAAGGCAAGCTGCAGGTCGAACTGGCGCAGCTGAAGTACCTGATGCCGCGGCTGGTCGGATCCAGCACCGCGCTCTCGCGGCTCGGCGGCGGGATCGGCACCCGGGGTCCTGGCGAAACGAAGCTCGAAACCGACCGCCGGCGGATCCGGCATCGCATCAGCCTCCTGTCGAAAGACATCGACGTGGTCCGCCGCAGGCGATCACAGCTTCGCGAGCGGCGTCACAAAGCGGCGGTCCCGACCGTCGCACTCGTCGGTTACACCAACGCGGGAAAGACGACGCTGTTCAACGCGCTCACCGGCGATGAAGCGGTAGCCTCCAACGCGCTGTTCGTCACGCTCGATCCCCTGGTCCGCAAGGTACGTCTTCACGATCGGCGCGAGCTGCTCGTCTCCGACACCGTCGGCTTTATCGAGCGGCTCCCGCACTCGCTGGTCGCGGCATTCCGCGCCACGCTCGAAGAGGTCGCGGCGGCGGATCTGCTCCTTCACGTGATCGACGCGTCCAGCCCGGATCACGAACGCCACATGAACGCGGTGCGCGGCGTCCTGGCGGAAGTCGGCGCGGACAAGGTTCCGTCGGTCGAGGTGTTCAACAAGTGCGATCGCCTGACCGAAAGCGAGCGCGCCAGGATTCGGGCCGTGCACCCCGGCGCCCTGGGCGTCTCGGCGCTCACGGGCGAGGGGCGCGACGACGTCGTCGCGGCGATGGAAGGACGGCTGGCGCTCGATACCGCGCACGTGACGATGGAGTTCGATACCGGCGAAGAAGACCGCGAGCGCATCGCGAGCCTGTATCGCCTGGGACGGATTCTGCGCCATGTCTCGACGAATGGGCGCGTCTCGATCGAGGCAGAAGTGCCGCGGCGCATGCTGGATCGTTTTCCGACCGCGGTGGTGCAGACGACATGACGCACCGGCTCGCGCGACTCCTGGCGGCGTGTGCCATTGCCGCGGTGGTCGCGGGTTGCGCCACGAAAGTGGCGCCGACCGCGCCTGCGTCCGTCGCGCCCAAGTTTCCCGATTTCGTCTTTCCCGCCGTGCCCGCTCCGCTCGACGCCGCACCCGCTCGATTCAACCACCAGTCGGGATGGCAATGGCTGCAGGCGGGGGATCTGAAGGCTGCGGACCGGAACTTCTCGGCCGCCCTGAAGACGACGCCCGCCTTCTATCCGTCCGAGGCCGGGCTCGGCTACGTGGCTCTGGCGCGCAAGGAAGCGAAGGAAGCCGCGGAGCATTTCGATCGCGCCCTGGCGGCAGCCCCCGCGTACGCGTCGGCACTCGCGGGGCGTGGAGAGGCGCTGCTCGCGCTCGGTCAGCGTGATACCGCGCTGGTGAGTTTCGAAGCGGCGGTCAAGGCGGACCCCCAGCTCTCGGCGCTGCGCAGCCGGATCGAGGTCTTGAGGTTCCGCGGGCTCCAGGAGGACGTCGACGCGGCGCGGAAGGCCGCGGACGCCGGACGCCTCCCCGAGGCGCGCGCCATGTACGAGCGGACGATTGCGGCGTCTCCCGAGAGCCCGTTCCTGTATCGCGAGCTCGCGATCGTCGAGCGGCGCGAAGGAAACCTGCCGCGCGCGCTCGAGCACGCGGAGAAGGCCGCGACGCTCAACCCCACCGAGCCACGCAACTTCGTGACGATCGGTGAAATCTACGAGGCGCAGGCGCAGTTCGACAAAGCCATGGCGGCGTACACGTCGGCGGCGGCGCTCGAGCCCAGTGACGCGCTCGACGCGAAGCTCGATGAGCTGCGCGCGAAAACAGCCTTTGCCGCAATGCCGGCGGAGTACCGCTCGATCGAGACCGCGGCGACGGTAACGCGGGCGCAGCTGGCCGCGCTGCTCGGTGTCCACCTGGACGATGTGTTGAAGCGCGCGCCGAGGACGAATGCGGTGGTGATCACGGATACGCGATCGAGCTGGGCGGCGCCCTGGATTCTCTCGGTCACGCGCGCCGGGCTGATGGAGGTCTATCCAAACCACACGTTCCAGCCCAGCGCGTTCGTGCGCCGCAGCGATCTTGCCGTTGCGGCGTCGCAGGCGCTGACGCTCATCGCCGCATCCAATCCCAAAGTCGCGTCGTCACTACGCAGCGCGCGCGGCAAGTTTCCCGATGTTCCGCCCACGCATCTCCGCTACAACGCCGCGTCGATCGCCGTCCAGTCGGGCGTGATGAGCGTCACCGGCGACGGCACGTTCGAGCTGTCGCGCCCGATCACCGGCGCGGAGGCGATCGCGGCGGTCAACCGGCTCGAGGAGCTCGGGGGACTCAGGCGGCGATGAGGCAGCTCACCGCCGCGAACCAGCTCACGCTGTTGCGGATGGTGCTGATTCCTCCATTCGCGATTCTGCTCGTCTACGGGTTCCGCGGGTGGGCGCTGGCCACGTTCCTCGCCGCCGGCATCACGGATTTATTCGACGGGCTGATCGCCCGGCGCACCGGCCAAAAGACCACGCTCGGCGCGTGGCTCGATCCGATGGCCGACAAGCTGCTCGTCGTCACGATGTTCGTGATGCTGACGCTCCCGGGCACCGGCTCGCCCAACAGCCTGCCGCTCTGGTTCACCATCCTCGTGCTCAGCCGCGACATCGTGATCGTCCTGACCGTAGCGGTCGTGAATCTTGCCGTCGGGCCGCGCACGTTCCGTCCGTCGATGTTCGGCAAGGTCGCCACGGCGACGTACCTGCTCACCGGGGTCGTCGCGCTGTACTACAACTATCTGAACGTCGCCTCGCCGGTCATTACGGTCCTAATCTACGCATCGCTCACGATCACCGTCATCTCGGCATTTGACTATGCTGTCAAAGTCTTTCATTTGGGCTCAGGTGCATAGGTGCAGGGGTGCTATGGGTGCCATAGGTGCATACGGGTGCATATCGGTGCGAAAGGTGGATAGGGGTGCGAGGGGTGCATAAAGGTGCTAACGTCGTAGAACCGTCGTTGCCGCGGTACTCAGTAATGCCGCCGACGTGTGCGTTTAGCTCGCTTTTGCGCCTCGATTTGGGCGAGCTTGGACTTTAGTAATCGGGTCGTCGCCTTCATCGTGCGTTTCGAAATCCGCCAAACCGGCTCGACCTGTTCCTCCGAGAAATAGCGCTTCGCTTCGCCATTGCGAAGGTGCGTTTGGGTCTCAGCGATCTCCGCGATTGCCCATCTCAGATACTTGGCGAACTCTGGCGGCGTGCATTGGTGCCATGGCAACGGGCATGAGCACAGACCGGGCCGTGCGTGATCCGCGAGAATTCCGGTGAGAACACGCGGGGTCGATTCTGAACGTTTAAGTTTCTGCAACGGCGAAGCGATGGCGAAGTCG
>Ga0207674_10006496_pt1 | contig 13748 bp, 9 predicted proteins | sample KBSCornC72_FD_184303 | JGI IMG/M metagenome (GOLD analysis project Ga0207674, IMG submission 184303) | Corn rhizosphere microbial communities from Kellogg Biological Station, Michigan, USA - KBS Corn C7-2 (SPAdes) (version 2) | ecosystem: Host-associated > Plants > Roots > Rhizosphere > Soil ... | reverse complement strand
CGGCAGAACACGAGCAGGTCGTCAGCGTATCTGATCAAGACAGGTGAGCCCGGTCTCGCCGTTCCGGCGTTGCTGCCGGTGGTGATGTACCGGACTCCGGCGGCTTGCTCCATCCCGTGCAAGGCCACGTTCATGAGCAACGGACTGACCACACCGCCCTGTGGGGCACCCTCACCGGTCGGGGAGAGAACTCCGTCCTCGATCACGCCCGCTTCCAGCCACTGGCGCACCAGGCCCCGTGCGGGGAAGGCGCGCAGTGACGCGAGTATGTGATCGTGGCTGAGCCGGTCGAACGCCGACTGGAGGTCGGCGTCCAGTGCCCACACCCGCTTCGCGGACTTGCCGCTCGCGGTGGTGTGGATGGCCACGATCGCGTCGTGGCAGCCCCGGCCGGGCCGGAACCCGTAGGATTTCGGCTCGAACCGTGACTCCCACTCGGGTTCCAGCGCGTTCACCGTCAGGGCCTGAAGCGCCCGATCGGCGATCACCGGTATCCCGAGGCCGCGACGGCGGCCGTTGCTCTTGGGCACATACACCCGCTTGACCGGCCGTGGCCTCCACGCGGACGCGCCGTGCTGCAGCCAGGCGGCCATGTCGGCCTTTTCCCAGCTCGCAAGCACGATGCGCCCGTCGACCCCGGCCGTCTTGCGGCCAGCGTTGACCTCCGTCACCCGCCGCACGCTCACCAGCGCGTTACTGCGGGACCGGAGCATCAGTTTCTGCAGGCTGCGGGCCTTCTTCAGGTCCCCCGCCCGCGATGCCGCGAAGATCCGCCGCCGCAGCCGCCGTACGTTCTCCTCGGCCTGGCCCCAGTCGACCTGGTCCCATTCCAGGAGGCCGCCCTCCGGTCCGTTCACCGGGACCGGCGCTGACGCTACTGCGTCAGGGATGCCGTTCATGGTGTCCAACTTGCCCTTCGGTTCCGGCGTTGCAGCCTGCTTTCCTCCGCAGGCCCACCAGACCCGCGTCAGCGCCCTTTCAGGCTGGGGCAGCCACCCCTATCCGGCCGGTTATGCGGGCACCACTGGCGGAGGAGCCAGTTCACGGTCCCGGTTTCCCGCTGCCTTTCGGCCGCCGGCATTCGCTTCTCGGGCCTTCCTGCGCCCGCTGGGGAATTACGCCTTCCTCACGTCCGGCCTACCGGCAGGAACGTCCTGCCGGACCTCATCGGGGTTGTCACGTTCCGCATGGTCGAGATGCGGCCGGGGTGGGTGCCGTCTGAACCCCGGGGACGGTGGTGCGCTCCCGACCGGGCGTTGGACCCCGGTCGGCACCTGCCGCCTTCCAGCGGCGGTCCCTATTCTCCCGCCCTCTGCATTCCGCCTGCGGGAGTCCACGTAACGAGGCGTCATCGACGATTCACTTGCGTTCACCCGTCCGGCCTTTCCCAGCCTGTGACCCCCGGACGGAACGGGGGTCCTTGGGCATTTCCCCGGGCTTCGCACCCCGCGGTCACCCGCGGCGCACGCCAGGGCGGGAACGGTCCTTGCACACTGGACCGGGAACTACGTCACCGACATAAGCCGGTCCTCCTTCTGCGAGTTCCACTCGCTCCAAGCGACTTCGTGTCGCACCCACCGCTCGTGGTAGGCCCGCGCCAGGACCTCCGCGGGGGCAGCCGGGACATCGGTGATGGTGGTGACCAGGGTGATCAGCTCGTCCCTCCCGCTCCCGTCCCGGTCCGGCACGTCGTACCCGATCACCCGGACATAGCAGGCGGCGTCCTCATCGAGATCCTCCCCGCGCCGGGCCGCCTCGATCAGGTCCGCCCGCCTGCTCCCGAAGAGCTGCGGCTTGATGAAGACCGACCGGTAAGAGCCGTCGGGCAGCATCTCCAGCACCGGCAGCCGCGCGTCACCCGGGGCCCGCCACAAAAGCGCCGCCCCGGTGCCGGCTGCCGTGCGCCAGTCCGCCCGGCAGTAAAACCCCCGGCCGGCGATCAGCAGCCAGTCCTGCTCCAGGTCCGGGTAAAGACGGCGGGCCATGGCCTGTTCCCCGCTGCCCTTCCCGCCCGAGGCCGGGCCCACCGCCGCAAGTACCGGCGCGTGCGACCCGCACTCGCTGATGGTCACCACCCGGGCCTTCGGGAACGCCGCCCGGTCCCCGCCGCCCCGGACCCCGAAGAAGGCCCGGTTCGCCGCCGTATCCGGGACATCCCACTCCATCCCGTCCACCGACATCAGCCGCCACGGCCCCAGGAACGCCCCCGCCGTGTCCAGGTCCGCGACCGGCACCGCGACCTGGCTGAACACCTCCGCCACCGGCTCCGGGCCGAGCCGCTGACGAGCCTGCGTGACCGCTCCCGGCGTCGGATCCCACCCCTGATCCCCCCAGCTCCGCAGGGCACCCGCCAGCCGGGCCGCGACCTCCTCGTAACCGTCATCGGCGAACAGCGCCAGCGCCATCACGAAATACACCATCACGTGCGGCGGCAGCTTCCCCCCGGCCCGCCGCGCGCCCCTGCCCGTCACCGCGACCGCGTCATCCACCACATCCCGCGGCACCGACGACGCCAGCACCCCCAGCGAGATCCAGTCCGCCAGGACACCGCCGCCAGCCACAACGCCAGTCTGCTCCACGCCGCCATAACCCCGGCAACCCCGGCCCCGATACCGGTGTTCACAGCAGGCAGAACCCGCAGACCAAGATCAACTTAAGCTAAACGGCATTGCCGCATAACCCGAATCCACCACGCTAATCCGCTGACATACAGTGCGAAAGGGGAGGAATCGGACAGGAGTACGCCGAGGCCGGGAGCATCAGGCAGAGAGCCAGACTCCTGCCGACGGGAGATGCCCCTAGCCGAGCCCGAGCAAGCGGGCCGCGTTGTCCTTGAGGATCTTGGGCCGGACCTCGGGCTTGACCTCGAGCAGGTCGAAGTCGCGGAGCCAGCGTTCCGGGGTCAGCAGCGGGTAGTCGGTGCCGAACAGCACCTTGTCCTGCAGCAGCGAACTGGCCGCGCGGACGAGCTGGGGCGGGAAGTACTTGGGCGACCAGCCGGACAGGTCGATGTACACGTTGGCCTTGTGGGTGGCGATGGAGATCGCCTCGTCCTGCCAGGGCACCGACGGGTGGGCCATGATGATCGGCATGCCGGGGAAGTCGGCGGCGACGTCGTCGAGCAGCATCGGGTTGGACAGCCGCAGCTTGATCCCGCGCCCGCCGGGCAGCCCGGCCCCGATACCGGTCTGGCCGGTGTGGAAGACCGCGGGCAGCCCGGCTTCCTCGATGACCGAGTAGAGCGGGTAGTAGCTCCTGTCGTCGGGCGAGAAGGCCTGCAGGCTGGGGTGGAACTTGAACCCGCGCACGCCGTGGTCGGTGATCAGCCGCCGGGCCCGGCGCACCGCCTCCTCGCCGGCCAGCGGGTCCACCGAGCCGAACGGGATGAGTATGTCGGCGTGCTCGGCGGCCCGTTCGGCCATCTCCTCACTGGACAGTGCGGGGTGGCCGGTCGCGGTGGTGGCGTCCACGGTGAACACGACGGCGGCGAACCGGCGCTCGCGGTAGTAGGCCGCGATCTGCTCCACCGTCGGCGCCCGGTCGTTGCTGGCCTTGAAGTACCTGGCCGACGCGGCCAGCAGCTCGTCGTCCAGGGACAGCCCACCGTGGCCGTCGGATTCGACGTGCACGTGCACGTCGATTCCCTGCAGGGCGGAAAGGTCAAGGCCAGGCATTTGAAGACACCATATACGCCAGGTTGGCGCGCCGCCCGGCCCGCGTGGCCGGCCAGCATTTCCGCAGGGCCCATTTGTGCGGTGACCACATTGCCGGGACGGCCGGACTTGTGGCACCGTCTGCGATGTGGAGCCGCAACGCCAGGTTCGCGAGGGCGACCTGCTCTGGACGCCGGGCCCGGACCGCGCCGGCCGCGCCAACGTCACCGCGTTCATCCGGTGGCTGGCCCGCGAGCGGGGGCTCGACTTCGAGGATGGCGGCTATCCCGCGCTGTGGCGCTGGTCCGTGACCGACCTCGACGGCTTCTGGCAGGCGGTCTGGGATTACTGCGGCATCGAAGCTTCGGTGCCGCCGACCGCGGTCCTCGGCCGCCGGGGCATGCCCGGGGCCGAGTGGTTCCCCGGGGCCAGGCTGAACTACGCGCAGCATGTGCTGCGGCGCGAGCGGCCCGAAACCGATGCGCTCTACCACCAGTCGGAGACCACGCCGCTGGCGGCCCTGTCCTGGCCCGACCTGGCCGGCAGCGTCCGCGTGCTCGGCACCAGGCTGCGCGCCATGGGCGTCCGTCCCGGCGACCGGGTCGCCTCCTGCATGCCGAACATCCCGCAGACGGTCATTGCCATGCTCGCCACGACGAGCATCGGCGCGGTGTGGACCAGCTGCTCCCCCGACTTCGGCGGGCGCGGGGTCAGCGACAGGTTCGGGCAGCTGTCACCCAAGGTGCTGTTCTGCGTGGACAGCTACCGGTACGGCGGCCTGGATTACGACCGCAGCGCCGAGATGGCGCAGATCATCGCGGGACTGCCCGGCCTGGAGCAGGTGATCCACGTGCCCGGGCCCGCCGGGCAGGCGATCCCCTCGGCCCTGGTCTGGGACGAGGTCATGGACCACCCGCCGGTACCCGCGCCGGAGTTCGAGTTCGAGCAGGTGCCGTTCGGCCATCCGCTGTGGGTCCTGTTCTCCTCCGGTACCACCGGGCTGCCCAAGGCGATCACGCACAGCCACGGCGGCATCCTCATCGAACAGCTGAAGCTGCAGACGCTCAACATGGATCTGCGTCCCGGCGACCGGCTGTTCTTCTACACCACCAGCGGCTGGATGATGTGGAACTTCCTGGTCAGCTCGCTGCTGCTCGGGGTACAGCCACTCCTGTACGACGGCAACCCGGCCTACCCCGATCCCGGCGTGCTGTGGGAGATGGCGCAGAACGCGGCGGTGACGATGTTCGGCGCGAGCCCTGCCTACGTCAGCATGCTGTCGAAGGCCGGCGTGGTACCCGCGGCGAAGTACGACCTGTCCGCGCTGGACACCGTCATGCTGGCCGGATCGCCGGTGTCACCGGAGTGCGGCGCCTGGTTCTACCGCAACGTCAAGCCCGACCTGTGGCTGCACTCGGGCAGCGGCGGCACCGACGTATGCAGCGGATTCACCGGCGGCGCGCCCGTGCTGCCGGTGTACGCCGGGGAACACCAGGCCCGCAACCTCGGCGTGGCCGCCTACGCGTTCGACGACCGGGGCGAGGCCGTCACCGGTCAGGTCGGCGAGATGGTGATCACCCAGCCGATGCCGTCGATGCCGGTCCGGCTGTGGAACGACGACGACGGTGAACTATACCGGCAGACCTATTTCGCCGACTTCCCCGGCGTGTGGCGGCAGGGCGATTTCTTCAGGGTCAACGAGCGCGGCGGCTGCTTCGTCCTCGGCCGCAGCGACGCCACCCTGAACCGGTACGGCATCCGCATCGGCACCGCCGAGATCTACGCCGCGCTCGAATCCGTGCCGGAGGTCGCGGACGCCCTCATCGTCAACCTCGACCTGCCCGGCGGCGGGTTCTTCATGCCGCTGTTCGTCACGCTGGCCGAGGGCGCGGTTCTGGACGACACCCTGCGCGGCACGATCGCCGGCCGGCTCCGCTCCGAGTACACGGCCCGGCACGTGCCCGACACGATCATCGCGGTGCCCGCCATCCCGGCCACGCTGACCGGCAAGAAGATGGAGGTCCCGGTGCGCAAGATCCTGCTCGGGGCCAGGCCGGACGACGCCGCCAACCGCAACGCCATGGCGAACCCGCAGGCCCTAGACGCCTTCGCCGAGTACGCCAGGACTCAGCGGGACTACCGCCTGTAGCCGGTCAGTCCCTGGCGTCCGGCTTGACGTAGCCGAAGAAGCTGCGGCGCTTGATCAGGGCGGCGACCTCGTCGGGGACCATGCTCTCCCAGGATTCGTCGCCGGCGGCGATCCGCCGGAGCACGTCACGGCTGAAGATGTGCAGGCAGTCCGGGCGGTAGTTGTCCAGGTTGACGAAGCTGCCCCGGCCGGCCAGGTAGTCATACAGCGGCTGGAGATCCGCCTGGACCTTGATGTCGTCGACGGTCTTGAGCTCTTCGTCCGGCGACGGCCGGAACGGGTAGACGTAGAGCCTCAGGCCGTTCTTGAACAGCCGGCCGAAGCTCTCCAGGATCCCGCCCGGTAGCTGCGCGTGGTTCCGCTCGTCGAACAGGTCGATCAGGCTCGGCACCCCCATCACGATGCCGATCCGCTCGCTGGTCCGCTGGGCGATGTAGGCGGCCAGCCGGTAGTAGTCGAAGTAGTCGGTGATCAGGACCGTCTCGCCGCACGCGGCGAGCAGCTCGGCCCGGGCCAGGAAGTCACGCCGGTCGACGTCGGTGCGCTCGGCCAGCAGGTTGCGCATCGTGATCTCGGTCAGCTGCAGGATCTCCTTACCCTCCACGGCCGGGTCCCGCACGAACTTTTCCTTGGCCGTGGCCAGCATGTCCAGGTTCACGTGCGTCGGCGGCCGGAAGCTGCCCCGCTCGACCAGGACCGCCTTCTTGCGCAGCACCTCGCTCGGCTGCAGCACCTCGCGGTCGGGGCCGAACATGGCCACCCCGCTCAGCCCGAGCTGGACCAGCTTCAGCGCCATCAGCCGGTTATCCACGCCCCGGAACTCGATACCGCGGAACTGGATCATGTCGATCTCGATGCGGCCGATGGTCAGCTGGTCGAGCAGGGTCTCGATCAGTCGCTCCGGCTCGTGGTGGTGGAAGAACGCGCCGTACAGCAGGTTCACTCCGACGATGCCGAGCGCCTCCTGCTGCAGATTGGCCTCTTCGTCGAGCATCCGCACGTGCATGACAACCTGGCTGGGCTCGTCGTGCGTCTGGGACTGGAACTTGATCCCCATCCAGCCGTGGCACTCGTTGCCGCCCCGGTAGCTGCGCGCCACCACCGTGTTGGCGAACGCGAAGAAGCAGTTCGAGTCGCCGCGCTCGTCGTCCAGCCGCTCCACGTTGAGGTCGAACTCATGGTCCAGCATGTTCTGCAGCCGCCCCGCCGAGACGTACCGCTCGGCCTTGCCGTAGACCGCGTCGCTGACCGCCATGTCGTAGGCGGACATGGACTTGGCCACGGTGCCCGCGGCGCCGCCGACCCGGAAGAACCAGCGCACCACCTCCTGGCCGGCCCCGATCTCCGCGATCGTCCCGTACCAGCGCGGGTCCAGGTTGATGCGCAGTGCCTTCTGGTGCGTATCGGACTGATGCGCGATGAGCTCCGTCATGCCTCTCCAGACCCCGTCCGATGTCGGCAAACGCTGGGATTGTACTAATTTCGCGAGACCCGCCGCCAGCCGTGAGCAGGCCCGATCTCATTGTTCCCCGGATTCAGGGACACGACGCAGGCCCATGTCCGGTGTGGCTCAGGAAAATGACAGCATGGGGACCGTGAGCAACATCGATCCCGCCCCCGAGGCCATCAACCTGAAGCCGGGAATCGTGCAGGCGGTAGATGTCGTGGAGGCGCGCAAGGCGTCCATCGGCGACGGCGCCGAGGTCCGCAGGCTGCTGCCACAGCGGACGCTGCGCACCATCGGCGCCTGGTGCTTTCTCGACCATTACGGCCCGGACGAGGTCAGCCGCGGTCCCGGCATGCGGGTTCCGCCGCATCCGCACATTGGCTTGCAGACCGTCAGCTGGCTGTTCCAGGGCCTGGTGCTGCACCGGGACAGCCTCGGCAGCCGGCAGCTGATCCGGCCGGGCGAGCTGAACCTGATGACGGCGGGCGGGGGCATCGCCCACTCGGAGGAATCGGCCGCGGGCCGGCCCCCGGTGCTGCACGGCCTCCAGCTGTGGATCGCGCTGCCCGAGGCCGAACGGCACGGCGAGCCTCGCTTCGCCCACCACGCTGACCTGCCGGTCGTGCGCGACGGCGCCGCTAACGTGACCGTGGCCATCGGCGAGTACCGGGGCGAGCGGTCCCCGGCCGAAGTGTTCAGCCCGCTGGCCGGGTACGAGGTGGCGGTGCCCGGCGGGGACGACTTGGTGCTGCCGGTCCGGGAGGACTTCGAGTACGGGGTGGTCGCGGTCGACGGCTCCGCCGTGGTGGGCGGTGCGCTCATCGCGCCCGGGTTGCTCGCGCACCTGCCCGCCGGCCTGTCCGAGATCAGTCTGTCGCCGGCCGGCGGGCGCAGGCTGGCCCGGTTCTTCGTGATCGGCGGCGTGCCGTTCGGCGAACCCTTGCTGATGTGGTGGAACTTCGTGGCGCGCAACGGCGAGGAGATCACCCGGGCGCGGGAGGACTGGGTGGCCGGGCGTTTCCCTGAGGTACGTGGCTACCCCGGCTCCCCGCTCGCCGCGCCTCCGCTGCCTCCCGTACCCCTCAGGCCCCGCTGACCCCAGGGCCCCAGACCGGGCTACGCCATGAAACTGGCATTTCAGGGCGTCAGGACGCGCTGGATCCCGGGTTTCATGCCGTCGGCCGGGGCTCGGCCGGATACGGGGGCTCGGCCGGATGCCGGGGGTCGGCCGGATGCCGGGGGTCGGTCGGATGCCGGGGCTCGGTCGGATGCCGGGGCACTCGCCCGGCCCGTTCGGCCCCGGGGACCTTACTGGCCGGGGATCGGCTGGTTTGCCACCGGGACCAGCGGGGTGGGGTTGGCGAAGACTCCCTGCTGCGCACTGAGCAGGCCGGCCGCCGCCGCGGCCAGCGTGATGGCCTGCGGCGACCGCGGGTAGCCCGCAGACGGTCCGGAGAACCGCAGGGCGGAGGTGAAGTCGCCGCAGGTGCGGCGGCGGAAGGCGCTGATGTTCGGCTCGCGGACGCCGAACCGCCGCTCGATGATGCGGATCAGAGACGTGTGGTCGAGCACATCCGAGCACACCCGGCCGCCCGCGGACCACGGCGAGACGACGACGGCCGGAACCCGGAAGCCGGGCCCGATCGGCTCACCGCCCACGTACTCGCCCCGCGTCCCGCGGGGCGCGACCGGCGGCGGCACGTGGTCGAACAACCCGTCATTCTCGTCGTAGGTCAGGATGAACAGGGTCTTGTGCCACAGGTCCTCGTTGGACGCGATCGCGTCCAGCTTGCTGGCGATGTACTCCGCGCCGGCGGCCGGGAAGAAGGACGGGTGCTCGGACTGCGCGGTCGGTGCGACCAGCCAGGACACCTGCGGCAGCCGGCCCGCCCTGGCATCCGTCTCGAACCAGCCCGCCGTGCCCTTCCGCATCCCTCGCTGCCGCAGCGGTGAGCCGGCCGGAGCGCTGGCGAACTGCTTGAACCAGGCCAGCGCGTTGTCGTCGTAGTTGTCTTCCTCCTGGTACACCTGCCAGCTGACGCCGGCCTGCTGTAGCCGCTCCGGGTAGGTGGTCCAGGACAGCGTGATGTTGTCGTGGGCGGGGCTGTTATCGATGATCGGGCCGCCGCCGGTGCCGCCCGGGTCGATCGTCCCGGTCCACATGTAGAGCCGGTTCGGGTTGGTCGGGCCGAGCACCGAGCAGAAGTAGTGGTCGCAGACCGTGAAGGCCCGGGCCAGCTCCCACTGGAACGGGATGTCCGCCTGCGTGAAGTACCCCATCGTGAACGGCCCCTTGGCCTGTACCCACTGGTCCATCGCACCGTTGTTCCAGGCTAGGTGCTGGGTCGGCCAGGAGTGGTCGGTGCCGGGCGTGGCCTGCGCGCTGGTCGTCCTGGTGTCGAGGTGGAACGGGGCCAGGTAGCCCTGGGCGTGGTTCGGGGCCGGCTGCCGGAACACCGGACCACCGCCCGGCAACCTGATCGCGGCCGCGTCGGCGAAGCCACGGACCCCGGGCATCGTGCCGAAGTAGTGGTCGAAGCTGCGATTCTCCTGCATCGCGATGACGATGTGCTCGACGTCGCGAAGCGAGCCGCCGGGCGGATCCCTCAGCGTGGCGGCGAGCGCCCGGCGCAGGCTGGCGGGCAGGACCGCCGTCCCGGCGGCCACCCCGGACAGCGCGGTGGCGCTGGTGAGCAGGCGCCGCCGGGTGAGTTCGGGCCGGGCCGAGGCCGGCGCAGGCGGGGTGTCCGCGGGGCCATCGGGGGTGGTGGCCCCGCGTCCCCTCGCTTGGCCGCGCCGGACCAGGTACCAGCCGAGGCCGGCGATGGCCAGGGCGAGCAGGCACCCGCCGGCGATCAGAAGGGGCGGAGGCCCGCCCGGCTCTCCCGTCACCGGCGCGCCGGTGACGGGAGAGCCGGGCACCTTGGCGAACTGCACGATCCGGTCGTGCCCGGTGTCGGCCACCCAGACCGGCCCGGTCGCGGCGATCGCCAGGCCCTGCGGGAACTCCAGGTCCTCGGCGCCCCGGCCCGGGTCCGGCTGCAGGCCGAACTCGGTGTAGAACCTCCCGGCCGGGCTGAACACGGACACCAGCCCGTAGTCCGGCTGCGCGACATAGATCCGGCCGTCCGGCCCGACCGCGAGGCCGCCCGGGTTGCCGAGGTCACCGTAGCCCGCCTGGGTGGTGCCGAACGAGCGCAGCTGATGCCCGGCCGGGGAAAACTCGCGCACCGAGTTACCCCCGGTCAGGGCGTAGGCGGGGCTGGACACCCAGACCTCGCCGCGGGTGTCCAGCCCGACGCCGGCCGGTGTCGGCACGGCGAACGAGACGCGGTAGCGGCCGTCGGCGGAGAACTCCACCACCCGGCTGTTGCCCTGATCGGCGACCCAGACGTCGCCGGAGGGCGTGACCGCGAGCGCCACCGGCTGGTTCAGCCGCTCCCGGCCGCTCCCGGCCGCGCCGAAAGCGGCCAGCACCCGGCCGGCGGCGGAGAACTCCACCACCCGGCCATGGCCGGTGTCCGCCACCCAGACGTGCCCGGCCGCGTCGACGGCCACGCCGGCGGGCAGGTCCAGGTTCTGGCCGAAAGCGCCCAGCACCCGGCCCGCGGCGGAGAACTCCACCACCCGGCCATGGCCGGTGTCCGCCACCCAGACGTGCCCGGCCGCGTCGACCGCCACGCCGCCGGGCTGCGCCAGCGCCTGCTGTCCGAAGGCCCTGGCGAACCGCGGCGCGTGCGCCAGCGGGTCCGGCCCTGGTGAGCCGGAGGCAACCGGGACGGCGACGAGCATGGCGGCGAGCACGCTACCGCCGGCCAGGGCGATGGCCCGCGACCGCCGACCGCGGCATCGAGACTTGGTGCCACTCATCGACGAGCAAAGTAGCCCATTGCGGCCCGTGGCCGCAAAGCGCTCAGGCCGGCTGGGCGACCGCCTCGATGACCAGGTCAACGGTCCGGCCGACCATACCCTTCTTCTTGGTCACCCCGAAGCTGGTCCGGTCCAGCCGGGCGGTGGCCCGGAACCGGGCTTCCCCGTCCTCCTGCCGTGCGTCGCTCAGCCGGATCTCGGCCGGCACGGCGGTCCCGTGCGCGGTCACCGAGCCGGGCACCACCCAGTCGTCGCCGTCGCGGCGCGCGCCCTGGCCGGAAAAGGTGATCTCCGGGAAGGCCCGGGCGTTTAGCAGGCTGGCCGAGGTGACGTCGGCATCCCTCTTCGTGTGGCCCGAAGCGTAGCTGCCCGCGGCGATGCTGGCCTGGACGCTCGAGGCGCCGGGATCGGCGCCGATGCTGACCTGCCCGGACTGGAGCCGGAAGCTGCCGTGCACCGTCATCAGGCCGAACATGGCCTTGACGTCGGCCCGGATGGTGGTCCGCTCGGGGTCCAGCGTGTAGGTCCCCGGCGCGGGCGCCCCAGCTGGGATCGAACCGGTCATGACTGATTCTCCTCAATCCCCCCGTTATGTTCTGAACTACTACCGGACCAACCGCGGCGCAAGCGATTAGGCCGGCGGCCGCGCGGCGTGGCGTGCCGGGCGCGTAGTGGCCGGATACGCTCAGTCTTCATGGCAGCAGATCAGGAGGTGCCCCGCGTACCGTCGCTGTACCGCAAGGTGGCCGAGGACATCAAAGCCGCCATCGCGGCGGGCGGCTACGCCGCCGGCACCCGGCTGCCGTCAGAGCACGAACTGGCCGAACGCTACTCGGTCTCACGCGGCACCATCCGGCAGGCGTTCGCCGCGCTGCGCGCCGACGGGATCATCGCGTCGCGCCGCGGCGCGCGCCGGGTGGTCGTCGGCGGGCCGCGGGTGCAGAGCTTCGGCGAGCTGCTGTCGTTCTCCCGGTGGGCGCGGGCCATGGGCGAGGTGCCGGGCGGTCAGGTGATCGCCATGCGGCGCCGGGAGGCCAAGCCGGCCGAGGCCGAGCGCCTGGTCCTTGCGCCCGGTGCGCGGGTCTACCACCTGACGCGGGTCCGGCTGCTGTCCGGGCACCCGGTGATGATCGAGCGCGGCGTCTACCCGGACCGGGTCGGCGTGCTGGTGGCCGGGATGGAACTGGAGACGGACTCGATCACCGAGCGCCTGGAGGAGCTGGGCGTCGTGTTCGCGGACGCCGAGCACGTGATCGACGCGGTGGCGGCCACCGCCGAGGACGCCCGGCTGCTCGGCGTCCGGCCGCGGGTGCCGATGCTGCGTGAGCGCCGCCTCACCACCGATCTGGCCGGGACTCCGGTCGAGTGGTCCGACGACCGTTACCTCGGCGGCGCGGTCGCGTTCAGCGTCCGGAACTCGGTCGCGGTCAACGCGCTGTCCCGCACGCCTCGGAGCTGAGCGAGCCCGGCTCGAGAAGCGCCGTGAGCAACGCCTCGAAGTGACCGAACTCCGGCGGGGCGACCGCGGGGTCCTTGGCCTCGTCGTCCCAGCGGCGCACCGCCACCGCGTCGTGCGCAAAGGGCAGCGCCGCGAACGCGGCCGCCTGCTCCGGCGTCATCGGACCGCCCTGCAGGGCCAGGGTGCGGACCGATTCGGCCGACAACAGGCCGAAGTAGCCGGGCGCGATGGCGCACAGGTAGCGCTTGGCCGCCACGTGCAGCCGGACCGGCTCGGTCACGGCCGGGCCGAACCACTGGCCCAGCCACTGCGCGCCGGCCGGGCCGTGCCGGGCGTCCGTCTCACCCCGCAGATGCCCGACGTCGTGCAGCAGGGCCGCGGCCACCAGCGGCGGGGGCGCCCCGGCCGCCTCGGCCAGCGCGCCGGCCTGGCGCATGTGCTCGCCGATCGTCACCGCCTCGCCCAGGTAGTCCCGCGCGCCCGGCCCGGCGAACAGCTTTGCGATGGCCTCGATTCCGGTCACGACCCCTCCTCACGTGTCAGAACGGCCAGGGTGCTGGCCAGGCCGTCCAGGTCGGCGTAGCAGCCCTGCAGGTGCCGCCCGGGCGAGCGCGGGCTCATGCTGAAGGCGGTGCGGGCGTGCAGCACCCGGGTGTTGTCGAAGACCAGGCAGTCCCCGGGCGCCAGCCGCACGGTGAGCTGCCGTCCGGGCTGGGCCAGCAGCTCAGCCCACCGCCTGTAGGCGGCGTAGAACGCGGTGACCTCGGCGTACGGCCGCCGCAGCGGCCGCATCGACCGGTTGTTGAAGCGGACCCCGCGGACCCGGCCGGACGGGCTGAGCTGGATGAGCGGCAGGCTCGCCCGTAGGTCGGTTTCCTTATCGACATAACCGAACGAAACGGGCGTTCTCGCCAGCGTGCCGAACGATTCCGGGTCGGCGGCGCGAAAATCGGCCGCGGCCGCGAACCCGTCCACCAGCCCGGTGTCGCCCCCTTCCCCGGCCGCGCGCAGGCAGTGCAGCAGCTGCACGGTCGGCGCCGGGTCGCGGTACGGGTTGTCGGTATGCGGCCGGATCGCCCGGCTGGTGAAGGCCAGGTTGCCGGGGGCCGGTTCCACTCGCACGTCGAACAGGCGGCCGTAGTTGGTCTCCCTGACGTAGCCGAAGCTCGC
>Ga0207674_10006495_pt1 | contig 13750 bp, 18 predicted proteins | sample KBSCornC72_FD_184303 | JGI IMG/M metagenome (GOLD analysis project Ga0207674, IMG submission 184303) | Corn rhizosphere microbial communities from Kellogg Biological Station, Michigan, USA - KBS Corn C7-2 (SPAdes) (version 2) | ecosystem: Host-associated > Plants > Roots > Rhizosphere > Soil ... | reverse complement strand
GACGAATTGCTGGCGCAGGTTTCGGACATGTCCAACCAGGCGCTCAACTATTCGATGGCGGTGGGCGCACGCGGTCCCCTGCATGCCTTCGCCGCCGGCAAGGTGCTGCTCGCCTACCGATCGAAGGAAGAGCAGGAAACCTATCTCGCCCAGCGCGAGTTGCGCACCTTCACCGATTACACGCTCACCTCGCGATCGAAGCTGCGCAAGGATTTGGCGCTGATCCGCCAGCGCGGCTACGCTCTGGCGGAGCATGAGCATACGCTCGGCCTGATCAGCCTGGCCGTGCCGGTGGGTAACGAGGATGGCAGGCCGACCGGCGCGATCAGCGTCGCCGTCCCGTCGGTCCGCTTCGACGATCCATTCAGGGAGCGTGCGCTTAGCCTGCTGAAGGTCGCGCAGCGGCGGTTCCTATCGGGCATGGCCGAGGCGGAAGAGGTTTAGCGACGGCGGTTGGGTCCGTTCGCCCCGGATAGCGTTCGAGCTGCGAACGGATCCGTTTACTCAGACGATATCAATTAAACGCGCGAGCCGCGTCAGCGCCTCGTCGAGCGCCTGCAGGAAGCGCGATCGATCCTTCTTGTCGAACGGCGCCGGCCCACCGATCTGGTCGCCGCCGGCGCGCAGATCGGCCATGATCGCCCGGGTCGCGATTGCCCCGCCGATGCTCGCGGCTGTGAACGGCTTGCCGTTGGGGCCGATCACCGTGGCGCCTTTCTTCAGGCAGCGGTCGGCAAGCAGGATGTCGCCGGTGATCACTACCGTCTTCACGTCCGCGGCTTCCACGATCCAGTCGTCGGCAGCGTCGAACCTGTCCGACACCACGACCCGCTCGATCAGCGCATGGTCGGGCACCCGGATCGGCGAATTGCTGACCACCGTCACCGGCACTTCGCGCCGCCAGGCGACCTTGTACACTTCGTCCTTCACCGGGCAGGCGTCGGCATCGACGAGAATTCGAACAGGCGAGGCGCTCGGCACGATCGTACCGTCCTACAGCAGCCGGACCGTGATACGAACGCTCGTTTCGCTGGCGTTCACATTCGGCGAACCGAGCGGATTGCGCCGTCGAGCCGACAACAAACGGCGATGGTCGCGAGTTGGTGACGCGGGATCTCAACCCGAGAAAGAAGGAACGAGAGAGATGAAACGAACGATGCTACTTGCACTCGCCGCCGGCGCAGCGACGCTCGCCACCGCGGCGCCCGCTGACGCGCAACGCTGGCGCAACAACTGGCACACGGTCGGTTACACCCAGGTCCAGGGCCGCGACAGCGACACCGTTCGGTTGCCCGGCACTGCGCGCTATCGTCAGCTCCGCGTCTGCGTGTTCAACGGGCCGATCCACATGCGCGACCTCGACGTGCGCTACCGCAACGGCGGGCACCAGGACGTCGCCGTGCGCAACCTGATGCGCGCCGGGACCTGCACCCGGAACATCGATCTCGCCGGCAACCGCCGCGACGTGACCGCGGTGCGGCTCAAATATGCGCCGCTGGCGCGCGGCTGGGTGCGGCCGATCGTCCGCGTCCAGGTCCGCTAACCTTCGCAAGGGCCGCGCCGCACGGTGCGGCCCTTCGCTTCGACAGGGGAAATCCGCATGTATGCTGCCGACGTTCCGCCCGGCACCACCTTCTACCACGGCACCAAGGCCGACTTGAAAGTCGGCGACCTGATCAGGCCCGGCTTCGGCAGCAATTTCGTCGAGCGCGGGCTCAAGCACATCTATTTCAGCGCCACCCTCGAGGCTGCAACCTGGGGCGCCGAGCTGGCGCGCGGCGAGGGCCGCGGGCGCATCTACGTTGTCGAGCCGACGGGTGAGTTCGAGGACGACCCGAACCTGACCGACAAAAAATTCCCCGGCAACATCACTGCCTCCTACCGCTCGCTCGATCCGCTGCGGGTCACCGGCGAAGTCGAGGACTGGGTCGGGCACAGCCCGGAGCAGCTTCAGGCGATGAAGGACGGCCTCGCCCGGCTACAAGCCGAAGGCCGCGCCGAAATCATCGAGTGAGCGGGGCTGCGCCCTAGCTGTTCTTGAGGTTCTCGAGCCCGCGCTGGCCGCCCTTTTGCGACGGGTTGGCGGCGATCGTCTTGACCTTCGCCTTCTTCGGCTTGCGCGCTTCCTTGCCCGATCGTTGCTGTCCCTTGGCCACGGCCGCTCTCCTGGTTGCGGGCCTAGCGCCCGAGGCGCTTCTTGAGGTCGGCCCGAAGCGACGCACCCGCGAGGTGCGCGTCGATGTTCGAATAGCCTTCCTGGCGAAGCGCCTTGCGGATCTCTTCGACGCTGGAGACGCCTGGAGCAAGCTGAAACGCGCGTTCGACGAGGTGCGTGCCGGTCATATCGGGTCTCCGAAAGAAATTACGTTTGCGTCACAAACGCTCCGCCGGCGCGATGCGTTCCTGAGCTCTGCGCCGCGCCTTTTCGCCGACGCCCGGCTGCACCGGCGCGTGCCTTGGTCGAAGTGTTTGGCGGCACAGCGAAAATCCGTGGCAGGACAGGCGCGGTTCACGATAGAAGGCCTAGTCGTCGATCCGGGGGAGAAGGACGCCATGACAAGTCTGCGCCGCGCGCTGATGCTGGGCCTGGGGTTGACGCTCGCCTGCGCGCCGCCCGCTTCCGCCGCTCAGGCCCCGCGGATCAGCAAGCCGCGGCCTGTCGCGCCGGGGACTCCCGTCGAAGTCCCGCCGCTCCCGCCCGCAGCGATCGACAACAGTCTCGCGATCGGCGGCGACGACGTGAAAGCGCGCCAGGACAGCACCCGGCTCAACGTCGAGGTGCAGATCAACGGCCGCGGTCCCTATCGCTTCGTCGTCGACAGCGGCGCGGACACGTCCGCCGTGGGCCTGCGCATCGCCCGCGACCTGCAGCTGCCCGTCACCACTCCCGCGATCCTCAACGGCATGACCTCGCGCGAGCTGGTCGACCGCGTCCGAGTCGCCCAGTTCACCCTCGGCCCGAGCACCTTCCACAACCTCGAGATGCCGGCGCTGCGCGAAGTGGACCTCGGCGGTGACGGCTTGATCGGCATTGATGCACTGGTCCGCCAGCGGTTGATGATGGATTTCGAAAAGCACGTCATCAAGGTCGAGGACGCGCTGAAGCCCGTCCAATATTCGCCTAACGACATCGTCATCCGCGCCAAGCGCCAGCGCGGGCAGCTGATCCTCACCGAGGTGCGCGTCGCCGGCCTTCCGGTCGAAGCGGTGATCGACACCGGCTCGGAGATCACCGTCGGCAACATGGCCTTGCGCGAGCGCCTCGCCCACCGCCGCTCGCTGACCACGGTCGATGCGATCGGGGTGACCGGCGTGACGATGAAGATGGAACTGGCGCGGATCGGCGAGCTGAAGCTCGGCCCGGTGCTCCTGCGCGACATCCCGATCGCCTTCGCCGACGTGCCGCCGTTCAAGCTGTTCGGGCTCCACGACCAGCCGGCGATCCTGCTCGGCACCGACATGCTCGAGACCTTTCGCCGGGTGTCGCTCGACTTCCGGGCCCGCAAGGTCCGCTTCCAGTTGCGCCGGTGCGAAGTCACCGGAGTTGTGATCAGCACCGCGCCCGACACTTTCTCGAAGCTGTCATCGATCGGCAACGAGGACGTCTGCGCCAAATAGCCGGTTGGGGCGGTCTCCGCTTATCGCTGACGGGAACGGGCCGCAGCCCGTTCCCGAGGTCAGGCTTCGGTCAGGCAGCTTCGAACTCGCGCTCCGCGACGCGCTCCGGAAGACCGGCGTCGGCTTCGACCGGCGCCGCCCGATCAGCCGCCGCATCGCGGTCCCGCTTGTCGAAGAAGGCGGCGCGCTTCAACCGCTTGCGTAGCGACAGCGAGGGATTGTCGGCAGTCGGGCCGCGATAGGCGCGCTCGACCCAGGTCTCGCCCGGGCCGCGGTCGTCGGATGCCCGCTCGACCAGCGCCTCGCGCGACGAGGGCTGACCCCAGGCGAAGGCCGGCTCGTCCGGCTCGACCACGGGCGGCTCGTATTCGGCGACCGGATCCGGGACCGCTGCAGCAGTGGGCTCGACATAGTCGGCGTCCCAAGCGTCCTCTTCTGTCCGGCGGCGGCGGGCGACCGCATAGGCCCCAGCACCGAGCAGCAGCGCTGCAAGGGCACCGCCGCCAATCTCGAGTGGCAGCGCATTGCTGGCCGTCGTCGGTGGGGTAGCGGGCCGCGGAGCAGGCGCGGGCTTGGCCGAGGTATCGACCATGGGCGTGGCGGTCGGCCGGGCTACGGGCGCGGCAGGAGCATTAGCGGCGGATGCCGCGCCAGGCCGAACTGCAGCCTTCTTCGCCGCGGTCGCGGCGTGGGTCGCCTTGGTCGCCGCCCGAGTCGCGGCCCGCGCAGCTCGGCGAGCCGTGGTCGCCTTGGCAACAGTCGGGGTTGCGGTTGTCGTCGTCTCGGCCGGCGCCGGAGTGGCACTGGTCTCGGTCGTTGGGGTAGTTGTGGCTGGCTCGGTGGTGGTCGCAGCAGGCGCCGGATCGCTCGGCACCGGCTGCGCCTCCTGGGCGAGCGCGGAGGTTGAAGAAAGCGCCAAGGCCGCGGCAATCGCGGTAGCGCTGGCTCGTGCATAACGCATGTTGATCGTCGTCATCATGATCAACCAACGGGCAATAAGCCCGGCCGGAAGCGGGATTATCGGTGATTCGGGCTCGTCGCCCGACCAGCTGCACCGGCCCGCATTGCCTCGATTTGTTCCGTCGCCAGGCGCTCGGACCGCCGCGCTAAATTCTCGCTTCGCCAACCATTTGTTCACCTCTCAGGCGGCACAAATGGACGTGGGAGCACAATCGCAATGGCTACAGCTGCTGACATCCAGCCGGACCGCCGGCGCTCGAACCGCACCGCGCTGCAACTCAACGCCATGATGCGCGAGGGCAGCAAGAGCCGGGTCAAGGCCCGGGTTATCGACATTTCAACCCACGGTTGCCGGGTCGAATGCACCTCGGCCGTGGCGGACGACAGCTGGGTGTGGCTCAACATCTCCGGGCTCGAGACCCAATACTGCCGCGTGGCGTGGCATTGCCAGGAGTTCATCGGCCTCGAATTCGCAAAGCCGCTGTCGGATGCGGTGTTCGAGCGCCTGCTCGCCGATCATCAGCAGCTTCCGGAAAGCACGATCAACGATCTGCGCAAGATCGCCAGCCGAACGCATTGGCTGGCGCGCCAGGCGGGCGATGGCGACATCGCGATCCTCGCCGAGCTGTCGCGCAAATGTGCTGAAGAGGCGGTAGTCGAAGGCCTCCGCCGCTCCGAAACCCCGAAGAAAAGCTGAACTTTCCCCAGCGTTCCTGATCAGGCGGCAGCTTTGGTCTCGCCGCTGAGGATGGGGCCTATTCCGCCGGCGGCTTCGATCTCGCTGCCGAGCGTTCCCCGCGGCAGCTCATTGTCGAGCGCCCAGGCGAGCACCGCTTCGAGCTGGCGGATGGTCGCGTCGTCGCACATGCCGTCGAAGGCGAGCTTGACCACCGGCCGCATCGGCGAGCGGAGCTGAATCTTCAGGCCCTCGGCCTCGACCATGCGGAGATATTCCTCCGGCGCGTCCTCGGCATCGAGCGCGAAGTCGTAGGCTGCGCTGAGGCCCTCGTAGAGGGCGGCATTGGCCCGAAGCTTGGCTTGCCGGGCTTCGTCCGCCTTGGCGCGAACGTCTGCGAGTTTGCTGTGCAAGGGTCCCTCCGATGCTACCGGGGCTGGGTTTTCGACTGGATCGATGATGACCGGGGGCGCTTCGGCCTCGACCGGAGCAGGCGCCTCGGCCGATGCTTCAGCGACGATCGATTCGTGTTCGACGGCGTCGTCGGCCGCTTCAACGGTCTCTTGAGCTGGCTGCCCGGCGATCCCGTCGACCGGCTCGGCAGCCGCATCAGGTACGTCCTCGGCGATTTGCTCTTGCTCGACGAGAGGCGGCTCAATTGTCGCGGGCTCGTCCGGACTTTGTTCGGCAGCGGGCTCGTGGTCGCCGCCGGACGGAGTTTCGTTCTCGCCGTCTTCGACCTTGTAGCCGTGGCCGTAAAAGCCGGTCAGGCCGACGAGATTGTCGAACAGCTTCGAAAACCCGGGCTTGGCCTTGCCGCCGGATTCGGGGTCATCCAGGCTCTCCGCCGAATCGACCGGTTCGTCTGCTTCAGCCGATCCCTCGACCGTAGCAGATGAGTCGGGCGCGGGCTCTTCGGCAACTTCAGCCTCCGGCCCCCGGAGCTCATCTGTCGCGGGCTCCTGCGCGCCCGCCTCGGCGGGTTCTTCCGCCGCCGCCGCCGCTGGCAGCTCACCGTCGACGGTGACCATGGCGTAGACATAGTCGACCCAGGCGCCCCCCGCGCTGAGCGGGAGCAGCGTCGCGGAGCAGCGCACCGGTCCATCGGGGCCCTCATATTCGTCTTCGAACGCGAGGAAGTCGCGGCTGATCGCGACGATCGGCAGCTTCTTGGCGATGATGGCGAGCATCGATGGGTTCGGAGCGTCGATGATCCGCTCGATCTTGCCCTCGAAGCGCAGGGCTTCGCCGATATGACGGATCTCGGCGTCGTGACCCCCGCTGATCAGTTCGAGCAGAATCGAATTCGGGCCGGCATCGGACAGTTCCAGCGGGTCCAGGTCATGGAGCGGCGGGAACTCCTTGTCGCCGCGAATCGACAGCCAATAGTTGAGCACGCTCGCGTGGCGGCGCCGCTCGGCGGCGGAGATCGTCTTGAATGCGTCGAGCAAGGATTCGGCGGCCGGCAGGCCGGCGGCTTCCATGCTGCGCTCGAGCGCTCCCATAAAGTTCGACTCCCGCTCCCGTGTCCCGAGCGGGGTTGTGCGCCTGCGAATCTTAGAAAAGCGTAACCAGCCGAACTATTGACCGCCGATCGCTGACGCTGCGGACACCGCGACGGTCGGAGCCGGGGTCTTGGCAGCGGCAGTGCGCGGATAGCCGTGAATCCAGCTGCCGCCGTAGCCGAAAGTCAGCATCGGGGTGAATTCGGGCCGGCGCGCGGCTGGGTACGGACGCCCGTCGGTATCGTCGAGCACGTAATAGGTGTGATTGTAGCGGACGATGAGCACGGTCTCCGGCCCGCCGACGCGATCCTTGCCCATCGTCAGGTAGAGGTCGCGCGGCGAGAAGCCGAGCGCGAGCAGCGCCTGCATCTTGACGATGGCCCGGTCCTCGTCATCGCCGAAACCGTGCTGGAGCGTCTCGTCGGCGCTCGCCCAATAATCGTGCTGACCCCATTCGGTCGCGTCGGAGCGCCAGTGAATCAGGCGCGGCACCGCGGCCTGGACATAGTAGATCTGCTGGTCGGGAAAGAGCTCGCGAGCAGGGGCGATGAGGTGCAAAAGCACCGGGTTCCTGCGGGCATCGCGCCGCGCGCGCTCCCAATTATCGAGATAGCGCGTCGGCTTCACCGCGACTGCCATCGTCCCAGCGAAATTGGGCGGGGTGGCGGCGGATACGATAACCGGCCGTCCATCCGCGGCTTCGGCGGCGCGCGCGACTTCGGACAACAAGGTAATGCACGCCGCAAGGCCGGCACTTCCCAGTAACGCGCGCATCAGCAACGGATGTCGCATCTGTTTCCCTCCGCGGCACATCGCCGGTTTCCCCAGCGCGCACGAGAACATTTATGCAGCCGAAACGAAACATTGAGGTAAATGGTTAATACAATACTAACGGCGAGCCGGTTTCGCTTTGGGATGAAGCGAGGATGAATCTTTACTTTGGTTAAGGGGGCTAGTGCCGCGATTTACTTCGCTGGCACGAAAAAAGGGCGCCCTCATAAGACGGCGCCCTTTTCCAACGCGTGCTCTCGCGTGAAAGCTAGTGCGTTTTGTTGTCCGTGCTGTTGTCGGCCGCGTTGCGGACCGCATCAGCCTTATTCTCAGCCGAATTCTCAACCGCTGCCGCCTGGTTGTTGGCCGCGTCGGTGATATTTTCGGCGGTATTGTTGGCGGTGTCGGTGATATTTTCAGCCGCGTTCTGGCCGTTCGCCTCGATATTATCCGCGACGTTTTCCTGCGGGCTCTGCTTGCACGCGGCAAGCGCCGCCAGGCCGACCGCGATCGCGAGCGTGGTAGTGATCCTCATCCTTTGTCCCCTGTCTAATCGTTACAGCCGAGCCAAAGCGCTCGTCCGCCGTAACGGTTCCGTTCTGTCAAACAGGTGGCCGCAAAATTAATGTTGCAGCGACTTCACGGCCGCCAGCGTCTTGGCGACATGCTGGCTGAAATCGAGGTCGTCGTGGACCATCACGATCTTGCCATTCCGCCCGATGACGTAGGACGTCCTGGTGGTGATGCCGGGATGGGCGGCCCAGGCCACGTCATAAGCCTTCTGAATCGCGGGCGTTGCGGTCGCGACCGGAAACGCGCTGCGGCATTCCTTGGCCGAGAAGTCGTGCAGGGTCTTGAGATCGTCCGCCGACATGCCGACGACCTGCGCCCCGGCTTTCTTGAAGGTGGCGATCGATTCGCTGAAGGCGTGCGCTTCGGCGGTGCAACCACTGGTGAAGGCCTTGGGGAAGAAATAAAGGACCACCGGCCCCTTCTTCAGCTGCTGGGCGAGGTGGAGCTTGAACTCCTTCCCGCCGATCGCCCCGGTGGTGGTGAAGTCGGGCGCCTTGGCCCCGACCTTCAAGGCGGCGAACGACGGGCTGGACAAAGTGGCGGCTGCGACGACGGCGAACATGAGCTTGCGCATGACGGTCCTCCTTCGGCGTGCTCACTATCGCAGGTGAAGGTTCGCCGCCAGCGTGGGAACGCTAGAGCTTCGTCAGCAACCTCAGCGTCACGTCGTCGCGCCGACCGTCGAAAAAAGCGTCGATGGCGTGCCCGAACGGGCGGTCTCCGGAGGCTGCTTCGAATAGCGTCAGGCACGACCTCAGCTTCATCGTGTCGACCGGGCCGAGGATCTGCTCGGCGGGCTTCCGTCCGGCCCACGCCATGAGTGCGGCGACGGACTCGCGCAGCCGCGCACCGAGCACGGGGTGAGCGAGATAGGCGCGTGCCTCGTCGATCGAGCCGATGCCGTAGAATTGCGCCGTCGCGGTGCGACCGAGGCCTTTGAGCTGGGGGAAGATATACCACATCCAGTGGCTTCGCTTCGATCCCGAGCGGAGCTCCTCGAGCGCGGTTGGGAAATCCGTCGCCTGCGCATCGATGAACCGCTGCAGATTGAAGGGGTCGGCCATGGCGCCGAAGATGCACTGCCCAGCGGCGGTGGGGAAGAGCGGCTCGCGCCTATTGGTTCGGCGCGAGCAGCCCCGTCAGGAGATAGAAAAAGATCATCACCGGCCCGGTCACCAGGGTCAGGGCAACCAAGCCGAGCCGGATGAGGGTCGGATCGATCCCGGTGTAGTCGGCAAGGCCGGCGGCGACGCCCATGACCTTGGCGTCGCGCCGGTTGATCAGGAAACGTTGGTTCATTTCAAGTGTCCCTCGATCGCGTCGGCTCAGGCGATCGGCAGCGAGGTCGCGGCCGACACGAACAGCAGCGCGGTGATGAAGGCACCGGCGAACGCCGTGGCAGCGGTGCGGACGGGGGTGAGAGTCGCGTACATTGGAAATCCCTTTTTGCTTCTTTGGACCCGACCATCGGGCCCGTGTTCCAATCACTGCAGGGATCGTGCCAATTGAAATTTGTCCTGTATTTTCAGTGGTGGCGAGATCTTGCATGACGCGATTGTCGGCGAAATCCGCTGTCGGTTGGTGAATTTCGCCAACCCGGGGCGCCGGCGTGGCGTCCGGCCGTGTCCGGAAACGAACACGCGCTACAAATGTAGTCCGATTCCGGTCAGTCGGCGTAGCCGAGCCGCTCGGCCCATGGCAGCAGCACCGGGAGCACCGGCTCCAACTGTTCCCGATAGCGCCGCCACCGCCCGCTCGGCGTCTTGCTCAGCGGCCTGACGACCTGATCGTAGCTCGGCGTGCTGATTGCCCCGCGCGCAATCGCCGTCGCTCGGTGGTCGAGCAGCTCCGGCCGCCACTCCAAGCCGAGAAAGGCAATGATCGGCTTGAGCGAAGCCTCGGGGTCCGCGATGAGCTCCTCATAGACCAGGGTCCGGACATTCAGTGGCAGGAGCTCGCGCGCCTTCCAGAACAGGCCCATGGCGGTGTCGTAGAACTGCGCGGCTAGCGCGAGGTCGAGGAAGCAAGCCATTGCGTCGTTGAGCGCGAACCCCTGCATGAACCCGCTCAGCACGACATCGCACGGATGGCGCTGGGCGAAGATCACCCGGGCATCCGGAAACATCCGGTAGATCAGCGGAAGGCCGAGCATGCTGAGTGGAAGCTTGTCGATGACGAGGCCGCCAAAGTCCGGATCGACGTGGCGGTCGAGCTCGGCAAAATAGGCCGCTCGGGCTTGTTCGACCTGTTGTGCGCGCGTCTCCGGGAGAGCGGCATAGTCGCCGATCACCTTCTCGGCGGCGTTCAGCATCTGCTGTTCCTCGACAATGCACGTCTCCGGATGTCCCATGAGGAAGGTGTCGAGGAGGGTCGTCCCGGAGCGCGGGAAGCCTACCAGAAAGGCGGGTGACCGGCGGCTTGGCGACAGAGGCTTCAGTCGACGCACCCATTCGGGACCGACCGCGGCGGCGAAACCCTGGATTTTCTCGATATAGCCCTCGCCCCGGCGCAGCCACGCGGCGCGATCCGGAACGGCGTCGTGCATCGCCTCGGCCTCGGCGAAGGCCGTTGCCGAATCGCCGTCTGCCTCGGCGATCCTCGCCATCAGCGCATGCCAGCGCACCGGGTCGTCAGCCGCAGGTTCAGCGAGCAGCAAAGCCTTTGCTCGCGCCGCATCCCCATCGCGCAAGGCAATCGATGCCAAGGGGTAGCCGATGCGCTCCTCCGGGATGCCGAGGCGCAGCGCATCGTCGAGTAGCTCGCGCAAGGCATCGTTGCGGCTCGTCCGCTCAAACAACATCGCGAGTTCGCGAACCGAGCCGATCCGCGCGTCGTCGATCGGCGCTTCGCCGGCGGCGCCATCGAGCGCGATCTCGATCAGTCGCCCGGAGTCTCCGCGGCCTCCGCCGAGAACTGTGCTGGCCGCCTTGTCGAACTGGTCCATCGCTTCTTCGTTGCGGCCGAGGTCGGCATAGAGGCGCGCCAGCATCAGCCTGAGGCTGACGTGGTCATGCCCCGAATCGAGCGTGTTCCGAAGTAGCTCCGCAGCCTCCACGTGCAGGCCCGCCTTCGTCAATGCCGCAGCGAGATTCTTGTGAATCTCGTGGTCGGCGGGGTTGAGCGCGGCTGCCTGCCTCAGTGCAAGCGCGGCCTCGTCCCAGCGCTCGAGCCCCACGAGCGCCTCGCCATAGCTCGTCCACATTCGCCAGTCGTCCGGCCGCGCGGCGCAGAGGATTTTCCAAGCCTCAGCCGCGACCGCATGATCGACGAGCAGCTGCGCCGCTTCGGCGCGCGCATGCCACAAAGCGAGCCCCGCCGGGCTGGTCTCCTTCGGCGCCACCGCGATCTCGAGCGCGTCCTGAGCCCGGCCCGCATCGATCAGGGCGCGCGCGAGCATCACGCGATAGGGGATGTTGTGCGGCTCCGCGTCGACGGCTGCGCGGAGATGGCCGACGCCGCTTTCGATCCGTCCGTCCCGGCATTCGATGAGGCCGAGCAGATGGTGCATCTCGGCCGCGCCCTGTCCGTCGTCGAGCTGCGCCTGAGCCAGTGCCCGGGCGCGATCCAGCTCGCCGCGCCGGAAGGCGGATATGGCTTCGGCAGTCCGTGAATTGGCTTGCACCGCCTCGCGCTAGGGGGCGTGCGGGCGCGCGGTCAACTGCTCAGCTTGACGTCGTATCGCCGCCGTCCGGGTGGAGCACCTGCGCGGTCATGTAGCTCGAATCCTCGCAGGCGAGGAACAGGAAGCTCGGGGCGACTTCGTTCGGCTGGCCGGGCCGCTTCATCGGAGTCTTCTTGCCGAACTCCGGGATCTTCTCCGGCTCCTGGCCGCCGAACGGGTTGAGCGGAGTCCAGATCGGGCCCGGCGCGACCGCGTTCACGCGAATGCCCTTGTCGACCAGGTTCAGCGCAAGCGACCGGGTGAACGCGGTGATCGCGCCCTTGGTCGCGCTGTAGTCGAGGAGGTGCTTCGACCCCGAATACATCGTCTCCGACGTGCAGTTGATGATCGCCGAGCCTTCCCTGAGATGCGGCGCAGCGGCCTGGGTCAGGAAGAACATTCCGAAGATGTTGGTTTGGAAGGTGCGCTTCAGCTGATCCTCAGTGATGTCGCCGATGTCCTTGTCGCTGTGCTGTTCGCCGGCGTTGTTGACGAGGATGTCGAGCCGGCCGAGCTCGCGGACCGTCTGCTCGACGGCGCGCTCGCAGAATTGTTTGTCGCCGATGTCGCCGGCAATGGTGATCGCCTTCCTGCCTTCCTGCTCGACGATCTGCTTGGTTTTCGCCGCGTCGTCGTGCTCGCACAGATAGAGGATCGCGACATCGGCGCCTTCGCGGGCGAACAAAGCGGCGACCGCTCTGCCAATTCCGCTGTCGGCGCCGGTGATCAGCGCGACCTTCCCCTTGAGCCGGTCGGACCCGGCAAAGCGCGGCTCCCAGTCGGGCTTGGGCTCGAGCTTGCTTTCGTGACCGGGCAGCCGATCCTCGTGGATCATTGGCTCCATGACGTCGGACATTGTCTACTCCTTGGGCGCTACCCCCATGCCCTCCCGTTCGAATTCCTCGACGGTCGCCTGATCCTCGCTCCCCGGCTTGACGGTCTTTTTCCGAGTCTTGGGAGCACCGCCCTCGCGGTCGTCCTTGCCTTTACTCACGAACACCACCCTTCCGTTCCTGGAAAAACAGATGCGGGTCCCGCACGGTTCCGGCGAACGTCGCTCGGGCGAGGCGGTTTGCGGCGGGAAGCCGGGCTCCTTACCTAGGGGCCATGGCCACAAGCGATGAGGTAAAACCGAACGGCGGGTTCCGAGCCTTGTGGCGCTTCCTGCCGATGCTGTGGCCGAAGGGCGAGGCCGAGCTCAAAGCGCGGGTCATCGGCGCCGTGCTGCTGGTGCTCGCCGGCAAGGCGGTCACCCTGTTCGGTCCCTATGCGCTGAAGCTCGCAGTCGACCGGATGAGCGGTCACGCGGCCTTCGCAATCGTCGCCGGGCTGGTGCTGGCCTACACCGGCGCGCGCTTCGGCGGGGTGCTGTCGGACAATCTGCGCAACGCGATCTTCGAAAAGGTCGGTCAGGATGCCGCGCGGCGCCTCGCCGCGAAAGTGTTCCGGCACGTCCACGATTTGTCGCTACGCTTCCACCTCGAGCGCCGCACCGGCTCGCTGACCAAGATCGTCGAGCGCGGGACCAAGAGCATCGACATGATGCTCTATTTCCTGCTGTTCAACATCGCCCCCACGCTGATCGAGCTGACCGCGATCTGCGTCATCTTCTTCGTCAAGTTCGGCATCGGTCTCGTCGCCGCGACTCTGGCGATCGTCGTCATTTACATCGCCTTCACCCGCAAGGTCAGCGACTGGCGCACGCACATCCAGCGCCAGATGAACGACGTCGACAACAAGGCGATCGGCCGAGCAGTCGACTCGCTGCTGAATTACGAGACGGTCAAATATTTCGGAGCGGAGGACCGCGAGGCCGCACGCTACGAGGAGGCGGTCGGCGCCTACACGCGCTCGGCGGTGCGCAACGAGGTCAGCCTGGCGTGGCTCAACATCGGCCAGGCGCTGATCACCAATTTGATGATGGCCGGCGCGATGATCTTCACCGTTTGGGGCTGGAGCCAGGGCCGCTTCTCTCCCGGTGACGTG
>Ga0207674_10006489_pt1 | contig 13757 bp, 8 predicted proteins | sample KBSCornC72_FD_184303 | JGI IMG/M metagenome (GOLD analysis project Ga0207674, IMG submission 184303) | Corn rhizosphere microbial communities from Kellogg Biological Station, Michigan, USA - KBS Corn C7-2 (SPAdes) (version 2) | ecosystem: Host-associated > Plants > Roots > Rhizosphere > Soil ... | reverse complement strand
CACCCATCTCGAAGAGCCGAAAGCCCTCAAGTGGGGCGAAAGCGCTCGGGTTTCGACCGGACACGGCGACGCGACAGTTTCAGCGTTTGAAGTCAAACATTGGGGTGCGCGCTGGAAGGTGGACAAATATCGCGGGTACAACGGCTACGTTGTCGAACGCGAAGGGAAGAAAATCATTTTCGGCGGCGATACTGCCTGGACCGATTCGTTCCGCTCACTTCGTGGAAAAGGACCGTATGAATTGGCCATCATGCCAATTGGCGCCTATCAACCCTGGGTTTGCTCACATTGCACGCCCGAGCAGGCGGTGCGCATGGCCAACGACGCCGGAGCGGAGCATTTCCTTCCGATTCACACCAAAACTTTCCCGCTCGGACGCGAAGGGGTTATTGAGCCCATGGAGCGACTTCACAATGCTATCGAAAATGACCGTATCGGTTGGAGCGACGTCGGCCAGACTTTTCAACTCGCTTGAGCCTCCCGGCGCCCTTTCACCCCGTCGAGATCAAGCGTGCACTCCGGCCAAAACGGGCTGCTCGGTCGCGAAACTAAAAACCAATTGAGGTGCAGGTTCTTCGGGTAAGGAATCCGGTTGCGGTTCTGCGAGAGGTTCGGTCACGTCTTCAAACAAGCTGAAGACCAAAGAGAGCCCGCAGAATCCACCAAAGGCGTAACAGATCCCTTTGGCAATCGGGGCTGCTCCGTCAAGAAGACCGCTGTATCCAAAGATCGCTGCGATAGTAGCGACTACGGCCGAAATATAGGCGCGCTTAAGCATGCTATAATCTCATTGGAATTTGCCTCCGGGTTCAATCAGGTATCTCCCTCCTAGTTGACACGACAAAAACCCGGTAATCCTGTCCGGCGGGCTGTTCTTTTTCAGGACACTTTCTCCGCCTTAGCTTGGCCGACTGTAACGATTTTCCCCCGTGTTACCCGCAAAAGTTTCGAACCCAAGCGAGTTGGCCCAATTTATGCAACATACTAATATCGTTGTATGTTGTCGTCCTGGTTGGAACGTCTTCGACTGAAGTCTGCAAACCCTGTCGCTTCCTGGTGGGGCAATCTTATTCTTAAATCATCCGACCCGCAGGTCCGGTCCAAGGCAATCGAACACCTCTCTGGTTCGCGGCACTCCCGCGACACAGAACGCGTCTTCGCGAGTCTGCATGACAAGAGTCCCAGTGTCCGTTGCGCCGGAGTCCGCGCGTTGGAAAAATCCAAACGCCCTGAAGCCTTCAAATCGTTGCTCGCCGCATTGAGTGACCGTGCCCCCGAAGTGCGAGAAGCCGCAGTTTTGGTCCTGGGCCGTTCCGGCAACCCAAAAGTTCTCGGTTCCCTTGCCGCCTCTTTGAGGGACCCTGAGCCCTCCGTCCGGCGCGCCGCTGCCGGTGGTCTGCGCTCCATGGGCTGGCGTCCCTCCACCAGCGAAGAAGCCGCTCGATTCGATATCGCCCTGGGCAACACTCCGGATGCCGTCTCCGCGGCTCCCAGTCTCGTCCCCGAACCTTCTCCCGAAACCAACACGGCTTTTCATCGACGCATGCGCGCCGAAATTGAAAAGGAAAAGAACGACCCAACGAGGGTCAGCACTTTGCTGGCTGCCGCGCACAGCAACGATTTGCTAGCCCGCATTTCTGCCATCCATGATTTGGGCCAGGCAACCTCTCGCTTCGTCAGCGAAGAACTGCTCAAGTTCATCTGTGACCGTGAGCCGGAAGTGCGATTGGCAGCAATTCAGGCCTTGTCCATGCGCGCCGATACTTTGCCCGCATACCTCCTGGGGTGTCTTGAAGACTCAAGTTCGGATGTGCGCCTGGTCGCGGTACGCTATTTTGCCCGGGTGCCTAATCGACAGATTACTCATCTGCTGCTGCCTCTCCTCTCCGATCCCATTGTCCAAATCCGCGAGGCCACGGCGAATGCGGTTGGCTTCGACGGCAATACGGCGGCAATCGAAGACCTGATCGTGTCTCTGATGGACGAAGACGGAATGGTCCGCGAAGCCGCGCATCTATCGCTCGCTCAAATCGATCCGAATTGGCTATACTCCGAAGGAGCCAAAGCTGCCCGTCCCCGACTGGAATCGTTGCTCTCCTTCTGCCCTGAAGCAGATCTCGAAAGACTCAATCAACTTCTCGGCAGCATCGCCCCTCGCGATTCCTACGCTGCGGACGACGCCTATTCCGCACCTTCCGCGGATTATGGCTATCAGGGCTGAGATCCGTTTCTAACGGCCAAGACATTTCGTCGTCGTCGGCCCCCTCGTTTCGGCGTTCGCGGGCGACAAGTAACAATCATCACCCGCTTAGCTTGTCGCCTTCCATTTTAACGCTTCAACGCTTCAACGTTTTAACCCACTTTCGGCGTTTCCTTTCCTGAATCTCTCCCTTATCGTCTTTGCGCTTCGCCGTGGAAGACAAAGAGAACTTGGTCGGTTCGCTGGCCCACTGGTTGGCAGTGGGAAAGCTGGAAGCTCGACTGGTCCTTCCAGTTATCCAAAAACTTGCTGGCTCTCCCGAGTCTCTCGTCACTCTTCTCGAACAACTGGATGAAATTTCCGATACTGCGGTCGTCGCATTAGCCGCTCATCTGCGCGAAACGTTGCGCAAAGTAGCGCTCCGTTTCTACGAACAGCGCAAGACCGGCCAAAAAACTACCGAACAAGACCAAGCTGTCCTCGGCGAACTGACCCTTGGCATCCCACCGGAATGGTCGCTCGAAGGCGATCCCGTGACTTCTGTCGAATCGGCTTCGCGCCTGGCTCGTGATCTCGCCTTCCTCGCCGCCAATCAAGAGAAAACCCCACAACTATTTCATCACGTCAGGGAGGAGACCTCGCGAACTTTGGCCGCAGCGAACGGCGATATCTTGCCGCGTATCGAAAGGCATTTGCGAACAGTAATTGCCGAATTCGAAAGATCCTGGCCGACCGACATGCCCGGACGCGATGCAGTCCTGGCACATCTTAAACATCAAGCCGCGCGCGTACAGTCCACTTCGAAGCAAACCGACGAAGACCTTGCTTCGCTTCAATCCAAATTTGCCTCCACCGAAAACCGAGGCGAAAAACGACGAATCATCGACTCACTTTGTTTCTGGCCCACACCTGCCGCGTTTCTATCCCTGCAATCAATCGCAACGGAAGCCTGGACGCAGGATCGAGCGATGCTGGATCTCACGCTGCGTTTTGGCCAACGCGGCGCAAGCACATGGGAAAATTGGCTACATTGGCTTTCTCATCAATCGAGTCTCTGGGAACTGGAGCGCGCAGCTCTCCTCCAACTCGTTCGTAACCAGTCGCAAGCCCTTTTATTAGTTCTGTACTCACAGCTCTCCGAGGCGAACCCGGCGATCCTCGATGCACTTGTTGAAAAACTCTACGAATTCTCCGAGCCAGTTCAGCCCCAAGCGCTCGTCGTAACCTGGTCAAAAATCGTCAACATCCGCGAGCGAAGGGCATTGCTTGGAATTCCCGAGCCTGCCGCTCCACCAGTCATCACCGAGTATCAAGCTGCAGCCACTGCGCCACCGCCAATTGTCCCCCAACCAGCACCGCCAGCCAAGCCCGCGCCACCTCCCGTCCCGCCGAAGCCCTCCTTCTGGGAAACTCATCTGCAACCACTCTTCGTCGAGAACTGGTACATCGTCGCCGGCATCGCGATGGTCATTCTCGGCAGTTCGCTGCTCGCCTATTACACGTGGGACAAACATTGGCTGGTCCGCTACACGATCATGCCCGCGCTTCTCGCAATCTTCACCTGGTCGCTCGCCGGTGCAGGACGTTGGATCGAGAAAAAAGACGGGGAATTCAAAAGCACGGCCGCAATTCTCCGCGGCGCTGCCATCGGCTTATTGCCAATCAATTTCATGGCGATGGCACTTTTGTCGGCCGACGAGAAAGTGCCACAAAAGGGCCCTGCGCTGCTCACAATGGCAGCGATTTACATATTCGCCTTTGGCTGGGGCCTAAGAAATTGGTGTGGCGCAGTCGAACCCGCATTGAAGAATCGCCTCGCCGGTGCGCTGCTCCTGCTGAACACATTGGTCGCGGTCGGTCCGCTTGCACGAACCGTCGCTCACTTTGAAGGCCGTCCATTCCTGATTGCTCTCGGCGCAGGCTTCTACATTGGATTTGTCGTCGCCGCCGCAACACTCGTCCAATTCACTCGCAAAACGCTCACGCGCGAAATGGCTGAAGAAAAGCGCGTGCCCTGGTTCGTCGCCTCCGTCCTCGCGGTCACATATCTGCAAGTGTTCGTCTGGGTTCATGGCTTCATGCGCCACCTGCCGCATCCTCATACTTACGCGCTTCTCATCATCGGAATTGGCTGGTTGATTTTGTTCGCAGAACGGCGCGCACTCGAATTGAAACAAAGCCCGCAACTCCACGGCGGCGAATCTTTTCTGGGCTTCGCCTTCATCCTGCTCGGACTGCTGATGGGCTTCGCCGATCCATACATTCGCATCGCTTCTTTCGAAGCCGCCGGCATCGTCTGGCTTTTCCAGGCATTTTCGCGCAGGCATTCGCTGCATTATTGGATCGCGCTGACGCTGTTCGGCCTCGGCGGTGCGTCCGTCGGACTGCTCCAGCAATTTCCCGGTCCCTGGCTGCCTGTGATTGGAATCCTCCTCGCACTGGCCTATGGACTCGCTGCCAGCCTCAGCAAAAATCGCAATTCAGAGCTCAGCGAAGCTTGCCGACGGATGCAGGCCGTTGCGCTCGTCATCACCACAATCGTTGCACCGCTGACGCAATGGCATTACCGCTCCGAACCATTGGGAACAGCGCTTTGGCTGCTCGTAATCGCTGGGCTGTTTGCGTGGCGTTCATTCAAAGATCAAAAACTTCATTGGCTCCACGCGACCATGGTCATCATGGCTCTGGTCCTCCCCTATGCCGGTTGCGTCGATATGGTCAATCGGACGGCCCATCACAATACGATGGTGTTTGGTCTCGCAATTCTCTCCCTACTCTGGCTCGGCTTGACTCGCGTCAAACCGCTCCCATTGATCCACGACGCCCGCTCAACCGTGCTCTGGTTTTACGGAAGCCTCGCCGTTGCCGCCATGCTCCTGCGCGTCGCACTCGGCGACACCGCTCCCGCTCCGCTCTGGTATCGCGATTTCGCAGATTACACCGGCCCAATCCTGATGATGCTGGTTTTCGTTCCGGCCACATATCACTCGCGTTCACTGGTTCCGGCGGGAATGGCAGTCGCGATTATGGCCGTGCTCTTTCCCGAGTTGAAGGCGAACTTGCGCGAAACTTTTCCATGGCTCGCCTGGGGCAGTGGTTTTGCCAGTTCAATTTGTGCGCTTGCACTGACGTGGCTTTGTTTCTTCTTGCGGCCGTGGGCGTTTCTCAAAAACCTTCCTGAAGGCGATCGCTTCATGGCCAACGAACCGTTCCCGCTCCGCCGATACGATCACACACTCTTCACCTGGCCGATCATGGCCGCCGTTTTGTTTCTCGTTATCAAAGTTGAAACATGGAATTTCATTTTGAATCTCATCGCCAATGGCGTTCGTCTTAAGACCGCCGTTGCGTTGGCAATCACCGGCATCACGTGGACCTTCATTGGCATTTACAACCGCGAACGGTGTCGCGCGGTCGTCAGCGTGCATCTCGGTTGGATCTGGGTGTTTCTCGGATTGAACTTCAGTTACTGGCAGTTGGCGGAAAATCCGAACTACTCGATCCCAATTCTGGCTATGGGCATCTTGTTGCAATGCCTCTATTGGTTCTACCGATTCTATCTCGAACAAAAACTGTCCTGGACCAAAAACCTCCTAACCTCTCCGACGCGGCACGTGCTGATCATCGGCAGCATCACCTTAGCCACGGTTTGCACATTGCTGATTCTCGGAGGGGCCATTTTCGAGCGGCTCCAATGGCTTTACTGGTTCCTGTTAGCACAACTCATTTGGCACGCGCTTGCGACGCGAAAGCTGGTTTTCGGAACTGTTTTGTTTTTCCAAATCTGGGCAGGCCTTCTCGCCGTGACCGCGTCCGGAATGGGTCCGCTCTGGGATCGAGTTGTCAACGATGTCAGTCAAAGCGTGACCCCCACGCTGTGGCTGCTCTTCGCAATTGAGTTGATCTTCGTCGCCCTCGAACTTGTGGGCCGATCCTCTCACGCATCACGCAACACGGAACACGAAACCGCTACAGTATCGACCTCGCCCGCAGTCCCCCGCACTTTTGGCGTTTGGAATTTTGTCTCTCCCCTTCTCACTCCCCCATTCGTCATCGCCAGCTTGCTCACATTTCTTTTCGGCCTCGGTGGAATCGTGGATGGAATTCATACGTTCGAATTATCGCGAATCCAGCAATATTTTCTCCTGGCAATTGTTTTGCTGACCGCCCGCGCCCAGATATCCGGGCTGATGCTCCTGACCGGGATGCTGCTCGCTTATGTGTTCGTTCATCGCGGCCTTCTCGCAGCAATCGGAGACAGACCAGATGGCGGTCTCGAATTGCAACTTCTGTTGTTGGCCAGCCCTTGGCATGTCGCGACCTTTGGGCTGTCGATGGTGATACTCGCCCAAGCAGGACGGTGGTTGAATGAAAAGAAAAAGGGAGTGCTAACCGGCGCATTTGTTCAGCAATTTTTCGTGGCGCGGTCCGTTGGATGGATCTTTTGGCCGGCGACAATTTTTTGCGCATCAGCGGCATTCTTTCACACGTTCAGTCCGGAGCTGCGCGAGCGACCACCGCAATTGCTCGCGCCTTACCTGGGTGCGCTGACATTTGGGTTAGTATCCTGGTTTTGGCGGCAGAGCCGGTTCTACGCCGGCGCGGGTTGTTTATTGTTACTGGGAAATATTCATCTCGTGCGCGTGTTCGGCGGCGAATGGTTGCGCTCGCAGGAGTTATCAGAATTGCACCTGGTGTGCTTGGGAATGGGGCTGACGTTGCTGATGGGATCGGTTCTGCGGCATGTTATTGATTACGCCGGACGTAGCAGCCGACGTCGGGAGGCTCCATCTTCTCTTTCCCAGGCCGATGTAAATACAAACACAGCCTCTGCCGCAATCAACCGTGCAAGTCTTGGGTTAGCGGCTTCGATTCTTCTTTTGCTCTCCGCCAATTATTTCACCGCGCCAAACGTGTCGAACATCTCGTCGATGCGTTTCATCGTTTCCGGCGCAATGGCCTATCTCGCCGGCTGGTATTTTCGCAGGAGTGCGCGCCATCCCGGACCCGGCGAAGAATCGTACGTCGAATTATGCGAAGGGCTCTATCACTTCGGCGTGGTCACGGCCATTTGGTGCGCGGCGTTGCTCGTGCCATGGTTCCGCAATCCGTTCTTCACCCTCATCGCGCTTGGCCTGCCAGTCGCCTATTTTTATATTCGCGCTGAAATTGCGGCGCGAACTGAGACGGTAGGAACACGTTCCACCGCCTCCCATTCTTCAGGCGCAATTGGTGACGCGGGGGAACGCGTTCCTACCGGGTTCAGGGCATCCTTCGAAGCGCGCCGCTACCGCAACTCCGCCGCCGTCCTCGGCTTCATCATTCTCGCCCTCTACATTTTCAAAGGCGCATTCCATCTGATCCTATTCCCCGGCACTCCCGTGTCCACCGAATATTATCATTACAATGCCCCGCTCATCGTCGTTCTCGGCCTCGCACTGCTGCGATTGCACGGCCTCGGCGGCACGATCTGGCTGGCATTTTACGGCGGCATCGCGCTTATCACCGGCAGTTTCTTCTGGCTTACCTGGTTGTCGGGCCTCAGCCCATTCGACTATCCAATGCCGAGTGCATGGTGCGCCATCGGCCTCGGCCATTTCTGGATCCTGCTCAGCTACGCGCGCTCACCAGTGCGCACAATGATCCAGCGCATTGCGCGGCTTGATGACGCAGCGTGGCACTCGTTGAGGCTGAATTGGGGACGTTGCCTTCTCGCGGCAACTCAAACGGCAACATTTTTTGGCATCGGCGATTACAATTCGGACACCTACATGGTCGCGCCATTACTCGCGGGCGCGGCAACGATTTTCATCCATCAAGGAATCGTTCGGATGCTCCGAAGTGGTACTTCAGTCGCGCCAATTGGATCAACGGAAACGCTTTCTCCACTAGGCGCACCAAAGGGCGCAAGCCGCGGAGTCGCCTATCTCATCCTCGGCTCTCTCGAACTGCTGGCTGCGCTTCACATTGATTTTCTCATCCCGAGTTATCTGGACAGGCACTACGTTATCTGGGCAATCCTCGGCCTTTGGTCCGTGATGCTAATTATCCATCAGGTTCTCCCACGCAAGCCCGATTTTGAAATCGAAACTGTCGGCCGCATTGCCCTGGTTTTTGCAGCGCTGACGTTTGCGCACATTTTCTATCATAAAGCGTGGAGCACGACTGGCCTTTGGGCCATGGCTCTGGGCGGAATCCTCGCTACCTTGAACCCGCAACGAGGCCATGTGGCCACAAATCCGCTCGAACAACTTTGCGGTGGTTTATTGCTTTTGATTCCGGCCTGGCTTGTTTATTTCAGCCGGGTTCGGTTGACGTACAGCGACCTCACGCTTGAATCAGCTCTGCGACCGTGGCCAGTGCTTGCAACGACGGCAACCGTTTTTCTGACGGGGCTTTTCGCGAAATTGTTCCCTGAATATTGGGCGCAGGGGTATTTACGGTGGCGGGATGGAAATCGCCAGTTCCGCTTGTTCGACGTGACTCTCTCCTGGTTACAAATGTCGGGCACATTGCTTCATCTCTTTACCATCCTCTTTACGCTGATCATCTGCTGTACCGTGCAGGGCACGCATTACGGCGTCGCCTTCTCTGGACGCGAATTCACCCTGCTCATGCTCCTCGAAGCCGCTCTCGCCGTCGCCTGGTTCTACGAAGGCAAACGCCGCCAATCAATGGTCGCCTATTATTTGATGCAGTTCTCGGCGGTCGCTTGCTTCGCCGCGTTGCGTCGGCACCTGATGCTCACAACCAATTTCTGGACCTACGAATACGATGTCTGGGCCAGCCTCGGTTTCTCACTCGTGCTCGCGGGGGCAAAGCAAGTCTTCGATCTCCAACCCCGCTCACTCCGTGTTCCGTTGCTCTCGACAATGTTCGCGCTGCCCGTGATGGCGCTGGTTTGGGTGCTCGTCCACGGCCTCGGCGTCAACATGGCGCTGCTCGTCGTCGGTCTCCACAGCGTCCTCTTTGCGTACCTCGGACGCGAAAGCCGCGAATCGCCCTACAACATTCTCGCCCTGTCCGGCTTCGTCGCTTTCATTTTGATGGTGTTTTACTCGAAGCTCCATCTCCGCGCCATCCACGCTTATATCATCCCTGTCGGTCTCGGCGTTTTGGTACTGCAGGAAATCTTCCGCGACCGCATCAAACCCGATGCGCGCAATTGGATCCGGCTCGTCACGCTGATGGCGATGCTCGGCAGCTCCGGTTATTATGCCCTCATCGATCCGCGCTATCCCATCACCTTCAACCTCACCATGATCCTCCTTTGCCTCGTCGGCATGGGCCTGGGCAGTTTCTTGCGAATTCGCGTTTACCTTGCCATGAGCTTTGCCGGCCTGATGGTGGACCTGATCTCAATTCTCTACAAAGTCCTCGTCCAGATGGAGCGCAGCGCGCGAATGACCATTATTGGCAGCCTGGTTTTGGTAATTGGCGCTGTACTCGTTTTCGGGACGATTTACTATAAGACAAATAAGGCGAAGTTGGACGAGTGGGTCGAGAAGTGGAGGATGAAGCTGGCGCAATGGCAATAAGGTAGGACGTGGAGGGTTACCAGATCTTGACCACAACCCACGCGCAATCTAATACGACTAAGACCAGGTAGGAATAGTAATGAGCCCTGATTAGTGCGACCCAAAACGCTCGGTCCTCAACCTTTTCAGAGTGGCTGCGCAGGCAAGCGCCTTCCACGATTGCCGATAATGCAAAGCAAGAGACAAGTACTCCTATCATTATCAAGAGGAAGCTCAACAACGTCGTGCCGTCTCACGCCAGGAAGATGTCATAAGTACCCAGGAAAATGATACAGACAAATGCAATCACGCCACCCAGGATTGTGGAAACAAGGTTCGCAGTGAACACCTGGCCAACGTTAAGTCCTAACCGGCGTGGTAATATCAGATTCTCCACCCCGACAACCGGAATCAATGCGAGCAATGCTACGAACGGATGCGGAAAGAAAATTGGAATCGCTGAGTTTGCGAGAAAAGGCGTCATAATGGGCTAGAACTCTAATCGCGGCGCGCCACAAGGAATTTATTTCTTTCGCCCCACAGACCGAGCAATAGCTGTAACAAAAGCCTCGAAAGCTTCGCGCTCGTGCTTGTTCAACTCCGCTACAGATTCGGAACGCGCCGCAAACCGTACTGCCTCTTCCCGCAATGCTGCAGTTTGCGGTTCGGTCAACCCGGCTAATTCCAGCAAGGGCTTCGCCGGCAGCCCGAATACTTTCGCCAGTTTGCGAACAGTTTCTGGCTCCGGTTCACAGTGAGGATCGTGCTCGATTTCAAGGATTTCCTGCGGCTCAAGACCGGCTTTTTCTGCGAGCCGTGCTGCATCCCATCCCTGATTGCGACGCCACAATGATACGAAGGCTCCCAAAGCAATCCGCGTATCGACAAAAGTCACTTTGTCCTTCTCCGCGTTCTCCGTCGCGGCAGGCAGGTACCCGGCCCCGACCTCGCTTTCTCCCTCAAGGTCGATCCGTTTCGCACACCACTCTTTGGAATATTTGAGTTTCATATTTCTCACGGTCTTTGGCGGAAAGTCTCCGCCTGGTTTGATGTCATTTCAAAATACATCAAATCCTGGTGGGCTGCATCTGCCCCCAGTTCGGTCATCTTGCAATTGTCGCGATAAAACAGCTCCGCCGCCGGCAGCGAATGAAGTGCTATCCGGCCTCGAAAACCCAGATCAAAACTGAGTTCGACAGCTGCGCGAATCATCATACTCCCAACTCCACGATAGCGAGTAGGCTTCTGAAATTCTGGTCTGTTCCAGGGCGCAGTCGCGAGAAAAACTACATACACGATTGGTTTTCCAAAGTGTTCCTGCAGTCGCGCCGAATTGAAATCGCTCACCAGCATCATGCCTTGCAATTCGTTTCTGCACAGCAACGCGAAGGAATGGTAACCAAGCAGCGGTCGCCACCAACCAGCCTTCTGTTGCCAATCCCAGTGGTAATCCTCTGGCTTGCCTGCCGGAAGTCGCTTCGCGCAGTACGCTTGCATGACCGGCCTCCACGTTCTGTCCCACAATGATAAATGTGCATTCGTTACTTCGTCCATCAAACTTGCCTCAATCAACTCGCCGGTGTCTCCTCGCTTGAGATACACTGTCGAGACATTCATTTCAGAGAATCACCAATTCACTTTTTTCCTTCGTTTTATCGTCCTCGACGAAAAGCTTTTGGCCCATTCGAACTTTGGCATCCACAGCTTGTAACAATCTCAAAGCAAGCTTTACCACTCCCGTTTTGCTTAAATCCTTCGCGACCGCCAATTGCTCCAGCACAGCCATTTCACGAGGCGTCAGATTCAACGTCATCGTTCGCTTGTCATTTTCATTCATCTATACATCAATAATTACACCATAATTACATATAAATCAAGTATTTATTGTATATATTATAGCCACAAAGTAATTATTTTTTCACCGACATTTAAGGAAGCATTGCAATTTGGCGCAGTCACTGTTGATTGTGCGACTGGACCCAATTCCAGTTCGAACAAGGTGCGCGGTACCCGATTTGCCTATTCCTCCTTCTCGTCGCAATCGTCGCCTCAAGTTGACAAGCCCGAATCCGAATGCCCGCAATGCGGATAACGCGACCTGGAGTGAAAAACCAGTGAACCACTTAGCCGATGAATAAACCAGTATTGGCTCGGATTTAACGGTTTCGGTAAATGTAGCACCCAGTGTAGCACTGTAGCACCCTGTACGGGGGTGAAGGTAGGTATGCCCCATCCCCCAAGATTTTTGTCGGCTTTCACATCGGACCGGCCATTGTATTCAAGTGAACGACCAGCAGTTATTGGCCGCCTATCTCGAGGGCGACGAACACGCCCTGGAGACTCTGGTGCACAACTATTATCGACTGGTCGTAGCCACGGCGACACGGACCACTGGCGACCCCCATCTCGCCCAGGATATTGCTCAAATCGTGTTTCTCATCTTTGCGCGCAAAGCGCGACAATTGACAAAGGAAGTCTCCTTGCCAGGCTGGTTCATCCGGACTGCACAATTCGTTTCACGCGACGCAAAGAAGAAGCTGGCCCGCCGTTCTTTCTACGAATCGGCCAGCACCGCTGAATCGCAGTCCGTTGCCGAAAGTCATGAAGTCACTGGCGCCGACGCCGGATTACTCCTGACCGAAGCCATCGTGGCGTTGTCGCCCAAGGAGCAAGTCTGCGTCCTTGCGCGCTTCTACGACGAACGCCCCATCGTGGAGATCGCGCGCGATTATGGCATCTCGGAAGATGCTGCCCAAAAACGCATCGAACGCGGCTTGGAGAAGATGCGTTCATTCTTCGCGCGGCGCGGCTACCGTGTTGCTACAACCATCCTGCCGGGCTTATTCGTAACTGCATTTCCGCGAGGCGCGGAGGCGCAAGCCGTGCAGTCGTTTCTGACCGGATTGCACGCGGCTAAGGCCGCCGGCGCCACAACAGCAAGCTTGCTGCAGGCAAATCAACTTCTGCGAGAGATCAGCCGACGGGAGCTGCTTTCGATTGGTCTGAAATCCGGGGCCGCCGTGCTCGTAGCCAGCGTTGGCGTAGGCGGCTACCTCGCCATTCACGAGCCGGCCATTCCGAACCTGACACCATTTCGTATTAGCAGCCCTCAACTTGAAGCACTTGGTCGGGCGTGGGCCGATGTCGCCCGTCAGGTCGCCGCTATTATGTCCAACCCGCAAGCGCAACAGCGGGCTGGAACTATTGCGCCAGCTAATATCGTCAATGAAACCGTTCGCATTTCAGCTGAACTCAACGCATTGCTAACTCCGGCAACAGGACGAACGATGATGGCCGAGTTTCTGACCATCGAACTTCGCGAGACGCTGGGCTTGAGCACTCGACAACAAGCCTACGTGTTCAGCTTGTTCCAGGAAAAATTGGCCTCTGGCGACTCGCTCCTCGCCGCTTTGAAAGTCACGTTCGCCGCGAAAGCAGAGCTTGGAGGTAAGATTCGAGCACATCTCACCTTCATCCAGAAACGGCGCTTCGATTACACTTACGGCAAAGACCTTCTGGGCTTTTTATCTTTCGTCGCCGCAATTACAGCCGGCAGGTAGCGCCAGCCGGTTTGCGATCGGTGAAACAAAAATTTTTGTCGGATTCTTCCTATGACCGGCCATTACAGGAAAGATTATGAAAGCATGCCGGCAAATTTTCCTCCTGTTAGCTCATCGAAACCGTTTTAAGCAGTTTCGGCGATGAAACCTGTCTGAAGTAATTTCCTGGGGATGATTTGCTGGGAGCGCCTACAACGAATACGCCGGCCGGTATGACCAAGGTGGTCGCGGTGGAGACGGCGCCTTCGATGTGTATGGCGCTCCTGGCTGATGGATCAATCCTCGGGTCGTTCGCCGTGAGGAGCCATTTTGACCAGCTTTGGATCAAATTGGCCGAGCAAAGCCTGTGCGATTTGCTGCTGTAAGGCTCCGAAGACGTTGTCCTGATATCCAACACCGACAGAAGCGCCGAAATTCTTAAACGGTTGAACCGAAACGCTAGTGTTGTAAGCGTCGCTCGTGCCGTCGCCTGTCCCTCTG
>Ga0207674_10006488_pt1 | contig 13757 bp, 11 predicted proteins | sample KBSCornC72_FD_184303 | JGI IMG/M metagenome (GOLD analysis project Ga0207674, IMG submission 184303) | Corn rhizosphere microbial communities from Kellogg Biological Station, Michigan, USA - KBS Corn C7-2 (SPAdes) (version 2) | ecosystem: Host-associated > Plants > Roots > Rhizosphere > Soil ... | reverse complement strand
AAGAGAGCGGATGCGCAAGAGAGTGAACCACACCCAGGCCTTTCTGAAATGCAACGGCTCCCATTAATGAGGCAATCAGCATTTTACTTCTTGATTCAAGATCAGGTTTTCTTACCGCGGTTTCCAGTGACTGGTGAATTAACCAGATACCTTCCAGGGCAATTCCTTCACACATTGGATGAGGCATCTTAGCCAGATAGGCCTCCATATTATGGGTTAATGCATCCATGCCGGTAGCGGCTGTAATAAAGGGAGGAAGCTCCATGGTAAGCTCCGGATCGGCAAAAACAATTTTAGCCAGTAGTTTGGGAGAAAAGAGAATTTTCTTTTGATGGGTATCATCATCAGCAATGATAGCGCTTCGGCCAACTTCACTGCCTGTACCAGCGGTGGTGGGAATGGTAATGAAATGAGGTACATCATTGGTCACATATATATCGGCACCGATAAGATCATCGTATTTGAAAAGATCTTCCCGGTGGTTCACGCGTAAAACAATTGCCCTGGCCACATCCAGGGCTGCTCCTCCACCTATTCCTATGATGGCATCCCTTTTATTGGCATCATAAATATCGGTCCCCTTGTATACGTCCGATTTAACAGGATTCTTATGAATATCGCAGAATACAGTGACTGAGATCTTCTTGTTTTCGAGAGCCGTAACGATATCTTTAAAAAATCCAAGCTGGGCCACATTTGCATCCGTGACAATTAAGGGTTTGCTGATCTTATTCTTAATAAGATAATCTCCCAGTTCCTTACTTGAGCCAGCACCGAAACGGATAGTGGTAGGGAAATTATATTGATAAATGCTATCAAATGTCATGATCCTGAATTAATGTTTGATTATATGATCTCGAAATATCGCCTGTATTCCCAGTCAGTCACTGCTTTTTTATGTTCAGCCCATTCCCATTCGCGGGTTTCAATAAAATGATCAATGAATGCTGATCCGAATATTTCTTTGGGAAGAGAAGATTTTTTCATTTGTTGTGTGGCTTCCAGAAGAGTGGATGGTAATGCTCCATTGGAATAATCCCTGTAGCCATTACCCGTGGTAGCTGCCTTTAGCTTTAAATTATTTTTAATACCATAAAGACCAGCACCCAGGCAGGCCGCCATTGCCAGATATGGATTTACATCAGCGCCGATCACTCTTGTTTCCAATCTACAGGATTTTGAACCTCCTGGTAGCGAACGTAAGGCGGTGGTGCGGTTATCTATTCCCCACGTTAAAGTAGTGGGCGCCCAGGTTCCTTCTACCAGTCGCTTATAACTGTTGATGGTGGGTGCTACTAATGGCAATATATAAGGAAGGCAGTGCAACTGACCTGCGATATAGTTTTTCATTAAGGGACTCATTCCTGTCTTGTCTTTTGCATCGTGAAAGAGATTGTTCTTGCCGGATTTATCCCAAAGGCTCTGATGAACATGCCCGCCACAACCAGGAAGTTGTTCGTTTATCTTAGCCATGAAAGTTGCAATAACACCATGCCTATACGCAATTTCCTTTACCGCCGTCTTAAACAGCACTGCTCTATCAGCGGCTTCTGGTAAATCACTATACACAATTGCGGCTTCATATGTTCCGGGACCTGTTTCTGTATGTAAACCTTCCAATGGAATAGAAAAGTTCTTGAGCAATTCAAATAGATCGGAAAAAAAAGGATTTTTTAAGGAGCTGCGCAGGATAGAATATCCGAACATGCCAGGAGTAAGAGGTGTAAGATTCCTATATAATTTCTACTGAGCTGATTCTGGTGTTTCGGAAAAATTGTACCATTCGAATTCCTGTGCGAAAAACGGAGAGAAACCTTGTTCACTTGCTTCGCCCATTATTTTTTTCAGTAATTGTCTTGGACAAACGGGAGAAGGATCGCCTTTTTCATCTTTCAATTCGCCCAGGAAAAAAGGAACATCATTTTCCCAGGGGATCTTTCTGAATGTATTCAGATCAATGGCTGCGGGACAATCCGGGTAGCCGGTATGCCAACCAGTGTATTGCACATTATCGTAGACGACGTCACCTGCATCCCAGCCAAAGATCACATCACAGAACCCCATGCCGTTTTCAATGACCGACAGAAATTTGTCCGAAGAAATATATTTCCCTCTCAATACTCCGTCAATATCACTGAAAGCAATTTTTACTTTTCCGGAAGGATGATCTTTTACGTATTGGATAATTTCCTTTGTGGTCATGCTCATGTTTCAAAATAAAAGATACTAATTGTTGGCATCAACGTTTCAACTCGGTACGCATCCACCCTTTTCAGAGTCTTGTCATTTCGAGCCGGATATGTTGAGATTTCAAATTAACAAAAGGTAAGTGAGAAATCTCAAACTCGATAATTTTTGAGATGCCTCCTTCTCCCGATAGCATCGGGAGGCATGACAATACCCTGATAATCGCATTATTCTGGGCAACATCCCTCTCAATTCTTTCCTGCAAATAACTTAAAAGCAATATAACAAACACCGATAGTTAAGAAATAGATCAATGCAAGTTTCAGGTTATAGATCGTCAGCGCAGCAAATGAAACCACGGCGATGATCAATGCAACCACCGGAAAGATGGGATACATAGGAACCTTGAACGGCCGTTCGAGGTTCGGCTCCTTTTTTCTCAGCCGTAACAACGCGATCATTGATACAATATATAATGTCAAAGCGCCAAACACAGAGATCGTAATAATATCGGCAGTTTTCTTATCGAGGACAAGCAGAGTAATAATGCCGATTGTCATATTTACTAATAATGCGTTGGCAGGTGTTCGGAATTTAGGGTGAACCTTGCCAATGAAGACAGGGGCGAATCTTACTTTTCCAAATTCATAGCTTGATCTTCCAGCCGCCAGTATGATGCCATGAAACGAAGCGATCAATCCGAACAATCCAATTGTGATCAACAAATGATACATCACATTGCTGTTGCCGACGACATGACTCAGCGCAAGCGGCAATGGTGAATCAGAAGAGGTCCCATCGCTTTTATAAACGATCGCCTCCCAGCCCGCTACTCCTACTGAACTGATAAAGGTGAGAATACATAAAATCACGAGAGTTAGGATCGCAGATCCAAAACCAAGCAGCATTGTTCGTTGGGGATTGATTGCCTCCTCGGCGACATTGGCCACTCCCTCAATGGCCAGGAAGAACCAGATAGCGAATGGCGTGGCCGCAAATGCACCGGCCCAACCGGCGGGAAAGGCGTTATGCTGTAAGTTCTTCCATTCAAAATGTGGCAGGGTGATCCCAGAAAATAAAAGCAACTCACCTACGGCAAAAATGGTAATGATCACTTCAAATGTTGCAGCAGCTCTCACACCATAAATATTCAAAGCCGTAAAAATTAGGCAACTAAAAATTGCGATGGATAAAATCGGTAATTCCGGAAAAAACAAGTTGAAGTAAGCGCCAATTGCAAAAGCAATAGCAGGTGGTGCAAAAATGAATTCGATGTTTTGTGCCATGCCCGCAATGAATCCCCAGTCTTTTCCCAAAGCACGGGTGGCATAGTCAAAACCACCTCCTGCTTTTGGAATAGCACAAGCCAGTTCTGTATAACTGAATGTAAAAGTGACGTAGAGAATGATAATAAAGAATGTAGCGATAGCAAGTCCAAGCGTCCCTCCTTTTTCCAATCCAAGGTTCCAGCCGAAGTACATACCCGAGATGACATAACCAACACCAAGCCCCCAGAGCATGAGTGTTGAGAGAACTCTCTTTAATTCATTTTTCGGTGGCGTTGACAAAAGAAGTATTTATTTTATGTTGATCGTTTGCCGGGCATTTATAACACAGATTCAATCCTAAATGGTCAATGCGCAGTTGATTAGACATTGAAAATTGAATATTGATTATTGAGCATTGAACGTTTTAAAAAATTGAAAGACCTCTCATTCCTTTTTCCTCTCGAGTGTAAAACCGATCGTTGTCCCCACATGTTCAGTGCTCCTTGCATGAATGGTTTGCCCATGCGCCTCAATAATGTGTTTGCAAATAGCTAAACCCAAACCTGAGCCGGTTATATCCAGGCTGCGACCTTCTTCGGTACGATAAAAGCGTTCAAAAATTCTTGATAAGTGTCGCTCTGCCATTCCAATTCCGTCATCACTGATCTCGACCAGCACGTGCTGCTCATCTGTAATATACATACTGGCGGTAATAATACCGCCATACTTGCCATACTTGATTGAATTCTCGACAAGGTTTAAGATCACCTGTCTTATTTTTTCTTTATCAGCAAAGACAGTCAATGGAGATTCACAACCTTTTTTTATTCCGTATCGAATATTTTTTTGTTCCGCTTTTATGGAGAGACTTTCAAAAACTTCCTTCACTAGTTCCTGGATAACGAAATTTTGTTTGTAGATAACCTGCTCACCACGTTCCAATTTTGAAATTTCATCGAGGTCATTAATGAGATTTACCAGCCTGTCTATATTCCTTGATGTTTTTTCAAGAAAGGGACGGTTCACTTCCGGGTTTTCGAGTGCACCCTGTAACAGAGTATCTACATAACCTTGTATCGCAAAGACAGGTGTTTTAACTTCATGAGCAAGATTTTGCAGAAACTCTTTACGGAACTGCTCGTTCCTTTTCAGCATTTCAATTTCTTCAACCTGTTTTTCCGCCCATTCTTCCACATCCTCCCTAACCTCATCGATGCTTTTTTGCGGTAATATATATTGATAATATGTTTCTTCTTTTTTACTCGCTTTTGTCTGGTAAATGAATTTATAAATGAGCTTGATCTTTCGGTAAATAAAACGCTCGAGAGTAAAGGAAATCAGGCCGAAGCTCCCGATGAAAATAATAATGAAAGAAGCGATCAACACCTGCCAGCTTTGATGCAGAAAATAAATACCAAGACTGATCGGCGCTGAAAGCAACAAGGCCGTTAAGGCGGATAGCCGGCGTGGCGAAACGTTTTTGGTGTTGAGCATACCCCCATCCCCTAAAGGGGAGCTTTTATGCACTCAGACAGTTGAGTGTCGTTTGAAATTTGGTTAGAGAACTGAACGTTGAAGAGTGCGACGCAACAAAAGTATAATAGTATTACTACAGCTGGCTACACAAACATCAACTTCAAACCAAAGTAACTACTATTTTCAAAAAGTTTGCCCCATCCCCTGAAGAGTGTTTTGAAACACTCAAATAAGAGCAGAGGAATTTTAAAAATCAATTTTTGTTCAATAAAGTTCACAAAGTTGAAGTGAGTGACACAACAGCCGTTCAATAGAATTACTACAGTTGACTACACAAACATCAACTTCAAACCAAAGTAACTACTATTTTTAAAAGTATACTCGATCCAAGTCTCTCCGCCTCAGGCGGAGGACAGGGGGCTAGATTTCAAATTTATATCCCACTCCTTTTACAGTGGTAATGCAATCGACGCCGAGTTTTTGGCGGATCTTGCGAATATGTACATCGATCGTGCGGTCACCCACAATCACATCGTTACCCCAAACCTGGTTAAGAATTTCATTGCGCAAAAAGACGCGACCTGGCCGCGAAGCGAGCAAATGAAGCAATTCGAATTCTTTTTTTGCTAATAAAATTTCCTTCCCCTCCAATTCCACAATGAATTTTTCAGGGTCAATCGTGAGGCCGTCTATTGCCACTGTTTTGTTTTCGTTTTTAGGAACCCTGCGGAAAAGAGCATTTACCCGGCTTATAAAAACTTTTGGACTGATAGGTTTGCTTACATAGTCATCGGCGCCCGTTTCAAGTCCCCGTATCTGAGTGGTCTCATCGTTTAGGGCCGTCAAAAAGATAATGAGGGTATTTCTAAACGCGGACTGGGACCTCAAAATTTCACATACCTGGACCCCGCTTTTCTTTGGCATCATAATGTCCAGTACAACAAGGTCAGGCTGAAAGATCCTGGCTTTTTCAAGCGCTTCATCTCCATCCTTGGCTGTTATTACCTGGTATCCTTCATTGACGAGATTATATTTCAGAATTTCAAGAATATCAGGTTCATCATCGGCAATAAGAACTTTCCTTGCCTTAGTTTCCATGTTGTTTTTTGTTTGCGCAAACCTACAGGAAGATTATTTCTAAAGAAAATTGCCCTGAATCGCATAACACAGAGTTAATAAAAAAATAATACAGGGAAGATTTGAAATCTTTTAAAAAGGGAGCGGTTGTTTGATTAATCGTTCAATTGTTGCTTTGTTACTCATATAACCATTTAACAATATAACCATTTAACCATTTCAAATAATAACAAATGCAACCTATTTAACCATTAACCACACCTTTTATTAAATTTGCCAATCGATCCTTATGATTGCAACACCAAAATACTTTGTGCTTCTTACCAGCTTGCTTGCTTTTCAACCCCTGCTTGCGCAAGCGGACGACCCCGATCCTGTTAAAGATCTCAAGCCTCCCAAAAACCGGGAGCTTTTTCATGATTTCGTCGACAAACAACAACAAGATATTTTGAAGTCTGATGGCAAGGCCGACGACGAGTTCAAACCTTCGTCCGATGATGAGGTGAATTTTTTTCTTACCAGGGCAGCGACCAGTAAGGTCGATTGGGTACAATATCGTATTGAAAAGGACACGACCCTAAACTCACAGGTCAAGATCAAGTACCTGAGAGGTCTCGAAAATCTTCTGAAATATTTTAACAATAACTGGCGAAGAGGGAATGTCCGCCCGACCCAGTTACCCGTGATTGTTGATGAATATGAAAAATGCATGAGGGCTGACATTGCTAACATGGGCGTTGATGTAGTAATAGACCAGCTGCCTTATGAGGTGGGAGTGAATCTTGTTAACTCGGGGGCCTTTGACAAGAATCCGGGTTATGGTAACTGCGAAAATATTTTGATAAAAAAATATTGTGCGTTGCATCCGGACAGGGTGTTTTTAAAACTCAGGGATAATATTGAAGTTCCTTTTCGCGATAGCTTGATAAAAGTGGCTGGATATCGCGATCCTGGTCAATTATATAATTATGCTGCCGCGAATAACAGGCTGGGTACGGCGATAAGAGCGATAAATGACCCTCTCATCACTGCCGTCTCAAGAATGGCGTTGAGCAATAGCGGTCGGTGGTATTTTCCGTTTCTTGACGACATCATGAAAGGGAAAATGACCATCGGTGACATAGATGATGTAAAAGATGATTCCGTAAAATATTTCCGCTTATTGGTAAAAACTCACCTTGATTATGTACAGCGGGCTCTGAACAAAGACACTGCTTATGGTTTCAGGGAACTGCAGGACAGGATCAAAACCAAAGCCACCGATGTTTTTGTGAATACAATTAATTCGCTGCATGAAGTGGATAACCTTGCAGTACGGTTTAAGATCATTCAACCACTCACGGCGGAAGAACTTTATTACCTGGCAGTAACTACCGATGGCATTATTTATACCTCAAGTTTTGTAAAAGGTGTTTATCCGTTAATGATGGCGCGGGCGAATCAGCATGGGGATTCATTATTGATGAATGTGCAATTTGACAGGTACAGGAAATTCATCAAAATGTGCGCGGGCTATAACACGCTCAGCAATTTCTTAAATACATTTCAGCCAAAGAAGAATGATGATGAAGAAAGTGACGCCGAAAAACTGATGAGGGCATTTGTGGGCAAACTTGAAGAATCGAGCGGATTGGAAGATGGCGTTGACGTTGCAGATTCATATGCAAGTATTGTTGAAACGAACAAGCCGATCGCGGAAAAGATGCTTTTAAACATAAAAGCGAATTACAACCGGAATCTTGTCAGCAATAACAAGAGAGGAATTGTAATGTACAATTTGTTATACAAGTTGTTTCTTTCGGCTGACACAAACAATCACATTGACCTTTCAAAAGAGTTCGGCATTCCGCCTGTATATGGAGTTCCCTTTAAAGCATTGATAAATGACACGGGGCGTGTGGTTATGCAGGTGTTTTTTTATGGCGACAAGGATGGCATCGGGATTTTCCAGGGGTTTAAGAGATTGTTTGATCCTAAACTCTGGAAAACCACCACTACAAAAAACTGGATCGAAATAAATTCGATAAAGGGCAGACCCGTCTCGGTGTATGCAAACCTGCCACTGCCTGAAGAAGATGACAAGGATAAAAAAGCGCAGGATGCACTCGACTCATTTTTACTAAAAAACAATCTTTACCCGACGGTCGTTATTCATCGTGGACACAGTTACAATGCCCCATACACTATTGACCAGATATTGCCATCTGCTAAAATTGTTTTTATGGGTTCATGTGGCGGTTACTACCTGATACATGATATTCTCAAGCATTCACCGGATGCGCACATCATCACCTCCAAGCAAATTGGCAAAACGGCAGTCAATCAACCCTTCTTTAATCTATTAATGGAGAAGGCGAGAACCGGAAGTAACATCGACTGGATCCCTTTCTGGGAAGAGTTGGAGAAAAAAGTGAAAGTGGAAGGATTTGAAGATTACATACCTCCTTATAAGAACCTCGGTGCTATTTTTATTAAGGCGTACACAAAAGCCATGGGGGATGAGGACTAGTTGTGAGTCAAGAGTTATGAATTACGGGCATGACTGGAGTCTTTATTAAATTTGTGATTTCCTTACACATAACCCATAACCCATAACTTGCAATTCTTGTGGCCAACGGAACATTAAAGAAGATATTTGATTTTGAAAACCTGAGGAGGGTATTTCAGTTTGCCGCGCCGTACAAAAGAAGATTTTATTTTTCTATCTGGCTTGCTGTTTTTCTTGCGATCATAACTCCTGTTCGCCCCTACCTGATAAAAATTACAGTAGATAAATTCATCGCAAGCAAGATGCTTGACTGGATAATCTGGATGACCATTATCCAGATCGGGCTGTTGATCATTGAAAGCGGCGTCCGATTTTATTTTTCCTATATCACTGCGTGGCTGGGGCAAACAGTCGTGAAGGATATGAGGATAAAGGTCTATGAAAAAGTGGTCGGCTTAAACCTCAGGCAATTTGACCAAACCCCCATTGGAACACTCACAACAAGGACCATCAACGACATTGAAGCGATCAATGACATTTTTTCTGATGGCCTTATTCCAATTATTGCTGACCTGCTCTCGATCATTTCCATTTTATCATTCATGTTTTATGTGGATTGGAAGTTAACGTTGGTCTGCCTGGCTGCCTTCCCAATCCTGATACTTGCAACGTATTATTTTAAGGAGAGTGTAAACAAATCGTTCATCAAGGTTCGTAATGCGGTAGCACAATTGAATGCGTTCGTACAGGAGCACATAACTGGTATGCAGGTAGTGCAGGCATTTGCAGCTGAGGACAGGGAATTTGAAAAATTTAAGAAGATCAATAAAACGCATCGCAATGCAAACATCAATGCCATATTTGCCTATTCGGTTTTTTTCCCCGTTGTTGAAATAGTATTGGCGCTCTCAACGGGTTTGCTGGTTTGGTGGATCGCAAACAGGGCAGGTGCCTCTTCGGAGGAAGCAAAAGAACTCGGAGGTAAGATGATGATGTTTTACATGTGTCTTAATTTGTTGTTTCGCCCGCTACGTGTGATTGCCGATAAGTTCAACATTTTACAAATGGGAGTGATCGCCAGCGAAAGAGTGTTTAAAGTTTTGGACAATGATGATTACATTAAAACACAGGGTAATTATTCTCCGGCCAAAATTCACGGCAAGATAATTTTCGATCACGTTTCGTTTGGCTATAGCCCTGATCATTTTGTATTGAAGGACGTTTCGTTCAAATTGAATCCAGGTGAAACAGTGGCTATCGTTGGGCACACCGGGAGTGGAAAAACGACCATTATCAGTTTACTGAATCGCCTGTACCAAATACAAAAAGGCCTTATTACCATTGATGATGTAAACATTGATGACTATAAACTGGATGTATTGAGAAAAAACGTTGGCGTTGTTTTACAGGATGTATTTCTTTTCTCGGGCTCTGTTGTCGACAACATTACATTGCGTAACCAGACCATTCCAAGAGAAAAAGTGATCGAAGCAGCGAAGCTGATCGACATGCATGATTTTATTATGCAACTGCCGGGCAATTATGATTATAACGTCATGGAACGAGGTGCAACGCTATCGCTGGGTCAAAGGCAGCTATTGTCTTTCATCAGGGCGCTGTTATATGATCCTTCAATTTTGATTTTGGACGAGGCCACGTCATCGGTTGACACCGAGAGCGAGATGCTCATACAAAAAGCGATCGACAAATTAATTGCGGGAAGAACTTCTATTGTCATTGCTCACCGGCTGTCTACCATCCGCAAGGCAGACAAGATAATTGTGCTTGATAAAGGTGAAATAAAAGAAATGGGCACACATGAAGAATTGCTGTCACTCGAGGGGTATTATTATAAATTATACCAGCTGCAGTTTGATAAAAAAACTAAAGTAGCCTAGCTTAATATTAAGATTGTGCATGCGCTGGTCAGACGTGAAACGTGAAACGTGAGTCGTGAATTTTTCACGTTTGACGTTTCACATTTCACCACCGGAAAACGACCGACGGCGAGCAACTTTACCCTCAAACTTTTCTGGTTTTTACCCTCTCTCCCCCTATCTTTGCGGCAAATTTTAGAAGGGGTATGCGCTTTTGCTATGTCAAATGCTTATTGGTAGCGGCTTTCAGCTTATTTTCAGGAGTTATGTTGGGCCAGGATCATTCAGAAGGAACTGCCAAACCAAAAAAGAACTCGTTTGATGCCAATGAGGTAATATTTGGTCACGTTTTGGACGCTCACGAATTTCATTTCCTTTCTTATAAAGATGATGAGGGTAAGGAACATGCAGCAACCATTCCTTTACCTGTTATTTTATATTCGCCCCAAAAAGGTGTTTCAACCTTCATGTCTTCCAAATTTCATCATGGCGAGGAAGAGTATAAAGGTTATTCAATTCTTACCGAAGAAAAGATCAATAAATTAAAACTTGATCCGAAAAAATATAATATCGGCCAGATCGTAGCGGTAGACGAAAAAGGACAGATAAACAACGAAGTAAAAGTTTACGATTTCTCCCTCACACGCAATGTAGTCCAAATGATAATTGGATTGGCATTGCTCGTTTGGATCATGGTCAGCATTGGGAAAAAATATAAAAATGGCCAGGGGGTTACGTCGGCTCCAAAAGGCATGCAAAGTTTGATGGAGCCCGTGATCAATTTTGTTAAAGATGAAATAGCAAAACCCAATCTTGGTCACAAGTATCAGAAATATCTTCCTTACTTGCTTACTGTATTCTTTTTTATTCTCATTAATAGCCTCATCGGATTGATCCCCGGTACAGCAAATGTTACAGGTAATATTGCTTTCACACTCGTGCTGGCAGCTATTTCATTCATTGTGATCCTTGCAAGCTCAAACAAGCATTACTGGGGCCATATTTTCAATCCGCCTGTTCCGGGTGGTGTTAAGCCTATCCTGGTGCTGGTTGAATTTCTCGGGGTGTTCACAAAGCCATTTGCGTTAATGATACGATTGTTCGCCAACATGGTCGCCGGACATATCATTATCATCTGCCTGATCTCACTAATATTCATTTTCGGAGCATTAAGCAAATCGATAGGCTGGGGTTTTTCACCATTGTCCGTAGCGTTTGTAATATTTATTTATTTTATTGAAATATTAGTTGCGTTTTTGCAGGCGTATATTTTTGCAAACTTAACTGCAGTTTTTGTGGGCCAGGCGTTTGAAGGAAGTCATGATGATGTGGATCATCATGAAGACGCATTGATCGTATAATTTTTTATTAATTATAAAACAAGTATCATGGATTTATTGAATGTTATTTTTCTAGAAGCTACAGCAAATGCAGGAGGAGCAATTGGAGCTGGTTTGGGCGCCGTTGGAGCAGGTATTGGTATCGGTCAGATCGGTAGAGGCGCAGTAGAGGCCATTGCCCGCCAGCCTGAAGCGTCCAATGATATTCGTGCAAATATGATCCTTACAGCGGCTCTCGTTGAAGGGGTTGCCTTGTTTGCCGTTATCGTTGGTATCCTGGCGATGTTCATGTAAGAAGAAGAAATTTACTGCACTCCCGACCATAACTGTCGGGGGGCAGTTCGACTTTGTAGCTTATTCGAACCGCGAGCTCTTTAAAATTGAGGTTGAATGTTGTGTTACCAGCGCTAGTACACATCCGGGCTTCCGTTGTGTCACTCCCTTCAACGTTCTGAACATTATTCAACAATATTGAATTAATAAAATTAGCTTCTTCTATGTGAGTGCTATTAAAACACCGTTTAGGAGAAGGAGGTACGATTTTTATGCAGCTACTTACACCTGGTTTAGGATTAATTATCTGGACGCTTCTGGCGTTCCTTGTGGTGTTTTTCATTCTGAGAAAATTTGCATGGCCATCCATCCTGGGTGGTCTACGCAAGCGTGAGCAAACCATCGCTGATTCCTTGGCTACTGCGGAAAGAATAAAATCAGAAATGGCGCAAATGAAGAATGAGAATGAAGCCATTCTTGCCAAAGCAAGAGAGGAAAGGTCTCAAATGCTGAAAGAGGCGAGAGAAACAAAAGATAAAATAATCAATGAGGCAAAAGAGCAGGCGAAAGTGGAAGCAAATAAAATTATTGTCGAAGCGCAGGCTGCCATTGATACACAAAAAATGGCTGCATTAACTGACGTAAAAAACCAGATCGGTAAACTGGTAATCGAGGTAACAGAAAAAGTATTGCGAAAAGAATTAAGTACCCAGGAAGCACAGGAGGCGCATATTAAGGATCTTGTGAACGACGTAAACTTGAGTTAAGAAACAAGGTACAAGAAACAAAGGACAAGTTTTTAGCGCCTGTATCTTGTGCCTTGTTCCATGCAACTTTTATAAAATGCCTAATCCCCGTCTTGCGTCGAGATACGCAAAATCACTGATAGACCTGGCCCTGGAAAAGGGTGAGCTTGAAAAGGTATTTGCGGATATGCAGTGGCTGCAACAAGTGATCCGGGGCAGCCGTGATTTTGCAAATCTTTTACGCAGTCCTATAATAAAAGGTGATAAGAAAGATAAAATTGTCGAGGCGATCATTGGTGGCAGGGTAACGAATATAACTTCTCTTTTTATGCAGTTGCTTATCCGTAAAGGAAGAGAAAGTAATTTGCCTGAGATCATCACTGCATTTATTTCCCAGTATAAGGTGTATAAAAATATTCATCCGGTTAAATTAACAACAGCATCACCCATAAACGAGAATTTGAAGGAGGCTATCATTGACCAGATCAAAAAGACCAGTGATATGCAGAACATAGAGTTGGAGTCCGTTGTCAATAAAGATCTGATCGGAGGATTTGTTTTGGAAGCAGGAGATAAATTAATAGATGCAAGCATCGCGTATGATCTTAAGCAAATAGCAAGGCAGTTTGAGAACAATGATTTTGTTTATAAAATAAGATAGAGCCCTGTCCCCGAAAAGGGGGAACTTAGGTAGGCTAGTTCTTTTTTTAATTTTTTAAAACAATAAAAATTTTCCTGAAAGGAAGATTTAAAAACTCCCCGTTAGGGGATGGGGGCATTATGGCAGATATAAAACCAGATGAAATAAGTGCGATACTCCGCCAGCAGCTGAGCAACTTTAACGCTTCTGCCGACCTGGAAGAAGTGGGAACCGTATTGCAGGTTGGTGATGGCATCGCCCGCGTATACGGCCTCGGCAACGTGCAGTCGGGCGAGATGGTGGAGTTCGAGAACGGCATCAGCGGCATGGCGATCAACCTCGAAATCGACAACGTCGGCATCGTGATCTTCGGCAACGACCGCGA
>Ga0207674_10006485_pt1 | contig 13759 bp, 14 predicted proteins | sample KBSCornC72_FD_184303 | JGI IMG/M metagenome (GOLD analysis project Ga0207674, IMG submission 184303) | Corn rhizosphere microbial communities from Kellogg Biological Station, Michigan, USA - KBS Corn C7-2 (SPAdes) (version 2) | ecosystem: Host-associated > Plants > Roots > Rhizosphere > Soil ... | reverse complement strand
GATCCGCGAATCCGCTTACCCCTGCACCTCGAGAGGTGTTTCATGAAAACAGTCGTCTTCATCGCGGCGGTCGGCCTTGCCTGCGCGGCGTTCCGGCCTTCGCTGGCCCAAACCCAGACGGATGCAGACGCCGTAATCGCCGAGGTCGCGCACGAATGGGCTCGCGCGAGCTACGCGACGCAAGATGATCGCAAGGTCGCAGCTTACGAGACCACGCTGGCGGCCGCCGAACGCGCCGTGCAGCAATATCCGGCGCGCGCCGAGCCGAAGGTGTGGGAAGCGATCGTGCTCGCGAGTCTTGCACATGCCCAAGGTGGCATCGGCGCCCTCGGTAAAGCCAAGCGGTCGCGCGATCTTCTCCTGGAAGCGGAGAAGATCGATGCAGACGCCATGAACGGCTCCATCTATGCGACGCTCGGAAGCCTGTACGGAAAAGTTCCGGGCTGGCCTATCGGATTCGGCGACAAGAAGAAGGCCCGCGAGTATCTCGACAAGGCGATCGCGATCGACCCGTCCTCGATCGACTCCAACTTCTTCTACGCCGATTTCCTCGTCGATCAAGGCGACTATGCGTCGGCGGCGAAATTTCTCAGGCGCGCGCTCGATGCACCGCCGAGACCCGGCCGCGACGACGCTGACGCGGGCCGGCGCGGCGAGGTCCAGGAGATGTTGGCGATGCTGCGCGAGAAGCACGCGGCGGCGCTCGCGTCGAACTAGGACGGACCACTGTGCCCAACGCCGTCCCTGCATCGATGCTCATCTTTCGCCGCCTTCGCTCGGAGCGAAGTGAACGCGACCGGCGGGCGCGTCGGCGATCTGCGCCGGCCGCCCTCGCATACGGTGCGATATTCGCGATGTGCGCGGTCACCGATGCTTCAGCCGGCGGTGGACCGTTCGGCATCGATCATGTCGTGCCTTACGACGACAGCGGCATCTGGGCGCGCTCCCATCAGGTTCACCTCGCTGTCGGTACGGCGTTGGTCGTCGTGAGCGGCTCACTATGGTTTGGCGACGACAACAAGATCGGCGACACGTTCTGGAGATCGTTCGATGCGATGGCGATGAGCGCCGTCACGACCGAAGTGATGAAGTTTACGTTCTCACGCGAGCGTCCATCGCAGACAAGCGATCCGAACAGGTTCTTCACCGGTAGCGGAAACGAGAGCTTCCCGAGCGGCGAGGTCGCGGAGATCGCGAGCGCCGTGACACCGATGATGATCGCGTACGGACCCGAGCATCCCTGGGTCTACGGGCTCGCGGTCCTTCCGGTGTACGACGCGATCGCGCGCGTGAAGGTGCACGGGCACTGGCAGAGCGATGTGCTGGTCGGCGGTGCCATCGGTGTCGGGTTTGGCGTCTACGCAAGTCAGCGGGAGTCGCCGCTCATTGTGAGTGCATTGCCGCGCGGAATCACGATCGGTATCAGCAAGCGCTTCTAGCGGGGTCGCGTTCGATGTCTTCCATGTCTGTCCGGATCGCTGTCGCAGCAGCCGTGCTGCTGGTGACGCTGCAACTTGCCTTGGTCTGGGCCGGTTACGCGTACGCCACGCGACACCTCGACAGGCTACTCGATGGTGACCTTCGGACCCAGGCAAGCGCTTTGCTCGATCTCGTAAGCATCGATCAGGCAACAGGGCCGCTGGCTAGCAAGTTGCCACAGGTCGTGGAATACCCCGCAGCCGCTCGAATCGCGACAGGGTTCCAGTATTGGGGCACTGACAACGCGCTCGTCGTATCGTCGCGAAACATGCAAACGGTTCCGCTCGACGCGATGCCTCCGGGTTTTGCCAATTTCTCGATCAACGGCAAAAAATGGCGCGCGCTGACGGAGCTCGATGGCGGACGCTGGATCCGCGTCGTCCAGCGCGGCGATGTTCGTCGTGCCGTGCAGCGCAGCGCAGCCTTCTGGGTGCTCTTCCTCGTTGGAATCGATACGCCGGTGGTGGTCGGACTGATTCTCTGGACCATCGGGCGCGGGCTCGCGCCGATTCCGTTGCTCGCCGAGCAGATCGGCCGACGCGTACCAGGCCGCAGCGATCCGATCAGTCTCGGCGAGTTGCCGCGCGAGTTCGAACCGATTGTCGCCTCCGTCAACGGCCTTCTTGCGCGTCGCGGAGTCGCAGGAACCGCGTCCTCATGAGAACGGCAGCGAGCGCTTCGCCGTCGAGTCCCTTTGCTCGCGCCGACATGCGGCGCGCGGCCCGGCGGCTGATCGGTCGGGCGTTCCGCGAGCTCGAAACACCGAGCGAGGTTGCTCCGCTGCCGCGCCGCGGCGTCCATCGAGTTCTCGTGTGCCGTGTCAGCCACACATTGGGAAACACCCTGCTCGTGACGCCGCTGATCCGCGAGATCGCGCGCATCTTCCCGGGAGCCGAAGTAGACGTCGTGACTCGATCCCCTGTTGCCGACGAGCTTTTCCCAAGGTTCGACGGCGTCCGGACGGTCTTGCGGCTCCCCAATCACGGACTGTCCTCGCCGCACCGCGTCGCCTCGGTGATCCGCGCTGTGCGAGAACGCGCCTACGATCTCGCGATCGATCCCGGACTCCTGTCGACCACCGATCGCCTCTACGTCCTCACCGCGAACGCACGCTGGAAGCTTGGCTATGCGAGCAAGTTCGGGAGCGGGCTGACGCACGCCGTCGCCGCGCCGCCCCATCTCAGGCACGTCGGCAAGCTGCCGGTTTATCTCTTGCGAATGGCCGTGCGCGACGACGATATCGAGCCATATCCGGGACTCGATCTCGCGCTGTCGCCGACGGAGCGCGCATGGGGTCGCGGCATGCTCGATCAGATTGCGGGCCGATCGGTTCCCATCATCGGTGTCTTCACGGGCGCGACCGGGGCGAAGCATCTCGGCGCCGAATGGTGGCGCCGGTTCGCCTCGCAGTGGGCGGAGACACATCCTGAGGCGCGCCTGATCGAGTTCATTTCGCTCGGCGGGCACTCGATGCTCGAAGACCGATGGCCGACGTATTACTCGACCGACATCCGCCGGCTCGCGGCGGTCATCTCGGCCGTTACAAGGTTTGTCGCAGCCGATTGCGGGGTCATGCACCTCGCGAGCGCGGCCAACGCGCCGACCGCCGGCCTGTTTCGAGGCACTTGCGTTTCAGAGTGGGCGCCGTACGGCCCGCACGATCTCGCGCTCGACGTCACTTCGATGGAACCGACGACTGCTGCGCGTATCGTCGCCGCTGCGCACGGGAGGTTGGTCCATTGATCCCGCACATTGATCTGGATCACATCCGCCGTCCGTCGCTTTGCTACGATCATTCTTCGCCCGCCGGCGAAAGGATCTGACATGGTGCTCCGAGCTCCGCGTGTCGTCCTGTGTGCATGCATCGGTCTTGCAGCGGCCTCCAGCGCGATCGCCGCGAACGGGGACTGGACCGTCGTCGGCTGGAACAATCTCGGCATGCACTGCATGGATTCGGACTATTCGGTCCTGTCGATCCTGCCGCCCTACAACACGCTGCAGGCGCAAGTGCTGGATCCAACCGGTCACCTGATGACGCCCGCTTCGGGCGTCAGCGTCACGTTCGAGGCGATCGCCGATCCGACGGGATCGATCAATTCGACGTCGGTCGGCAAGACCGATTTCTGGACGTACGCAGAGTCGTTGTTCGGTCTGCTCCAGCCCCTGCCGCCCGATACGGGTTTGACCGGCATCGCGATGCCGGGTCTTGCGAACGCGCCGCAATCGCTAAGCTTCGACACGACCACGGGCACGTGGACCGGCGAGGGCATTCCGGCGACACCGTACGACGACGCCGGTCATAAGAACACGTATCCCCTCTTTCGCGTCACTGCGCGCGACTCCGGCGGCGCGGTGCTCGCGACGAGCGACGTCGTGCTGCCCGTCTCGGACGAGATGACCTGCAGGGCCTGCCACGCCTCGAACAGCAATGCCGACGCCGAACCGCTGAAAGGCTGGGTCAACGATCCGAATCCGGAACGCGACTATCGCCTCAACGCGATCCTTCTGCATGACGATCGCCAGGGCGGCAATGCGGACTATGCGGCCGAGCTGGTCGGGGTCGGGTACGACCCGAGCGGCCTCTATGCCACCGTGACGCAGCTCGGCAAACCCGTGCTCTGCGCGGTGTGTCATGCGTCGAATGCGCTCGGCACCGTCGGCGTCGCCGGTGTCGCGCCGCTGACGACAGCGATGCACCGGCTGCACGCGAACGTCATCGATCCCGCAAGCGGCATGTCGCTCGACAACGAGAACAACCGCTCCGCGTGCTACACGTGCCATCCGGGTTCGACGACCAAGTGCCTGCGGGGAGTGATGGGCAACGCCGTCGCCGCGGACGGCACGCTCGAGATGCAGTGCCAAAGCTGTCACGGCGCGATGAGTCGCGTCGGCGCGCAGGGGCGCGAAGGCTGGCTCGACGAGCCGACGTGCCAGAACTGCCATACGGGCACGGCGCTCAACAACAACGGCGAGATCCGCTACACGAACGTCTACGACACGAACGGCCAGCGGCGCGTCGCGGTCGATGCGACATTCGCGACGACGCCCGACGTGCCGCTTCAAGGCTTCTCGCTGTACCGTTTCTCGACCGGTCACGGCGGCCTCCAGTGCGAGGCGTGCCACGGCTCGACGCACGCCGAGTTTCCGAGCTCGCACGTCAACGACAACCTGCAGAGCATCGCGCTCCAGGGCCACGCCGGTGCCCTAGTCGAGTGCGCAACCTGCCACGGCAGCGCGCCGCATACCGTCACGGGCGGTCCGCACGGCATGCATCCGGTCGATGCCAGTTGGGTCAGCGATCACGGCGACGTCGCCGAAGGCGGCGGCGGCGCGCAGTGCCGTGCCTGCCACGGCACCGACTATCGCGGCACCGTGCTCTCGTACAGCAAGGCCGATCGCGTCTTCAGCACGCGCTACGGCACGCGCACGTTCTGGGCCGGCTTCCAGATCGGCTGCTATGCGTGCCACAACGGCCCGAACAGCGACGATTCGAACCCGAACCATGCTGCCGTCGTCCAGAACACGACCGCGGCGACGAGCGGCCAGCCGGTTCCGATTCCGCTAAGCGCGAGCGACGCCGACGGCAACACGCTGACGTTGCGCATCGTCTCGCAACCCGCGAACTGAACCGTCGGCCTCACCGGCACGAACGCGACGTACTACCCCGCTCACGGCTTCTCGGGCACCGATACCTTCACGTTCGCCGCGTGGGACGGCGAGACCGACTCCAACCTCGGCACCGCGACTGTGACGGTTTCGTTCGACGACACGATTTTCGCCGATGGGTTCGAGGCGCCTTGATGTCGCACCTTGCCTGAAGGCGGTCCTTCGGCGAGCGCGTTAACAGGAGGAAGCATGATCACGCTGACCGTCAACGGCGTCGTCCACCAGGTCGATGTCGATCCTTCCACTCCGCTGCTCTGGGTGCTGCGCGACCACCTCGGCATGACCGGCACGAAGTACGGCTGCGGCATCGAGGTGTGCGGCGCATGCACGGTGCTCGTCGACAACGAGTACGAGCGCTCGTGCGACATGGACGTCGGCGAAGCGCAGGGTCGGCAGATCACGACGATCGAGGGCCTCTCCGCGATCATGGCGCCGCTGCAGCAGGCGTGGATCGCGAACCAGGTGCCGCAATGCGGCTACTGCCAGTCCGGCATGCTGATGGCTGCGGCAGCGCTCCTGCGCCAGAACGCCAATCCGACGGACGCCGACATCGACGAGTCGATGAACAACATCTGCGCGTGCGGCACGTACCAGCGCATCCGCGCCGCAATCCACGCCGCCGCCGCCGCGCTGAGGAATCCGTCATGACCCGCCCCGAACGTGAGCTCGTCGCGAATGGCCTCTCGCGGCGCCGTTTCCTCGTGTCGAGCGCCGCCGCCGGCGGCATGATGCTCGGCTTCTCGTTCCCGCTCGTCGGCCGCCTCGCGCGCGCCGCGGGCGCGCCGCCGCAACCGGCAGACGCCGTCGTCAATTCGTGGATTCTGATCGGGAGCGACAACACGATCACGATCTACGTCGGCAGCCAGGAGATGGGCCAGGGCATCATCTCGGCGCTGCCGCAGATCGTCGCCGAAGACCTCATGGTCGAATGGTCGCAGGTGACCGGCATGATCGCGCCGCCGGATCCTGCATTCGTCAATCCCGGCACTGGCGCGCAGCTGACCGGCGGCAGCATGAGCGTGCGCGGTTATTACGACGCGCTGCGCACCGCGGGCGCAGCGGCGCGCGACATGTTGATCGCCGAGGCCGCGAGCGTCTGGGGCGTCGATCCCAGCGTGTGCAACGCTGTCGGCAATGGCACGGTCGTCAACACGCAGAACAATGCCGTCCTGACGTACGGCCAGCTTGCTGCCGGCGCCGCGCTGCGCACGCCGCCGACGAATCCGGCACTGACGCCGGACTCCGCGCTTCGCCTCATCGGCACGCGGGTGCCGCGCCCTGACATTCCGTCGAAATGCGACGGCTCGGCGATCTTCGGCATCGACGTGACCGTGCCGGGCATGGTCTACGCGGTCATCAAGCATTGCCCAACGCTTGGTGGAACCGTCGCGAGCACGCCGTCGACGCCACCCGGCGCGATCGCCGTCGTCGCGCTCGACAATGCGGTCGCGGTCGTCGCAAGCGACACGTACCAGGCGATGCAGGCGGCGGCGGAGCTCAACGTCGACTGGTCGATCCCGGCATCGTCGGCCGATCTCGACAGCGCCGTGATCGCAGCGCAAGCGCGCGAGCTGATCTTCGCTCCGACCACGGCGATCGCCGAGACCGACGGCGACGTCGCGGCGGCGCTCGCCGGCGCCGCGCGGCAAGTCGATCTCTTCTACGACGTGCCCTACCTCGCGCACGCGACGCTGGAATCGATGAACTGCACGGCCTCCGTCACCGCGAGCGGCTGCGAGATCTGGGCGCCGACGCAGGCGCCGGGCCTCGTGCAGCTGACGGCCTCGGCGCTGACCGGGCTCGCACCCGATCAGATCACCGTGCATTGCACGTTCATGGGCGGCGGTCTCGGCCGCAAGTTCGAGCTCGATTATGTCTCGCAGGCAGTCCGCGTCGCGATGGCCGTCGGGCAGCCGGTCAAGCTGACCTGGCCTCGCGAGGAGGATTTCGCGAACGACCAGTATCGGCCGATGGCGCTCGTGCGCGTTCGCGCCGGGCTCGACGCGACCGGCAACGTGGTCGCATGGTGGTATCGCAACGTCTCGCCGTCGATCCTGTTCCAGCGCGGCTGGATCGGTCCGAACGACGTCGACTCGCAGGCGGTCGACGGCGCCATCGAACGGGCCTACGCGTTCGGCACGCGCCAGGTCGAATACACGCGGCACACCGCCGGCGTGCCGGTCGGCTTCTGGCGTTCGGTCGGCAACTCGATCAACGCGTTCATGGTCGAAAGCGCGATCGACGAGCTTGCGCTGCTCGCCGGCACCGATCCGGTCGACTTCCGCCGTCGCCTTCTGGCGAACGACGCACGGTCGCTGGCGGTGTTGAACGCGGCGGCGACGCTCGGCGGCTGGGGCACGTCGCTGCCGAGCGGACACGCGCGCGGCATCGCTTTTCATGCGGCATTCGGCAGCATCGTCGCGCAGGTCGTCGAGATCTCCGGAACGACGCCCCTGCAGATCAAGGTTCATCGCGTCGCGTGCGTGATCGACTGCGGGCGCGTGATCAACCCGGACACGGTCGAAGCGCAGCTCCAGGGCGCGATCGTGCAAGGCATGACGGCCGCTCTATGGGGCACGATGGCATTCACGGCCGGCAGTGTCTCGCCGCGCAATTTCAATCACTACAAGATGATGCGCATGCGCGACATGCCGGTAGTCACCGTCCAGGTCATCGAGGGCGGCCCGCCGATCGGCGGCGTCGGCGAGCCCGGCGTGCCGCCAATCGCACCGGCGATCGCGAACGCGTACGCCGCGCTGACGGGCACGCGGCTTCGCACGCTGCCGTTGACCGGGCCGCAATCGGCACCGCCGACTCCGCCGTCGGACGACATTTTTGCGGACGGATTCGACTGAGAGGCTATCGCGGCGGCTTCACGCGCGAGCGGGCAAGTGATGATCGCAGGCCATGGCACCCTGCGTGGAGCTCGGCTAGCGGCGCGATCGTCTTCACCGCTGCGGCGACGTCGACGCACGCCCGCGCGACCGGCGGCGTGGTGCGCTTAGTGGCTTCGGTCCACATCTCCGTCCAACCTCCGCAAATGGAAATGCGGATCGACATCGTGCGTAACCGCCGCGGCCTGAATGGGACGTGCGTGCGGCACGAGGCTCCGATCAAAATCATCGAAGCGGACGGCAATCGTTCGAGCTTGCAGTCGACGTGCATCTCGAAGATCTTTTTTTCCCGATAGCGGGAAGGAAGTCTGCGGCAAAAGAATGGCGTCGAAAGATCTATAAGGTGCCGCAGAGCAAAAAACGAACTGGTATCGCATCGTCCGGAGTCGCGAGCTTCGTACGGAGTCCCGACAACGCCCGCAGCGACTCGGCAAAGAGCGCCCATGCGAGCGCGTTCAGCATGAGCGTGCCTTGCTCCGTCACGGCGACGCTCACGCCTGCAAGGCTCGTGGGTTCATGAAGCAGCTGAGTCGAAACGATATTCATCGCATCGGCGAGTGGCTCCGTCACCTCCACCCATTGGCCGTCCATCGGGCCTTCTGCAGCTGACAACCGATTACTGATGTCCACGACACGTATTCCTTACCCGCCTCGGCGCCCCTTTCTGCGCAGCGTCATCCATTCGAAAACGGCGCCACGCGAAAACTGATAGGTGTTCGGGTCGGCGTCTTGCACGGTGATCGTCACGAGTCCGCCCATTGCGACGGCGAGGTCGATCGCCCGCCTCTGCGCGGTGCCGAGCGGCAGGAGCTCGCCGCCATCGACCGAAAATCCCGCCAGCGAGCGTTGGATGCAAACCGTGCCCATTGATGCAAAGCGATCCGAGCGGCGACAGTGCGTCTCGGAGTATCTGGCTGCGTTTGCTACGCCTTCTGTTCGGTGACGCACACAAGCATTGCCAAGCCGGCGCGTGACGTGCGAAGTGCACACCAGGCTCAGCGGCTACGATTCATTCATCGGCGCGAGCAAAGGCTCCGCCTCGTTTTCCGCCCGCCTATCGTTTGCTCTTGCGCGCTTCCGCTTTCAGGCTCGCAGGCGTCTTGTCCGCGCGAATCGCCTTGAGGGCCGGATGTCGGAGCAGCCCTTGCCCACCGAGCCCTTGATGGAAGACCTCGGCGACGATCGTCGGCTTGACCCAATGCGCTTTCTTGCGCGTGCTGTTCTCGATCAGCGAGTCGTTCGCGGTCGGCTTTGCGACTTCCTGCGCGCGCAGCGTCTTCGAGAGTGAGCGGAGCAGCTCATCGTTGAACCCGGTGCCGACGCGGCCGACGTAGACCCATTCGCCTTCGCGCCACGCGGCAAGCATCAACGCGCCGATGCCGACGCGGCTGCGATCCGGATCGGTGAAGCCGACGACCGCAAACTCGTCGGAGAGTCGCGCTTTGACCTTCACCCAGTCGCCGTTGCGCTCGCCATCGCGATAGGGGCTGTCCGCGCGCTTGCTGACGATGCCTTCCCAGCCGGCTTTCAGCGCCTGCGCATAGAGGTCTGCGCCGTGTCCGACCTGATGCGGCGAATATGCAAGCAGCTTGCTCCGGTTCTTCTTCAGGAGCTTCTCGAGCCTTGCCTTGCGCTCGATCAGCGCAAGCGCGCGAAGCGATTCGCCGTCGAGATACGGAAGATCGAACAGCATGTAGCGGAGCGGCGCCTTGTTTTCAGCCGAGAGGCGGCTCTGCAGCGCGTTGAAGTCCGAGCCTTCCTTCGACGTCGGAACGATCATCTCGCCGTCGAGCTGCGCGCTCCGGAGTTTCAGTGACGCCACGGCTTTCGCAAGCTCAGGAACCTTGTCGGTCCACTCGATGCCGTTGCGCGACCACAGGCGGATCTTTCCATCGACGATCGTCGCGACGATCCGGTAGCCGTCCCACTTCACCTCGTGCAGCCACGCGTCGCCGGCGGGCGCCTGCTGCACGAGCTTCGTGAGCTCGGGCGAGAAAGGTTCGTTCGCAATGATGGAGGCGATGGCGCTTCCATCGAGGTTTCGCGGTTTACGCCGCAAGCCGGTGCTCATAATAGGGCCGCCATCGCTCGTCCAGGATCCGGTACGACGCCTGCAGATCGCCCTTGGGATCAAGCCAGGCATCGAGGTTGCGCCGCTCGATCGGAATGATGCAACGGTCGTGACCCGCAGCTGCAATTTCCGCCGGGGGCTCGTCGGTGATCGCCGCAAAGGAAAGCAACGAGTCGTCGCCCTCCTGCCAGTGCGACCAGAGGCAGGCGACGAGCATCTCCTGCGTCGGGCGTGGTCGGAACTCGAGGATGACGTTCTCTTCCTTCTCGCCCTCGCCGAGCTCGCGTTGCTCCATGCGATGGCGGCTGACATTCTCGAAGAACGCAGTCGCGACCATGATCGCGTGGTGCGATCCGAACTGGTCTTTCCAGAAGCCCTCGAGGCTGTCCCTGCGCGCGTTGTACGTGCCGGGGTACTTCGTGTCGTAGAACGCCGGCTTGCCGGCGAGACGGCACTGGTAGCGCATCGGAGCAACGATGCGGCGCCCGGCGTGCTCGATCAGCACGGGCGCATGCCAGCCCGGGAAGATTCGATGGTCCTCGTCATTGAGCTCGGTGCGGCGCAGGTCGCTCAACTTGCCAAGGCACCACTCGATCTTTTCCGAAGCGATGCGTTTGCTCTCGAGCGCGGCTTTCGTCGTCCTGGTCTGCAGCGTGCGCTCGGCATCCGCCAGACGCTTGCGCTGCTTGAACAGCTCCTGTTCGAGCTTCGTCGCCTGTTCGACATTGAACGCGTCGATCAATGCCTGAATCTCGCGCTCTTCGTCCGTCTCCGGCTCGGAGAACGCCGCATCCATCGCCTTGGGTATCTTGATCCTCGCGCCTTGGCCGCGCAGCCAATACAGCCGATAGAACTGCTTCAGCGAGACGCCTGCGCCGAACTCGCGCACGTACTTGCGGTAGTTGGCTCGGACCTGGGCGGAATAGCACATGCCGACAGGATAGCGTCACTCCACCGATGCCGGGAGAGTCGGATTGCCGGGGCCACGCGGCGCATACTACTTGCGGCAGGCATCCGGGCGCGAACGAAGCATGAGCACGGCACCGATCGAAAAAGCTTTCGCCGACACAAGGCCGGTCCGCCTGCAGCGCATCGGCATCGACACGTATCAGGAGTCCGTCGTCTACCTTCACCGCGACAGTCCGATCTGCAAATCGATCGGCTTCGAGGCCCAGTCGCGCGTGCTGGTGCGCTGCGCGGAGCGCTGCATCGTCGCCACGGTCAACGTCGTCACGGGCGACTGGCTCGACCGCGCCACGGCCGGACTCTCCGAAATCGCCTGGCGCCGCCTCGGCGCGCACGAAGGTGACGTCGCGACGTTCGATCGCCCGCCTCCGCCGGAGTCCGCGAGCGACCTCCGTGCGAAAGTCTTCGGGCACGCGCTCGACCGCACGCAGTACACGCGCCTCCTGCGCGACGCGGTGTCGGGCCGGTTCTCCGACATCGAGCTCGCCGCATTCATCACCGCGTGCGCCGGATCGGAGTTCAGCATCGACGAGAACATCGCGCTGACCGAGGCGATGGTCGACGTCGGCGAAAAGATCACATGGCCGCGCGCGCGCGTGCTCGACAAGCACAGCGTCGGCGGGCTCCCCGGCAACCGCACCACGCCGATCGTCGTGTCGATCGTCGCGGCCGCGGGCTCGCTGATCCCGAAAACGTCGTCGCGCGCGATCACCTCGCCGGCCGGCACCGCGGACACGATGGCGACCTTGACCAACGTCGATCTCGATCTCGCCGCGATGCGCCGCGTCGTCGAGCGCGAGGGCGGCTGCATCGTTTGGGGCGGCGCCGTCACGCTGAGCCCGGCGGACGACGTGCTGATCCGCGTCGAGCGCCCGCTCGATTTCGACAGCGACGCGCAGCTCACCGCGAGCGTGCTCTCGAAAAAGAAGGCGGCCGGCGCGACGCATGTCGTGCTCGATGTGCCGGTCGGCCCCACGGCCAAGGTGCGCAGCATCGAGTCCGCCGCGATGCTTTGCCGGCGGCTCGAAGCGGTCGGCTCGGCACTCGGGCTCGCCATCGCGACGCACGTCTGCGACGGGCGCCAGCCGATCGGCCGCGGCATCGGGCCTGCGCTCGAGGCGCGCGACGTGCTCGGCGTGCTGCGCAATGCGCCCGACGCACCGGCGGACCTGCGCGAGCATGCGCTCGCGCTCGCCGCGAAGGTGCTCGATTTCGAGCCGTCGGTTTCCGGCGAAAGCAGCCGTAGCCGCGCCGAGATGCTGCTTTCGAGCGGCGCCGCCTGGCGCAAGTTCGAGGCGATCTGCGTCGCGCAGGGCGGCTTGCGCGAACCGCCGGTAGCGCGGCAGCGGTTCGATGTCGTCGCCGCGACGCCGGGTGTCGTCGATGCCATCGACAACCGCCGCCTCGCGACCGCCGCGAAGCTCGCCGGCGCGCCGCGCGATCCGGCGGCAGGCCTCGTGCTGCATGCGCCGCTCGGGACGCGCATCGCCATCGGGCAGCCACTCTTCACGCTGCATGCGGAGTCCCTCGGCGAGCTCGAGTACGCGCGCGGCTACTGCGAGAAGCACGCCGACATCGTGCACGTAGCCCCGCCGTGAGCGCATTGCTGCTCGCGTTTCCGGGCTGCGTGCGGCTCGCGGAAAATCTCCGCGATCGCCTCGCCGCAACAGGCGGCCGCATCGCGTGGCGCCATTTTCCCGATGGCGAGTCGCTGGTCGCGCTCGACGGCGCCTGCGACGGACGCGATGTGATGGTCGTCGCGACACTGCGCGATCCCGACCGGCTCGCGCTGCCGCTCCTCTTTGCGGCGCGGACCGCACGCGAGCTCGGCGCGAAATCGGTCGGCCTCGTCGCGCCGTATCTCGCCTACATGCGCCAGGACGCGCGATTCGCCGAGGGCGAGTCCGTGAGCTCGATCCACTTCGGTGCGTTTCTTTCGTGGACGTTCGACTGGCTCGTCACCGTCGATCCGCACCTCCACCGGAATCGCGATCTCGGCGCACTGTTCCGCATTCCGGCCACGGCCGTCTCGTCGACGCCGGCCGTGGCCGACTGGATCAAGGCGCACGTCGCCGATCCGGTGCTGATCGGTCCCGACGAAGAGAGCGCGCAGTGGCTCGAGCCGCTCGCCAAAGCGGCCGACGCGCCGCTCGTCGTGCTCGCCAAGATGCGCCGCGGCGATTACGACGTCCGTGTCGGCGCACCCGACGCCGACCTCGCCGGGCGCTCGCCCGTGCTGTTCGACGACATCGTCTCGACCGGCCGCACGATGATCGACGCGGTGGCGCGCCTGCGCGAGGCAGGTGCGCGCCCACCGGTGTGCATTGCCGTGCACGGCGTGTTCGCCGGCGACGCAGAGCGCGGCCTGCGCGCCGCGGGCGCCGCGGCCATCGCGACGACCAATACGATCGAGCATCCGACCAACTCGATCGACGTGGCGCCGGCACTTGCCGAAGCAGTCGCCCGCCAGCTCCGCGGCTGAGCCGTTTCGCTCTTCCTTGATCAGGATCACCAAGGCTCGCGCGCGCTCCGCTACGTTGAGCTGAGAGCGATCCGCGTCCCGGCGACGCCCAAGGAGGTTTGCCATGCGAATGTCAGATATCTGCACACCGCTCACGGTGCACATCGCGCCGGATTCCTCGGTACGCGACGCGGCGCGGCTCATGCGCGAGCGTCACGTCGG